>Ga0114972_10001057_pt1 | contig 20813 bp, 5 predicted proteins | sample M_140807_EF_Meta_FD_87354 | JGI IMG/M metagenome (GOLD analysis project Ga0114972, IMG submission 87354) | Freshwater microbial communities from Lake Montjoie, Canada to study carbon cycling - M_140807_EF_MetaG | ecosystem: Environmental > Aquatic > Freshwater > Lake | place: Lake Montjoie...
GGTTTTGCAGATTTATTCCCCCGCAATCAATATGGCTTCTATCGGAATAAAAAGGGAAAACTGGTTAAAGCCGATCAATTTACCCCCAAAGAACAGATAGAGATTGAGAAAAACTGTATCAGGGCAGATTTATTCCCTAAATTAACGAAGCTTGGCTACGATCCTGACGGTACAGAGAATGAAAATCCCATTTGTGCTTCCTGTCCCATGTTCAATACCTGTCAAAACGTCAAAGGTTGGTATCGTCATGACCGACGGGAAACGTTGAAATCTCCTAAAATTCGTTGTCATCCCCAGTCAATGCCGAGAGATTACGATTACAGCAATGATCTTTTTGTTTTGGATGAAGTTTCTCAGTTAATTAAACCAACTAAGACCATTGAAACCTATTGGGATAAGTTGTTAGTCGAAGCTGACCGCTATCGGGAAACCTTAGATGATAGCCAGTGGGAATCCCTTGATACGGTTCTCCAATCCCTTAAAACCCTGTTTAATAATGGGGAAAAATGGGGATTAGAACATTACGCAATCCTAAAAACCATAGGCGACTGTAATCTAAGTGAATTGATTGAATCCCTTGAAGCGAATCCTCTTGATTTGGCAAAATTGTTTCCTGTTGCCGATTCTCTCAATTTGACCCAAGCCGAACGGAAGCAACATAACGGAGCTTGTAAAACTGCGATCGCCCATCTTAGAAATGAGGCATACAAGGAAAGTCAAGTTAATCTAGAAAACCTTCCCCCTAATGCTCTAATTCACTTATTAAAGGCTATTAATGGGGAAAAAGGTATTGTCCTACGGATTAAGGGAAAAACCCTTTCTATCACCCTAGATAATCGCTCTGACCTTGGGGATATTTTGAGTCGGGGTAAGGCAAGAATTTATCTGGATGGCACTCTAGACAGCGATCGCCTGGTCAGTCTGGTGGGAGAAAATCAATCGATTAAAGTTATTCGTTCCAAAGGTGATAAACCCCTTCAGAATTTGAAAATCAATCAAATTAAAATTAAAGGGATTGGTTCCAAGGATTATTCGGAGACGGCAATTAATCGCATCAACGTAATACGGAAAACCTTGGGAGAGATGCCTGTAATTGCCCATAAAGCCCTACAGGACAGACTCAATCAGGATGGTCACTGGTTTAATCACAATCGAGGTTCTAATGATTTTGCAGGGCAACCTAAGCTGATGGCCATTGGTTTACCCAGACCCAATGTGGGCGCGATTCAAGATGAATTTCTTGCCCTTAATGGACACCTTGACGGATTTGACGAATATTACGCTCGTTTAGTGAACGATGAAATTTTGCAGTTAGTGGGTCGTCAACGGGTTAATCGTTATCCTAACCAAGAGTTTAATCTTTATTTCCTAACCCCAGAACATACCGACCTTTCTTGGCTCGAAGCCTATGGGGCCAAAGTGATAGTTAAGACGGGTTTTGAGATTAACCCCCAGGCAGGGACAGAAACCCAATGTACTCGCCATAAATTAATCGAAACCATTTTGCAGTTCAGAGAGAACGGGATTAAGACCACTCAAGCGGCGATCGCTAAGGTGATTGAACAAACTCAGCAGTCCGTCTCGAAAATCCTTAAACAAGCGGGTATCAGTCTCCATGAACTAGTCAAATTGATAGACGCAAAAATTACAACTAGCCTTTATAAGCACTCTGTAAGGTCGAGTTGTATAAATGACTGGCTCTATTCAGATTTGGCTTGGTTTTTTGATTTACCTCTGGATGCGATCGCTGAGGAGATTATTAGAGTCATTCAGGATGGTGGATTGGCAAAATTGAAGGAATATTTAGAAGACTATCCCAACTTTGCTCAGGCTAAGGTTTTAGGGCTTTTATGGGGGTTTGTGGATACGGAACCAACTTTTGTGTCTGAGCGGTTGAAAACTTGACTTAGACCCACTGACAATGGCAAAAAGGGGTAGCGTCCTGAATCTGTGGATAACACACTTTCTTATGAATAGATTGACTGCTTTCCAGAAATACGATTCACAGGTCTAGAACACGATCCCCTTAAATTTAATTGATCCTTTACTTGGAGGCACTTTAAAGATAAAGTGACTGTTTTGAATCCTCAATTTCAACAATGAAGTTTAAACTCACCCGTTTACTTTCTCTCAACATTGTTCTGACTGTCCCTTTTTTTATTCAATTGGTTGGTGCTGTGGGAGGGGTTAGCTGGTTGGCTGATCACAGTGCGCATCTGTTGGTTGATAATCTAACTCTTTCACTCTTAGAAGATATCGGCGATCGCCTTCAAACAGAAATCGATCACTTTTTAGCCAAACCGATTACCATCACCGAGGAGCATCAAAATTTAATTGACTTAGGAATACTCAATCTTAATGACCTAGAACCGTGGGGCCCTTATTTATACAAACAATACCTGAACTATCGTCATGATTTTCTCACAGGGTTTCTTATTAGTAATCAAATCAATGAATTTCGTGCGGCGGGTCAAACCTATACCAAGCAAGGTAAGAGAGTTCAAGGATTAGCGCGAGCAGGAAAAAAAACGCAGTATCGCTACTATGGCTACACTTCCATAGACGATTATCGACAGGAACGAAATAAACGGTTAATGGTTGACTACTTTAAAGCGACCCAAAGACCCTGGTATAGCAAAGCTGCAAAAACAAGAAAAATACAATGGACTCCCTTATTTACCCCTAAAATTAATCAAAAAAATTTAGTGATTAACTTTTCCCGTCCCCTCTATAATGCCGATCGCACTCAATTATTAGGGGTGACCTCTATACAGCTAGATATAGCCTATCTCAATCAATTTTTGCAATCCCTTAAAATTGGTCGCACTGGCAGTGCATTTATCGTGGATCAAAATGGATATTTAATTGCAAATTCTAATGGACAAAATCAGGTAAAAGTCATTAATGGCAAAGCCGTTCCTTTATTGAGTAATCAAAGCTCTAATCCCATTATTCAAAAAATCTCAAGTGATCTCATTAATTTTCCCAAGTTTCAAAAACAGTATTTTTCTACATTTTTTATCAATAAACAATCTTATTTCGTTTTAACTCTTCCAATTCAGCAAAACAATGGACTTCAATGGTTAGCAGTCATTGTAATTCCACAGGCTGATTTGTTAAGCGAAATTTGGCAGAATCAACGTCTCACCTTTCTTCTATCCAGCCTAGCTTTATTGATGGCGATTATTATTGGTTTGATTTCGGCTTATTACATTACCCAACCCATTATTAGCCTTAGTCGGGCGACTTTAGACCTAGCGGGGGGAAGTTGGCAACAGGCTCTTAAAATAAGTCCTGTAACAGAACTTAAAAACTTAGCTCAAGCTTTTAACCAAATGGCAAGCCAACTCCAAAACTATGTTAAGAAGCTTCAGACTCAAGAACAACAGTTGCGGCAGTTTTTAGAAGCAATACCCATAGGTGTTACAGTTTATGATTCGCAAAAAAAACAAATCTTTATTAATAATCAAGGAATAAAATTTTTAGAGCTGAATATTCCTTCTATGCAGAGAAATATTCAGCTAACCCTTCAGGGACAATCGTTTCATATTAATGATTTAGTAACTAATGTTAATAAAAAAAATATTGCGATTGAGATTTGGGCAAAGCCCATTTATGATGAAGTAAATAATATTGTTTTTGCCATTTTTATTTTTGAAGACATTACAAAACGAAAACAAGCTGAAAGGCTACTAAAAAACTATAACAAGAGCTTAATTCAAGAGGTTAAACAACAAACGATAGAACTTGCCGATGCTAAAGAAAAAGCAGAGTCCGCCAATCGAGCCAAAAGTCTTTTGCTAACCAACATGAGTCATGAGCTAAAAACCCCACTTCATGCAATTTTAGGATTTACTCATTTAGTTATTAATGACCTAGATTTTCCCAAAAAGTTAATTCCATCTCTTAATATTGTGCAAACAAACGGGAGACACTTATTTTTGTTAATTACCAATATTTTAGATCTAGCCAAAATTGAAGCTGGGCAATTATCCCTACAGCCTCAATCTGTTAATTTTATTGACTTTATTGAAGAAATACAACAAATTTTCCAACTAAGCGCCCAAACAAAAAATCTGGACTTTGAAATCCGTTATCTAACGCCTTGTCCCCCAGTCATTCGAGTTGATACCACAAAGTTACGACAAATACTTTTCAACTTACTGAGTAATGCTTTTAAATTTACAACGCTAGGAAGCGTCTCAGTTGCAATTGCCTGCGAAATTTTCGATAGGGAAAATGCCATCCTAATTTTTCATATTGAAGATACTGGTACAGGCATTACTGAGTTAGATAAAGCGTCAATTTTTCAGGCATTTTATCGTGGCAATAGTCCTAATTCTCTAATTGACGGAACGGGTTTAGGGCTAAACCTTACTCAGCAGTATGTTCAACTTTTGGGGGGCGAGATCATGTTAGAGAGCGAAGTACAACAAGGAACTTGTATTTATTTTTACGTGCCTGTTAAAATTTTAGAGACAGAAACGCAATTTGACTTTACTCTATCTAGTATGCAATCTATAAAACCAGAAAAATCCAATCAAAGAATACCATTAGTATTTGAAGATATTAAAAATCTTTCTCCCCAATGGTGTCAAATTTTTTATGAAGCTTTGACCGATCTCGATGACCGTAAAATGTTAGCATTACTCGTAGAAATTCAACCTCAATACCCTGAGTTAGCCCAGTTACTAGAAAAATTAATTAATGCAGTTGAAATTCAGCTATTGATCGATCTCTTTGCCTCCTTCTCACTAGAAGATAATCGTGAATTTTGACCTAAGTAGCTGGTTGCAATTAAATTAAAATGTGGGATGGGCATCCTGCCTGTCCACAGGCTAGAAGCCTGTTCTACGATCTAACAATTAATTAAGCTCACTTACTTAAGGGATTTAAAATTAAGTTTACCCCATCTCCTAATTTGATTCCCCGCGCTTCAACCCACTGGCTTCCGAGACGGCTAATTTGTTCAAAAGGCTTGCCATTAGTGATAACCTTAAACAATTGGGGTAACCAATCTAGTGCGTGTTCTTGAAAAAAGGAAGCACAACTCGAATAATTCTGAATTTGCAGAGAGCTACTCCCAAAAATTTCTGCAAATATAGGGTTAACGACGGTAAATTTTAAGTCTATGACTTCCCCATTTTCGTGATGACGGATTGCGGCTAGCGAGGCTATGCCATAGGGAGTATGGTTGAGAAGATTAGCTAAAATTGAGCGAGATTCAGTCAGGAATTCAATCGTTTTTTTATGCGCATCAATTTCTGCTTGTAATTGTTGCCGTTGGTTTTGTAGTTCAATCTGATAAGATACCCTTGCTAAAACTTCTACTGCTTCAAATGGTTTGGTCACATAGTCGCAGGCACCTAAGTTAAAGGCCTTGACTTTATCACCGAGATCGCTGACGGCACTCAAAAAAATGATGGGAATTTCTCGGTATTGAGGATTTTTTTTAATGACTTGACAGACTTCATAGCCGTCTAGATCAGGCATTAAAATATCTAATAAAATTAAGTCAGGTTTAATTTTGTGCATGAATTGTAGTGCTATTTTACCGCTCTTAACCATACGCACAATGTAATTTCTTTGAGTGAGAATTTGTTTGAGAAGTAGTAGATTTTCTAGCTCATCATCAATCAACAAAATACTATAAGTATGTAGATCTGTTTTTTGGGGGGTATGATCTTCTGACTCATCTAATTCAATTGCTATATTATCGATAATTTTTTGCATTGCAATCAAGAAATTTGATTTTGTTATTTTGAATTCAAATAAACTTGATAATCGACGCAATAGTTGAGACGAAATATTCCGACTGGTTCCTTGACTTATGTAGAGTGCATTTGCAATTTTTTCATGGGTTTCTTGATGAATTATGCCTTGTATAATCATTTCTTCTTGAAGAGTGAGGGAAGGGCATCCGTGTAGGTAGAGTTTTTTTTGTAAAAATTCAATGATTATTTCAGGTGTAGCAGGAACAGAATACATAAGGATATTTTTTCGATTGAGTTTGGAGTACACCAGCTAAGGCATTAGTTTGAATTAGAGAAATGAAATGTGATTATCTTACACTTCGATGTATTGCAACCCTTGGGTCTTTTTTGCGGAGAAAAATCCAGATCATGACAAAAATGACAAATTTTCCACAGTTTCTTCAGGGGTCACTATGGTATATTTTTTGAGTAGTTTGTCTCTGTTATCTATTTTCGTAGGTGTCTGTCATGTCCATTAACCTTGCTTCAGGTCTTTCGGCTGTCACTACTGATTCTACTGGGGTTAATCATTTAGTGTGGTTAGAAAACAACTCCATTTGGCACGCTCAGTTTGATGGAAATACGGGCAGTTGGGTTAATGCCCAGCAAATTGTCACAGGAATTGCTGACAATGTTACTAGCATCAATTTAGTGGCTTCCTCCAATTTGATTCAAGTTTCCGATGATGAGACGGCTCCAGGTTTAGCGGTGGTTTGGCAACAGGGTGATGTGACACAGAACGGTGTTAGTAATAGTAATTTCTTTTACAGTGCGGCAACCTACGATTCATCAGCTAACTTGCAATGGCTACAGACACCTCAACAGTTGACCGTTAATGAAAATAGCAATGCCGAAAACTTTGCCAACCTTAACCCCCAGGCGATCGCAGACAACAATGGCAACGTATTTGTCGTGGGTCAGCAAGTAAACCTGATCCAGGGCGCAGATCAAGCTATTCGGGAAGACGCAGATCTCTATTACACCAATTTTACTGTCAAGAGTTCTGATTTTTCATCAGGATCTACAGGCGGTTTTCCCGCTCCCTATAACCCGCCTGTGGTCGTTGATGGCGTGAACCAGGGAACAACCTCTCTCGCCACGACCCAGCCCCAGCCGGCTCCTGCGTCCTATTCTGCTTTCACTGCATCGGAAGCTTCTAGCGCGGCGGCAAGCGCAAGCAGTAGTAGTGGCAGTCCAAGTTGGGGAGTGGGTTTTGGGCCAGCCCTGACCTTTAGTTCCGACCTGTATGAAAGTTTGGGCCTCGTTGATTTCCTCGATGGCGTACCTAAAAACCTCATTAAAAGCATTTTGGGCGGCTATAAATTAGTGGGAACTTTATCGGGTTCCTATGTTTTTGGTTCTGCTTCCAGTAGTGGGGAATCAGCCCTTCAGGTGAAGACCATTGGTGATGTTACTAATAAACGTGAAAAGAATATTAGTGGGGGTTCAGCAAATTTTTTAAAGCAGTTTCCCAATTCGCCATTTAAAAAGCCAGAGCCTTCCTTTGAGATATCTTTAAGCTTTGAATCCGAATCTGAATATTCAGGAACAACTCCTTTTAAGTTAAAACGTATAGAAGATCAAATAACTTTAAGTGCGGAAGAAACATTCCCCATATTTAATGGATTTGTCCCTGGAACATTCGAGCTTTTGCGGGGCACGGTGGACTTTGTTGGGAGTGCGGGCATCACAGGGATATTGTTAATTGAACCCACCAGTACAGATAGCTACAGCAATGGGATTAACCCCCTTATAGATACGCTTATTACGCAAGCAGGTGTAACGCCACTTCTATTCAAAGCCTTTGATAATCCATCAAATGGAGTAGCGGCTATGTTGGGGGAACTTGTTTTTGCCCCTTTTGAAGATATTTTGGTTAGCAATCTTGCTGGTTTAGGGAATGAATCTATCGTAGATTTTTTAATTGGCCCCACTTTTTCTGGCACTGTCAATGGAGAAGTGCATCCGACACGTACCAAATGGGTAAAGGCGACATTATCAGGGGGAGTTGTATTAACCTTTGGTTTTAATACGATAGAGGAAGATACGATTCTCCAATTCCCGATTAGTGCGGGGGTTTCTATCGGGCCGATTTCTTTCGATCTAAGTATTGAACCAACTTTTTCATGGACAGTTCCTTACAATTCTAGTTCAAGTACCAGTTCAAGCAATAGTTCAAACACCAGTTCGAGTAATAGTCCCCAAAGTGCTTTGGCGATCGCCTCTAGCACCAGCAATGATAGTCAAATTACTAGTGCGACGGTCAATGGTTCTCTTTTAACTCTCAACTTTAATACTCCCCTCGACACCACTTCTACCCCCAGTGCCAGCGACTTTACGGTTCTAACCCAAACGATTAATCAAACAAGTCCAACCAGTTCGGGGATTACCGTCTTTGATGTTTTGGTCAGCAATGATGCCACAACGGGCAACGGCGTTGTTACGTTGCGTTTAAACCAAGCAATTCCCTATAGCCCCCAATTTCAGGGTACGTCAGCCAATTCAGCAGGACAATTAGGTGTTTTCGTCAGTTATGACGGTACGGCGTTAGAAGACAGTAGCAATAATGCCATAGCTGATTTTTCTCAACTCAGTGTTACCAACGATAGTTCCCAAACTTCTGTCACGGCCTACAATCCTACCAGTGGCAACGCAAACAACTATACAACAACCAATCAAACCTCATTGATTGGGAATTTAGAGGCAGATTTTGCCCAGGATAGTCCCCCCGCTTTGACCTTAGTCACCAATAGTTCGACGACGGAAGGGCAGGTATTAGCGGTTTGGTCAAAGGAAGTTCAACCCATTGCCCCGATCGCAGGATTTGTTAATAGCAATAAAATTTATCTCAATTTTGTCCAGGCGTTAAATGCCAGTAGTGTTCTTAGCAATAGTCAATTTAGTCTCACTGTCAATGGTAGTGCCTCAACGATTACCGTGACCAATGTTTCGATTGAAAGTAATGGTTATGTGCTGCTTAATCTCAGCGGTACGGTTCAAACAACCGATACTATCAGTTTGACTTACACGCCCACTGCCATCAGTCAAGCGACTTCAAACTTTTATCTGACCGATGCCCTCGGTGCTAAATTGTGGGTTCCTGATTTTTCTTTGGATTTGAGTAATACGACAAATACATCGGACGCACCTAAGTTGTTGGGAGGATCAGCCGTCATTGCCAACGGCAACGAGAATTTGATCACCCTAGCATTTAATCAAACCTTGAACGACAGCAGTACTCCCAATGCTAGTCAGTTTTCGGTGATCAGTAATGGGGTCGCTTTAACGGCCTCTAGTGTTGTGGTTTCGGGTAATACGGTTTCTTTGTCAGTGAGTCCGACAGTCTCTAACCCCTTAATCGGTCAAGGTGATTTGGTGACGGTCACTTATACCCCAGGCAGTACGGCGGATCAAAATTTGACGGGCAGTAATGGTCTGACAGTAACGGCGTTTGCTCAACAACCGATCACCACTGTTCCGCTCAACCCAACTACCAGTCTGATGGCGGGTTTTTATACCCCAGGCAGTTCGACTGGGTTAAGCAACTTTCAAAATATTATCGGCACGGATGGCTTTAATTTTGATCCCGCCGTTGCGAGCGATCAAAAGGGTAATGCTTTGGCCGTCTGGGTGTATGCCGACTCTAGTGATATTCCCAATCAATTGGTTCCAGGGACAATCTATTCGGATAACGATACTCAGGTTATCAATGATAGTCTCAATGCTTCCGATATTTATTTTTCCTATTGGAACGGCACTCAATGGGCGATCGCCGCTCCCTTGGCCGCCACTCAAGTGGGAACCGATACCAATGTGACGGTGACCTATGATGCCAATAGCAATCAATACATTGCCGCCTGGCTAAATGACCAATCAACTTCTACAACGGGTACGAATACCGCGACCATTTACTGGTCAACCTACAACCCCACAACGAATACCTGGCAAGCTATTAGTGAAGTCTTGTCAGAAGCCAGTCCCGATCCCCTCACTGACCTAAAATTCAGTAGTGTTAATGGTCAAACTGCTCTGTTTTGGTCAGAAACCCAACCGATTTCCTATAGCTTACTCACTGCCGACGAAAATCCCTATCTCTATCTTCGTTTAGGGGAAATCAATGGCACAACGGCAAAAAATGATGGTTCTTGGGGTGCTGGTGGCAATGGAACCTATAACGGTAACTTCACCCTGAAAGAAACAGGGGCCTTAGAAAATCCCACGACCAAAACAGGCGATCCCAATCCTGCCGTACTTTTTACCGATGGCGGCAATTTAACTCTCAATTCAGCGATCGGGGTCAGTGGTTCCGCTTTTAGCATTGAATTCTGGTTTAAAACCGACACCACTCCCAGCGCAATCACCAACCTAGTTTCCCTCTCAGGATTGCTGAATACCAATCTCGGTTTCGACAGCAACAATAATCTGATTCTTAACTTTGGTTTAGGAGATATTGGTTCAGGAAATTCTAGTATTGCGACAAATGCCAGTAATAACCCCCTCAGTAATGACACCTGGTATTACGTTGTCGGAACCTATAGCACCCAAACCCAAGAATTAAGCCTCTACCTCAATGCCCAACTGATTCAGACCGTCAGCAATGTCACCTTTACTGCACCGACCACCAGTAATCTCACCCTAGCAGGGTCAAGCGATTCAGTTTATCTGGATGAAGTTGCTCTCTATGGCTCTGTTCTCGACTATACTCCTCCTTCATCCGATGGATCTTTGACAGGATTGGAACTGATCAATACCTTGTCGGGAACCAACCAAATTGGGAATAAATATTCCACCCAGTACGTCGAACCCCTCCCCCCAGGCCCCCAGGTCAAATACAGCCTCTTAAATACAACTAATTCCACCTGGACGAGCCAAACCTCCATTGATCCCCTACCCCAGGTTGTCCCCACTCAATTAGCAGATGCGAACACTCCAACGTTTGATATTGTTTCTGCTACTACGGCCAACAATAACGGCAGTATTTCTCCCAATGGGCAAGCTGACACCATCTACCAAGTTTCCCTATTAGGAAAACAAAACCAAACCGTTAGTGGTATTTCTGTCACCCTTGGTGGTGTGACCTATGCCGTCGGAAGTAGTTATAGCGGAGGTCAACCCTCTTCCCTATCAGGCAATCAATTGGGAGTTGTAGTTGGTGATAGCTTAATTAATACCTTAAACCCCCAGAGTACCGCTTCCTCTTTGAGTTATACCGTTTTGGGTCAAACTATTACCCTTAATCTATTAGTCGATACAGGTAGTGGTACCTCAACTGAAGCGGCAAATATTAAGGTCTATTATGAGCCAACGTTATCAAATACAACTCCACCAGCTTCTAGCTTTACCAATATCAATCCCTACAATGTCGATAGTTCAACTTTTACGCCTGGCGGTGTCACTGTATTAGGCACAGCAACCGTCACAGAAGTTAATGATTCTGCCCTCGCGCTCATAGATAGCGGTTTTATCACTAACACCACTAACCCTGCGATGGGGTATGTCTTGACTAGTGCCGACTTTAACAACGATGGTAAGAGTGATGTGGCAGTGGGTAATCGCGGCTATACGGATATTAATGGCAATGTCTTGAATAATGGGACGATTCAAATCCTCTTTGGAGGACAAGACGTTCTCACCGATGGCGAGAGTAACCCATTAACGCCGACAGATTTATCGGGTAATCCCAATGGCTTATTGATTACGGGAATTGCGGACGAAGGACAGGCAAATAGTGATTATCCCCTCAGTATGGCAACAGGGGATGTCAATGGTGATGGTATTACTGATCTTGTGATTGGTGCGCCCAATGTCAACAGTCAACAGGGAGCCGTCTATGTCATTTATGGTTCTACCTCATTAGAAAATCAAACCATTGATGTCACGACCATGACAGCGAGTCAAGGTTATGTCATTAATGCTCCCAATGGAGTCGTCGCGGGGGATCTATTCGGTTATGCGGTGACGGTGGGGAATTTTAACGGCAACAGTAAGTTAGATATTGCGATTGGCACTCCTGATGCCAATAACGGTAATGGTGCGGTTTATGTTGCCTATGATGGTTCCAGTTCAGTTAGTTCCACGACAGCGTATAACGGAAGTAGTGGAGAAGGAGCGGGTTTTGCCCTAGCCACATCCCATTATCTCAGTGGGGGAGCCGCAACCTTTAGTGGTAGTACAAAAACTGATGATTTAATTATTGGTGCGCCGAATTATCAGGTAACCGTCAATAATACTTGGAACGGACAAAGCGGACTGCCTTCCCAAAATCAAGGTAATTTTCCCGATTCTTCTTCGATCAGTGCGGGGGCGGTTTATGTTTTGACCAGTAGTAGTAATGGGATTGAAACTAACCCTAGCTATACCTACATTGGGACTGATGCAGATACACCGTCTTCTAATGGTGCGGCCCAGGATTTGTTTGCAGGTAGTTCAGTGGTTAGTAATGGAGATTGGAATGGAGATGGCTCTCTTGATTTAGCGATTAATTCGCCAGGGACAAACAGCAATAATGGAGCAATTTACCTCGTTCAAGGTAAACCTGGAAATCAGACTAGTTCCCAAACTTTGAATACAATTAGTAATCTGATCATCAATGGCGGTCTTCCCTATGGACAAGCGGGGGCAGTAATCACCTCCGCAGGAGATGTCAATGATGATGGTTATGAAGATTTCTTGATCACTGCCCCTCAAGGCGCAAATGGTGCGGGGCAAGGTTATGTCTTATTCGGTTCTTCTAGTTTTTTAGGTGCGCCAGGGACAAACTTTGACCTTAATGTCACTTCCAATGATAATAAAACGACCTTTCTGTTAAATGGCAATTCCCCCTTTCAATTTACGGGAGCGGCGATCGCGCCAGTGGGAGATGTGAATGGTGATGGAGTTGATGATTTGATGATTTCAGCTCCCAATGCGGCTCAACTTTACACGGTTTACGGTCATCCCTGGTTGGCAGACAATGGCAGTATCAAACTCGCAGATATTTCGGGAGATAATGGTTTTGTCATTGATGGTGATCTCTACAGTGTTCCGGTAGAAACAGAAATTTATAACACCTCAGATCAATCCTCTACGGCTCCCGCTTTGATCAACAACAATGGCACGCTCTATCTTGCTTATACAGGGACAGGGACGAATAACACCCAAATTTATTTCACCACTAGTCAAAACAACGGACAAACCTGGAGCAGTCCTATCGAGCTTCCGAGTGGGATGACTACCAGTAGCTCTCCTTCTCTCGCGTTCTATAACAACACGCTTTATCTCGCCTATGTCGGAGGAGATGGGCAACTAAATATTACCTACAGCACTGATAACGGGCAAACCTGGAGTAGTCAGTATACTTTGGGTCTATACTCGGCGGCAGGAGTGTCTTTAACTGTCTATCAAAACCAGTTGTTAGCCTTTTTTGTCGATACTGAGTTTAGCAACGACATTCTCTATGTTTATTCGGACAATCCCCAATCCAGTAGTTCCTGGTCAACAAACAGAGCTATTGGATACCAGACGACTTCTGCGGCGATCGCCGCCACCGTCTTAAATGACACGCTCTATCTCGGTTATCGGGGGGGGACGGTCGGAGATGCCAATAACTACTATGTCACTTCCACCAATACTCAAACCCTAAATCAACTGAGTTGGGAAATCTCGGAACTTAGCGGCATCACCACTCCGAATACAGCTCCAAGCTTAACTAACGACGGAACCAACCTTTATTTCACCTATGCTGACCAAAATACTGACATTTATTATCTCACTTCGACTAATGGTAGTAATTGGTCAACGCCAGTTCCTGTCAGGAATCAAACCACTAGCTATACACCTTCTGCTACCGTTTTGGGCAATCTTCTCTATTTAGGCTATGCAGGAGAAAATACAAATATTTATGTAACTCCCGTAGCGCAGAATCAAAGTTTGCTGCCAGGGACAGGGCAAGATGTGGTCATGCTGGGCGATATTAACGGTGATGGCTTTGCTGATGTGCTGGCAGGGGGAAGTCCAAATGGCGCAGTGATTATTTTTGGTAATAGCACCAAGGATTTATTAGATGCGGCAGTGGGAACCGATGATTTAATTGTCAACGTTCCAGGGGCCACTATCCAACAATTGACCAGTCTTGGCGACTATAACGGGGATGGGCTACAGGATTTTGGGGTCATTGACAGCAACAATAATTTCTATGCCATTCTTGGTAATGCCAACTTGGGAGGACAAGGAACGCTTTATTTGGGAACCGCAAACGTTTCGTTAACTTCGGTGACTGAGGCTGAGGCGACAGGGGACTATAACGGAGACGGCTACGATGATATTCTTCTGACAGTTAATGGCGCTCAATCTATCTATAAAGGCAATACGTCTGGCAATCTAAGTTCATCCGTTGCTTTTACCAGTCAAGGTAATACCGTCTTTAATGCCATTGGTGATGTGAATGGAGATGGCTATGGTGATATTGGTGGCGGTAACCCAAATAGTAATGTCAATGGAGATGGCACTGAGAATGGACAGGTGACGGTTTATTTAGGCAATGCTTCTGCTAATTCTGCTAATAGCACCAATATTACTCCTCCTACTGCTGCAATTTCAGGAACATTAAATAATAATGACTGGAGCTTCAATGGTTTTGGCTCTACTTCTCTTTCCCCTTCCTTTGCGGTGTTTTACGGCTATTTGTATATGGTCTATGAAGCCTTTGGCACTCTCCATATGCAAAGAAGTGCAGATGGTTATAACTGGGAAGGGAATACGAGCTTAGGGAGTAGTTTTGAAAGCTCTGACCACGCTTCTCTAGCGGTTTTCAATAACACACTTTACCTGGCTTTCACCGCCGAAGATAATAAGGTCATTGTTACCCCAGCAACGACTGACAGTAGTAGCGATTTAGGCTTAACCTTTGACAGCAGTAATTCCATCAACGCTGGCGGCAATACCTCTGCTCCTGGCCCGACCCTAGCTGTTTATGACGGGGAACTGTACCTCTTTTTTGCCGCCGATAATAATACCCGAACGGTTCTCTATACCACTTCTAGCGATGGCAGCACCTGGTCGGGTAGTAGCATTCTCACTACTAGCTCTGGCAATAATGCAACTACTGGCTATAGCATGGGGGTCGCGGTGGATGGAGATAATTTATTGGTGAGCTTTATCGGTTACGGCAATAACGATGTCAATGTCGCCACCTATAACGGCACCTCCTGGAGCAATAACGAAGTTGGTGGTGAGACTTCCAGTGAGGGTCCCAATCTTTTGTCGCTGGGAGATACGCTTTACCTGTTCTTTACTGCCAACAACAGCTCAGATAAAATTTTATATATAACCTCTACCGATGGGGGGAGTACCTGGAGCAGTAACACTGTCATTCCCAACCAAACTACCAGCGATAATCCTTTTCCCGTCTTGTTCCAAGAGCGTATCTTGGTTGGTTATGCAACAACGAATGAAACGGTTCTTGGTATCGCTACTTCCAATCCCATTTACGAACCGAATCAGACTCAACAATTCGGTCAGCAACTGCAAAATATCGGTGATTTCAACGGCGATGGCATTGCCGATCTCGCGGTTCTCGCCTCTGGTTTTATCTCTAACCTGGGCAGTATTAATAATAACCTGCTGGAAAATAATCAGGGAGCCGTACTCATTTATTATGGGACAACTGCTGGTATTACCAACACTGCTTCTCCTGATGTAGTTTTGGCAACTCCCGCTCCCAATTCTTCAACTTCTACTGCCAATAATCAGGCGATTTTGTTAAGCAATTTCTCTGGGGCAGGGGATATCAACGGAGATGGTTACGATGATCTGTTAATTTCATCTCCTAACAGTGCTTTAAACAGTCAAAACACGACGGATGGAGAGATATTAGTTGTCTTTGGGGGGCAAAACTCTCTTTGGGGAACTACCTATTCAGCTACAAACCCTTTTAATTTGGGGAACATCACACCTCAAACTTCTACCCTTACTCTCCAATTTAACCAACCGCTTATTGCCACCGATATCCCTAGTACAAGCAGTTTTTCCGTTAAGAACGGCCTTAATACCATTTCTGTAAATGGTGTTGCCTTTAATGGAACAAATGAGATTATTCTGACTCTTGCTTCTAATGCAAACATCAGTGACTTTTTGGCAGTTATCTATACCCCACCTACTTCGGGTACTTCATTAACCTATGCTACGGGAAAAACAGTTGCTACGTTTACCTCTTCTTCGTCTGCGGTGATTAGTACACTGGGCGCACCGACTCTTTCGCTAGAAAGTTATGCGGAGTATGGTTTTGCGATCGCGGGTTTACCCAATTCCCAAGCGGGCATTTCCCTAAGTGGTGGTGGCGATGTTAATGGGGACGGCTTTAGTGATTTTATTATCGGTGCGCCAGGCAATAATGATAATTTGACCTACACCCTCTTTGGCAGTGATTTTAACAATACTGTTAGTCAAACGGGAACGATTGGTGATGATGTCATGCTCGGTAGTCCTACGGGCGAAAGTTTCCTGGCAGGTCAAGGCGATGACAAAATTTATGGTAAGGGTGGCTTAGATGTCGTTTATGCGGGGCCAGGTGACGACTATGTAACGGTCACAGATACCTATTTCCAACGCTTAGATGGGGGAGCGGGAACGGATCTTTTAGCTTTCACGGGTTATAACGGTCAGGATTGGGATTTAACGACCTTATCGCCAGGTTTACGGCTGCGGAATTTCGAGATTTTAGTGACAGAAAATTATGGCGCGAATACTTTAACCCTTAATTCGCTCACTGTTACCGAACTTTCCAGCAATAACACCTTAACCCTAGCGATGGATGATGCAGACACACTGATTCTGAGTTCAGACTTTAGTGCGGCAGGGACGGCTTATCAGTACAATCAAAAATTCTACAAATACATATCCAGTGTTTCGGCGGCGACGGTTTTAGTGAATCAAGCTGAACTTCCTACGTTTACAGCTTCTTCAACCAATAGCCCTCTTCCGATTTTGTCTTCTAGTTCTAATTCCGTTGCAAGGGCCTTTGCGGTCAGTAATGATAATCCCACACCGACAACCCAGAATTTTGTCACAACCCAAAGCGAAACTAATGCCCCGACCCAATTATTTGTTTCCAATCCAACGGGAGCAGAACTAGATGGCAGTCTCGATTTCATTATTCAGCGCACTGGTGATTTAACTAAGTCGGTTTTGGTCAGCTATATTACCCAAGACGGAGATGGCAAGGCAGGCGATCGCTATTTACCCGTAGTCGGACAGTTCGTTTTTGCCCCCAATGAAACCAGCAAAACTGTCACTGTTAAAATTCCCAATAATGGCCGTTATGTCGGCGATCGCCAATTTGGATTATTAGTTTCCTTAGTCAAAGAAGGCAGTGATTTGGCAGAGTTACCTCAATCTTTTGACCTGGAAGCCGATGCCAATGGAGCGCAGATTCGTCGTTGGAGTCTGGTCAATAGCGAAACTCCACAAGGACTTTTCGGCGGAACGCTACAATTCGATACTACAGTCAGCAATGGACAAGCTCAGATTAATCTCTCGGTGAGTGATATTGGCGATTTCAATAGTTTTTACAGCTACAACTCTCAAACCAATAGCTATGAAGAATTAATGTTAGACGCTTCTTCTACGGGAGCAATACTTACCGATTCCCCTGAAGACGAAAACAATACTCCTGATGGTATCCAACTTAACTTTATTAAAGACGGCGATCGCGGAGATGTAGATAATATTGTTAATGGACTAGCCAAAACCAACGGTTATGCGGCCCGTACCATTCCAGGCCTAATCACCAACAACAACCAGACCTTCTGGGCTCCAACGACTGCCGATGGTCAAGTTCAATGGCGTTTAATCGGTACGCCGACTAAAAACTACGAACTGGGTTGGATCTTGGTTGATGATCAAAACGGTACGATTAATGGTTTGAAACCGACGGATACAGGTTATGAAGCGGCAGCTCTAGCTCGTAAACAGGTTATTTTTCAAGATCAAAATAGTTCATCTAATAAAGCCCTTACCCGTACCCTTGCCCAAGCAAGTTTTACGAATCCCTCCGATCTGGCCAAAACTGAAAGTCAATTCTTTGGGAACTTGGAAAACTCAAGTCTAGAAGTGAATCGCTTCTATATGCTTTACACAACCGAGGGAGCAAAAACCACCTTTTCCGTGACCGATACCCCAGAAATACAAACCGATAGTCGGGGTTATCATCAACTCTCTTTCAATGGCATTACGGCGGAAATCGGTTCCAGTACCCTCGTGATTCCAGGAGTTCTCAATCAATCAGTACAAATGGAGGCTTCCCTCAGTCGGGCCGCTGCTTATAACAATCTCATCGCTCTCTATCAAGTCGATAGTTTAACGGGGGGTTTGGATACCAATGGAGATAAACTTGTTGATCTACAACCAGGAGATCTAGGGTATAGCGAAGCCGCCTTAACGCGGGCCAAGGATAATTTAACAGGAGTAACCTTAACAACGCCTGAAAACTTAGGGACAACTCAACAAACAATTAAGTTGTTGGGAAATAATATGTACGGTATGGTGATTATTCCAAATGCCACTATTGAGCAAGTTTTGAATCAAAATCCGAGTAATAATCCTAATCTTGGCCCCGTTGCTCTTTTCTCCTTTGGTAGCGCAAGTCCCGATGGTATTAGTCACATGGCACGCCTTGGCAGTAATCTCTTTGGTTTTGAGGATCTTGTAGGTGGTGGCGATCAGGATTACAATGACATGATTTTGCAAATTAAAATCCCTTCCTTGGCTTAAAGTAGGGGATTGTCTCACTGTCAAAAATGAAAAATTCAGTCTAGAGTTTCGTCATTCTATCAAGTTCAGATTGGTTTAGCTTGTATAGTCATTCCTGATAAGAATAAGACAATTAAGATACCTAAAACCCTCTCAATGAAAGGATTTTTCTGTCTCGATTTTAATTAAAATGACTATATCGCTGTTCTATCAGAGTAGGATGACCTTGATCAACTTCAAATTCTGAACGTCTTGATGAACAAGCGATCACGAACTTTTTTCTGATAAAAACTCAGAATTTCAGTTTCTATTAGTTATTAATTGCCTGAATACTTGTCCTGAAAGGAATCCAGAGGTCGAACAATATGACGGTTTTCCCTCTCGGATAGAAGAGTGATATCTATACTATGGATAACTATGGATAGGGCAGGATGACATTCATTGGTGTCAACTTAAAGGGACGGGTTCCCAAATTTGCTGATTGAGAGCGGCTTTTTCTCGATGTCGCTTTCGCTCGGCTTTAACCAAACCAAATAACTTGGCACGTTCAGCCAGATAGGTTACTGTGTCGGGCTTTTCACCTCTAGCGATAACCTTTGCTACATAATATAGACTCCGAAAAACCATCTCTACTGAGATCGTTTTCTTTCGGCTGACTTAATGTAATCGCTACTTCTCCGACCAATTGATTTAAGACAATATAGAAGATCAAAGTGCAGATAATTTGAATTTGGATACCATTCTTATTCCCGACCCATAAATAGGCTAGTCCTAAAAGTCTTTTTGTTAATAAAAATGCTTCTTCGATTGTCCATCGTCTTCGATATAAATCACACACCTCTTCGGCTGACAATTGTTCAGGAGACAAAACATTCGTTAAATACTGATACCAAGTTCCCATAAGACTGAGACCAATCTAACTGAATGCTTACAAGGATTAGAATTTCGTTTTAGTCTTTTTCTGATCTTTATCTAAAGAAGATTCGGTAATGCTTGAGTCTGTAGGGATTGACTCAGTAATCACGGATTCTTCCGAAACACTGTTTTTTTTGACTTTAACGATGTTGATGGGCATAAAGCGTTTGTCAGGATATTTCAACTATTTCTGATACTAAACCTCTTGACAGAAAAATAGCACCTAAAGATTTAGAAAATTCACTAGATAAAAGTTTGAGTCGATTATAGCTTGTTTTTCATCCAATCTTGGAGTCTTTAGCCTGTCAAGGCTCTAGGACTCAGTTAAGTTTGCCCCTTTTGGCCCCTTCTGTCTGTTTCCTTTCGAGGTTTTTCAGGTTACACTGAGAACTAATCTGGACTTCGCCAAGTCCTATGTTAAATATGTCAACCCCACAAACAACAGACAAAAAGAACCCTGAAACTAGAAAGCCGTCCCCTGCCACCAAGCTAAAGGACGACTATCATTACTTTTCAAGATTCTTCTGTGCTTTTGGGACACTCGAATCAAAGGAGGTTACTAACTAGGGAGATAAAACTAAATTATAGATTTTTTTGTATTGGGGCTTGCATCTTAAATAATGGATGCCGCCGCAGGAATTTCTTCACCGCGATTAATCTTATCATAGATGATAATTGCGGCATAGGCAACTTTTTGCATTTTTTTCTTCGGTACTCACCCCACAAAAAAACCGATAACTCAGTATTTTCTCACTAAAATCTTTTCTTTTTAGTTTTAACCTCCATTCTTAACCTATTACAGCAATCACAGGTTAGGGAATGGAGCGTTTGCTGATAACATTCGCCGATTTCTGCTTAAAACAAAAGAATGTTGCCCTTAATCCATGAATTAAGGGTCGGTCTTAATGCGGCTTGGGTTTGCAACTTTCGAGCAATGCAATGAAGAAAATGCTCTGCTTTACTGCAAATCTAGCAATATTCAATGTGATTTAAAGAGGAAATCGAATGGAGAACCTAACAAGTTTTTCTGGGAATTACCTAAAAAGTGCTACTCAGGTCAGGAAGAAGCAAACTCTTTTTCTATAGCTGAAACCCCATACAGACAGTTTCTGAGGCTGTCTTAACAAGTCAACGATTAACCAATCGAAGCAAATAATTATTAATTTCAGCTTAGATCAAAGTTCACGGCATTAGTAACCCTTTCCTATAGGTAATTCCCTCACAGCTTTATTAGGTTCTCCTCTATTCACCACAGGAGAACTCCAATGATACTCAAAAATGCTCAAAATACACCGTTTTCGACTGCTAACGCACAACAGCAATCCTCTAACAAGTTAAACTCCTCTTTATCTGACTGGATTCGCTTTAAGCGGGGTGATTGTCCCGTCTGTCAGGGAGCCAAAAAAGATTGTCGCCAAA
>Ga0114972_10001061_pt1 | contig 20774 bp, 10 predicted proteins | sample M_140807_EF_Meta_FD_87354 | JGI IMG/M metagenome (GOLD analysis project Ga0114972, IMG submission 87354) | Freshwater microbial communities from Lake Montjoie, Canada to study carbon cycling - M_140807_EF_MetaG | ecosystem: Environmental > Aquatic > Freshwater > Lake | place: Lake Montjoie...
CGATTTCGAACCATTTCAGCGGCTTGGGAAAATCGCGCTGATGGTCCGCCGCCAACCGCGCCAGCGAAGCGGTCACCTCGGGACGCAGGGTGACATCGCGGCCACCCTGGTCCTGAAAACGAAACAACTGGGTCGACAATTCACCCGCCGATTTTTTCAAGTAGAGACCGGTGTCCTCCAGCAACGGCGTTTCATATTCCACAAATCCATGACGACGAGCCGTGGCCCGCCAGGTCTCGTGAAAATACTGGCGCACCGCGAAATCGCGCGGCAAAAAATCCCGAAACCCGGGCAGCGATTGAAAGGACGAAACAGCCATGGGACCGCAAAGCATGCACAAAGCCCAGGTGCCTGACAACCGTGGAATGAGGGGAATTCTGAATACGAATTACTCTAGGATAGCGAACACCGATAATTTCCCACTCAAAGCGAATCACCGGAAACCTTCCCGCCGGAACAAGCGCTCGGAGGGCCAGGAAATTCCCATACTGAGCGAAGATTTCTTTACAAACCCCGATTCCTCCCGTAAAAAACCCGCCCGGCAACAATCAGGAGAGGTGGCTGAGTGGTCTAAGGCACCCGATTCGAAATCGGACGTGGGGTAATACTCACCGTGGGTTCAAATCCCACCTTCTCCGCCGGTTTTATATGGCTTTCAGCCGGTTTTCTAACGCAAATTTTCCGATAGAAAAAAATGGCATGGACGCTATTTGTCCACTATCCGCCACGGCACGAAAAAACCAGCACCGTTTCCGATGCCGCCGGAGTATTATGGTGGCGCTTTGCCTTCTCGGGTTTCTTCTCTCCTTGCTTTCAAGAATTGAGAAGTTCGTAAGTGGAAGCATGATTTAGAAAAAATATGAAGACTTTTGTTTTATTGTGTATTTCGATAATCGCGTTTTTGCATGCTGAGGAACCTCCAGTTGTTTTTCAGGTATCAAAAATTGGCGATGACAAGAGCGAGCTGAATAGAGTTTTTGAGATGATAAAAAATAGAGAAAACATGATACTTCGAAATAAAGCACATTTCAGTTCAAGGGTTTATGAAGTGTCTCAGAAAATCGACGAGCTAACTTGCCTTGCTTATGGTTGTATAGGGCCAATTCGTTCTCGTTTTGGTGCCACGTTTGATGAGTATGATGTGGACACTTCTGTTGTTTATTACATAATTGCGACAAAAAAAAGAAATGTTGCGGATGGGGAAAAAATAATAGACATGGATTCTATCGTAACTGATCAGACCAAGGAATACAAATCAGTAATAGGAGCAAAGGTGACTGCTCGCATTGTAAAAGAAATTGACGAGAAAGATATTCCAGTTTTTACAAAAGATAATTTTGTTGAGGCCTTGAAAGGCGGAAAGACTTGGATGTTGCAAAGTTTTTCAGAAACTGACTGCGTGGACTGTTTTGGAAAAGGCAAACTTGGTGCCCTTAAGAATTACAAGCCTTGCGAGAGATGCCACGGCAAAGGCAAACTTACTAGGGATTGTCTGGTCAAGTGGTGACAACATGCCCCGGCCCCCTGCATTAAATGCCTATGCCCAACTTTTCTGAAACAAGGCGTATCACTGAGAACAAAATCACGGCACGAAAAAACCACAGACAGAATAATCTCACAGGCAATACAAATGAAACCAGAAACAAGACAAGCGCCTTCACCTGTAGCGCAATCGACACAAGTTTTTGTAAATCAGCCAAAAACGTCTGCGATCCTTGCGGGGTGGGTGATCCTTCTTTTCGGATTTATTTTAGCTCTAGTGCCGGGGCTAGGCCTTTCCATGATGTTGATTTCATTTCCTGTTTGTATCGCGGGTTTTATTTTAGGGTTAATCGGTGCTGCAAATTCCAAGCCATTTCATGGTGTATTTCTTATCGTTTCATCGATTGTTTCATTTCCAATCTTCTGGATCATACCATGGTTTTCTGCGCTGTTAGGATTCGGCGGAGTTCATCCCCATGAGGTGGATAAACCGATCAGTCAACCGATCAGTCAACCGATCGCGCCTCTGACGACTAAGCCACATACGCCTCCGATTACTAAGCCAGTCACGCCTACGATAACAAAACCCCAAGCAGAAACAATTCAACTGCCTGTCGAGCCACGTATCGACGAAACAAGAACATGGACGGATGCAAGCGGAGGTTTCAAGACCAAAGCGACCTACAAGGGCATTGCAGGGGGCAAGGTTAGCCTGTTGAAAACCACGGGCGAGACCATTACGATCCCCTTTGAAAAGCTGTCACCAGATGACCAGAAATGGGTGAAAGCGGTGGAGAGCGTGCCGTAACATTGTCTCTCAAATTGCAGACAATGTTCAAAACCACCATTTTCATGATCCGATCACGCTGCCGATGACGTATTGATTATGCATGATCAAATCCATTTCCTGCATTTTTCTCTGTTTGGCATTCTCCTCAGCTTTGATTGCCGCACCCCGGCCGACTGATCGTGCTTTTGCCAAGGCTGACGTGGACAAAAGCGGCAGTCTTCAAGTTTTCGAATTCGCCCGCTTGATGGGCGACACACAACCAGGCTTCGGAATGTATCGCAAGTCGACCTATCGCGAATTCTTTCGCGCGGATCTCAATGTCAACGGCACATTGAATGCGGAGGAATTTTACCTCTGGATGCGTGGTCCGTTCCAAGACCTCGCTGGGGAATTTGTCGAACGATTTCCCCTCGCGGATCGAAATCGCGACGAGGCGTTGAACGCCGCGGAACTCACGCAATTGTATCGCCCCAAATTGTCCAAAAAAGCCGCCCTCGCTGAAATCAGACGGCTTGACAGCAATGGCGACGCGAAGCTTACCAGAGCGGAGTGTTTCCGATACATGGCTCTGGATTGTCGTACCTTTCTGGGCATGAAGCGAAGCGATGCCGAATCATTGTTGCAGATGGTGAACGTGAGCGCCTTTGTCTGGCGTCAGGACGACATTGCCTATCCCTTCGACCCCGTAATCGGGCAAGTGCAGCCTTTGTTTTTCTGGGGAACCAGCGGAGACATCATCACGGATTGCACACTCCGGCTGAATACCGAGTTCTACATTGGTCAGGCGACGGACTCCGCCATCGCGGCGGCCGCCACATACGGACTTCAGGCCGCGAAGCCCATGTTCCCCCGTTTTGTTGACTGCATGACCTCGATGATGCCTGCCGACGTCATGCCCTTGATCTATTGCCCTCCTTATGAGGATCATGGCCTACCCTACCCCCTCAATGAAGGGAGCAATTTGCCAACCGGGCTATTTCTCGAAATCGGTTCGTTCGATGGCAACGTGGATTACATCTCGCTCAGTCGAGGCGGACCAGCGGTTGTCAGCATCCAGTAGGCTGTTTTTTCTGCGTGGCATATCCTGCGCAGTAATGACAAAGCTCATGTTTGTCCGATTGATCGCAACATGGGAGCGAACTCCAATGCAGACTTGCCAGAGCTACGACGGTTCCGCACACTGCGCACATGTTTTTGATCTCTCTGGCCGCTCTGAAGCGCAACACCACCATCCTGCGTGAAGTCAAGGAAGCCGCCGGTTGCCATCTGGTGCTGGCGTTGAAGGGGTTTTCCTGTTGGAAAACATTTCCCTACATCCGCGACGATCTCGATGGCTGTTGCGCGTCGGGGCTCTGGGAGGCGATGCTGGCGCGCGATCATTTTCAGAAGCACGTGATCACCTACTCCCCCGCTTATCAAGAGGAGGAAATCGAGAAGTTGCTGGAATTCACCGATCATCTCGACTTCAACTCGCTGTCGCAATGGTACCGTTTCCGCGAAAAAATCACCGCGCACCCGCGCTATCGGTCGGGCGAACTTCTTTGCGGCCTGCGCATCAATCCGCAGCACTCCACCGGCGAAACCGCTCTCTACGATCCCTGCGTCGCGGGGTCGCGGCTGGGCATCACCGCCAAGCAATTGCAGAACGCCGACCTAACGGGTCTTTCGGGTCTGCATTTCCATACGCTGTGCGAACAAAACTCCGACGACCTGGAAAGCACCCTTGCCGCCGTGGACGGGAAATTCGGCCATCTTCTGCGTCTGCCGCAATTCCGCTATCTCAACATGGGCGGCGGCCACTGGATCACCAAACCCTTCTACGACCGCGAGCGTTTGATCCGTCTCGTGAAGGAAGTGAAACAACGCTACGATGTCGAGGTCTGGCTGGAACCGGGTGAAGCGATCGCCATTCATACGGGCGTGTTGCGCTCCACGGTATTGGATGTTTTCCCCTCGGACGGCCACAACATCGCCATCCTCGACGTGTCCGCCACCGCGCACATGCCTGACGTGTTGGAAATGCCCTATCGGCCGGACGTGTTTCTGGTCGAGCCGGGATTGCATGAATCCCTATCGCAGCCCGCCGTGATGCTTGCCGGAGAAAAGTATCTTCAGGCGGGAAGCGAATCGGAGCGTGCCCATGTCTATCGTCTCGGTGGCCCGACCTGCCTCGCGGGCGATGTCGCCGGGGACTATTCCTTTTCCCGCGAGCTGAAGGTTGGCGACATTCTGGTATTCGATGACATGGCCCATTACACCATGGTCAAAACCACCATGTTCAACGGCGTGCCGCATCCGCCGATCTGCCTGCTGCATGAGAACGGCAGCATCGAAACCCTGCGGTCCTTCCACTACGAGGATTTCCGCGACCGGCTTTGTTAGAGACCACAAGCATCCGCGAACATCGCTCTAAAATCCACGCGGCGCATCGATCAAAGCCGGCGATTCTTTCCAGGCTGCAAAAAAGCCGCACGCTGACGTGCGGCCCCGGGAATAAAAAGCAAACGCCTTGCCCGAATCAATAGTTGACCTTCAGCTTGCCACCGAAGACGGCCTCTTCGCCGAGTTCTTCCTCGATGCGCAGCAATTGATTGTACTTGGCGATCCGGTCCGAACGGCTCATCGAACCGGTCTTGATCTGCCCCGCGTTGGTGGCCACCGCGATGTCCGCGATGGTGGCATCCTCGGTCTCGCCCGAGCGGTGGGAAATGACCGACGTGTAACCATTCTCCTTGGCCATTTCCACGGCATCAAAGGTTTCCGTTAGTGTGCCGATCTGGTTCACCTTGACCAGAATCGAATTGGCAACACCGAGCTTGATGCCTTTGGACAGGAAATCCACGTTGGTGACAAACAAGTCATCGCCGACCAACTGGGTTGTCGGTGCGAGTTTGTCGGTGAGAAGCTTCCAGCCGTCCCAGTCGTTTTCCGCGCAGCCGTCTTCAATCGAAATAATCGGATAGCGCTTCTTCAGGTCGGCATAGTAATCAACCAGTTCGGCCGCACTGCGCACCGATTTGTCGGACTTCTTGAACACATAGGCATTCTTTGCGGCATCGAAGAATTCGGATGAAGCGACATCGAGGGCGATGCAGATGTCCTTGCCGATCACGTAGCCCGCTTTCTCGATGGCCTGGGCGATCACGGCCAGCGCGTCCTCGGCGCTGTCGAGCTTCGGAGCAAAACCACCTTCGTCGCCGACTGCTGTGGATAGACCGCGGTCGTGCAGGACTTTTTTCAAGGCATGGAAAACCTCCGCGCCATAGCGAAGCGACTCGCGGAATGTCGGCGCACCGACCGGCATGATCATGAACTCCTGGAAGTCGATCGGAGCGTCCGAGTGTGCGCCGCCGTTGATCACGTTCATCATCGGCACCGGCAACACCTTGGCATTGGGACCGCCGAGATATTTGTAGAGAGGCTGCCCCAACTGGACCGCCGCGGCTTTGGCCACAGCCATGGAAACTCCGAGAATTGCATTCGCACCGATCTCCTTTTTCGTGCTGGTGCCATCGAGGTCGCGCATGATTTTGTCGATAGCCGCCTGATGCGTGGCATCAATACCGCACAACGCGGGTGCCAGACGTTCGTTGACATTTTCCACAGCTTTCAATACTCCCTTGCCGAGGTAGCGGCTCTTGTCGCCATCGCGCAACTCGCAGGCCTCGTGTTCGCCGGTTGAAGCTCCCGAAGGAACCGCCGCCCGACCCGTCGCACCGCCTTCCAGGGTCACATCCACCTCGACAGCGGGATTGCCGCGTGAGTCGATCACTTCACGCCCGCGAATTTCGATGATGCTGCTGTATTCTATCATATGTTCTTTGCTAAGTGCGAGCGCCGTATGGCAGCTTTCCCGCTCTCTGGCAATGCCCAAAAGAAAAAAATATCCGTCCAGCAAGCAATCGCAAAGGGAAGTCAGACGACACTGCGGCGGAAAAGATCCCAACACGCGACGAAACCCGACGCGAAATCCTCCGGGGCACGGGCCAGCCATTGTTCGATGATCTCCATGGAAAACCATTGCACCGTGTCGATTTCCGAACAGGGAAAGCGCAGCGCTCCGTCGTGCCGGGTGGCATACAGCGTCACGTGCTCCCAGCCTGTTGCGGGCGATGGCGGCAGCCGGCCGACCTCGACAAGCGATTGCTGTTCGATGCCCATCTCCTCCACCAACTCCCGCAACGCGCAGGACTCGTAGCTTTCCCCGGCATCGAGATGCCCCGCCACGCTGGAGTCCCAGGTTCCCGGATGCACGTCCTTCCAGCGTGAGCGCTGTTGCAGAAGCAGGTCCTTTTTTTTGTTGAACACAAAAACATGAATCGCCCGATGCAGCCATTGTTTTTCATGAATTTCGCCGCGCGTCGCCTGCCGCAGTACCACATCGTTTTCATCGACAACATCGAATATCTCGCCGCTTTTTTGCGGGATTTCCTTGAGTGGATGATTGTCAAACAGATGGGTGAGCTTCAGCCATTGAAACAGATCGAGTTCTTCCGCACGAACCGTCGCTGAAACGTCCAACTCCTCAACAACCTGCGGCCAGGACACTGTGTCGGGCAGCAACTTGTGCAATTGCTTGCGGCGCTGTCCGAAGCCCCGGCGCAACAGTTCGTCGAACAAACGACGGTCGAACGCGGGCAGGTCGTTGCGACGGGTCAACAATGCCACACTCGAATCCACCTGCGGCTGCGGAAAAAACACCTCCGGCGGCACCTGCATGACAGTCCGCACATGCCACGCGCTTTGCATGCGCAGTGAGAGCAGACCATAGTCCTTGTTGCCCGGTCCGGCGCCGAGGCGATCGATGACTTCCTTTTGCAGCATGATGACCGCGCGATCAAACGGATGAGGAACCGACAAAAAATTCTTCATGATGGCGCCGCCACTGGAATAGGGCAGATTGCCCAGAAACTTGACGGGCCGCTCGGCAAACAACCGGCGGATATCAAAATCGACCGCGTCCTGATGCACAACCTCAACGTCATCGCAGCCTCTGTATTTATCCCGCAATGCCGCCGCCAACCGGGAATCGAACTCCACCAGGATCAATTTGCGCACACGACCGGCTACATGCCCTGTCAGTGAACCGGTCCCGGGGCCCACCTCGATCACCGCGTCACTTGGTGTCAGTTCGAGAACGTCGACAATACCATGCGCCACTGCCGGGTCAGTCAGGAAATTCTGACCTAGTTGACGACTCGGCAGAACGCCATTCTGGTCCAATACCCGGCGAATGTCGCGTTCGATCATGCGCACGGGATCATTGCTGGATCAGGCCTTTTTCCAAGCACCAAAAAAAGGAAACATTTTTTGAACAAAATTGTCACATTCCTGTCAAACATAGGAAGACCGCAACAATCGTTGCCGTTTTCATGTAAGGGTGAACAGAAGTTGCCGGATTCTTGTATGGCAAGGTCCGGTAGCTTGGCCGGAGAGCGTGGGTGCGCTCTCCGGTCATTTTTTTGTGGATCAATCGTGGCTCTGCTCTGCGAGAATGAGTTGCACCATGCTGCAAAAATGTGCATTTCACCGATTGACAGCATGCGAAAAAGCGATAGTATGTGAGACGCAACTACCGTTATGAACAAAACAACCAACATACTCGCAATTTCAACAGCCGTTATTTCATTCGCCGCCATGTCGTGCGCCCAGGGACCCAATGCCCAACAAGGAACAGCCGTTGGCGGACTTGGCGGAGCAGCTGCGGGAGCCATCATCGGTCACCAGACCGGCAACGCCGTGGGCGGTGCTGTCGTGGGCGGTGTTCTCGGCGCAACGGCCGGCAACGCAATCGGCAACTCCAAGGATCAGCAACAAGGAACATCCCGCTACTAAATCCGGGATACAGCCTATTTTCAAAACAGCGGGAGGGTATTCCACCTTACCGCTTTTTTTGTGCCCATTGGGAGTCCGTGGCTCGGGAAAAAACTGTTTGGATTCACCACTGATACACCTTGGTATGACCATTCCATGTCCCCACGCCCCAATGGGCGCACTTATTCCAGGGTGCCAAGTGGCACCCTTCGCTTTCACCGTGAGCCACCGTTGGGGCAAAAATATGTGAAAGGATTTTTGAGAAACGGTCTATCTCATGCAAACGAAGACGGGTGACGCGCAAGTCGTCACGTACATCGTCGCCAACTGGAAATTCCCGCCCAGGAAAGTCTCGACTTCAAATTCGTGATCCCCTTCCCCCTCGGAAAAAAAAAAGGCTGCCGGTTACCCGGCAGCCCTAAGTCGTTCAAGCGAATGTACCCGTTACGGCACTGAGACGCTGAGTCGTCCCAACAGCTTGCCATCGACGGCATGCACTGCGGGAACAGTAATCACAATCTTGTCAGTGGCCGCATCCGGATCATCCGGATCGTCCTCGGTGACATCAACCGTAATGTCACCCGAATTGCTGTCGGTCGCACCGACGGACACATCGTTCCATCCGGCTTCCGTAAGATCCGTTGACCACTGGAAGGTGATGGTTGACGAACCTTCCGACAAATCCTTGCGGTAGAAGGTAAAGATCAAATCACCTGTGCTTTCATCCACCGTGGGGAGGATACTGCTGGAAGCCACAGTTGGATTACCACCCAGTGCGAACTCCAACGCATTCGCGATGCCGTCATTGTCGGGGTCGGCATCGCCGGCTTCATTGCCACCGCTGAGACCGTAGGTAACCGTCGACCAGGTCTCGTAAGGACCAAGGCCGCCGACAACCGTAAGCACAATGGCACCCGCGCTGTTGGAAACCGTAGCCGTCGCCGATGGTGCCAGCGAGCCGCTTGCAATCACCGGTGTGGCATCCACGCTGCCGCTGCTGCCCGCATCCGTGTAGGTTGCGAGAGTGTAAACACCAGCAGCCAGATTGACGGGCAGATTCACCCGAACAACAGTGCTGTTCAAGGTTACTGTCCCGCCGATCGCGAAGGGTGAGCCCTTGGTGAACTCAGCGAAGGAGCCGGCCGAATAAGACACGTTTCCGCCCACGCTGCCGATACCGCCGAAGGTCGCCGCAGAGGACACACTGACCGCGCCGCTGCCCGAGTTGGTGCCGTCCACCAGCAGTTTGCCTGCCGCCACAGCGGTCGTGCCGCTGTAGGTGTTGCTGCCAGTGAGCGTCAGAGTCGCGCTGCCACTCTTGTAGAGATTGCCCACACCCACCGGGTTGGCGATGGCACCCGACAATTTCAGATGGTTCGAACCATCGGCGAAGATGTTGAGATAGGCTCCCGAGGCGATTTCCATCGCATTTGCCACCCCTGATCCAGCCGACAAGTTCGCAAATGGTATGAGCTGTCCCGAATTGGCGACGGTGCGTTCGGTCCGGAACGTGCCGGTTCCCAGTGCGGCTGCGTTGGAAATCTGCACCCGGTTGTCCGCGTTGGTGAGCTTCACCCCACCGGCGAAGGTATTGGCATTGGTGAGGGTAAGCGACCTTGCGCCACCTTGCACGGTGATGCCGGCGGTTCCTGAAACCACCTGACTCAACCACACATCCTTGGCACCTCCGAAGGGAATGTTGAAGATCACATTGCCGGAGCCCGTCAGATCAAAGGCATTCGGCAACGCGCCAGTCGCAAAGTTGCCTTCAAAGTCGGTTTGTTGGAAGGTCGAACCCGCCGCGATCGAAAGCGTGCCACTTCCCAAGCCAAACTTGTTGCCAAGGAACAATGTGCCGGCAGAGACCGTCACGCCACCATTGAAGGTGTTGTTCGTATTCAGTGCCAACGAACCGTTGCCGGACTTGGCAAGGCTCGCCGAGCCTTGGATCTGTCCGGTTCCGGAAATGGTGTAGTTTTTGTTCGTGGTGCTGAAGGTCATCGCGCCCGGATTCACGTTGGTGTTCAGGGTCACGGTGAAGGGGCCCCCACCGGTGGCGGTATTGTCGAATGTCAGCGGGATTTCATCCGCATACAGCACGGGAGTGCCGCCGGAATTTTTCCAGTTGGTGCTGGTGAAGTCCCACAGTCCGTTGCCTGCTCTCCATGTCAAACTGCCAACCACATACAAGGTGCCGTCGACCGCGGTAAACGAGTAGTTCGCCGCTGCCAAGTCGTTCAGATCACAGTCGATCGGGTAGTTGCCCTCGGGCGATACATTGGTCGCGGTAGTCGTCAACAACGCTGAACCACTGACTCCGGCAATGCCTTCGTCCTCGCCGTTCACATAACCGGTGATCGTATAGGTGAAAGTCGGATCGCTGGCTCCGACGGCGCGAGTGGCGTTGTTCGCCGTCACCGTCAAGGTTGCTGGCGTGATATCGCCGGTCAATCCGCTGGGCTGGGTCAGGGAGTAGTTACCAGCTTGAGCACCGCTCAGGGTGGCGGCCGCAGTGACGGTAATGCCGGTGCCGACATTAACATCCAGGAAGTTGCCGGTGCCGACCAGGGTTACCAAACCAACATCCGCTGGCAGCACGCCGTTCAAGGTGCCGGTGATTGTCGCGGCATCCGTTCCTGTGTATGACTTCGGCGTGACCGCTGGAGAATCAACTGTCAGGGATTTCTGGGCAACTGACACGTTGATCGCTCCCGGCACAGTTACAATGCTGTAAAGTGTGAGATTGCTTGGCGTGAATGTTCCCGATGCGCCGTAGCTTCCCGCAGACGGAATCGTGGCGGGACTGGTGTAGGTGAAGGTGCCCGTAACCGAAGCACTGCCACCGCTGAGAGTGGAACTGCTGAGCGAATCACCGTAAGTAATGCCCGTTGCACTGGGCCACGTCGTGATGGTCGGCACGGTTTGATTGGTGACCGTCAATGTGGTCGTGGCATCGCTGGCCGTCCACAAAGTGGCATTGCCGGAATAGCTGTAGGTGATCGGATAAACACCGACCGCAGGCAGCGTCGAGAAGTTCAGTGTGAATGCACCTGCTCCGCCAGCGATCGTGGCGCTCTGGGTCACACCATTGATGGTGATCTGCACCGTTTCGCTATTGGCGGGATAGGTCGGACCTGCCGCGCTGACAACACCGCTCAGGGTCACACTTCCCGCACTAAGTTGCACGGTTTGGCTGAGAGGCAGACTGGTGAGCGTTGGTGGCAGTTTGGTGGTGACCGTCAGGATCACATGTCCACCGCTCACGGACGCGGTCGCTGTGGAGTAAAGAGCCAGGCCGCTGCCCGACACGGTGACCGCACTGGCGGGACTGCCGGTGGTGGTGGCACTGGTCACTTGGATCAAACGGTAGACACCTGCTCCAAGCGGTGTTCCCGAAGTGTTGTTGACCGAGATCACATTGTTGCTGAGGACCAGGTTGCCTTGGGAAATCAGCAGCGAAGGATGGGTGGTGTCACCCGAGAATCCTGTAGGGGCAAAATCGAGACTGATCGGACGAGTGCTCATGCTGACCGTGCCGCCGCTGACCCCGACAATACGGGCGGCGGTGGTGCCAGTGGTTGTTCCGGTGCCTTTGGCCGTCAGAGTGTTGGTCCCACTAAGAGTGAAAGCCGCGACTTGCGACACATCCAGCGACGCGCCGGCAGCGAGTGAGATGACAGGCGCGCTGTTGATCTTCGCAATGGCAGCGAGTTTCAGTGTGCCGGAGTTCACGTTGACGTTACCTGTCAGATCATTGTCGCGCCACAAAGTTACGCTGCCTGTGTTGGTCAGACCTTTGACCGTGCCAAAGACGGTGAAGGGAAGTGCCGAACCAGCTTTGCCGATATTGAGGTTGCCAGAACCACTGACCACGCCGAAAAGCGCGACATCACTGCCGGTAGTGGCAATGGTGAGCGCGTTGTTCAGCTGAATGGGACCGCTGAGGCTTTGGGTGTTTTGACACAAAATCGCCAGGGTGCCTGTGGAACCGGCACGTGCGGTGATCGGTGCGGAGTGCTTGCTGTTTTGATCGATGTTCAGGATCGCATTTTTTGTGTTGGAAGGAGTGGTGTCACCGATATCGACCGGTCCCGCAAAGACTTGGAAATCCTGGCCGCCTGCTGTCCAATAACCGGCGAAGACACCCTCGTTGATGGCAACCCCGCCATTGATGCCGTTGCTGCCGTTTGAGCCGATCTGCAGGGTGCCGGGACCGTTTTTGGTCAACCGGGCAACGGTTTGCGCGAAATTCGACTGTGTGCGCAGGGTGGCGCCTGCGGTCGAGGTCGTAACCGTGATGTCGTTCGGCATTGTTATATTGCCGTTGCCACTGGGGTCAGGGAAAAACAGGTCGTTCGAACCAGTGAAAGTGAAGCTGCCGTTCCAAGTCATTGCATACTTGTAGGTCAACGACAGGGGCGCGCCGCTGGTATTGTCGATCGTGGTGCCCTCGTTAATGGTGAATCGACCGATGGCTGGGCCTTGGCCGGTGTAATTGATTCCGCCACCGAGTGCGGTAGGGCTGTTGATATTGAGCTGGCCACCGTCGAGAAACAGGCCGCCGCCAAACATGTTGTTTCCGGAGAGCGTGAGCGTGCCGGCACCTGATTTTGTAACACCATCCGCAACATAGCCGAACCACATTTGCTGTAGGCCGCTGGTTCCTCCTGCGGTTCCATTCAACGTGACCTGGGTTGCGCTGTCCACTGTCAGAATGGTTCTGGAAGTGCCTCCACTTGAACGGAAATCCATGCCAGCCACCAAGCCCGCAGTAGAACTCAGCCCGGTGATGACCGCCGAGGAAGACGTAATAGTTCCGGTGGGAGTCAAGCCGGCCCCGATCGCCGAACTAATGGTCAAAGAGTCGCTGCTCGAATCCGTGCGGATGACGAGTTCCTTGTTACTGGCGCTGTTCGTCAGAAAGATACTGCCGCCGCTGATGGTGCCGACCGAACCGCCGCCTGATTTCAAAATGCCGTTGTTGACCAGCGTGAGGGTTCCGCTTTGTGGGAAACCGACACCGCTGCCCGCAAGGTTCAGTGTGTTGAGAGTGATGGAAGGCTGCGCCGCCGGAGTGCTGGTCAGTTTGACGTGCGTGCTGGCGGTAATGGTGTCGGTGGTGGTGAATCCGCTGTCAGTTCCGTATTGCGGGGCACGCACAAAAGTGCCGGCTGCATTCATGTAAGCGAAATCAGCACCATTGAAGAAGGTGCCTTGGTTGATGAAGCCTGCTGCGGCACCGGTCAGGTTGAAACCGTTGGTCGCGCTGGGAGTGCCGCCGCTAAGGGTAAGATTTCCCGTGGCACCTGCCGAACGGGCAGCGAGCGAGGAAAAGGTCAAGGCTGCATCCGCCGAGCGGGTGAGCTGCACCGTGCCGTCACCAGCCGAGAAGTTCAACGCGCCCAAGCTTTGTGAAGTGGAAGCGGTGTCATAGTTGAAAGTGCCCGTGCCGATGAAGGTAAGACCCGAAGTGGTGGCGAGCGAACCGCCCGAACCGTTATCAACCTTGAGCGTGCCGCGGCTGATCTGGGTGACACCGGGGTAGAGGTTGGCCGCGGTGAGCGTCAGTTTGTTCGGCCCCAGTTTCTTGAGCGCCATGTAGGTCTTGTTGGGAATGGCGGTGCCGTAGGAGAAGTCGCCCCCCGTGGTGTCAACGCCGAAGAAGGCGGTGCCGGCGCAGGTAAAGCTGCCGTTGGACATCAGCCCGGCAATATCGGACGAAGCCCATTCGCCCGATGCCGCACCGGCCCTCACAACCAAGTTGGCATTCGAACTGTTGTTGTTCAAAGTGATCGTGCCGCTGGCACCCGAGTTCGGCAATCCCCCTGGTTTGGTGGCAACGAGAAGCCCGCCATTCACCACCGTGGCACCGCTGTAGGTGTTGGTGCCGGAAAGCTTGAGGAAGTTGTTGTTGCTGTTCAGGTAAAGATTGCCACTGCCCTGCAAGTTGGCGCTGACAATTCCCGCCCCTGCAAACGCGCTGCTGCCGGCTGTACCGGCCGAATTGTTGGTGATTGTACCATTGCGGACCTCGCAAAGGGCAAAAGCCACTGTTCCACCCACGGTCTGGCTGGTGCCGCCCAAATCGAGCGTGCCACCGCTGGAGCTGGAAGTCATGGTGACTCCGCCCGTCCCCGGCGATCCCAGAGTGCCGCTGCCGCTCAGCGCCAAAATTCCCCCACCGCTTTGAACTGTCGTCGCACCGGTGTAGCTGTTCGCCGCAGAAAGATTGAGCGCGCCAGCACCCTGTTTGTTCAAGGTCAGTCCGGAAGTGGTTTGACCGATGCTGCCGCCGACGGTCAAGTTGGCGTTGATGATCCGGAAAAACGCTCCCCCGCTCGCCTGACTGAGCGTGATCGGACAATTGATGGCAACGGCCATCTGCTGCTGCACCAGGCTGATTGCCCCAACATCATTGCCAGATGAATTCGAAAACAGGCTCAGTGTGTTGCCGTCGGAATTGATGACCAGGCAATTGTTGGTGGGAGTCTGGCCACTGCTGCGGATGTCCATGGTCGAACAGGAAAAACTGCCACCGAGCGTCATCGCCAGATTGTTCGCCAGTGAGACCGTTCCGGTCTGCCAGGATGCTACGTCCGTGCTGGTGGGCACGATGCTTGTCGCCCAGTCCGTGGTCAGGTTCATGGTGGACGTATTGGCCTTCATGTAGGGAACCGCCTGCGCGGAGCCGATGCCGAGTGAAAGGGTCAGCAGCCCTTGGATGATGCGCCGGAGCGTGGTTGGTTGATTTTTTATTTTCATCTGTTGGTAATGGTTTTATTCTAATGGTTTTATTCTAATGGTTTTATTCTAACATCTCGCCGACACTCATCAGTTTGCAGATGGTCAATCATGCATTCTTGCATCGTTTGTCTAATGCGCCACCGAATGTAGCAAAAAGATCAGCAGGCGGAAAGTATGCAAAAAGCGGGAATCCGCAACAGCAAAATACAAAATTCTGCGCCCATGAAAAAAATGACGGCGGGGCTGTTGAGCCACGCCGCCATTTGAGTCAAACCACCGGATGGAATGATCAGGGAAGTCTGGTCGCCTTCAGCCGGGCGAGGATTTTGCCGCCCACTGCGTTGGCCGCCGGGATGTTGACCGTGACTTTGCCGTCACTCGGGGCATCAATATCGATGGTGGGATTGTTGCCGCTGGCTCCGACATCCGTGGTGCCGATGGTCAGGGTGTTCGCAAAGCCGCTCAGCACAGAACCCCATTCGACGACCAGCGTCGTTTCGGGGATCGAGGCGCTGCTGCGGTTGAACACCAGCGTCAGGCCCCCGGCGGCTGTGCCGGACACCGTCGGCAGCACCGAAGGATTGTCGTTCGCGTTGGGATTGCCACCGAGAACCCATTCGATGCCGTTGGCGAGGCCGTCCTTGTCCGAATCGAAATCGAACGCCGGATTGGCCAGGCTGTTGGTGGACGACCACGCATCATAGGCATTGCTGCCGGGGCCGGTGAGCACGTTCAGTATGCCATTCCCCAGGCTGTCGAATGTGTTGTCATCCTGAATTGCGGCAGTCGAACCAGAAGAACCGTATTTTCCCGCCGGCATTTGCACACCGTCGATGTACAGCCTGTCCACTGTATCGGTCCCGCTGGTAGACAGCTTGAGTTTCGCGGGCGATGCCCCAACCTGGCCGATGGTGACATCGGACGCATTGTCAAAGAAGGTCGGCGAGGTGACTTCCAGCACGCCATTGTCCACCACCGTGTCACCGGTGAAGGCACTGATGGAGGCGCTGGTGATGCTGAGAGTGCCGGAACCTTCCTTGGTGAGCTTGCCGGCACCGGTGACGTTGGAAGCGATGGTCGAATTGGATTGCGTGGTGGAGAAGTACGCATCGCCATCGAGATTGACCTCACCAAGACCGGAGACCAGCGCACCCGCAGCCAAAGCGGTAAGTCTGCCGCCTTTCACAATCAATCTGGAATCCGCTTTCTGCAAGAAGACACCCGAAGTCCAGCCTGCTTTCGCACCAACCGACAAGGTGCTGATTCCCGTGCCGTCGCCGAGATTCAGCTTTGACAGCACGCCCATGAGGTGAATGGGCTGATTGAGCGTCGCCGTGGCCCCCGAGTACACGTCAAAGTGATTGCCGCTGGCGGTGCTGTCCACTCCCGCGCTGTTGGCGGTCACATTGAGACCTCCGATCGTCACGGCAGAGCCGATCGTGCTGACCAGCGAAGAAGGCGTGGATCCGTTCACACCGGTCACCCGGACATAGTTTCCGTCGCAGCCGTTGTTTTGACCAATGGCGAAACCGAAGACAACCCGGGACCAGGTGAGAGCTGCCGTACCGCCATTTTCAATGCTGAGGTAATTGTTTGAGGCACCAGCGGCAATGCCAACACTGAACTGGCCGTTGTTGCCGGTTTCCGTTTGGTATTTGGAGGGGACCCCGGTGTTGATGCCTGAAATCACGGCGTTGTTGCCGTCCCCATGGACGGTGTTGGTTTCCGTTCCGATCAACAACTTCTCCGATTGCACAAACCCGCCGTTGGCAATCGACAAGGCGTTGTTATTGCCATTGATACCAAGCTTGATAGTAGTACCGATCCACCGCGCGCCGGTTCCAGTGACGGTAACCGTATTGTTGTTGCCACCGGTATCCCTGCCGATCACGATAAAGTTGGTTCCGCTGACTTTGTTGGATCTCATCGTGGCCCCCGCATTGAGGGTCAGGCTGTTCATCGACGAAGCCCCACCGATCACCCAGGTGATGTTGGTGCCAGAACCCTCGATCGTCGGGGTGCTATCGCTCCCCGCGATGGTCGGAGTGGCGACCAGGCTATTGCCGCCAAAAGTGCTCTCGCCAAGAGTGATGGAGTTACTCAGCATGCGGCCCTTGACATTGACGGTGTTGTTGGCCGAGGTGTTGCCGATGCGCAGCTTGTCCGTCTGCGTATTGGTGCCATTGTAGAAATTGCTCAAGATGCGGTTGATCGTGAACGTGCCGCCGCCATTGAGGGTGATGAGGCCTTTTTGTGTGGCGGTGTTTGCGGGCAGACATTGTCCATTGAGAATCAGCTCCGCACCGGCACCCGCCGTCAGGGTCCAGCCAGCGACGGTTTCGTTGACCGTATCGGAATACGTCATGTTCGGATCAATGGTGCCAATCTTGTTGGCGGCGACCGAGATGACATAAGCACCCAACTTGCTGATGGCGCCGGTCCCGGAGACGCCGCTCGTTTTCAGGATGCTGTTGGTGGTCGAAAAAGTGAACGTATTGCTGGCGAGTGTGACCCCATTGTCAATGGTCGCATCACCGCCATTGAGAACAATCGACCCACTGCCAGTTGCAGCGGTGGAGCTATACTGAAGCATGCCGCCGGTGACGGTCGTTGCGCCGGTGACGGTGCTTGCACCGCTGAGGATAAGCTGTCCCGCACCGGATTTGGTGAGGGACCCGGCACTGACGACAGCGGAAATCGCGCCGATCTGGTCTGCTGCCACATTAACGCTCATGAGGTTGGCTCCCGATGACAGAATGCCATTGGTAACTTTGTCGATGTTGTGGCTCGACTGGAAATCGATCGGCAGACTCGCACCGGAGCGCGAGAGGGTGAAGCCGTCGTCAATGGATATCCCGCCACCGTTGATGACAATCGATCCCGTGGTGCCGTTGGCGGAATAGACCAGAGTGCCACCGGAGACGGTGGTTGCATTGGTGACAGTCGACGCGCCTTGGAGGTTGACGAGAAATACGCCGTTCACATTCAGAGAGTCGGCGGCGAGAGTGCCGCCGAGAGTGAGCGGGACCGCCCCCGCTGAGTTGCTGAGAGTGAGGAGACCGGGGTTGGTGATGTTCGGTCCGACGAATTGAGCGTTCACGACACCCGCCGTCATGGTGATGTCCCCGCCCGCATCGATCGCAAGCGCGCCTTGGTTGTTGATCGTGTAGGTCGCCGCTCCGGTATCAAAAAGGATGCTTTTGATCGCGATGCCCCCCGTCGTGTCGATCGAGACATTGCCATTGCCCAAGCCATTGAAGGTGGCGGTATCGGTGGTGCCGGGCACGGCCAGACTGCCATCACCCCAGTTTGTCTGGGTAGCCCAGACACCGTCGGTCGTGCCGCTCCAACTATTGCTGGCGGCATGAAGGGACTGGGTGGCGGCAAGCGGGATGATTCCAAGCTGGAGCAAACGCAGGATGTTGGAGTATTTTTTGGTATTCAGTTTCATGGTATTTGTGTTTTGGATTTTGGTTGGTTTTATGGCATTGGATTCGCATTGCGGAAATAGAGACTCGCGAACGCAATTCTACTGCAATTGAATCGTGGGTTGTATCGGGTTTGTGCTGCGCAGTTTTGGATCTGGTTTTTGCAGCGCAGAACCAGTCCAGCCGACTACATTCCCATCGTCAATCGTTTTTTAAAAAATCAAATACAATATTTTTCGTGATGAGACACGAGCCACCGGAATCTTCCGGGAAATTACCCAGCCCGAAAGTCCTCAAAAGGAAGGGTAGGTTCTCCGAGCGTTCAAGTGGGGGGTGGCCACTCATCGCCCAAACGCAACCAACCTTTAGCCCGCGCTTTCGTTCGCAAACAATGCCAACCCGTCAGGAAGAATCATCAAGAGTTATGAACCCTGCCCCCACCGGATCGCTAGGGACAGCGATCCCTGCCCTGAAAGGCATTATTCGCGAATCACGGCGCGGCCGCGATCGGGACGTTGCAGAAGGTCAGGGCGGCAATGCCGTTGGTGCCCAACAACAAGGTCTCCTGACTCCACTTGACTTCCTTGAGGTAGGTGATTTTCGCCGCTTTTCCGGGCTCTTTCAGTTTCAGTGTCAGGACATTGCCTTTCACGCTGCCCGTGGCCACTTTGTCCTTTTCGCCGTCGAGATAAAACTGCCCGGCCAGCACATCCGCCCAGCCGACGGGTTGATCGAATTCCAGTTCGATGATGTCTTTACCGTTAGACATTGCCTTCACGAGGTTCGGCGGGGTGATCGATTCCGCGGGCACTTTGCGGTAGTTGTCGCGCTCGATGAGCGGTTGGATCGTGCGGGCGAATTCCGCCCAGCCAACCAGCGGGAAATGGCAGCCGCCGGGTGGTTTCACCCCGAGCGTGGACATGATGCTCATGTTCGAATAGTACTGCGGCAGGGTGCGTTGTTTCTCGCGCAACATGTCGCCCGATCCCGCACCGCCGCCCATGCTGCACGAGTTCGGCCAGATTTGAAAAATGTAGTAGTGCTGCACGTTGGGAAAGTCTTCCTTCCAAGCGGCGGACATTTCCAAAAACAGGCGATGGTAGGATTCCCAACCGTAACCTCCCGTCGGTCCATCGGAGCCCTGGTCGTTCTCGCCCTGATGCCAGAGGATGCCGCGAATGCCGTGGGTCAGTTTCGCCTGCTGCACGCGCCAGAGCATGCGGCCGTAGATGGTCGTGAGGTCGGTGGGATCGCTCTCGCTGCGCTGGTGCTGGTCGATGCGGGTGCCACCAACCGCCGCGTTGATCATGAAAATCGGCACTTTCTGGCTGGCGAGCAGGCGTTTCGCCAACTCCATGCCCCACCAGCCGAGTTCGGCTTTTTCGCCTTTCTCCGCTTTCCAAACCGGTAGGCACCACAGGTTTTCGGTGGCTTCCTTGCCGTTGGCGGAGGGTCGCCCGTAGCTGCGGATCCACTCGCTGGTTTCCGGCGGCGATTTCTCTCCGGTGTCGGTCGCCAGCGCGTTCGATTGGCCATCGATGATGTACGCATCGCCGCAGACGATGTTGCCCACGGTGTTGAGCACTTTTTCCGCCGTGCCCTTTTTGCTGCCGAATTCGACCTTGTATTTGATCAGTCCGGGTTTGAGTTTCACGGCAAACGCGTAGGACTTGTCCGCCGAGACTTTGAGGCTCTCGGTTTTCTCCAGTTTGTCGTCGGCATAGAGTTTGAGAAACACCGTGTCGGCGGCTTCCTCGAGCGTGCCGTTGTAAAAGAGCGTGCCTTCATTCTTGTCATCGCGCGCGTAAAACTGCCCCTCCTGCGGTTTCTCATCGGCGGTGGGAATGCGTGCGAGCCATGGATCGCTCTTCGGTTCAGTCACCGCGATGCTGATGCTCTGGGTGACCGGCTTGCCGCCGTTGCTGATCGTTGCGGTGACTTCCAGTTTGCCGCTGTTCTGCGCGCGTTTGAGCAACAATTTTCCGTCGGCCGCTTTCTTGATCACCGCGATGTTGCCGCAGTTCCAATCGACCTTCAAGTCCCCCGCCCCCTTGGCCTTCATGGCGGCGAGGTTGCTCACCTGCGGCACCACTTCGATCGCCGTGCGACCGTCCCATGTGGCCGGTGCCTTGAGTGTGAATGCCGGTTCGGCGATGTCCTCTTTGATGGTGACCGCGATGTCCTTGGTCTTGACCTCTTTCGAATACACCGCCTTGAGCTGCAGGGTCAATGGCTTGTCGCCCTCGACACGTCCGGCATCGAGAGTGTAGCTGAAACGGTCCACCGCGACGATCGATTCCTGCGTGCCGTCTTTGAGAATCCAGTAAATCTTCTGCGCCCCGCCGGCCTTGGCGGTGATCGTGAGACTCTTGCCCTCGGCCAGGGAAACTTTTTCCTGCGATACGGAAAAGTCCGTGCCCGCCTGAATCAGCGGCCCGACCAACGTTTGCAGCGGCTTCTGGTTTTCATACTGCAACTTGATCCAGTCCGCCGACCGCGCGACCTTGGAGATGCGC
>Ga0114972_10001063_pt1 | contig 20762 bp, 18 predicted proteins | sample M_140807_EF_Meta_FD_87354 | JGI IMG/M metagenome (GOLD analysis project Ga0114972, IMG submission 87354) | Freshwater microbial communities from Lake Montjoie, Canada to study carbon cycling - M_140807_EF_MetaG | ecosystem: Environmental > Aquatic > Freshwater > Lake | place: Lake Montjoie...
GCACCCACCGCTCCGAGGGGATGACGACCACGTGGCGATCAGCATGACCGGTTGCGGCGAGGGGCTCGTCGCCGAGGGGGCGAACACCGCCCGTGTCGAGGTGCGGTGTGTCAACAATCGCTTTCTGAAGGTCACGCTCCGCTCCCGCGAGGGCTTCGCGACCCTCGAATCTCGGGTCGAGGGGGTCGTCCGCGAGCGCATCCGGCGCGGGGTGGTGCAGGTGTCGCTCGACCTCGCCGGCCCGCTCGCGCCGGCCTCCCGTAGCATCGATCAGGCCCAACTCGCCGCCTACCTCGACCAACTCGAGGACTTCTGTGGCAGCCACGATCTCCCAGTGCCGAAGACGGCCGACGCCCTTCTGGCCCTCCCCGGGATCCTCGTCGAAGCGACGCCGTCGCAGGAGGCGATCGATGCGGTCTGGCCGCTCGTGCAGCGGGCCCTCGACGCCGCCCTCGACGGCCTCGAGCGGATGCGGCGGGCCGAGGGGGATTCGATGGCCCGCGACATGCTCGTCACCTGCGGCGAGATTCGGGCCCTCGGAGCGACAGTCCGCGACCGAGTCCCGGCCGTCCTCGTCGAACACCGGCAGCGGCTCCACGACCGGGTGGCGAAGGTTCTTGAACAGCAGGGGCTGAAGCTCGGCGACGGGGACTTGGCCCGGGAGATCGCCCTCCTCGCCGATCGGACCGACATCGCCGAAGAGCTCGTCCGCCTGGAGAGCCACCTCGACCAGTTCTCCCGGCTTCTGGGGGAGGATTCGCCGGGTCGATCGCTCGACTTTCTCACCCAGGAGCTGGCCCGCGAGGCCAATACGATCGGCTCGAAGTCGTCTGACGTGGCGATCGCCCATACCGTTGTCGAGGTGAAGACCCGGGTCGAGCGGCTCCGGGAGCTGGTCCAAAACCTGGAGTGAACGGCCCACAAGACCCCGGGCACTCCGCGGCGACCGATCGGCAGCCGAGTCCTTTCAGCCTCCCCCGGAGTGAGGTACAACAAAACGATGATGCGTTTTGAAAAGCCCGTCGCGGGGAATGTCGTCGTCATCTCGGGCCCGTCCGGGGTCGGCAAGACGACGATTCTGCGGCGTCTCCTGGCCCGCCTGCCGCAGCTGGTGCCGAGCATCTCGGCCACCACGCGCCCCCCGCGAACCGGCGAACGGGACGGCCTTGACTACCACTTCCTCTCCCAGCCGGATTTCGATCGGCGCCGCGATAACGGGGAATTCCTCGAATGTTGCCGGGTCTACGGCCGGCAGCACTGGTACGGGACGCTGGCGAGCGAAGTCACTCCCCGTTTGGCGGCCGGCGATTGGGTCGTGCTGGAGATCGACGTCGAGGGTACACTGTCCATTCTCGACCGCTACTCCGAGGCGGTGACGATCTTCGTCGAGCCCTCCGCACCCGATCATCTCGAACAACGGCTCGTGGCCCGAGGCACCGAGACCCCCGAGGCGATGGCCAGGCGGCTCGAGGTCGCCCATCGGGAGCTCAAAGAAGCCCACCGCTACCGGCACCGTGTCGTCAACGACGACGTCGACGCCGCGGTGGGACAGATCGCACAGATCCTCCGGGCGGCCGGCCTTCCCCCGCAGCAAAACGATCGACGCTGGCCGACGGCGATCTGACCGCACGACCCATCGGTCCTCACACCGCCCGCCCCACCCCGCAAACATCCCCGAACAACCCGTCCGCCGACGCCCTCCCGGTCGGCGGGTCGGATCGAAACGACCCCGAACTTCATCCCGCCGACGCAAGCCGGCCCAGACGATCACCCGAGGAACACGACCATGATCGACGACCTGCGCGAAGAAGAGATCGTCAACAAGGTGGGGGGGCGCTTCAAGCTCTCCACGCTCATCCAGAAGCGGATGGTGGCGCTCAACGCCGGCGGGCGTCCGCTCGTCGACACCGACAGCAAGGATAAAATGCAGATCGTCATCGAGGAGATCAAGCAAAACAAGATCTACCTCGACACCTCCGCGAACCTGCGGATCACCGGCGAATCGCCCGAAGCCGGCGGCCCGCTCGACTTCGATCCGACCGACCTCTGACGACGGCCCCATCGGAGAATGACGCCTCGGCCGTTCGAGGCATCGTCGCCGATACCCTCTCTTCGCGGGGACTCAAGTCGCGGTGGGCGCTGCAGTGGCGGAAGGCAATCTCGTCGGCCGTGAAATCGTCGTGGGGGTGTCGGCTGGCATCGCTGCCTACAAGGCCGCGGCGCTGACGAGCCTCCTCGTCCAACAGGGGGCCGGTGTGACGGCGGTCCTGACGAGGAACGCCCGGAAGTTCATCGGCGCGGCGACCTTCGCGGCCCTTACCGGCCGTCCGGTGGCGACGCGTGGCTTTGACCCAGCGGCCCATCCGCTGGGAGCCCACATCGAACTGGCGGCCCGGGCCGACTGTGTCGTCATCGCCCCGGCGTCGGCCGACTTCCTCGCCAAGGCGGCGCACGGGATGGCCGACGATCTTCTGACAACGCTCCTGCTGTGCGCCGATTGCCCGGTGATCCTGGCGCCGGCGATGAACGCCGCGATGTGGCAGCACCCGGCCGTGCAGCGGAACGTCGCACAGGTCGCGGCCGATGGCGCCCGGATCGTTCCCCCGGGGAGCGGATGGCTCTCCTGCCGCCAGTCGGGCGTCGGCCGGATGGCCGAGCCGGCCGAGATCGCCGCCGTGATCCGGGCCGTCCTCGCCGGCGACGATCGGCCGCGGAGGGGAAGAGCGTTGCCGTGACACGCATTCTCCTCACCGCCGGGCCGACGCGAGCCTACATCGACGACGTCCGCTACCTGACCAACGGATCGAGCGGCCGGATGGCCGCGGCCATCGCCCGCGCCGCCCTGGCTGCCGGGCACGACGTGACGATCGTCAGCGGACCGGTGTCCGTGGCCTATCCGCCGCGGGCACGCGTCATCCCGGTCGTCTCGACGCGCGACATGCTCGCCGCCTGCCTCGTGGAGCTCCCCCGTGTCAACGGCGTGATCGCGGCGGCGGCCCCGTGTGATTTCGAGCCGGCGGCCCGTGTCCCCGGGAAAATCCCCCGCAAGGGCTCGGGGCTTTCGCTCGTCCTCGAGCCGACCCCCGACATCATCGCCACCCTCTCGCGGCGGGCCGGCCCGGAGCAGTGGATGGTCGCCTTCGCGCTCGAACCGGGGGCCGATCCGCGGCGCGCCCTGGAGAAGATCGACGCCAAAGCCTGTGATCTGATCGTCGTCAACGATCTCTCCGCGGTGAATGCCGGGACGACAGCGGTCGCCGTCTACGATGCCGCGCATGCGAAGGTGGGGGAACGCCGGGGCACGAAGGGGGCCGTTTCCGCCTGGCTCGTCCGGCTCATCGCGGTGCACTGTTCGACGCCGGTGAGCCGCCGCCCCCGCGGCCGTCGCTCGGCCGGCCCGCAGGCTTGATCCCCGGCCCGGCCATCCGCCTCCGGCCGCGGTAGAGTGTTCCGGGCCCTGATCGCTATAACTCCGTTGGTCCAATTCCTCCGAGGAAACCCGATGGTCAAAGTCGCCGTCCTTGGTGCCACCGGCTACACCGCCCTGGAACTGCTCAAGATCCTCCTCCGCCATCCGGAGGTGGAGATCGTCGCCGTCACCAGCCGTCAGGATGGCAATCCGCCGATCTCGAGCGTCCACCCGAGCCTTGTCAGCCGACTCGAACTGGCGCTCGAGGATCTTTCCCCGGAGGAGGTCGGCAAACGGGCCGATTGTGTCTTCGGCTGCCTGCCGCACTGTGCCAGCGCCGAGATCCTCCCCCGCGTCCTCGCCGCCGGCGCGAAGGTGGTCGACTTCTCGGCCGACTATCGGCTCGACGATGCAGCGACCTACCTCGAGTGGTACGGCCACGAACATCCCGACGCCTCCCGACTTGGGAAGACGGTCTACGGCCTGCCGGAGCTGTTTCGCGAGCAGATCCGCGGGGCGAATCTCGTCGCCAACCCCGGCTGCTACTCGACCTCCGCAATCCTCCCGCTGGCGCCGCTGCTGCGGGCCGGCCTGATCGAGCGCGACGACATCATCATCGATTCCAAGAGCGGCGTCAGCGGGGCCGGTCGGCAACCGAAGCTGATGACGCATTTCCCCGAATGCAACGAGAGCCTGTCGGCTTACAACGTCGGCCGCCACCGCCACACCCCCGAGATCGAGCAGATCATCGGCCGGTTTGCCGGCACCGCCCCGACGGTCATCTTCACGCCGCAACTGGCCCCGATGGACCGTGGCATCCTCTCGACGATCTACGCCAAGCCACGGGGGACGGTCACCGAGGCGGCGATCCTGGCCTGTCTGCGCGAGGCCTACGCCGGGGAACGATTCGTCCGCGTCGTCGATCACCTCCCCGGCACGAAGGACACCGTCGACACGAACTTCTGCGACGTCACGGCCCGGGTCGTGCGCAGCCGTGTCCTTCTGATCAGCTGCCTCGACAATCTCGTCAAGGGGGCGGCGGGGGCCGCCGTCCAAAACTTCAACTGCCTCCATGGTTTCCCCGAATCGACCGGCATGCTCTGATCCGGTCAGGCTGGGAGCGTGTTTTTTCCCCCGGTGCGCCCTTCGACTCCCTGCTTCCCCCCCTTCCACCGATTCCGTCGCCATTCCGTTTTCCCGCAGGCACGCATCCATGCCCATTGCCGAAACTCCGCTCCGTCTCCCGATTCCGTCGCTCCCGAAGGGCTTCCGCGTCGCCGGCATCCACGCCGGCCTGAAGCGGAATCCGACCCGCGAGGACGTGGCGCTGATCGTCTCCGACCGCCCCGCCACCGCGGCGGGCGTCTACACGACGAATCTCGTCTGCGCGGCGCCAGTGGTCTATGACCGGGCGCGGACGCCGGGGGAGGGCTTCCGGGCGGTGGCCATCAATTCCGGCAACGCCAACGCCTGCACCGGCGCCCGGGGCTTGGCCGATGCCGAGCGGATGGCAGCGGCCGCGGCGGGGCATGTCGGTGCCACGGCTGATCAGGTCCTCGTCCTCTCGACCGGCGTGATCGGGGAGTTTCTCCCCCTTGCCAAGATCGAGCGTGGGCTCGGCCTGGTGGCGGCGAGGCTTGCCCACGACGCCGATGCGGTCGTCACGGCGGCCCGCGGCATGATGACCACCGACACCCGCCCCAAGCTCGCCGGCTCGACCCTCACCGCCGGTGGTACCCATGCCACGCTGTTCGGGATGGCGAAAGGGGCGGCGATGGTAGGGCCGAAGCTGGCGACGATGCTGGGCGTGATCCTCACCGATGCCGATCTCGACCCGGAGGACGCCCAGCGTCTCCTCGGCGAAGCCGCCGAGCAGACTTTCAACTGCGTCAGCGTCGACGGCCATACGAGCACCAACGACACCGTGCTCCTCCTCGCCAACGGTGCTGCCGGGGGGAAGCGGCTGAAAGGCTCCGATCTCGAGGCTTTCGGCCACGCCCTGCTCGGCGCCTGCGACGCCCTCGCCCGCGAGATTGCCGATGATGGCGAGGGGGCGACCCACGTGCTCCGCATCGAGGTCCGCGGTTGCCCGACGCGCGATCAGGCCCGACAGATCGCCCGGACCATCGCCGACAGCCCACTGGTGAAGACGGCGATCTGCGGCGCTGATCCCAACTGGGGGCGGATCGTCTCGGCGGCCGGATATTCCGGTGTCGTCTTCGACCCGGAGAAGATGGTGCTGTGGCTCAACGGCACGCTCCTCTTCCGGGACGGAGCGCCGGTCGAATTCGACGGGGACAAGGTCTCCGCATCGATCAAGGCGGCCCGCGAGACCCTCATCGAGCTCGAGATGGGCTTTGGGAACGAGTCGATCCGCTTTTATTCCAGCGACCTGACCGCAGAGTACGTCCACCTCAACGCCGATTACCACACCTGACCCTTCCCGGGTGATGTCCTCTCCGCCTCCGGTTCTGCCTCATCCCGGGGGCGGAAGGGGCCGTTTTCCGCCGGGATGGTAGCCCGCCCCCCCGATGCGGCTTGACGCGCCCGCGACGAGAGGGTTCTCTCAAGGGGCAACATTGGGTCAAATCGTGTTCCGCGCCGCCTCCCCCCGCCGCCCGTCCACTCCCCGCTCCCCCTGAAGCCAATCGCCCCATGATCGCTTTCCCGCCCCCCCCGCTGCCGGTCAGCCCCACCCCCCTCACCGGGGCGATGATGCCACGGTTCGCCCTTCCGCCGGCGGGGGGAAAGCCACGGTCGGGCGCGGTGATGAAGGGGGGCGATTCCGAAGATTCCGAGAACGAGGTCGGCGACGAGGACGATGTGCCGACCCAGCCGCTCCCGGATGAGGAGTCGAGCTTCGACGACTTCGACGACGAGTTCGATGACGACTTCGAGGAGGAGGAGATCGATCCCGACTGGGATCATCCCGAAGAGAACGAGCCCCCGCTCCCTCCCGGCAAGGGGCCTTCAAAGAAGAAGTAACTTCGGTCGTCCCCGATCCGGTCGGCAGCGTCGGCAGACCCGATTCCGTTCCATCCGTGTTGCTCCTTCCTGCGTGGGTCCTCCCTTGTCCGCCCCCGCTGACACCCCAGGCGCGGATGATCCCGCCGGCGATGCCGCGCCGCAGCAGCCGCGCCGTCCAAAGCGGCGGCCGGCGGCACCGGCGGAAGGATCACAGCCCTCTCCTGTCGCCTCTCCTTTCCCTTGGTTCGGCCCGCTCAACCAACTCGACTTCGACCTCGACTTCTTCGAACGGCTCCTGGCCCGAAATCCCGATTCGATCGAGGTGCTGCGGGTGTTGGGGGAGCTGGCCTCGAGCCGGGGCTTGCACGAGAGGGCCCTCGAACTCGACCGCCGGCTCGTCGGCCGCCTGCCTGCCGATTCCCTCGCCCGCTACAATCTGGCCTGCTCGCTGGCTCTGGCCGGACGCTCCGATGAGGCGATAGCCTGCCTCGGGGAGGCGTTCGGTCTGGGCTACGACGACGTTGCCCACATGGAGGTCGATCCCGACCTGGCGTCGATCCGCGAGCGCCCGGAGTTCCGCGCCCTCGTCGGTCGCGCCTGACCCCGGGCCCACGTTCAGGCGACCATTCCAAGGGGAGCGCATGCTCGAGCAGTACGACAAGATCACCGCGGCGGCTGCGGCGATCCACGCCCGCTTCCCCCATCAGCCGGCCGTGGGGATCATCCTCGGCAGCGGGCTCGGCGGCGTCACGGCCGCGATCACCGGGCAGGTCGTCATCCCCTACGCCGACATTCCCCATTTCGCCCGGTCGACGGCCACAGGGCATGCCGGCCAACTCGTCTGCGGTCTCCTCGATGGCGTGCCGGTGATCGTCATGGAGGGGCGGATGCATGCCTACGAGGGCTATCCCCTCGCGCAGATCACCTTCCCTGTCCGCGTCCTCGAGCGCCTCGGGGCCGCGCTCCTGATCGTGACCAACGCCTGCGGCGGGCTCAACCCGCACTTCCGCACCGGCGACATCATGATCATCGACGACCACATCAACCTCATGAACGACAACCCGCTCGTCGGCATCAACGACGACCGGCTCGGGTCGCGCTTTCCCGACATGTCGGCCCCCTACACGCCGGAGCTGATCGACGAGGCGCTGGCCGTCGCTAGGCACGAGGATTTCGTCGCCCACCGCGGCGTCTACGTTGCCGTCACCGGGCCGAACCTGGAGACGCGGGCCGAATACCGCTTTCTGCGGGGCATCGGCGCCGATGTCGTGGGGATGTCGACGGTGCCGGAGGTGATCGTCGCCGTCCATGCGGGGCTGCGGGTGCTGGGGATCTCCGTGATCACCGACATGTGCCTCCCCGACCACCTCGAAGTGGCGACGGTGGAGAAGATTCTGGGGGTGGCCCGGGCCGCCGAGCCGAAGCTCCGGGCGCTGGTCACGTCGGCCGTCCGCCGGGCCGGCGAAGCCCGCGGCTGACTGTCGGCCCTGCCATCCCCCGTCCATGCCCTCCCCGGGCAGTCCGAACCCTTTTTCAGGACCCACTCCATGCCCCGTCCCATCCGGATCCTCGTCGTCGGCTGCGGCCATATGGGCACCTCCCACGCCAAGGCCTATCAGCAGCTCGATGGCTTCGAGATCGTCGGTGTCGTGTCGCGCGGCCCGAAGTCGCGGCAGGCCCTCCTGGCTGCCCTCGGCACCGACTCTCCGCAGTTCTCGAACTACGAGGACGCCCTCGCCGCCACGAAACCCGATGCGGTGTCGATCAACACCTACCCCGACACCCATGCCGACTACGCCCGCAAGGCTTTCGCCGCCGGCTGCCATGTGTTCCTCGAGAAGCCGCTGGCCAACACCGTCGCCGAGGCCCGCGAGGTCGTTGATCTGGCCAAGCAATCGGGGAAGAAGCTCGTCATCGGCTACGTCCTCCGCGTCCATCCGACCTGGACGAAGTTCATCGCGATGGCCAAGACGCTGGGGAAGCCGCTGGTGATGCGGATGAATCTGAATCAGCAGTCGTCGGCCGACCAGTGGAAGACGCACAAGCAGCTGATGAGCTCGATGTCGCCGATCGTCGACTGCGGTGTCCACTATGTCGACGTGATGTGCCTGATGACCGGCTCGACGCCGGTCCGCGTCTCGGCCATCGGTGCCCGCCTCACCGAGGAGCTCGTGCCCGGGATGTACAACTACGGTCAGCTCCAGGTGACGTTCGCCGACGGCTCCGTCGGCTGGTACGAGGCCGGCTGGGGCCCGATGATGAGCGAGGTGGCCTACTTCGTGAAAGACGTCATCGGCCCGAAGGGATGCGTGAGCATCGTGGGCACGAAGGAGGGGGATGCCGCCAGCGACGACGTCAACGCCCATTCGAAGGCCGCGCTGCTCAAGCTCCACCACGCGGAGACGAAGGCCGACGGCACCTTTGCTCGGCGTGACGAGCTCATCGACTGCCACGACGAGCCCGACCACGACGGCCTCTGCCTCCGCGAGCAGGAGGTGTTTTTGGACGCGATCCTCCACGATCGCGATCTGTCGGCCCACATGGAGGACGCGGTCAGCAGCCTGCGGATCGTCCTGGCGGCCGACGAGGCCTTCAAGACCGGCCGAACGGTCGAACTCTGACCTCCCCCGGCCGGGGCCTCGATCCGGCCCTCGCCCGCCTCGCCTCCGAGCCCCCGCCACTCCCCGCCCCCAAAGCCTCCCCTTCCATGTTCGACCCCGTCCGCGGCAAACCAGACTTTCCCAAAACCGAGACCGAGATCCTCGCCTTCTGGCGTGACGCTCAGATCTACCAGAAGTCGCTCGAACAGCGGGCCGGGGCAGAGCGGTTTGTGTTCTTCGAGGGTCCGCCGACGGCCAACGGGATGCCCCATCCGGGGCACTGCCTGACGCGGACGATCAAGGATCTCTACCCGCGTTACCAGACGATGCGCGGGAGACTGTGCGAGCGCAAGGGGGGCTGGGACACCCACGGCCTGCCTGTTGAAGTCGAGGTCTGCAAGGCCCTTGGCATCCATTCCAAAGCGCAGATCGAGGAATACGGCGTCGAGCCGTTCATCCATCGCTGCCAGGAATCGGTGTGGCGCTACATGAAGGAGTGGGAGTCGCTCACCGAGCGGATCGGCTTCTGGATCGATCTCTCCGAGGCCTACGTCACCTACCACAAGTCATACGTCGAGAGTGTCTGGTGGGCGCTGGCCGATCTCTTCGACCGCGGGCTCCTCTACCGCGGCCACAAGATCGTCTGGTGGTGGGCTCAAGGGGGGACGGCGCTGTCCAGCGGCGAGGTCGGGCAGGGCTACAAAGAGGTCGCCGACCCGAGCGTCTTCGTCGCCTTCCCGCTCCTTGACGATGCTGGAAAGCCGACCAACCGCTGCCTCGTTGCCTGGACGACGACCCCCTGGACGCTCCCCGCGAACCAATTCGCGGCGGTGAAGACCGAGCTCCCCTATGCGGTGATCCGCGAGACGACCGCGGAGGGGGCCTTTGTCGACGACGCTCCCGAGTATGTCGTCGCCGCGGCGCTGGCCGCCACGTTGGCGGAGAAACTGAAAAAGACGTTCGCAACCGTCGCCACGATCGCGGGGCGCGACCTCGTCGGGAAAAGCTACCTTCCCCCCTTCGACACCTACCGGCCGGCAGGGGCGCCGCTGGATTCCGCGCTCGTCGGCGGCGGGCGGGGCCCGGCGGCGTGGCGCGTCGTCGCGGCCGACTTCGTCACCACCGACTCCGGCACCGGGATCGTCCATGTCGCCCCCGCCTTCGGCGAGGTCGACTACGGCGTGCTCATGGCCGAGCAGCCCCGCTTCGAGTCGGGGGGCCCGGCGCTGCTCAATTGCGTCGCCCCCGACGGCACCTTCACCGACGAGTTCCCGATGGGGAGCGGCCGATTCGTGAAAGAATGCGACCGCGATATCACCCGTGAGCTGCGGGCCCGCGGGCTCCTTGTCCATCAGGAGCAGTATGTCCACGACTATCCCTTCTGCTGGCGGGCCGACAGCGATCCCCTCATCCAATACCCGCGTGCGAGCTGGTTCATCCGCACCAGCCAGTTCCGCGACGCGATGCTCGCCAACAACGCCCGCATCGACTGGCTCCCGGAGCACATCAAGGAGGGGCGGTTTGGCAACTTCCTCGAAACGAACGTCGACTGGGCCCTCTCCCGCGAGCGTTACTGGGGAACCCCGCTGCCGATCTGGGTGTGTGAATCGACCGGCCGGGCCGAGGCGGTCCCCTCCTTCGAGGCCGTCCTCGCCAAGCCGGGCGTCGCTGGCACCGATGTCTTCGACCGGGCCAAGGCCGCCAATCCCGATATCAGTGACGATCTCCGCGTCCACAAGCCCTACATCGATGCGGTCACCTACGACTCCCCCTTCGCCCCTGGCGCGCGGATGCGGCGCGTGACGGAGGTGATCGACTGCTGGTTTGACTCGGGCGCCATGCCGTTTGCCCAGTGGGGCTGGCCGCACACGGGGCACGAGGATTTCGCCGCGCAGTTCCCTGCCCACTTCATCTCCGAGGCGATCGACCAGACGCGCGGCTGGTTCTACAGCCAGTTGGCCATCAGCACGCTCCTCTTCGGCGGCGACGGGCCGGGCACGCTTCCCGCCGGCGTCTCCCCCCCGGCAGCCGACTACCCCCACCCCTTCCGCACCTGCATTGTCCTCGGGCTGATGCTCGGTGAGGACGGGCAGAAGATGAGCAAGAGCAAGCGCAACTACAAAGAGCCGGGGGTGATCTTCGATGCCTACGGCGCCGATGCGCTGCGCTGGTATTTCCTCGCCGGCCAGCCGCCGTGGACGACGATCCGCTACAGCGAGCGGACGATCCGCGAGAGCGTGCCGGAGTTCCTCATCCGTCTGTGGAACGTCTATTCGTTCTTCGTGATCTACGCCAACATCGACGGCTTCGATCCGGGCACGCTCCTCAACGCGCCGGGGAGCCTCGATCACGCCGATCTGGCCAAGGGCCGCGGCTGGCGACCGGTGTCAAAGCGATCCGAGCTCGACCGCTGGATGCTCGCGGAGCTTTCGACCACGGTGGCCGGTGTCGTCGAGAAGATGGACGCCTTCGACCATTTCGCCGCTGCCGGGCTGATCTCGGCGCTCGTCGATGGCGTCAGCAATTGGTTCGTGCGCCGCAGCCGTGACCGCTTCTGGGGGGCCGGCCGGGCCGACAGCCCCGAGGGTAATCCCGACAAGCTCGATGCCTACTGGACGCTCTACGAGACGCTCCTCGGCATCATTCGGCTCGCCGCGCCATTCGTTCCCTTCGTCACCGACTCGATGTGGCGAAACCTCGCCGTCGGCCGCTTCGGCGCCAAGGTGGCGGAGAGTATCCATCTCACGGACTATTCGCAAGCCGAGCCCGCCCTCCTCGATGCCGATCTCGTCCGCCGGATGACGCTGGTGCGCGACGTGGCCTCGCTGGGGCGTGCGGCCCGGGCAAGCGCCAAGCTCAAGGTCCGGCAGCCGCTTTCAAAGGTCGAGGTGATCCTCGCCGACGCCTCCCCCGACGATGCCGCCTGGCTTGCGGCGCATGGCGATCTCGTCTGCGACGAGCTCAACGTGAAGCAGTTCGAGATCTGTCGCGAGCCCGACCGCTACATCACCCGCAGCATCCTCCCCGATCTGAAAAAACTCGGGCCTCGCCTGGGCAAACTCCTCCCCCAGGCCCGCGACGCGCTCACCAAGGCCGATGCCCAGACGCTCCTGGCCGCGTTCGCCCGTGACGGCCGCGTCGAGCTTTCCCTTCCCGGCGGCGTGGCGACGGTGGAGCGCGACGACGTCCTCATCCGCACCACGCCCCGCGAGGGCTGGGCCGCGGCAGAGGGGCCACGGGCGGTGGTCGTGATCGCCGCCGGGCTGACGCCGGAGCTCGTCGCCGAGGGGCTCGCCCGGGAGGTGGTCCACGCCGTCCAGACGGCGCGAAAGGGCCTCGACCTCGAGTTCACCGACACGATCGAGCTCACCTTCGAGACCGATTCCGCCGAGCTCCGAAGCGCCCTCGAGCACCACCGCGACTCGATCGCCGGCGAGACCCTCGCCGCCACGCTCACGTTCGGGGCCGGGCCTGCCGGGGCAACCGCCGAGACGATCGATGTCGACGGCCATCCGCTCACGATCCACATCCTGCCGCTCGGGCGTCAGGGAGAGCGTGCATGACCTCCCCCCACCGTCTCGCCGTCCTCCTGTCGGGCTCCGGCCGGACGCTCGAAAACCTCCTCGATCGAATTGCCGCCGGGAAGCTTGCCGCCACGATCGCCACCGTCGTCTCGAGCCGGCCCGATGTCCGCGGGGTCGACATCGCCCGCCGGGCCGGGATCCCCGTCGCGGTGGTGCCACGGGAGGGGCGGACGACGGCTGCCTGGAGCGCGGCGATCTTCGCCCCCTGCCGGGGAGCCTCTCCCGACCTCATCGTGATGGCGGGGTTTCTCCATCTCCTTGCCATCCCCGCCGACTTCGCCGGCCGCGTCATCAACATCCATCCCTCGCTTCTCCCTGCCTTCGGTGGGAAGGGCTTTCATGGGGAGCATGTCCACCGCGCGGTGCTCGAGCGGGGCTGCACGGTGAGTGGCTGCACCGTCCATCTCGTCGACGACCAGTACGATCACGGTCGGATCCTCCACCAGGCGACCGTGCCGGTCCTCCCCGACGACACGGTGTCGTCGCTCGCCGCCCGCGTCTTCGCCGCCGAGTGCGAAGCCCTTCCCGCTTCAATCGCCCGATTCACCCTTCCCTGAACCCCCCAGGAACCTCTCCCATGGCTCGTTCTATCGGTAACTCGATCGCCGACAGCCTTCATCTCTCGCTCAACTACGCCGATCGGCTTTTGAAGGAGCTCCCCGCCGAGCGCTTTGCCCGCTTCGCCACCGTCGGCGGCACGGCGGTCGAGTCGAACCATCCCGCCTTCATCCTCGGGCACCTGGCCCTCTACGGCCCGCGGATCACGAGCCAGCTCGGGGGCAGCCCCACCCTCCCGCCGGCCTCGTTCGAGAATGTGTTCTCCAAAGACGCAACCTGCGTCGACGATCCCGACGGCATGATCTATCCGCCGATGAGCGAAGTTGTGAAGGCCTTCCGGACCGGCTGCGAGGAGGCGATTTCGGCGCTCCGGTCGGCCACCGACGACACGATGCAGAAGGCCAACCCCGCTGAAGGGCGGATGCTCGAGCTGTTCCCCACGCTCGGCTCGATCCACGGCTTTTATGCTGGCGGCCACATGATGATGCACCTCGGGCAGTTGAGCGCGTGGCGGCGGATCGAGCGGATGAAGCCCGCCTGACGGCGAGCGCCACTCACTCGGCGAGCAACGCGAGGAGATCGCGGAGATCGGCGTCGGAAAGGCCCGCTTCGAGCCCCGCCGGCATGATCGACGTCGCCAGCGGGACGCGGTGCTCGACCCCGGCAAGCTCCACGATCGCTTCGGTGCCGTCGGCGGCGAGGATCCGCTCGCGCCGGTCGCCGTCGGTGAGGCCGACCGGCAGCCCGGTGACGACGCGGCCGTCGGTGAGGTGGAGGGCGTAGGGCTGGAACATCGGCCCGACTTCCTTCGCCGGTTGCAGAAGCGATTCGAGCACGCGCCGGCGCCCCATCCGCGTTGCGATCCCCGCCAGATCGGGGCCGATCGCCCCCCCGCGCCCGGCATGGGCATGACACTCCCCGCAGCGGGCGACGCGACTGCCAAAGAAGATCCGCCAGCCGGCGTCGGCGTCGCCGGGGGCGTCGAGCCGGGCTTCCCAGCCGGCCAGGTCAGCGGCTGCGGGGCGGTCTTGAGCAGCAGCCGGCGAAGTCGCCCCGAGGCGGCGGGCCGTGGCGGCCACCGTTGGATCGGGATCGGCGGCGGCCATTTCGAGCCGGCTGGCGGCGTCGGGGAGGCGGGCGAGCCCCACGAGGGCATCGGCCCGGCGCGTGCCGGGGAGCCTGGCATCGGCCGCGATCTGCCCCAGCGCCCCGACAGCCTCCGGGCTCGTGCTCGTGGCGAGGAGCCGGACCGCTTCCCGAGCCAGAAGCTCAAGCGCCGGATCGTCGAGCGGCGGTTGGGCCGCGCGCATCGTCGCCACAGCCACAAGCGCCGCGAGATTCGCATCTGACGGTGCCTGGGGCAGCATGCGGAGGGCCGCGAGGCGTACGGCGGCTGGGCGGTCGGCATCCTGCCAGATCGCCTGGAGGCGGCGCTGGGAGGCCTCCCGATCGACTTTTCCTTGGTCGAGCCAGTCGAGTGTCGCGAGCACCCCTGGCATCAGCCGCGGCGCGGTCTCCCGGTCGGCCAGGAGGCGCTTGAGCGCGGGGCGCAGCGCCACAATCCGCTCGTCGGCGATCCAGCGAATGGCGAGGAACCGGACGCCGCCGTCGGCGTCGGCAAGCGCTTGCTCGAGGAGGGCCTCGCGTCCCTCCGGTACCTCCGCGCCGCAGGGCCGGTCGCCCGGAGCCCGCCCGTGCCGGCTCATGTCGTCGAGCCAGCGCCGCACGAGGAGCGCCGATTCCCGCTCTCTGGGAGCGTCGCAGTCGGCAAACTCGGGGAGCGCCTTCCCCCCCGTCGCCACCATCCCCGCCACCGCCCCCTGGCGGATGAAAGGATCGGCGTCGTGGAGGCCGGCGCGGAGAAACGCCGCGGCAGGCACCTTTCCGCTCCGCCCCTGCTCGTCGAGGCCGGCCAGCTCACGGGCTCGTCGCTCGCCGGCGGAGAGCGGTGCAAAGCCGTCGGTGCCGGTGCGTGGACTGCCCTCCTTGACCCGCAGCCGCCAGATCCGACCGCGGCCATGGACCGGATAGCTGCGGTCGACCCAGTCGGTGAAGAAGAGCGTGCCGTCGGGGGCGATCGACAGATCGACCGGCCGAAACTCCTGATCCCCCTGGACCGGAATCCGCGCGGTCGCCCGGCACGCTCCCCCATCGGGCCGCGGCTCAAACACCTCGAGCCGGTTGTGCCCCCAGCTACTCACCCACAAGCTCCCGTCGAAGGGCACGACGTTGCACGGGGCTTCGCCAGTGCCGGCGGCCATCGGCAGGGTGCCGGGCAGTTCGCCGTCCCAGGCCTGGAGCGGATGCCTCCCGCTGCGGCCATAGCGAAACTCATAGCCATAGTCGCCGGTGGGAACGACATCGATCAGCCGGCACGGCGGCCGGCCGTCGGGGTCATTGTCAACGGTGAACAATCTCCCCTGTGGATCGATGCCGAGCCCGAAGGGATTCCAAAAGCCGGTGGCGATCCGCTCCAGATTTTTTCCGTCGGCCGAGCAGCGAAAGACGGCTCCCCCCTCCCCTTCCCCCGACCAGCTCGAGCCGTCATTGCCCGCGAGCTTGTAGGGCACGCCGAGGTTCTCGCCGAGGCCGATGACGAGCCGGCCATCGGCATCGAAGGCCATGCTGCCGAGCCCGTTGTGGGGATAGTCGCCGCTGGTATCGAGCGCGAGCAGATCCTCAGCTTCGTCGGCGACGTCGTCGCCATCGGTGTCACGAATCCGGAAGACGGCCGAACGGGTGGCGACGTAGATCCAGCTCTCGGCCCCGGCCGGTCCGCGCCGCAGCCCCATCGTCGCCTTCGTCCCCTCGTAAAAGGTCCGGAAGCGATCGGCCCGGCCGTCGCCGTCGGTGTCCTCGATGAGGCGGATCCGATCGTGCGCGGGGCCGGCGTAGCCCTCGGGGCGATGGTGGGTGTGCGACTCGATGACGAGGAGCCTGCCTTTTTCATCATGCGTGCAGCCAGTCGGCGTGACGATGTCGGGCGCGGCAGCGAACGGCTCGAGGACGTATCTCGGATCGAGGACTTCCGGCAACGCCCCCCAGGCCGTGGCCGACGCGATCATGCCTCCAAGCGCGGCAGCAGTCACACCCGCGACCACCATCACTCCCACACCTCGTCGACGACAACGCATTGCTTTCTCCAAGTTGAAACGTCTCTGGAATACCGCTCGAAGCCAGACACCGGCAGGCTCTTCAGACGTCGCAGACCATCGCCGCGTGCCGCAGGGCAAGGATCGGATCATCCCAGGTGGGGAGAAACTCATGAGCGACGAAGTCGTGGTAGCCAACCGAGGAAAGCGCCCGCATCACGGCCGGGTAGTCGATCTCCTGCGTGTCGTCGAGCTCGCCCCGGCCGGGATTGCCGGCGGTGTGGATGTGGCCGATGACGTCGGCGTGCTGACGGAGCCGGCGGATGATGTCGCCATTCATGATCGAGACATGGTAGACGTCGAAGAGGAGCTTCAAGTTGGGGGAGCCGACCTGATGGACGAGGTCGACGCAGAAGTCGACGTCGTCGCCAAAGTAGCCCGGATGCCCTTTCATCGGATGCGAGGCATCACGGGAGTTGAGATGTTCGAGGCAGAGTGTGATGCCGGCGGCTTCCGCCTGCGGCAAAACCTTCTTCCAGGCGGCGATGCAGTCGGCTGCGCCCTGCTCCTCATCCATCCCGTCAAAGCGCATCCCGGTAAACGTGATCACCTTCTTCGAGCCGACCTCCTTGGCGACCTCGATCCCCTCGGCGAGCTTGGCGACCGCTTGGTCGAAGAAGCGCGGGTCGCACGGCCCTTCGGCAAAGCCGTGGCTCGAGACGAGCGAGATCTCGAGCCCGAGTTTCTTGACGTCTGGATAAAACTTCCGGTCGATCCCCTCGATCCCCTCCAGGCCGATCGCCTTGGCGTGGCGGGCGAGCTCGAGGGTGTCCATCGGATTGAAACACCATCCCATCACGGTATGACGGATGCCGTGGTTGCGGATGCGGTAGGCCGGGTCGGCGGCGGCCCGCGAGGTGTCGGCGGCCGGCACCCGGCCTGCAAAACTTCCGGCGGAAAGGAGGGCCGACGCAGCAACGAATCGGCGGCGGGAGACGGGCGTGGTCATCAAGATTCTCCGGTGTGATCGTGATACCGTCAGCTATCGGCGGGCGCCGCCGATCTCTTCCATCAGCCGCTCGACGCGATCCCGAAACTTCTCCGGCACCCGGCGCCGGTCGGCATCGGTGTCGAGCCTGCCGGCGTGGATCTTCGCGTCGTCGGCGCCACGGATCTCGATGCTGAACTTGCCCGCCGACTGGCGAATCTCGATCGTCGTCGTGCCGTCTGACTCGGTGTCGATCCGCTCATTCCCCTGCGGCGAGACCGTCATCCGCGTCGTTCGCGACCGGCCTGCTCCCCCCCCTGCCCCAAACGGTTGCTTTTGCAGTTGCCGGGCCAGATCCTCCATCTGCTTCTGGAGATCGCCGGGGAGGTTTCCGGCGCCTGGTGCGAATCCTGGCGGAAAGCCGGGTGCCGGGCCGGGAGCTTCGGCCAGGGGCGCCTGTTCATCGGCCGGATCGGCCTGGGGCAGGATCACTTGGATCTTCCGCTCCCGTCCGCCGCGGAGAATCGTCAGCGGCACCGCGCCCGGCTTGCGGAGCTTGAGGAGCGTGGCGAGCTGATCGGCGTTGCAGACGATCTGGTCGTTGAAGCGAGTCAGGATGTCAAACCGTTTCAGCCCAGCGGCGGCGGGGCTTCCCGGTTCGACCGCGTCGACAAGCAGGCCGACCCCTTCGGGAAGGTCGATCTGCTCGCGGAGGGCATCGGGAACCGGCGCAAACGTGGTGCCAAGACGGCGCGGGGCTGTGGCCGGGCGGGCCCGATCGGCCGGCCGATGGTTGACGGCGGCGCCGCGTGGCTCATCCCCATCGTCGCCCTCGTCAAAAGGGCGACGCGGTGCGCTGTCCGCTTTCGGTGGCATCGGCTCCATCCGAGGACGGCCCTGTTTCGCGCGTCGACTCGGCGCCTCGGTGTCGTCGGCCCGGGCGGCCGGGGCGACCCCCGCCGTCACCATGACAGCAACAATCGCCACGAGAGCCGCGAGAATCCTCCCCGTGAAACGTCCGTCACAAATCGTTGACCTCATGAAATCCCCCCTTTTCCCACAGGAAAAATCCCGGCCAGGGAATCGAAAACCCGCCGGCCCCACACCATGCTACCGCAGGCGTGGCGACGGGGCACAGGCGACCCGGAGCCGGAAAGAATCAAAAAGGGAAGACTGCCTGGTGGCGCACTTCTGGGTGATTCTTCGGCGGGGCCGGCAAAAGTTTCGTCGTTCCTCGGAGGACCTCGTCACTCCTCAAGCGTTCGCCGATCCCCGCCTCGCCTGTGCGTTTGAAGGAAGCAATCAGCGCAACGCTTGACGCTGTCAGCGAGGGGTCGCCCGTGCTCCGAGAGCCGGCCTCGCCGGTGAGCGAAGCCCGGAGGGCGAAAGCGATAGCGGCGCGGAGAGAGCGGAGGGCAAGGATGCCCGTAGCGAACGTCCGGCGACGGGGCACGGGCGACCCCGAAGCGTGCCAAAGGCCCTCTACCACAACCTCACGGCCTCCGGCTCACCCGTCTATCGGCATCCCGCCCGCGCGTAACACCGTCTCCTGGACGGCCAGATCGTGGTCGGGGGTGAAAGGCGAAGCCTTCTCGCCGCGGATCATCGCCGCCATCTCGGCCGCGTCGGAGATGTAGCGGGTGAATCCGGGGAACGGCACCTCGGTGATTCCCTTGGGAAACATCCCCCGGGGGCGATCGAGCGTGATCCGGGCAAACGGGTCATCGAGGGGCTGAATGTGGAAGGTGCCTTGCGTGCCGCAAACGGTGAGATGGCGTCGTGAAAATCCCTCCACTTCGAGGGCGCTCGCGCGAACCGTGGCGATGGCCCGGGAGTAGTGAAGGATGGCGAGGGTGTTGTCGGCGAGCGTGTCGTCGGCGCTTTCGAGGCTGTGGCGCAGCACGCTCTCGACGCGGTCGGGCTTCCCGAGAACGGCGACGACGAGGTCGATGACGTGGCAGCCGAGCTCGAACATCATCCCGCCGGGAAAGCGGGCAAACTCCTTCCGCGCCGCAGGATCGACCACCTTGCTCATCACGGCGCTGACTTCAAACACGTCGCCGAGCCACCCTTCAGCGAGAAACTCCCGCAGCAGCATGACCGCCGGATTGAAGCGGAACATGTAGCCCATCTGAACGACAAGCCCCTTGGTGTTTGCTTCGTCGAGGATCTTTCCGTAAGCCGGCAACGACGTGCCTGCGGGCTTGTCGAGATGAACATGCCTGCCGGCGGTGATGGCGGCCGCGGCGTGGTCGAGCGACGTATCGGGCTTTGTCTCCACGAGCACCGCATCGAGGCGGTCGACAGCGAGGAGCTCGTCGCGCGACATCCAGGGGAGCCCCTGGTACGTCTTCTGTTTTTCAGCGGCAGCTCTCAAGCCGGCATCGGGCTCGCAGATGCCGACGACCTCCCAGTCGGGGGAGTCGCGGTAGACGGCGAGCTTGTTGGCATGCCCGTGGCCGACGCCGATCTGTCCGAGGCGGAGGGGGCGGCGGGGAGCGTCAGCCGCAGCGGGCGATGCCAGCATCCCTACGGCTGCGATTGGTGCGGCCCCCATCGACATCACAAACGCACGTCGTGCTTGCAGCAGCATCAGATGGCTCCTCGGTGACTCACTCGCTGGCCATGGATTGAAACCCCATCACCCGCCAAAACGCCACCGCCTCCGGCCAGCGGTCGAGCGTGTCGATCGACACGCGGCTCGCTCCGTGCCCTTCTGCATGACCAAGCGCCGCCGCCACGAGGGCCCGCCCCACGCCCAAGCGGCGGCTCTCCGGGCGCACCAGCAGCCAGGGGATCGAGAATCGCGGAGCTCGTGGGCCAAAAGTGTCCGATTCCGACAGCAGGATCACGCCCGCGAGGCCCGCTTGCGGATCGGGCTCCGGAGGGGCTATTCCGGGGGCTGCCTCGGCGCGCACCACTCCCCCCCAGCCATGCACCCGGCGCCCCGGCCGGCTGGCAAGCTCTGACAAAAAGCCTGCTGGGCGGAGCCCACACGACGCCGCCACCGCAGCCGCCAGCGCCCGCGAGTGCTCATCCCCCCAGACCAGGGGGACCGCGATGGGGGCGACGCCATCGCCGAGGGCGCCTGCCGGTTGGCGACCCCACTTTGCGACGTCGATCGTCATCCGCACCACACTCATGACCGGATCGTAAGCGATTTCCATCATCTGGGGCGATTTTTTCGTCGGCCGCCTGCCCCGGAAATGTGGCCTATTCTTTGACACACCCGGAACAAACCCCGCCATCGGCAGATTTGAGCCGAACCGACAGGGGCACTTGACGGAAAAAAGACTGAAAACCATCATAAGAGATGGTAGCGTGATCGTTTTTAGTCCACGTCTGAATTGACTTATGGTCGCTTTCAATCATAATACGCCCTCCTCGTGGGAGATTTTGGGCGTGCAGACCCGTCAGCGACGCAGCCGTTTGATCGATTTCGTCCGTGTGCGCGGCTTTGCCGCGCTCGACGAGCTCGTGCGCGAGCTGGGCGTGTCGGAATCGACGATCCGCCGCGACCTCGATGCCCTCGAGGAGCAGGGAACGGCTCGTCGGACCCATGGC
>Ga0114972_10001068_pt1 | contig 20692 bp, 15 predicted proteins | sample M_140807_EF_Meta_FD_87354 | JGI IMG/M metagenome (GOLD analysis project Ga0114972, IMG submission 87354) | Freshwater microbial communities from Lake Montjoie, Canada to study carbon cycling - M_140807_EF_MetaG | ecosystem: Environmental > Aquatic > Freshwater > Lake | place: Lake Montjoie...
ACCCGCCACCACCTCAGGCGGCCCTGGTGGATTCCGGCCACCCTGCTGGCCGAGCTGCGGGGCCTGCTCTGGGCTCTTCGCCTCAACGGCCGGGGGCCTGGCCTGCTCGACACCCGGACCCCTCGGCTGCTCGTGGTGGGCAGCCATCCGGTGCAGTACCACACCCCGATGTTCCGCACCCTGGCCGCCGATCCAGCCCTGGCGAGCGATGTTCTCTACCTCTCCCTACCGGATGCGCGCACCCAGGGGCTGGGCTTCGGCGTGGCCTTCACCTGGGATGTGCCCCTGCTGGAGGGCTACCCCTGGCACCAGGCCGGCAGCGGCCGCGGCAAGGGCATCACCAGCGGCTACGGCGGGGTCTGGCTGGCCAACCCCCTGGTGGAGCTGGGCTGGGGACCCTCCCGGCTGCGGCCGGATGCGATCTTCCTCACCGGCTGGCATTTCCTGGGTCTGGTGCAGGTGCATCTGGTGGCCCGGCTGCTGCGAATCCCGGTGATCCTGCGGATGGATTCCAACGGGGCCAGACCCCGCTCCTGGTTGCTCAATCAGATCTATCGCGTCCTGTTCCGGGGGGTGGCGGTGGGGCTGCCGGTGGGAATGGCCAATGCCCGCTGGTACCGAAGCAATGGCGTGGCTGAGGATCGGCTGATCCCTTCTCCCCACTTCATCGACAACGCCAGCTTCGCCGCCCAGGCCGCCGAGCAGCGCAACCAACGCCAGGCCCTGCGCCAGCGCTGGGGGATCCCGGAGCAGGCCTTCTGCTTTCTGTTCGCCGGCAAGCTTCAGGACAAAAAACGGCCCCAGGACCTACTGGAAGCGATGCGCCTGCTCAAGGAGCAAGCTCCAACGAGCCCCCGCCCGCTTCATTTGCTGATCGTGGGCAGCGGCCATCTGGAGGAGGCCTGCCGCGCTCAGGTGGCGGCCCAAGGCCTGCCGGTGAGCTTTGCCGGCTTCCTCAACCAATCGGCCATCGCCTCGGCCTACGCCGCCAGCGATTGCCTGGTGCTCCCCTCCGACCACGGGGAGACCTGGGGACTGGTGGTCAATGAGGCCATGGCCTGCGGCCTGCCGGCGGTGGTCAGCGACCTGGTGGGCTGCAGGGAGGACCTCATCGTGGAAGGGGAAACAGGCCTGAGCTACCCCTGTGGCGATTCCTCCGCTCTGGCGTCCTGCCTGGCCCGCATGGCCCTTGATCCGGAAACCAGTTGCCGGATGGGGCAGCGAGGCAAGGATCTGGTGGAGCAAGGGTTCACGGTGGAGGCCGCCGTGGCCGGGATCCGGGCCGGGGTGATGCGGGTGGTCGGGAGAACCCCTGCCGCCAAGGAGCGATGAGCGCCCCCCTCCGGGTTCTCCATGTGATCCCCTCGATCAGCCCGCTGCGGGGCGGACCGAGCAAGGCGGTGCTGGAGATGGTGGGAGCCCTCCGCCAGCGGGGCGTCGACGCCGCGATCCTCACCACCAATGACCACGGTCCAGGCGTGGATCCCTCGCTGGCCACCGGGCATTGGATCGACCACCAGGGCCTGCCGCTGATCGCTTTTCCGCGCTGGAGTCCCCCCGTGCCCGCCCTTCGGGAATTCGCCTTCAGCCCCGATCTGGTGCGGTGGCTCAAAGGCCATATCTATAACTACGACCTCCTGCATGTGCATGCGATCTTCTCGTTTCCCTCCACCTGGGCCATGCGTGAGGCGCGCCACGCCAGCATTCCCTACTTGGTGCGAACGATTGGCCAGCTCAGTCCCTGGAGCCTGGCGCAGAGCCGCTCTCGCAAGCTCTGGATGCTGCGGCTGATCGAGCAGCGCAACCTCAATGGGGCCGCTGCCCTGCATTTCACCTCCGGGGCTGAACGGGATGAGGTGGCCGCACTCGGCCTGCTCCCCCCCGCTCTGGTGCTGCCCCTCGGGGTACGGCTGAACACCCAAACCAAGCACAGGGCCAAGGAAGGAGGCGACGGCGCCGATCGCATCACCCGTTTTCTGTTCCTCTCGCGGCTGCATCCCAAGAAGCAACTCGATCGCCTGCTGGAGGCGCTGGCCCTGCTGAACCAACGACGACCTGATCGGCTCTGGGAACTGAGAATCGCCGGCCAGGGTGAACCCGGCTACGAGCGGCAGCTCCGTGACCAGGCCGAGTCCCTTGGCCTGGGGGACCGCTGCCTGTGGCTCGGCCAGGTGGAGGGCGAGTGCAAGGAACAGGAACTCGCCGATGCCGACTGGCTGGTGCTTCCCTCTGCGGCCGAAAATTTCGGCATCGCCGTGGTGGAAGCCCTGGCGGCCGGCACCCCGGCCATTCTTTCGCCCGAGGTGGCGGTGTCCGAGCTGGTGGCAGCGGCCGGAGCCGGCCTGGTCTGTGACAGTACCCCCCCCGAGCTGGCCCTTACCCTCGAGGCAGCCCTCGGGGGTCCCAGCCCTGCAACCCGTGAGGCGGCCCGTAGCCTGGCGGTCAAGCGGCTGGCCTGGCCAGCCATCGCCACTTCCCTGGCAGCCACCTATACCGACATCGTGATGGAGCACCGCCCCATTCCCGCGGCATCCTCATCAGCCCCCCCCAAAGCCCGTCGATGACATCGCTGTTCTTGGTTCTGATGTTCGGCAGCCTCGCCGTGGTATTGCTCGATGGGAACTGGCGAGCAGGACTTCTTGTCACCGTCGTGATCGGCTTTCTGCAGGATCCAATCCGGAAGATCACACCGGACCAACCCAGCTTCTTCGTCGGCCTGGTGTTGCTTAGCTTCGTTCTCACCATCTTGGTGATTTACGAGCAGAAAAAAGGCAGGATCGACCTGCGCAGCATGTTCTGGACCGTGCCAGAAATCCTGGACTGGATTCCACTCTACTTCGTCTTGATCGCAGCCCAGGCGATCAATTCATTTCTCCGCTTCGGAGACATCCAACTCATGGGATTAGGCGTCGCGTTTTACATGGCACCAGCCGTGGCCCTTTGGGCCGGCTATGAGGTGGGATTCAATCCGAAGATATTGCAAAGAACGATCATTACCTACCTTGTGCTTTGCGGTCTATTTGCCATATCAGCCTGGCTCGACTTTCGTGGCCTCGATAGCATTCTCTTCAGGGAGGTGGGCACGGGCATTCAGATCACCTTTGAGGGCTTTTCCGCCTCAGGGGTTTCTGGACTCTGGCGCACCAGTGAGGTGGCCGCATGGCACCTCGCCGCCGGAGCATGCTTTTCCATCACCTTGGCGGTCAGCACCCAAGAGAGGGGAAAGCAGATTTTATTGTTAATGCTGGCCGCAGCTTTCGCCTATCTCACGATCCCCACCGCTCGCCGTAAGTCCTTGGTGCTTGTGCTGGTTTTCACCGCCTTCTACTTGCTGCTCTTTAGCCGCAAGGCATCCCCGGCATCTCGGGAGCGGGTGATCAGCAGCGTGCTGGGTGCATCCGCCATGGCTTACGGGGCCTATGCCCTCTTCCTAATCACCGCAAAAGGGGATTCCTTCGACACCTACCTGAATCGGTCCCTGACTGCCAAGGATGACCTCATTAATCGTTTCCAGCTCCAGGGCATCGGAGCTTTGACCAGGGCAGTTGAAGTTTCCCAGGGCTACGGGCTGGGGGTGGGGGCCGGGGCCAATCTGGGGAACTTCAAACTTGACAATGCCACAATCGCTGCCCGTCAGGCAATTCGCAGCCTGGGCTATGTGTCCGAAGGGGGAGGGGGAAGAATTGTTGTCGAGTTGGGCCTGCCGGGAATTGCCATAGGGGCAATCATTGCTTTCCTATTACTTCTGACTTTGCGAAGAAACTTCCGGCTGCTGCAGTTACTGGAGCCCCGCATCGCCGCCCTGTTGCTGGGGCTTTTGGCCTTCGGCCTTGCCAACCTAGTCTTCTTCTTTTCCGCTTCACAGGTCTACTCGGATCCATTTATTTTGATCCTGCTGGGCATTTGTTTCGGATCCTTTCTCACCGTGCCCACCCTAATCGCCCGACAGCAGGCCCAACTGGCCTACCTGCAATCCCAGTCGCCATCCCCAGACCAGTCCTTCCCCACGGCCTAATGAGATCACTCCCCCTGACCCCCACCTGCTCACCTGAAACGAAACCGCCAACATCGGCCGCACCATCGCTTGCCTGTTGTGGTTGAGCGATATTCTGGTGATCGATAGCGGTAGAACTGACGGAACCTTGGAGTTGCTGGCTGCCCACCCCAACGTGTGGGTCCCCTTGACGCATCGGCTCCCGGACAAGACCGGTTCACGGACATGAACCGGACTTCGCCTGGCAGGCGGCTTACGCTCGCCTGCATTCCTCCCCAATCCCACCGTCCCGGTTGATGGCTTCGATCCTGATCACCGGCGGCGCCGGTTTCATCGGCACCAATGCCGCCCTCCACTTCGCCTCCAGGGGCTGGACGGTGAGCATCGTGGACAACCTCTCGCGCCGGGGCACCGAGAAGAACCTGGCCTGGGTCAGCGATGGCGTCTGTGACCTGATCCGCTGGGTGCGGGAGAACCGCGACCTCTTCGACTTCCTCAAGGCATGAACGCCACACCCCTGCGGGCCCTGGTCATCACCAACAAACCCGCCGAAGGCGGTGTGACCGCCATGAATTGGTGCATCACCGGTCTCCTGGAAGAACTGGGGATCGAGCCGGTGTTTGCTTGGTACGCCCCCTGGAGCCACCATCCATCCCTGTCGGTTCCCGTGTACGCCCTGGCGAGCGGTCGAAGGCCCGGAGAGCTCGATCAGAGGGCCTTCGGGAACCATGAAGCCCACGGAATTGGGTGCTGGCTACCGGAGCTGGAGTTCACCCATTTCCTTCCCCGTAGGGCCTGGCGCGAACGGATCGCTTCGTGCCAGCTGCATCTCTCGGTGACCGGCAGTCCCCTTTGCGCCCTGCCCTACGCCCGATTGGGCTTGCCCTTTCTCGCCTGGGTGGCCACACCCTGGGAGGCTGACCGTTCCGACAGGGTCAAACAGTTCGCTACGTCACGCCGTATTCTCGATCGCAGTCTGAATGCACCGGTTCTCCGTCGTTTCGAACGGCAGATCCTGCAGTCACCCTCCGGCAGGATCCTGGCCATCAGCCAATACACCGCAGATGCTCTTGCCCGGATCGCTGGCCAAGCCATCGACGGGGTGATGGTGGTGCCTGTCAACAGTGACATCTTCTATACCACCCAGGACACTGTCGTTCCCTGGCGAATCGGTTTTGCAGGCCGCTACAAAGACCCTCGTAAAAACATCGACCTTCTACTAGGTGCAGTAAAGATATTGCACCAGCAAGGTGCTCCGGTAGAGCTCCACTTAGTGGGCTGTGACGACACGACCTTCCTGGAGCCCAAGCTGCGGCAGCTTGGCATCGAATCCCAGGTTGTTTGCCATCCACGCCTGCCCGAGCTGGCTCCCCTTCTGCGAAGTCTTGATGTGTTTGTGATCCCTTCCCATCAGGAGGGCCTCTGCATCGCGGCCATGGAGGCAATGGCCTGCGGTACTCCTGTCGTCAGCACCCGATGCGGCGGTCCCGAACAGTTCCTAGTCGAAGGTTGGAACGGCCATCTGGTTGATTCTGATCCCCAGGCCATGGCTAGTGCGATCGCCGCGATCGCCTCGCATCGGCCACGCCGCGAACGACTGGCAGCCGCCGCCCGGCAGTGGGTCGCTGAAAATGCCAGCCTTGCCGCTGCCCGGGAGATCTTCCGCACCAATTTGCGAGCCACCTGGCCCGACCTCGCCATTCCTGAGCCCGAAATTCCTTGAGCCACGGGAACTTGATTCACTCATGCCAGAGGACCATTGCGCGACAGCAGTTCAGAAATGGCCAGGCTCGGTTCCTGTCCAAGCTCCAGCCCCATCAACCTGGCAAACAGCATTCCCAGAAAAAACCACACAGGGGAGCCCGCAAGGCTGCAGAGATCCCCTTCCATCTCTGGTACGTAAAACAGTCTCCGCACGCTAGGGGCGGTTACCCTCCTTCTCGGTTGACCTGTGCCTGGGGCGCCTGTCACCACTGCCCGAACCCTCCTGGTTCGTGAGACCTGGCTCAGCCAACCCGTGGCGAACAACAACTCCCAACCATGACTCTCATTCTCGGGATCAACGCATTCCACGCAGACGCAGCGGCGGCCCTGGTACGCGATGGGGTGATCATCGCTGCGGCTGAGGAGGAGCGCTTCCGCCGTATCAAGCACTGGGCGGGATTCCCATCAGAAGCGATCGCCTGGTGCCTGGCTGATGCGGGAGTCGCGATCGGTGATGTGGACCACATCGCCATCAACTCCCTGCCAGGAGCTCACCGCTTGCGCAAACTCCTTTACACGGTTGCCTCCCGACCTGATCCGCTCTTCCTTTGGAACCGCTGGCGCAATAAGAGGGAACGGGCTGGCTTGGCGCAGCAACTCTCCATGTCCTTTAGGGGAGAAACCATCCCGGCTCAGTTGCATTTCGTGGAACACCATCGCGCCCACCTAGCCTCAGCCTTCTATGCCTCTCCTTATCAGGAGGCAGCAGTGGTATCGGTCGATGGCTTCGGTGATTTCTCCAGCGGCGCCTGGGGTTACGGAAACGGCAACGACCTAACGATCGATGGTCAGATCTGGTTCCCCCACTCCCTCGGCGCTTTCTACACCGCCATCACCCAGTTCCTGGGCTTCCCCCACTACGGAGATGAATACAAGGTGATGGGCCTGGCCCCCTATGGCCAGCCCACCCGGATGGAGGCCATGCGCCGCATCGTCCGGCTCCAGGAGGACGGCACCTACCGGCTCGACCTGCGTTGGTTCCAGCACGCCGGCCAGAACCTGCCGCACCAGTGGAGCAACGGCATTCCCACCGTGGGCCAGCATTGGAGTCCTGCCCTGGAGACCCTGCTCGGCCCGGCCCGCCGGCCCGACCAGCCCCTGGAGCAGCACCACATGGACATCGCCCGTTCGGCCCAGGTGATGTACGAGGAAGCCTTCTTCCACCTCCTGAAGGCCATGCACCGCCAGCATCCCACCGACAACCTCTGCATTGCCGGGGGCTGCGGCGCCAACTCCGTGGCCAACGGCAAGGTCACGGTGGCCACGCCGTTCCGCCAGGTCTACGTGCAGGCGGCCGCCGGCGACGCCGGCGGTGCCCTCGGCGCCGCCCTTGAGGTGTGGCATGGCCTGGGGAATCCCCGCAGCCAGCCGATGCGCGACGCCTACCTGGGCAGCGAAGCCAGCGAGACGGCCATCGAAGCGCTGCTGGCCGAGCCGGGCCGTGCGACCGCCCTGCAGGAGGCCGGCTGCACCATCGAACGGCCCGCCGAAGAGGAGCTGTGCGACCAAGTAGCCGCCGCCATCGCCGATGGGCTCGTGATCGGCTGGTTCGACGGACGGATGGAATGGGGGCCGCGGGCCCTCGGCCACCGCTCGATCCTCGGCGATCCACGCCGGGCAAACATGAAGGACATCCTGAATCTCAAGATCAAGCGGCGCGAATCATTCCGACCCTTCGCCCCCTCGGTGCTGCGCGAGGCGGTGCCGGAGTGGTTCGAGCGCGATGGCGACGTGCCGTTCATGATGCAGGTGTATCCAATCCGGGAAGAGAAACGGACCCTGATTCCAGCGGTGACCCATGTGGATGGAACCGGCCGGCTCCAGACCGTGAGCGAGGTCAGCAACGGCCGCTATTACCGACTGATCCGTGCCTTCGCGGAGCGCACCGGTGTGCCGATGGTGCTCAACACATCCTTCAATGAGAACGAACCGATCGTCTGCACCCCTGGCCAGGCCCTCGACTGCTTCCTACGCACCCGTATGGATGTGCTGGTGCTGGGCCCCGTGGTGATTCGCAGGCAGAGCTAATGGATGCGGCGTCGACCAGCGTTGCCAGCGGCTCATCCGGGGCGGCAGGCAGCCCGTTCCGGATTCATCTCATCGTGCCCACCCGGAACTCCCACCGGCTGCTGCCGCGACTGGTGGCCTCACTCCAGGCCCAGACCGCGGAGAACTGGCAGGTGACGTTCATTGACGGGGGCAGCGGCGCCGAGCACCGGGCATGGCTTGATTCCCTCTGCCTCAGTGACCGGCGCTTCCGTTGGCTGGACCAGGACACCCAATCACCCGGCATCTTCGGGGCGATGAACCAGGGTTTCGCCCTGGCGGGGCCCACCGACTGGCTCCTGTTCTGGGGGAGCGACGACTGGGCAGCTGGTCCGGAGGTGCTCGCGGCGGCGGACGAAAGACTGGAACGCTGCAGCCGGAGCGGCCGCATTCCCGACCTTCTGGTCTGCCGCGGGCGCTACTACCACCTACCCGCAGAACTTCCCCCGAGTCCCTCCCGAACCACGACATTCCGGTGGCGCCACTCCTACCGCCTCTCGCTGCTGCTGGGGTCCACCCCGCCCCACCAGGCAACCCTGATCGGGCCGGGCGCCCGGGCCAGGGCGGCTGATTATGCGGAAGGATTCCGCCTCTCTGCCGATCTGGATTACTTCCTACGGCTGTCCACCCATGCCGACCTGGAGGTGTGCCGCAGCGATCTCGAACTGGTGCACATGGGCGACGGTGGGGTGAGCGGCCAGCAGACCCGCCGCCGCCTGCATGAAGTGCGCCAGGCCTACCGGAGGGCCTTCGGGGCGTTCTGGCTGGTGCCGTTTCTGCTGCGCTACGGGCAAAGGATCCTCAGCCGCTTCGAACCAGCGACGGGCCGGCCATGACGAAAACCACGCCTCCCATTCTTCTGTTCGGGGCCACCACAGCCAGCGGTGCCGCCTGTCTGGATCTGGCCGCCGAAAGGCCCGTGGTGGTGGCCGGAAGGAGGCAACCGCCAGGCTGGCCCGTCGATCGCTTTCTCGCCATCGACCTCAACGCGGCCTCCCTCCCCAGCCCAGAGGCCCTGCCAGAGGGCGCCCTGCTGGTGAGCTTTGCGCCAATCTGGCTACTGGCTCCGTACCTGGCGGCCCTTCAAGATTCCCTCTCCGGCCTGGGCCGGCCGTTCCCGATCGCCGCGGTGGTGGCCTGCTCCTCGTCTTCGGTGATCACCAAGCGCTTTGCCGCCAACCGTCAAGACCGCCACTTGGTGGAGCGGCTGCTGCGGGCCGAGGACAGCGTGGCCGCCACGTGCTCAACGGCCTCCATCCCCTGCCGCATCCTGCGGCCCACCCTGATCTACGGGCAGGCTGGAGATCGGGGTGATCAAAATCTCAGCCGGCTCCTGCAGATCATGCGACGGATGCCTTTCCTTCCCCTGCCGGCGGAGACAGGACTTCGCCAACCGATCCATGGGCGCCAGCTAGCCGCAGCGGCCCTCCACTTGGCGGATGGAGCCGCCAGGGAAACGGGAGCACCATCCAGCCATCGCATCACCCTCGGCGGAGATGAAAGCCTGACCTACACCACCATGCTGCAACGCCTGCAGCAGGCAGCCAGGCAGCGCGATCCCCTTGATCGTGCCGGGCGGTGCCGATTGCTACCCCTGCCCCCAGCCGTCTTTCACCTGCTGGCCGCCCCGCTGCTGCCGATCTCGGCCAAGGGGTTTGAGGCGGTCCTGAGGATGGAGGCCAACCTCGCCGGCTTCACCCCCGTCCACACCATGCTGGGCACCGAACCGGAACCGTTTCCCGTGGCCCCGCTGGCCTGGCATCCGCCCTCACCCGCCGGGGAACAGCCATGACCATGCCCTTGACTCTGCTGAACCAGCGCATGCCGTCATTCGTGTTGATCGCTACGGGCAGCTCGGCATTGCTGAGCTGGCTGCTGCTGTGGGGGCTGATCCCGTGGCTGCGGAGACAGCTGCTCGATCAACCGAACGCTCGCAGCTCCCACCGGTTTGCCACACCCAGGGGGGGCGGTGTGGTGTTCGTGCTGGTCGGGAGCCTGCTCAGCCTCGCCTGGGGGGAGGGCACAAGCGCTTGGATCCCACTGATCTGCTGTCCCCTGGCCCTGGTTGGTCTGCTCGATGATCGCTACGACTTGCCGGCGGCATGGCGCTATGCAGCCCAGCTCGCCACGGCATCAGCCCTAGTGGCGGTGGCGAACGTTCCCCTGCCGATCTGGGCGCTGCCGGTGGTGGTGGTGGCTGTCACAGCGGTGATCAATTTCACCAACTTCATGGACGGGCTCGACGGACTCGTGGCTCTGTGCGGAGTCGTGCTGATGGCCGCCGCCGGACAGTGGCCGGTGGCCGGGGCACTCCTTGGCTTTCTGGGCTGGAACTGGAGTCCGGCAAAGGTGTTCATGGGGGATGTGGGGAGCACCTGGATCGGGGCGGTGTTTGCCGGAATGGTGCTGCAGCAGTCCGGTCCATGGGAGGCGGTGTCGCTTCTGATGGTGGGCTTCCCCCTGCTGGGAGATGCCCTGGTCTGCGTGCTGCGCCGGTTACGGGCGGGGCAACCAATCTTCGAAGCCCACCGCCTGCATCTGTTCCAACGACTGCAACGAGGAGGCTGGAACCATGCCACGGTCAGCCTGGTTTATGGAGGCGCCACTGGACTCCTAGCTGTTACGCGTCAGCTGGGCGGCACTGCAGGACTGCCGATGCTGATCGGCGCTGAAATGCTGTTCGCGCTGTGGCTAGAGCGTAATCAGGCCGTAGGCTTCCAACAAGAGGCAAAATCGAGGTAAAGTGCTGAAAGCGCAACTCTGGCGAATGGACAAACATCCAACCAACATTAGACACTGGCAAGACTGCCCTTGATGTGACGTAAAATTGGGATAATGGTTGAACAATCCGGCCGGCAAGGCTGTCAAGGCTATTGTTGAGGAACTTAGAACATGCGTCATTGCCAGCGTCAACTTGCTCCCTTCGCCGGAGACCAGTAACCACAGTATGGATTCCCATCTGACATCCCCTGATCAGCCGGTGGGCAGTTCACCGAGGAAGAAGCCAGCCCCTTCTTTGGGAGCGCCCCCCCCCAAGGAAGCCCGCCATCGAACGCCATGGGCAAGGCTTATCGATTCCGTACTGATCCGGCGCAGCTATTTAGTGGCCTTTGACGGCCTCTTGATCTTGGCGGCATTTTATGGAGCATTCGCGCTCCGCCTGCAGGAGAAAGAAACCATGGCCGCCGTCATGGCCCACTTGCGATGGTTACCGTGGCTCGCCCTAATCAGCGGGCTCCCCGTGTTGCTGTTCTCCGGTTGGTACCGGGGACTCACCCGCTACGCGGGAAGCCACTCGCTCTATGGCCTGATTCCCCGTGCCGTCGTCATGGTGCTCGTCCTATTGATGGCGAACACCCTGTTGGGCGGCGCGCAACCGCCGCGTTCCTTCTGGTTGCTCTATTTGCTGCTGTTCTCGGGGGGAGCGATCGGCAGCCGCATCGTGCTGCGGGACGTGCTGGTCACCCAACTCGATCAAAATAGAGGTAAAAAAGTTTCTGGAGAACAAAGAAACTCAACCTTGATCTACGGTGCTGGCCAGACGGGAATGAATCTCCTCAATGCCCTGCGTAATGACCGCCGGTTTCGCATTATTGGTTTTCTAGATGATGATGTACAAATCCACGGAAGAACGCTTCAGAATCTGAAAATCCATAGCCCGACTCGCCTTCGCTCCTTGGCAATTGATCATGGCATCAATAAAGTCCTACTGGCCATTCCTTCACTTTCGCGGGAACGAAAAAGACATCTGGTTGATCAACTCAGCCATCTCGGCCTGGAAGTGCTTTCCATACCCTCCCTCGCGCAGCTAGCCAATGGCCAGAGAATCGTTAGCGACATCCAACCGGTGCTAATTGAAGATCTGCTTGGCAGGGAACCAAGCAAAGCAGATCCCGATCTTCTAGGAGCGAGTGTGAAAGGAAAATGTGTGCTTGTGACAGGGGCAGGTGGATCGATTGGCAGTGAATTGTGCCGGCAGATCCTCGCACTTGAAGCCAGCAAACTCCTGCTACTTGACCTGAATGAATACGCTCTTTACAGCATTGAAAAAGAACTCAGACTAGAAAGCCCACGTAACGAAATCAAACCTATCCTTGGCGATGCTTCAGATGTCATCAGACTGACAAAGATCTGTTGTGAACACGATGTGCAGACCATCTTCCATGCGGCGGCATACAAACACGTTCCTCTGATCGAATCCAATCTGTGCGCAGGAATTTCAAACAACCTCCGCGCAACCCAATCAGTCATTCACGCTGCCATTGCCGCTGGCGTTGAGCGTCTAACCCTGATTTCCACCGATAAGGCCGTCAGGCCCACGAATGCGGTGGGAGCCAGCAAAAGGGTTTGTGAACTCTTGATTCAGGCAGCGGCCGCCGATCTGGTTGGCCGACAGCCAGTCATGACCATGGTCCGATTCGGAAACGTTCTCGGATCATCAGGATCGGTGATCCCACTCTTCCATGAGCAGATCGCCAAAGGAGGTCCAATCACCGTGACCCACCCAGCAATCACGCGCTACTTCATGACCATCCCGGAAGCGGTGCAGTTGGTGTTGCAGGCCACCGGCATGGCGCAAGGTGGAGAACTCTTCCTCCTGGACATGGGAGAGCCGGTGCGAATCGCGGAGCTAGCTCGCCAGATGATTGAACTTTCTGGACTTCGTGTAAGAGATGAACAGAATCCCACCGGCGATATCTCTATTCAGTACAGCGGCTTGCGGCCCGGTGAAAAACTCTACGAAGAATTACTGATTAGCGCTCAGGATGAAGCCACACAACATCCCCTAATTCGTAAAGCCAAAGAGCCAAACCACAGCAGCTCGGACCTTGCACCGATGGTCAGAGCACTCAGAGATGCGCTTGAGCAATGGGATGAGGAGGCTACAATACAAGCCCTCTCACGGTTAGTGCCCGAATACAAAAAGGAAAACCATGTACTGACGACAACCAGTGTAGGAAAACTCGACGGACGCCCGACTGATGCAGTCCATTCCGCCACCGCCAAACTATCCACTGCTCCATGATCCAACTTTTAAGCCATATTCCACCCAGCCTCAAGGCCAAAATCCCGCCCATTCCTGCGGCCACTCCCCGCAACTTATGGCTTCTGCTGGCGGCGGTTGTAGCGATCCAGAATCTTGCCGTTTTTCAAAGCAGCCAGGATGAGCACATCACCGTGTTTGCGGCTCTGATTTGGGGGGGCGCCCTGATCTGCCTAGAAGACCAGCTGGAATTCCTTGATCCCAATCCTCAATGGCCAGGCTTGGTCGTGGGATCTGCTCTTCTAAGCTGGGTGATTGCTCGCACGGCGATCATCCTTCATTGGGATGGGATGATTTTCATTCTGCCTCTGGTCGGTTGCATCGCCCTGGCATTGCTTTGCGAGCCCATCAAAGGAATCGGGAGATTTCGTGATTCACTTCTCTGTTTGCTGATGCTACCAGCGTTTAACATCATTATGAAGCTAATTCCTCAAGAACCGCTGAGTGTCTTGACGGCGAACCTGAGTGGCTTCTGGCTTGGCATTCTTGGATTCGAAAATATTGTACGCAACAAAAGCGTTCTCATGCCAACCGGGGGCGTTGAGGTGCTCCCTGCGTGCAATGGGGTTGACATGATTGCTCAGGTTGTCTGCATCGCCGTAATATTCCAACTCGCCTTTCCTCTGAGATCATTAATCAGCCGTGTTGTCGTATTCAGCTTCGCACCGCTAATCGGCCTTGCCAGTAACACAATAAGGATTGCGATTCTAGCCCTGTGTGTAGCGAATGGAAGCGGCAAAGGCAGCGGGATGTTCCGCTTCTTTCATGACGACATGGGGTCGTTGGTATTTTCAGGTATCGCTGTTTTTGTGTTCGGCATTCTCTATATGCGTTTACTCGAGCGGGAACTTCCACCCCTACCTGTAGCTATCCAGCCTGAGATATCACATGATGAATGATCGAATCGTCAGTCCCCATCAGCTTCGTGCTCTTTACTCCTTCTTGGCAATTGTGGCCACTGTTGCGGCCACAAAAGCAATGGTATGGCCTAGCCGGCCGGTGGCACGACCACTGGATCAAGAAGCAATCACCAAGGCCATAAAAGATAGCGGATTCAACGCTTCTCCGCTCAAACCATTGGCAGCCAAAAGAAATTCCGAGCTCGCTACATCAGATGCCATTGGCTATTCCATTGGCAATGACCTAGAACTCCGGCTGATGAGAGGTACTGTACGCAGAAGATTTAACCTTCAAGCTGCATACCTTGCGACATCCCATCCGGATAAGCTGCTCTTAAGCCGAAGGCACTTTTCGCATGGAACTCCCTCCTACACGACGGGATTGATTCAAACGCAACCCGCAAATCAGACCTGCCTTGTCGAAGGAGAAGGAATGCAGGACGCATTTGCTGTCACACGTATCGACCTCTCCCGACTGATTGATCAGGCCAGCAAAAGCAAATGGAGCAGCATAAGGTCGATCGTTGGACTCCAAGCCAATCGCAGTTATCAATGCATCCTGATTCAGGTGACAACAACAAACAAGGCACTATCGTCAATTGATCAGCCAACATGGCTGCGCACGCTAAGCGTATTGCGTGCGGCCCTGCAATCAAAATCGAGCCAGTCGTAATACATGCTCAACCCTGAAAACGAACCATCCTGAATCTCCAATATTGCTATCATGGGTTTACTTGATCGTTTGCTAAGAAATAGCGACCCAACCAAACGGAAACCTATTCGCCATGGAAGCCGGCCGCTTCTGTACAGCTGGATCCTGAATGGCAAATTTGCAATCGGTCCCATGCCCCAAACAGCAGAGCAATGGCTGCAATTGGACCAAGCCGGATTCCGAAGCCGATTCAGCTGTTGCTATCCAGAAGAAGAAATTTTTACGTCTGCTCCAAGCTCATGGCAGAGCGATCGGGTATCACTGCCCGACCATCGTCGCCAAGAAATAATGAAGCCAGAAAATTTAACCCGCGCGCTTCTCAAGGCGGAGGCTGTAATCGAGTCCCATCCAGCCACCTATCTACACTGCTATGCCGGACGGGAGCGTTCACCCCTGATTGCAGTTGGACTGCTGGCACGAAGTCAAAGAATTGATATTCTAACAGCCTTAGACCGCGTACGCCAATGCCATCCACTCGCCAATCCAATTTATAGAGATCTGGATGAACTTGAACATCTGTTGAAATTAATTTGAGCCCAACTTTGGAGACCGGGCTCAATTGCGAAAACCTTACCAAACGTCAGCGGCGAAAGCGCAGTTTGTTTAACCAGGTGCTGCCGCCTTTGTTGTGTGGTTTCTCAGAGCTGACATCAGGTCCCTGGGAAATATTCAGCGGATTCACATCTTCCGAATGGTCGGTACTAATGACCGACAACGTCGCAGCATTAGCAGGATTCGACTTTGACTGGCGCAACTCACGAGAAACGCCCTCGTCGTGATAGCTCTGAACGGCAGAACCACTGCCATCTCGGACGAAACGATCGGTGTGATAGGTATCGCTATAGCGACTTGGACCGTAGCCGCTGGCATTGGCATAGGCATAATGATAGTAATAACCATACTCATAACCATAGTCGTTGAGGCGACTTGGGAAATTGACTTGGTTACAGATCAAGCCCAACACATCAACGCCGGTGGCCTTAATGCGGCGACAGGCTTGGGGTGCGAGTTCACGGCTGACCTTGCCAAGCCCAACTAAGAAGAGAATTCCATCGAGTTTTTCACCCAAAAGGATGGGGTCAGAGAGCATCAGACAGGGTGGAGCATCAAAAAGAACTATGTCATACTCAGTGAGAGCGCGGATATCGTTGATAACTTCCTGAGCGCGGGTTGAATTCAAAAGTTTGGCTGGGTCGGGAGGCTTTGGTCCGGCAGGCAGTATATCGAGATTATCCTGAATCGGTTTAATCAAAGATTTCAGTGACAGCGAAGAATCGGTGAGAATGGTTGAAAACCCTTCACCCTGGGCCAATCCCAAGAAGCGTGCCTGCATGGGCAGACGCATGTCGGCATCCACAACAAGCACCTTGAGACCAAGATCGGCAAGAGTACGGGCAAAGATGGTGACAGCTGTGGATTTTCCCTCCCCCTGAGTCGATGAGGTCACGGCCACAAGACGGATGTTACGGTCTGCACGAAGCAGACGGAAGGTCGTGAACAAACTACGCAACGATTCCTTGATTGCAAAGCGCTCACTGGAGCTCATCTTGGAGAGGCTGGTAGAGATCTCCACCCCAGGCTCAAGGGGAAGGTAGGGGATCAGACCCAAAACGGGGAGTTGAAGTTCGCGCTCCGTTTCCATCGGCGTATGGAATACGTTGTCAGTCCGCTCGCGAAGCATCGCCGCACCCAGGCCAGATAATAATCCAAGCATCAAGGCGCGCAACAGGTTCCGCTGCAAATTAGGTTCCACAGGGATATCTGCAAACTCCGCTGGGGCAATGACCTGCCAAGGAGAAGTTGATCGGGCTCGCTGAAGACGATAGTTATCACGTGCAATAAGGTAAGCATTATAATTTTCGCGAGCTGTAGTGAGACTGGCCGAAAGTCCTTCATATTTTTTCATCATTGTTGGGCTGGCCCTGAAGTTTTCATTCAACAGAAGAATCTGGCGATTGAGTTCATCCTGCTGTGCTTGGTTTGCAAAAAGCTGGGCCCTGATAGCATCGGTTGCTTGTTTGCGAACCACCGGAAGGATGGAATCTCGTTGGGCGAGGATAGATTGCACAATCGGAGAATCATCTTTATAAACGGCCCGCGCATTGGCAAGCTCCTGCTCAAACTTATCAAGGACTTCGTTTGGAGTTGCTTGACCTGCCCCGGATTGCTTAGCTTCACCACGACCAGGAATCAGAGTTCCTTGGCGACCCAATTGCTCAATCGGGGTGGGAGCTCCGCTCGGTGTCCAGTTCAAGCGGCCTGACTGTACGGAATTCAATTTGCTTTCGAGCTCAGTGTGCTCCACCTGAAGAGCCATCGACTTTGCCACTAATTCGTCTCGACTAGCCACGATCTTGGCCGCCAAGCCGGTCGGATCCAAAATGTTGTATTTCTGTCTAAAGTCTTGGAGCTGGGCTTCTAGTTTAGAAACATTATTTCGAAGGCCTGGGGCCTGTTGCTCAAGAAAGTCGACGCCTGAACTTAGTGCGGCTTGGCGCTGCAATTGAGAAAACTCTGTATAGTCTTTTGCTAATTCATTCAGGATCAATCTACCCTTACCCGGATCCCTCCATCGCAGATTGACGCTGAGAACCTGTTCAACGTTGCTAGCGGGAGCAATTGTTAAATTGGAGATCAGTTCGCTCATCGAAACCCCCATTCGATCCGCCACCGGCTTCACCAGCAGGGGAGATCGCATTAAAACAATCAAGCTGGGTACATCATTTTTGGGGGCTTGCCTTGCGATGGTCTCAAGTTTATTCTCGCCAATTCCAGAGACAGCAACCTCAAAAGGGTTGCTAATTTGAATCTCAAATCCTCCCTGATAAACGGGCGAAAAAATTCTTTGGCGCAATGTATCCAGTGCCAGACCACCAGTGACTAGGCCAAAGGTCAATAAAAAGACACCCTGCCTTCGATTGATCGTTCTAATCAGGCCACTGATGCCGCCACCACCTGATCCCTCCGCGGAGCCCAGGGGAGACGGTGAAAGGCCCACATCAAATCCCTGATACCTACCGCCAACAGGCGCTCCAGCCATCAATGACTCCCTTCCTGGCAGGTTACCGCCGGGTAGAGGTTGGCGGGAGGAGCCCGTAATCGTCACGGATGGGCCTGCATAGAAGCCTGTATCCTAGAACCCTTTCCACTTCGGCGCCGCCCGGAGATCCAGTCAATATCTGGCACCCCGGGTGCTGCACCCCTCGGGGACCCGGTAAAGTGAGGTTCCGGTTCCAATCGACGCGTGTCCTTTCCCGACTCCAGGCAAGGCCTCCAATCCGGGCGGATCCATGCCTGGACCAGGCTTTTTTGCGACTTAATCCAGATTCGCCTTCACCTCAGCCTACGTAGTGCCCTGATGGCTGCGCTGCTGATCTGCAGCCCATCTGCCGAGCTAGCCCGCGCTGGTCCCAACCCCAATCCCTCCCGAAGCCAGGATCTGGCTCCATTTCACCCAGCTCAGGGAAACGATTCTGCTAATCCGGCCATGGGCCCGACAAGGCTGAGCATCAGTGAGGTGTATGCCGATCTCTACGTGCTCGGCCCCGGCGATGGCCTGCAACTCACCTTCCTCGATCCAGCAGCGAAGGATGTAGGTGGATCCTTCGGTATCCTGCCGGACGGCACCAGCAGCCTTCCCTTGCTCGGTTCGGTCCAGCTAACCGGGCTCACAATCAGTCAGGCCAACCGCTGGTTGACAAGCCTTTATGGAAAGCAGCTGAAACGTCCGCAGCTTTTTCTGACACTGGTGACCCCTCGCCCGGTCAAGGTTTCGATCATTGGTGAGGTCGAGAAACCTGGCCTGTATTCACTGATACCCTTCTCCACCCCCGTATCAGCCATCCAGCAGGCCGGCGGGATCACGGTGAACTCCGATATCCGTAAGGTGATCCTCCGGCGTCAGGCCGGCATGGATGGAAGCATGAAGCAGGCCACTCTCGACATCAGCCAGGTCTTGCTCAATGGCAACCAACTTCAGAATCCAGTTTTGTTCGATGGTGACAGCCTGATCATCGGCCACACCAAGGAATTGCCTGCTGAAATCCGTCAGATCGGAGCTACGAACCTGGCTCCAACGGCCATCAACGTGTCGGTGCTAGGCGAGGTGAAAACTCCGGGTTTGCTCGCTCTACCCGCCAACACGCCGCTAGTAGAAGCAATCTTCCGCGCCGGCGGTCCTGTGCGCTGGCGTGCCAATAAAAATCAAGTTGAACTGATCCGTTTCACCCGCGATGGCAAGGCGACACGAGAGACCTTCAGCTACAACGACACTAGTAATATATCTCTCAAAAACCCCCCCTTACGCAATGGCGATACGATCATCGTGAAGACCAGCACCTATGGAAAAGTCATGGATGCCTTCCGCGATATTTCCATACCGATTGGAGCCGCAAGTAGTGCTGCCAATATCGCCAATAGCTGGTATTATTTTACTCAAAGATACAATAATAATAACAACTAATACCCACCGTCCATTCCAAATCACTTCCGGCTTCATCTCCCTTCCGCTTACCTCTCCGATGGCCCTCCATTCCCGCCCCTCGACCCCCAACACCGCCCTCGCTTGGGCCTTGCTAAGTCAGACCATCTGGCTACCCTTGATGGCCCTGGATCTCCACGATCGCTGGCAAGCCCAGATTCGTGAACAAGCGGCGATCGCCGAAGCAGCTCTACGCCGCTCCCACCCGGGGCAAATCCGGCAAACCCTTCGCCCAGGTGCCGCCACAACCGCCAACGGCAAGCTGACGGACACCGGCATCCTTCTCGGTAGTGCCAGTCATTCGCCCCTAAATCCCGCAAACCGGAGCGACCTGCTGAGCGAGCCGAACCTGGACCGCTTTTCGCCGAACGGGCCTTCCCGCACCGGTAGCCGGTGGGCAACCTCCAATCCAGCCGTTCCTTCAGCGGCTGCTGTCAAGCATGGGGATCGCGATCAGCCACGGGATAGCTCCCCACTCGTGATCTCCAACACGGGCTGGCAGCCCACCCTGCTCCACACCTTCAACAGGGCCGAATTGCTCGGTGGCACCATCGGCCTTAGGGATCTGAACAGCGCCCCGATGCCACCCCTGGCCATGGCCGAACGGGCCCGCTGGCAAGGAAGCGGTGATCCCTTGGCCCCCCTGCCAGGAGCCTGGAGGGAACCGATGCGCCGGGCCCTGCATGGCCTTGCGGCCAGCAAGGGGGCACCGTCCACTGTCACCGCCGCCCGGGTGGTGCATGTACCCTCGCTCCGGGTGCAGAAGTCCACACCGGTGCCCGTGGCGGTTCAGTCAGATGGCAGCGTAGACATCCTCACCAAACCCGATAACCCGGCCGTGGTGGATGAAATCCGCCAGTGGTCCTCCAGGCAGTCCACCTCGGGTCAGCCTGGGGTGACCGCCGCGGTGGTCCACCTAGAGCCCCTACCCGAGGCGCCCCGCAGGCCGGAGCCTCCTCTCGCCCGAACCAGCACGGTCGCTCCGATCCCAGCGCCAGTGGCGACAAGCAGCCGCCCCGCCGCCGCTGAACCCGCTGCCGCGCCCACCCCTCCTCCCGTGGCTGTAGCGCCGGCACCCGCCGCAGCCCCCGTGGCTGCACCCCCCGCACCCGAGGTGGCACCAGCAGCTGCTCCTGCCCCATCAGCCGGCAGCGCGGTCTCACCAGGGGCCGGAGCCAACCTCCCCTGACCGCGATGGCAGCCATGCCCTTAAAGACTCCGGCTCGGCGCGGCTGTTTCCTCGCTTTCGGCCTCGCCTGCGCCACTTCCCTGCCCGCCTGGTCGGGCCAGTCCTTGGTGCCGGCATCGGCAAACCGGCCCAGCTGGTCCACGAACCAGGCTGGTCCGCCGGTGGCCGAAGAGCGTTCAACGGCAGCAAGTCCCCCCCCTCGCTCCGTGCCGACCTGGTCTGCTTTGCCGGCAGCCTCCGAAGGGACTCCAGGATGGGCGTGGCTGCCGACCGGGGCTGGCCCAGCGCCAGGCTGGTCCCCCCCGACCGCGACTCCGCCAGTGATCAACACTCCCCCCCTCTGGCGGGGGGACTAATGCCGGCACAACCGGCTACTCAGCTACGGCCAGCGCCGCCTCGCTGATCGCCCGTCGCTGTTCAGGGTCGTATCCCCAGCGATCAAGAAATTCGAGATCGGCTCCGCTGGCCTGGTCGGCAGCCTCCAGCAGAACCACCAGGCGCTCCTTGACCAGATGCGGATCGAGCTGGCGTAACAGTTCGGTGCTCCGGTCCCTCACCCGTTCC
>Ga0114972_10001070_pt1 | contig 20676 bp, 19 predicted proteins | sample M_140807_EF_Meta_FD_87354 | JGI IMG/M metagenome (GOLD analysis project Ga0114972, IMG submission 87354) | Freshwater microbial communities from Lake Montjoie, Canada to study carbon cycling - M_140807_EF_MetaG | ecosystem: Environmental > Aquatic > Freshwater > Lake | place: Lake Montjoie...
CCAATGAATTGTTCGTGTGCATATGATCGATAAATTCGATGATCTCTGGTGAGGCCACCAAACAGCCCGCCTCTCGACCAGCGCCCCTGGCCTGTGCAGTCTTACCAGATGCTCGAACCCATCCCCCTGCCTGACGGCATCCGCACCCGCTTCCTCGACAATGGTCGGGGCCTGATGATGCACCTGCTCGAGGCCGGCGAGCCCGGCCGGCCCTTGCTGCTGCTGCTGCATGGCTTCCCCGAGATCGCCTATTCCTGGCGCAAGATCATGCTGCCTTTGGCGGCTGCGGGCTACCACGTCGTCGCGCCCGACCAGCGCGGCTATGGCCGCACCACCGGCTGGACCCCAGGCTTTGATGCCGATCTCGCCGAATTCGGCCCGCTGAATTATGTGCGCGACGCGCTGGGCCTGGTGGCGGCGCTGGGTGCTACCGAGGTGGCCTGCGTCATCGGCCATGATTTTGGCTCGCCGGTGGCGGGCAATTGCGCGCTCACCCGGCCCGATATGTTTCGCGCCGCCGTGGTGATGAGCGCGCCCTATGGCGGGCCGCCGCCCTTGCCCTTTGCCGGCCAGCCCGCCCCCGCGCCGCAGGGCCTGGCGTCACCGGCGATGAATGCCGCCCTCGCAGCCCTGCCGCGGCCGCGCAAGCATTACCAATGGCATTACTCAACGCCCGGCGCCGATGCCGAGTTGATGACCCATCCGGCCGGGCTGCACGCCTTCTTCCGCGCCTATTACCACCATAAAAGCGCCGATTGGGCGGCCAACCGCCCGCATCCGCTGCCGGGCTGGGATGCGGCGGTGATCGCCGAAATGCCGACCTATTACATCATGGACCTGTCCCAAGGCATGGCCGAGACGGTGGCGGCGGAAATGCCCTCGGCGGCCGAGATCGCCGCCAATACCTGGTTCACCGAGGCCGAGGTCGCGGTTTACGCCCAGGAATATGCCCGCACCGGCTTCCAGGGCGGCTTGCAGAGCTATCGCTGCACCACCTCGGGCCTCGCGGGGCGGGAGATGCAGCTTTTTGCCGGCCAGCCCATCCGCGTGCCGGCCTGTTTCATCGGTGGCGCGGCCGATTGGGGCGTGCACCAAAAGCCCGGCGATTTCGAGCGCATGCAGCGCCTGGGCCTCGCCGATATGCGCGGCTGCCATCTGGTGCCCGGTGCCGGGCATTGGGTGATGCAGGAACAGCCCGAGGCGGTGACGGCCTTGCTGCTCGACTTCCTGGGCAGCCTATCGCCGGGCTGAAGCCGGCCCCGCCCTTCACGCCAGCGCCGGCTCGCGCTACCTCACTGCCAGATAAATCCGTTACGAAAGCCCGACCCCCCGGCATGACCAGCAGCAACGATATCCGCGCCACCTTCCTCGAGTATTTTGCCCGCACTGGGCATCAGGTGGTGGAATCCAGCCCGCTGGTGCCGCGCAACGACCCCACGCTGATGTTCGCCAATTCCGGCATGGTGCAGTTCAAGAATGTGTTTACCGGGGCTGAACGCCGGCCCTACAGCACCGCCACCACAGCGCAAAAATGCGTGCGCGCCGGCGGCAAGCACAATGACCTCGACAATGTCGGCTATACCGCCCGGCACCACACTTTCTTCGAGATGCTGGGGAATTTCTCCTTCGGCAATTACTTCAAGGAACCGGCGATTGAGCATGCCTGGACCTTGCTGACCCGCGATTTTGCGCTGCCGAAGGACAAGCTGCTGGTCACCGTCTATTCCGAGGATGAGGACGCGGCCGATTACTGGAAGAAGATTGCCGGCATTTCTGACAGCCGGATCATCCGCATCTCCACCTCCGACAATTTCTGGCGGATGGGCGATACCGGCCCCTGCGGCCCCTGCTCAGAGATTTTCTATGATCATGGCGACAAAATCTGGGGCGGCCCGCCGGGCAGCCCGGATGAGAATGGCGACCGGTTCATTGAAATCTGGAACCTCGTCTTCATGCAGTTCCTCGAGGAGCCGGCGGGCACGCGCAATCCCTTGCCCCGGCCTTCCATCGACACCGGCATGGGCCTGGAGCGCTTCGCCGCCATCTTGCAGGGCGTGCACGACAATTACGACACCGACACCCTGCGCGCCCTTATCCTGGCCAGCGCCGATGCCACGGGGCAGGGCGCCGATGGCGAATTCCGCATCAGCCACCGCGTGGTGGCCGACCATTTGCGCGCCGGCTCCTTCCTGATCGCCGATGGCGTGCTGCCCTCCAATGAGGGCCGCGGCTACGTCCTGCGCCGCATCCTGCGCCGCGCCATGCGCCACGCCCATATGATGGGGGCGAAGGAGCCCTTGCTCTACCGCCTCTTCCCCGCGCTGGAGCGGCAGATGGGTGTGGCCTATCCCGAACTCGGCCGCGCCGGGGCGCTGATCACTGAGACGCTGCGGCTGGAGGAGCAGAAATTCCGCGGCCTGCTGGAGCGCGGCCTGGGCCTGCTGGCCGAGGAAACGGCGCGCCTGGCGGATAAAGCAACCCTGCCCGGCGCCATCGCCTTCAAGCTTTACGACACCTATGGCTTCCCGCTCGACCTCACCCAGGATGCGCTGCGCGGCGAGGGCCGCGCGGTGGATCTCGACGGCTTCAACGCCGCCATGGCCGAGCAAAAAACCCGCGCCCGCGCCGCCTGGGCCGGCACCGGCGAGGCCGCGACCGAGACGCTGTGGTTCGACATCAAGGAGCGCACCGGCGCCTCGGAATTTTTGGGCTACGACACCGAGCAGGCCGAGGGCGAGCTGCTCGCCGTGGTCAGCAGCGGCGTGGAGGCGATTTCCGCCGCCCCCGGCACAGACGTCTCGGTGGTGCTGAACCAGACGCCGTTTTATGCCGAGAGCGGCGGCCAGGTTGGCGATGCCGGGGTGATCACCGGGCCTGATGGCCTGCGCATCCTTATCACCGACACGCAGAAAAAACTTGGCCTGTTCATCCATAGCGGCGTGGTCGAGGCCGGCCACCCCCGCCCCGGCCAGGCCGTGGTCGCCACCGTGGATCACGCCCGCCGTGGCGCCATCCGCGCCCATCACTCGGCCACCCACCTGCTGCATGAGGCGCTGCGCCGAAAACTCGGCACCCATGTCGCCCAGAAGGGCAGCCTGAACGCGCCCGATCGCCTGCGCTTCGATGTCAGCCACAATAAGCCGATGGAGCCGGCGGAACTCGCCTGGGTCGAGGCCGAGGTGAATGCCCGCATCCGCGAAAACGCCGAGGTCAGCACCCGGCTGATGACCCCCGAGGCCGCGGTGGCCGAGGGTGCCATGGCGCTGTTCGGCGAAAAATACGGCGAGGAAGTCCGCGTGGTCAGCATGGGCCGCGATGGCGACCGCGCCTTCTCGGTGGAGCTCTGCGGCGGCACCCATGTCCGGCGCACCGGCGATATCGGCCTGTTCCGCATCGTGTCGGAGGGCGGTGTCGCTGCCGGCGTGCGCCGGGTGGAGGCGGTGACGGGCGAGGCCGCACTCGCCCTAATCGATGACAGCCTGGCCCAACTGCGCGAGGCGGCGGCGGTGCTGAAGGTCAATCCGGCCGATCTGCCCGGCCGTATCACCACGCTCTTGGAAGAGCGCCGCAAGCTGGAGCGCGATGTCGGCGAATTGCGCAAGAAACTCGCCACTGGCGGGGCTGCCGCCGAGGTCGAGGAGATTGCCGGCCTGCGCGTGGCGCTGCGTGACCTGGGCGATACCCCGGCCAAGGATTTGCGCGGCATTGCCGAGGCCATCCTCAAGGCCGGCTCGGCCGATCTGGTGGTGCTGGCCAGCAATGAGGGCGGCAAGGCCTCCATCGTGGCGGGCCTGGCCGAGGCGGCGAAGGGCCGCGCCGATGCGCCCAGCCTGGTGCGCGCCGCGGCAGCCGCGGTGGGCGGCAAGGGCGGCGGCGGCAAGCCGGATATGGCCCAGGCCGGCGGCCCGGATGGCGACAAGCTGGCCGATGCGCTGGCGGCGGTGCGGGCGGCCCTGACCGGGGGCTAGAGCCTCGCCTCAGCGCCCTTCCAGCACCGAGGCGTGGACCCAGCCCAGCGCCACGGCCGCCTCGCCCACCTGAAACCACCCGCCCGGCGCCTCGCCCAGCACCTGCAGGCTGCTGCCCGGCGCCATCACCCGCACCACCTCGCCACCACGGGGGCTGCTGCGGATATTGGCACCCATGCGCGTTGAGGTGGTGACATTGCCCGAGGCCGCGAGCGGCGCCGGGGCTGGGCGGGCCGGGCTGCCGGCATCACCCTCACCGCAGCCGGTGAGGGCCACCAGCAGCAGATAGGCGGCGAGGTGGCGCATGCCAGCACAACGCCGCATGGCGCGGCGGTTGCGCCAATGGCCGCCGCCGCGATGCGGGCGTTTGGTGTGGCCGATCAATCGGGTGCCGACAGTGCCCGTATCGCTGTTAATACGGGCACTGCTCCATTTCGCGCGCGCTTTAGACGAACTGGAAGTCGCTATCCGTCAGGCGTACATGTTGCACCGTGATGGTGCTGCCATCATCCACCGTGATCACCGAGTCAGCTCCGTCGTATTTGAGGCGGAAGTCGGAGGTGCCAGTCAGGCCCAGGCCATGAAAATCCAGTTTATCCTTGCCCGAGACGAAGTCGGTAATGGTATCGTGACCCCAACCCAAAACATTGAAGCCAAAAATATCTGCCCCAGCGCCACCGGTCAGATTATCATCGCCTGCATTACCAGTGATGACATCGTCACCCGACCCGCCTACGAGCGTGTCATTCAGAATGGAGCCAATGAAAACCACGGTACCGCTATTATCTTCATTCGTGATATTCCAGCCCTGGGTGCCTTCAGCCATAGAGACGTCGACATTAAAGCCGTTCGCAATGAGGGTCGCTTTGCCATCATTGTTGGACCAAATATCGGAAAACCAATTCCCGGCCAACTTGGCTACGACAGAGCCCCAGCAATTCACATTGAGAACGTCAGTGCCGTTGCCCAGATCATAGACATGATCCAGCCCATCGTTGCAAGAAAACGTGTCATTGCCGGCGTTGCCAGTCAGATCGTCATCGCCAGCGCCGCCGTCGAGGAAATCATCGCCATCCTTGCCCTCGAGGGAATCATTTAAAGCGCTGCCGTAGAGAGAATCACCGCCTTCCTCGGCAAGGTAATAGAACCCGTCCAAGCCGCCGGTGCCCTCGATGGGGGTAATGCTCGAAGCCATGAAATGTTTCTCCGTTTCGGTGGCGACAAGACATTTGGCACCACAGGAATGTTAATCCCAAGAAACTATTGCATAAAGATCATCGCAAAAAATACATTATTTAAAAACATTTCATTAAGAATAATTCAACCATATCCAACCAAGCCAGCTTCGCCCAACGGCACATCGGCGCTAAAAACCCCACAACCTGCTGCAAAAGGACCCATCCATGCCCGAAAACTTCTTTTCGCTGACCGATCTCAGCCAAGGCATCGCCCGCGAACTCGCCCCCGGCGTCAACACCCATGTCTTCGCCGGCGATCAAGCGATGCTCTCCGTGGTCGAACTCGCGCCCAACGCCCAGGGCAGCATCCACAGCCACCCGGAGGAACAATGGGGCCTCATGCTCGCCGGCAGCGGCGTGCGGACCCAGGATGGCGTGGATCACCCGGTCAAGGCCGGCGATTTCTGGCGCACCCCGGGTGGTGTGGAACACGGCCTATTGGCCGGGGCAGAGGGCTGCAAGGTGCTCGACATCTTCGCCCCCCCGCGGGAGGCCTATAAGCGGGCCGGGCAGGGTTTTGGCGCCTAACGGCCAGCCAGCCTAAGGCTCAGCGCGCCGCACCCGGCGGCAGAATATCCACCACATCCACCCCATTGGCCTGCCGGCCCATGGGGCGGATATCAATCCGCGTGGCCTCCAGCCCGCCGGCCACCAGTATGGCCTTCATCGCCAATCCGCGCTCAAGCGACAGCCTGCGGGCGAAGGAGGGCTCCAGCGCAGGCGCCGGGGCCTGGGCAATGATCGTCACCCGCCCGGTGGTGAGGATCAGGCGGCGGGCAATCTGCTGCAGCGTGGTGCGCAGGCCGGCCGGGATGTCGCGAGCATTGGGCGGCAGCAGCACGCGCCAGCCGCCAGTGGCAATATCCTGCATGCCGGCGGGCAGCGGAATGGCCGATGGTGTTGGCGCGGCTGCCTCGGCCGGTTGCGCCGGGCGCGCGGCAGGGTTCAGCAAGGCGGGCGCAGGTGGGGCCTCGGCCGGGACTGTCATTTTGTCCCGCCCCGCTTCGGTGGACGGGCCGTTTGGCTTGATGTCGGTGCTTGGGCCGCTGCGCGGGGGCGAGGCTGGCTGCCTCTCTTGCCCCAAGGCCGGCGCGGCGAGAGCCGCGATGATTATGGCCATGGCCAGCCGTCGACGCATCGCGTCCTCCGCGCTCAATCCTGCCAAGGGGGACTGGCAGGGAGGTCGCCCGCCGGCGGCTCGGGCGCCGCTGCCGGGCGGCCATGACTGCGTGCAATCTGCGCCCGGCCAGCATCGGCGGCGGCAATACCATCGGCCACCACCGCGCGCAGCTTGTCATGCAAATGGGTATTGCCGGCCACCACCATGCCCTCGGCATAGGCATCACCGCCCGCCGGGTCGGTCACAAAACCACCCGCCTCTCGCACCAGCACGATGCCGGCGGCGATGTCCCACTTGTTCAGCCCGAGTTCCCAGAACCCCTCATATCGCCCCGCCGCCACCCAGGCGAGGTCAAGCGCTGCCGCGCCAAAGCGCCGCACCCCCGCCACCTGCGGCATAATGCGCGAAAGAATGCCAACGAATTCCGGCTTGCGCGGGATCGCGCCAAAGGGAATGCCAGTGGCAAAGACCGCCGAATGCATCTCGCGCCGGGCGGAGACCCGCAGGCGCTTATCATTCAAAAACGCACCAGCACCCTTCTCGGCCCAAAACAGCTCATCCGAGGCAGGGTTATAGACCACGCCGGCCACGATCTCGCTCTCAGTGTCCGAAATCCGCTTCTCGATCCCCACAGAGATCGCCCAATGCGGGATGCCATGCAGGAAGTTGGTGGTGCCATCCAGCGGATCCACCACCCAGCGCCATTCCCAATCGGGCTCCCCCGAGACGCCGCTTTCCTCCATCAGAAAGGCGAAAGACGGCCGCGCGTGAGACAATTCTTCCTTCAGCGTCTGCTCGGCGCGCAGATCGGCCTGGGAGACAAAATCCCCCGGCCCCTTCACCGAGACCTGCAATTGCTCCACCTCGCCAAAATCGCGCAGCAGACGGCGTCCGGCCTTGCGCACGGCGCTGACCACGACATTGAGCTGCGGCGAGAGCCGCGCCGCGCCGCCCACGCCGCGGGTGGGGGCGCGCGTGGGCGCCTCCACCGGCACACCGCGCGGCGGGCGCGGCTTGCGGGCCGGCCGCACCTCTTCAGGCTGGGGCACGGGCGGGTTGGTCAGGCTGAGTTTGGCCGGTTTGTCACCGGGGGTGTCTGAGCTCACCCCTTGGAACGCTCCAGATAAGAAGCATCCTCGGTGCGCACCACAATCTTCTCACCAGCTGTGATGAAGGGCGGCACCATGGTCTTCACGCCATTGGAGAGAAGTGCGGGCTTATAGGAGGAGGAGGCGGTCTGCCCCTTCACCACGGGATCGGCTTCCACAATCTCCAGCGTCACCGTCTCGGGCAGATCCATCGAGACCGGGTCGCCCTCGATCAGCCGGACATTGACGGTCATATTCTCAACCAGGAAGGGCAGGCGGTCACCCAGAATCTCCTTGGAGACCGTGGTCTGCTCAAAGGTCTCGGGGTCCATCAGGACCAGGTTCTCGCCCTCAGGGTAGGAGAAGGTGAATTCCTTGTCCTCGGTCTGCAGCCGCTCGACAGTGTCGGCCGTGCGCCAACGCTGGTCCTTCTTCGACCCCGTCTTGATGTTGCGCATATCGACCTGAATGATCGCATTGCCCTTGCCCGGGATCATGATGTTCTGCCGGAGGATGGTCCAGCGCTGGCCCTCGAATTCGATGACCATGCCGGCGCGCATCTGGTTGGCCTGCATCTTCGCCATGGGCGGTGTACCTGTCGTGTCTTCTGGTGGTTCGGAATCAACGGCCAGGGATTGTCCCACCGCCGATGTGTTTGCCTACACGCCGCGCCGCCCAAGGGCAAGCCAGCCACGGATGCGGTATGGCTTGTTCAGCCCGTATCCTTGGCCGCTTGGGCCGGCCGGCCATCGACCATCGGCGGCTGTTGGGACCAGTTATAGCCGCGCCGTGCCCGCTGGAAGGCATAATCGAAAAGCGGGCGCATATAGGCCGGGTCGAAGGGCGCCTCATAGGGCACGGTGAATTCGCGGCTGATATAGGCCAGATTGTATTCCAACCGGTCTGTCTGCGTCTGGTTCCAGATCCGCATCACGTCATTATAGCCGCTGGCGGCGATCATGGTGGCGATGGCGCGGCCGGTGATGCTCAGCGTCCGCCGCTGCACCGCCGCCCAATCCGGGTCGAGGCGGGCATTGCGGATGAGAAACACCCGCCCCGGCAGCACCGGCCGTCCCCGGGCGATTTGCGCCCGGCGCGGCGCGGTCAGCGCCGGGGGGTAGAGGAAGGCTTGATTGATCGCACCGCCATCGATATGCATCTCCTGCCGCGCCTCGCCATTGACCGTCACGTCGAACATGATCGGCGGGAAGGCACCCGGAATGGCGGCGGAGGCGACAAGAATGCGCCGGGTGAGTTCCAAAGCGCCCGGATGGCCCGAGGCGGCGATGGCGCCCAGGTTCCAGATCACCGGCATCTGGGCATCAAGGTCGGTCGTGCCCACCAGCAGCAGCCGGCCCTCGCGATAGCCCTTCGCGATCTCCGCCATCATCGTCTGGTCAAGATGGCGTGAAACGGTGCGCAGCAGCGGCAAGGTATCGGCCAGCGCATCATCAAAGACGGCGGAGAGCAGGAAGCGGGTTTCAGCGATATCGGCCAGCGTCACCTCAGTGTAGACGCTGCGCAGCGCCGCATCCTGGCTGGGGCCGACAAAGGCGAAGGGCGCGGTGAGCGCGCCGGTTGATACACCGGTCACCAAATTGAATTCCGGCCGGTCGCCCCGCGCCGACCAGCCGCAGAGCAGCCCCGCGCCAAAGGCCCCATCCTCGCCGCCGCCCGAGATCGCCAGAAGATTGATGCCCGGCAGCTTTTCCAGATCAGTGATACCCAGGAAATTGGCACGGCGCAGCATGGCGCGCACCACCTCGCCATCAAAGGCGCTGATGCCATTTTCCATCCGGAACCGCTCATTGGGCACGCCCAGGACCGTGGCCTGGCCGGATGAACCACGCGGAACGGCGGCCAAGCGCACGGGGCTGGCGCAGCCGGTGATGGCCAGCGCCGCTGCGGCAGCCAGGCCGCGCCGGCTGCTGCTATGGGCCGAGGCAAGCCAAGTCGGCAGATTTAAAGAATTATGGTCTTGCATTCTCCCAGTTTGAACCAGTCGTTGATGCATCGCAATTCCCCACAGCTGAAAAGTGATGCTCCAGCGGCGCATCGCTTAACCGCCCGGCAACCCTGGCTCTGCCATGAAGGCGGCCTTGGGTTGGAGAAAATCGGATGGCGCGATCGGTTCAGTTCCAGGGCTATCTGCCCGTGACGATGGTGGAAAATACTGCAGCCGGGCATTGGGCCGGCTCGGTGCAATTGGTGGGCGATGCCTCGCAGATCGCGCTGATCGATGTCGTGGGCGACGCCGACCTCTATATCGGCAGCAGCTTCGACCCCATGACCGGCACGGTGCTGCTCTCCAACATCGCCACCGTCGATTACGAAAGCTTTACCCGTGACGGCAAGACGCCGGCCCTGTCGGTGCTGCTGCGGGTGTTCTTCAAGGATGGCACAATGGGCTACAGCGATTCCTGCTGGACCTTCGGTGTCGGCGATTTGGATGACACCCCGCCCACCGCATTGGCCTTTTCCAGCGGCGGCCAGGTCGTCCCCGGGGCGATCGGCGCAACTATCGGCCGCCTCGCCGTCACCGACCCGGACAGCAGCGGCCCCTTCACCTACACCATCGGCGCGGAAGATGCCTGGATGTATGAGGTGGTGAACGACACCCTCAAACTGCGTGACGGCATGTCGGTGGCAATCAGCGATGGCCCATACCGCGCGATTAATATCGAGGTGTCGGATGGGCATCAATCCGCCGCCTTCAGGCTCGATATCAGGGTGGAATCCCCGGCACCCGAGACCGCGGTGCTCGATGTGCTCGACCCTTGGGAGCATAAGGCCGGCTTCTCCTATAAATCCGCAGGCGTGGTCTGGGCCGAGCGCGGCGCCTGGGAGGTGGTGCGGCTGGAGCATTACGGCAGCGAATTGACCGATGTGATCATGAAGGATGGCAGCCAAATCTGGCTGCCCAAGCTGGACCGCCTGGAATTCCTCAATGGTGCCCTCGACATGCGCGCCGATGGCGGCGCCGTGCTGGCCAATATCCTCTATCAGACGATCCTGGGCCGCCCCACCGATGCACCCACCCTATGGCAACTCAGCCAGAGGCTGGACGCCAAAACCTACAATAAGGATCAACTGGCCACGACCCTGCTGAACAGCCAGGAATATCAAATACATTATGGCCATCCGAGCAATGAGGAATTTGTCCGCCAACTCTATCGCAACACTGATGGCACGACGCCCTGGGAGCCCGCCGTGCAGGGTTGGAAGCACGCCTTGGATATCGGCATGTCGCGCACCGAGCTTGCGCTGACCTTCGCCAATATGGAGGTGACGCGCAGCAATCTCGCAGCCGCCAACCCCTATGGCCTTTGGATGGAGCGGCCATATGCCAAGATTGTTGCCTCAATCTACGATGTCGCGCTCAACCGACTGCCGGAGCATGACGGCTTCGAATATTGGCTGGGTGTGCTCAATGCCGGGCTGATCTCGCCCTATGATTTGTCAAAACTGTTTGGCAATTCTGTCGAGTATCAGGGTCGCTTCGCCAATGTCAGCACCCAGGATTTCGTCCGTTCGCTCTATGAGAACGCCCTGGGGCGCGAGCCCGATCAGGGCGGCTTCGATTATTGGGTGGGCCATCTCACCCGCGGCACGCTGGCGCGCTCGGACATGGTTTCCTCCTTCGGCTTCAGCCCGGAAAAGCAGGGCTATCTCAGCGTGCTGCCGCAGGGCGAGCCTTTTATCTGAGTGAAACTAGACAAATAACATAAAATAAATGTATAAAATGCCTTTGTCAGTGCAGAGGCGTCCGGCCATGGCTTCATCCCACCCCATCCCACCCAACACGGCTAAGCCCAGCGGTGCTGAGGCCATCAAATCCGCCAGCCAGGGGCTGCGCGGCGATATCGCCGCCGCCCTCAGCGCCGAGGCAGCGCCGGGCGGCATTTCCGAATCCGCTTATACCCTGCTGAAATTCCACGGCACCTACGAGCAATTTGACCGTGACACCGCCACCGCCCGCAAACAGGCGGGCGAGGATAAGGATTGGTCCTTCATGGTGCGTGTGCGCAGCCCCGCCGGGCGGCTGACGGCGGCGCAATGGCTCGCACTCGACACCCTGGCCGATAGCCATGCCGATGGCACGCTGCGGTTGACCACCCGGCAGGGCGTGCAATTCCACACAATTTCACGGGGCAATCTGAAATCTGCCATCGCCGCCATCAATGCCACGCTGCTCACCACCATGGCGGCCTGTGGCGATGTGGTGCGCAATGTCACCACCACCCCCGCCCCCCTGCGCGACGCCGCCCATGCGCGGCTGGAGGAGGCGGCCTTCCTGCTCTCCGCCGCCCTGCTGCCGAAGACCCGCGCCCATCACAGCCTCTTCCTCGATGACGAGGAGATCGGCCCCGAGCCGGAGGAGACCCTCTATGGCCCCACCTACCTGCCGCGCAAATTCAAGATCGGTCTTGTCCACCCGGCCGATAACACCGCCGATGTGCTGACCAATGATCTCGGCTTCATCCTCGTCGATGCCGGCTGGATCGTGACCATTGGCGGCGGCATGGGCATGACCCACAACAAACCCGCCACCTATCCCCGCCTGGCCGATCCGGTGGCGCTCATCGGCCATGATGAATTGCTCGAAGTGGCGCAAGCCGTCATCCGCCTCTCGCGCGACCACGGCGACAGGTCGGACCGCAAGCATGCCCGGCTGAAATACCTGCTGGCCGAGCGCGGGGTGGCCTGGGCGCGCGCCCGACTCGCCGAGGATCTCGGCCGCGAACTCGCCCCCGCGCCGCCCCTGCCGCTTCTGGCATTGCCCGAGCATCTGGGCTGGCACCAACAGGGCGATGGCCGCTGGTGGCTCGGCCTGCCGGTGCCCTCGGGCCGGGTGGGCGGCACGCTGCGCGCCGCCCTGCGCGAGGTGGTGAGCCGCTTTGGCGTCGACCCCATCATCACCCCGCAGCAGGATATTCTGCTGAGCAATATCGCCGATGCCGACCGCGCGGTGCTGCAGGCCGTGCTCGTCGCCCATGGCGTGACCCTGGCCGAGGCGCTGAGCCCGCTGCGCCGCTGGTCGCTCTCCTGCACCGCCCTGCCCAGCTGCGGCCAGGCCCTGGCCGAGGGCGAGCGCGTGCATTCGCCCATCCTGACCGAGATCGAGGCCGCCCTCGCCCGCCACGGCCTGCTGGGTGAGCGCATCTCGCTGCGCCTCACCGGCTGCCCCAATGGCTGCGCCCGGCCCTATGCCGGCGATATCGGCATCGTCGGCCGCGCGCCCGGGCTCTACACCCTCTTCGTCGGCGGCGATTTCGCCGGCACCAGGCTCAACCAACCACTGGCCGATAAGGTGGAGCAGGCCATGATCGCCGCCCGGCTGGAGCCGCTCTTCGCCGCCTTCGCCCAAAGCCGCCAGCCGGGCGAGGGCTTTGGCGATTGGTGCCACCGCATCGGCATCGCCGCCGCCCGCGCCCTGGTTGAACCGGCCGAGGCAGCCTGAGACCGAAGCCCGGGCGGTGCGCCTCACCGCCGCCAGGTCATCATTGCCACCCCGGCCATCACCAGCACCAGCCCGCCCACCGCCACGGGCGGAAAGCTCTCGCCCAGAAACACCACGCCAATCCCCGCCCCCAGCGGCAGGCGCAAATAGGCCTGGGCGGTGGTGGCCACCACGCCCAGCGTGCGCAACAGCCGAAACCAGATCACCGAGGCCAGCGCCGTGCAGAACAGCGCCAGCACCACCAGCGCGATCAGCGAGGCCTGGCTGGGCTGCATCGCCCAAGGCCGCTCCCACAGCAGCGCCGCCGGCAGCAGCAGCACCAGCCCGCATAATTGCGAGCCCAAGGCCGGCAGCATCGGGTCCATCATGCCAAAAACCCGCCCGGTATAGCCCGACATGGCAAATAACAGCCCCGAGGCCACCAGCGCCAACATATGCGGCCATGAACCGCCCTGCAGCCCCTGATGCCCGGCGATGAGCGCCACCCCCAATATTCCCAAACCCGTGCCCAGCCCCTTCAGCCATGATGGCCGCTCCGCCCGCCCCACCACAAACCCCAGAAAGAAGGCAAAGATCGGCGAGGTCGAGGCCAGAATGATCGCCAGCCCTGAGGGCACCTCCTGGCTGCCCCAGGCGATCAGCACGAAGGGCGTGACGGTGGCCAGCATCGCCTGCAATGCAAAGGCCTTCCAACTGGCCAGATCACGCGGCATCGCCACGCCACGGACAAACAGCACCGCCCCCAGCGCCAGCGCCGCCAGACAACACCGCAGGCCGATGATCGTCACCGGTGGAATCGTCTCAATCCCCACCCGGATGAGCGCAAAGGACGAGCCCCAGAGCAGCGCCAGCAGCCCCAGCAGCAGCAATTCCAAACCTCGCCCGCGCATACCCGCCCCCCTAAGGCCCCTGATCTGGCCCGCGGCCCCGTTGCGGCAACCGCCTGTCCGCCCCATACCATGACCAGAAACAGCGTTTGAGGAGCGGTACATGGCCGCCATACCCGATATCGCGCCCGCCGAAACCTGGGCCGCGATCCAAAATGACCCGGCCGCGATGCTGGTCGATGTGCGCACCGATGCCGAATGGAACTTCGTGGGCATCCCCGATCTGGTTGATGCCGGCAAGCGCGTGGTGCTCATCCCCTGGCAGGTCTATCCCTCCATGGCGGTGAACGACCATTTCGCCGAGGCGCTGCACAAGGCGGGCGTCCTGCCCGAGCACCGGGTCTATTTCATCTGCCGCTCCGGCGCGCGCAGCCTTGCCGCCGCCCAGGCCGCCCAGGCCGCAGGCTACCCCAGCGTGTTCAACGTCGCCGATGGCTTCGAAGGCCCGGTGGACCGTGATGGCCATCGCGGCCAGGCTGCCGGCTGGAAAGCCGCTTCCCTGCCCTGGGTGCAGCGGTGAGCATGGACGGCATGCCCAAGACCGAGGACGCGCTGACGGCGTTGATGACGCTGCTGCAGGACGATATCGAGGCCTGCAACCGCGTCATCATGGCGCGGATGGACAGCCCGGTGGCGCTGATCCCACAACTCGCCGCCCATCTCATCGCCGCCGGCGGCAAACGCCTGCGGCCCTTGCTCGCCATGGCCGCCGCCCGGCTCTGCGGCTATGACCCGGCAGGCGGGCGCCATGTCGTGCTCGCCGCCTGCGTGGAATTCATCCACACCGCCACCCTGCTGCATGATGATGTGGTGGATGAGAGCGCGCTGCGCCGCGGCCAGGCCTCGGCCAATGCGCTGTTCGGCAATCAGGCCTCGGTGCTGGTGGGCGATTTCCTCTTCGCCCGCGCCTTCCAATTGATGATCACCGATGGCTCGCTGCCGGTGATGGCCATCCTCTCAGGCGCCACCGCCACCATCGCCGAGGGCGAGGTGCTGCAATTGATGACGCAGAACGACATCGCCACCACCGAGGCGCAGTATCTCGAAGTGATTCACGGCAAGACCGCCGCCCTCTTCGCCGCCGCTGCCCGCCTCGGCGCCGTGGTGGCGGGCCGCCCGGCCGAGGAGGAGGAGGCGCTGGACAGCTTCGGCCGCAACCTCGGCGTCGCCTTTCAACTGGTCGATGACGCGCTGGATTATTCCGCCGATCAGGCAGTGCTGGGCAAAACCGTGGGCGATGATTTCCGCGAGGGCAAAATCTCGCTGCCCGTGCTGGTGGCCATCGCCCGCGCCGATGACACGGAACTGGTCTTCTGGCGCCGCACCCTCGAAGAGGGCGAGCAGACCGAGGGCGATTTCGCCGAGGCGCAGCGCCTCATCACCCGCCACGGCGCCCTGGCCGAGACTTTTTCCCGCGCCCGTGCCTATGGCGCGGCCGCACTCGCCGCGCTGGAGCCCTTCCCGGATTCTGCCGAGAAGCGGGCCATGGCGGCGGTGGTCGATTATTGTATCGAGCGCGCGCGGTAAAGAATTTACAACTTTACAGCGGAAGCTGTGGGCAGCCCCACAGCTTCCGCACCGCCCGGTTGTTTTAACCATGTCTTCCCGGCGCTGAATCCAGCAGATCTCCGATCCTGTATCGGAGATCACCATGACCATCATCACCCGCCGCGCGACCCTGGGCGCGCTCTTCGCCTCGCCGCTTGCCATGCCGGCGCTGGCCCAGCCCTGGCGGCCGGAGCGGCCGGTGGAACTCGTGGTCGGCTTCGCCCCGGGCGGCGGCACCGATATCGTCGCCCGCCTCTTCGCCCGGCATCTGGAAGCCCGCCTCGGCCAGCCGATCACCGTGGTCAACAAGCCCGGCGCGTCGAGCGAGGTGGGCATGACCTATGTCAGCCGCGCCCGGCCGGATGGCCATGTCATTGGCCTGACCAATATGCCCAGCTTCGTCACCGTGCCGGTGGAGCGCCGGGCGCAATACGGCCTCGACAGCTTTGCCTTCATCGGCAACATCATGACCGATGCCACCGGCCTGATCGTCAAGGCCGATAGCCCGATCCGTGACCTGGCCGACCTCATCGCCCGGGCCAAGGCCGACCCGGAGGGGATGATGATCTCCACCTCGGGCATTGGCACCGACGATCATTTGCTGCTCAGCCTGCTCGCCCAGCACAGCGGCGCGCGCTTCACCCTGGTGCATTACACAGGCGCGCCGCCGCAGCGCAACGCGCTGATGGGCGGCCAGGTCCATGCCAATACGGTCAGCGTGGGCGAGGTGATGACCCAACCCGATGGCGTGCGCTTCCTCGGCCATGCCGGCGTCGAGCGCAGCCGCTTCGCCCCCGATGTGCCCACGCTGCGGGAGATGGGCCTCGACATCACCATGTATTCCGAGCGCGGCCTGGTGCTGCCCCGCGCCACCCCCGCCGCCATCCTCGAGCGGATGCGCGAGGCGGTGGCCGAAACCGCTGCCGATGCCACCACCATCGCCAGCTTCGCCGCCCAGTTCATCGCCCCCAGCTACGAGGCCGGCCCGCTTTGGGAGGCGCGGATGCGCGCGACCCAGCAGCAATATGCCGCGCTATGGCGCCGCGCACCCTGGGTGAATGGCTAGACCACGCTGCGTTCACATGCGTTCACGCCGCATGGTCCAGCTTGCGTTGAGAGGATGATTCAGCGTTTTTGGCGATTCCGCCTCAACGCATCATGCTCCAACCCGCCCTCAGCCCCCCGCAGCCAGTTCCGGATTGACCATCATCGCCGTATCCGGCCGGCCATCCAGGCAATCCAGGATATTCTGCGCCGCAATCCTGGCCATGCGCGCCAGCCCCTCCTCGGTGCTGGCGGCGTTATGCGGGCTGAGCAGCACATTGGGGTGGGCAAAGAGCGGGTGCGGGCCGGCGGGCGGCTCCACCTCCAGCACATCGGCGCCAAAGCCATGCAGCCGCCCGGCATTGAGCGCCGCCAGCAGCGCCACCTCATCCACCACCGGCCCGCGCGCGGTGTTCACCACAATCGCGCCGGGCTTGAGCGCCGCAAAGGCCGCCGCATTCATCAGGTGCTTTGTATCAGGCCGAAGCGGGCAATGCAGGCTGACCACATCGGCCTCAGCCAGCGCCGCATGCAGGTCACGCGCCGGGGTCACCCCCTCTGCCGCCAGGCGCGAGGGCCGCCAGAAGGGATCCAGCACCGAAACCTTCATCCCCAGGGCCAGCCCATAGCGCGCCACCCGGGTGCCAATCCGGCCATAGCCCACCACCAGCAGGGATTTCCCCGCCAGATCCACCATCTCCGGCCCGCCCGGCGGCCACCAGCCACCGGATTTGATGTGCCGGTCATGCTGCGCGGCGCGGCGCGCCACCGCCAGCATCAGCATCAGCGCATGCTCGGCCACGGACAGGTCATTGCTGCCATTGGCCACCATCACCGCCACATCGCGCGCGGTGCAGGCGGGCACATCCACCGTGTCAAACCCGACGCCATAGCGCGACACGCAGCGCAGCTTCGGGCCCGCATCCAGCGCCGCCTGGTCCACCCGCTCCAGCCAGCACAGCGTGGCATCCGCCTGGGCGAGGGCGGCGTGGAATTCCGCCACCGGCGGGTCATGCATGATGGTGCAACTGACATCGGGCCGGGCATCGAGCAGCGCCATGCCGGCAGGGTGCAGCTTGCGGCACAGCAGCACCTTGAAGGGATTGCTCATTCGGTGATCCTCTCGATGTTGTTCACCCGCACCACCTCTGCCCAGCGCGCCAACTCGGCTCGGACATGGGCGGCGAAGCGCTCCGGCGGCCCACCCTCGGGCAGTGCTCCCAGCGCCCGCAGCCGGGCCTGCACATCGGGGTCGGCATTGGCGCGGTTGAGCATGGTGTTCAGCGCCAGCACGATATGCGCCGGCGTCCCGCGTGGCGCCATATAGCCAAACCAGGGCTCCACCACGGCATCCGCCATGCCGGCCTCACCCAGCGTTGGCACATCGGGCAGGGCAGGGTCACGCTCCCGCCCGCTCACCACCAGCGCCCGCAATTGGCCGCCGCGAATGGCGCCGATCAGCGTGGGGGTATTCTCGAAGAACATCTGCGTCGCCCCCTGCATCACCGCCTGCATCCCCGGCGCGCCGCCGCGAAACGGCACATGCTGCATGCTCAGCCCCAGCCGGCCATTGAGAAACTCGCCCAGCAAATGGTTGGAGGCGCCAAAACCCGAGGAGGAAAAATTCGCCCGATTCCCCTGCGCCCGCGCCCAGGTGACAAAACCCTGGAAATCCCGCGCCGGATGATCGGGCCGCACCACCAGCGTGTTCATCACGCTGCCTGACCAAAAGACCGGCACCAGATCGGTCGCGATATCAAACGGCATGCGGGCATAGATCGCGGCATTGATGGCGCAATTGCCCACCGTGCAGCCGCCCAGCGTATAGCCATCCGGCGGGCTCTGCGCCGCGGCCAGCATGCCGATATTGCCATTGGCGCCGGAGCGGTTTTCCACCAGCCAGGGCTGGCGGGAATCGCGGCTGATCCGCTCGGCGAAAATCCGCGCGATCAGGTCAGTCGCCCCCCCGGGCGGGAAGGGCAGGATGATGCGCACCGGCCGCGCCTGCTCCCATTCGCCCTGCGCCCGGGCGCCCGGCGCCCAGGCCATGATCAGGGCAAGCAATAAGGCTGGCAGGCTGCGGCGCATGGTGTGTTCCCTCTGGTCTTTCGACCAGCTTGCCGCCTTGCGCGCCGCCTGTCTCCCCCTCGCCCGGGGGCGGGGTGTTACCCCATCCGCACCCGATCCGCCGCCACCCGCGCCAGCGGCGCGGACCAGATCACCTCACCCGGGGTCACCGGGCGGGAGAGCCGGTTCATGCCGCGCAGCTGGTCGATGGCGAGCTGGATATTGCCCACGCTGTCGGCGGTGAGGTTCATCGTATACTCCACCTTGCCCATCAACTCGGCGATGAAGGCGCGGTCTTGCCGCAGGAAGCGGGCGACATGGCCCGCAGCCTCCCCCGGCTGGGCGGCGATGAAGGCCTGCGCCTCGACCATGGAGCGCATGAAGCGGGTGGTGGCCTCGACATTGGCCTCGGCCCAGCCCTTGTTCATGTAGAGAAAATTCCGAACGATCTGCACCTGGTCATTGGAGAGCAGAATGCGGGTATTGGGGATGGCGCGCATCGCCCGGGTCGGCCAGGGCTCCCACACCGCGAAGGCATCGATATTGCCGCGCTCCAGGGCCGCCACCATCTCCGGCGCCTCGACATTGATGATGGTGTAATCGGCCGGGTTGAGGTTCAGCTTGGCGACCACGGAGAGCCAGAAGGTCTCGCTGCCAGTCCCGCGGGCAACACCCACGCGCTTGCCCTTCAGCCCCTCCATATTTTCGATATTGCGGCCGAGCACGCTGATCCAGCGCAGCAGCGCCGTGCCCTCGGCCACCGCCACCACATTGGGGTCCACCAGATGGGCCGAGACGCCCGCCTGCTCGGCGCCATAGGCGGCATTGATCTGATTGCCGACCAAAAAGGCCACCATGGCCGAGCCGGAGGGGCCGGTATTGACCGTCACATTCAGCCCATTGCGGGCGAAAATCCCCGCCTCGCGCGCGACATAGAATGGCGCGAAGGAAGGATCGACGCCGGTGGCGATGGTCATGGCAATCGGCGCCTGGGCCAAAGCCGGCGCGTTCAGAATGGGCGCGGCAAAAAGCGGGGCGGCAAGAAGGGCGCGGCGGTTCATTGGAGTGTCTCCCTACATGGTTGGATTATAGCGGCCGGCAAAGGCGCGGATGGCAAGGCGGAAGCAGCGATCCGTGGCAAAGCCCAGCAGGCCCAGCGCCACCAGCGCCACAAAGATATCGTTGATCTCCATGAACAGCCGGGCATCCCACAGCATCTTGCCCAGCCCGTCATTGCTGGCAATCAGCTCGGCGGCGACGATGGTGACAAAGGAATTGGCCATGGCCAGCCGCATGCCAGTCAAAATAAACGGCACGGTCGCCGGCAGCGCCACCAGGGCAAAAACCTGAAACCGGCTCGCCCCCAGCGCCTGCGCCGCGCGGATTTTGTTGCGCTCCACCGCCCCCACCCCGGCCGCGGTCGAGATGATGATAACGAAGATGGTCGTATAGGCGATGAGGAAGATCTTGCTCTCCTCGCCAATGCCGAACCAGATGACCGAGACGGTGATCATCGCCACCGCCGGGATGAAGCGGAAAAACTCCGTCCAGGGCTCCAGCAGCACCCGCACCGGCTTGAAGCTGCCAATGGCCAGCCCGATGGGAATGCCCAAAGCCGTGCCCAGGGCAAAACCCTGCAAAATCCGCCGCAGCGAGGCCCAGACCTGCTCCTGCAGGATATTCTCCTCGATCAGCCATTGCGCCCGGACAAACACCGGAATGGGCGAGGGGAACAGCGCGCTCTTGACCACAAAAATCGCCGCCAGATGCCAGACCAGAAACAACAGGGCGAAGCCAGCCAAATAGCCGGCCACAATGTTCACACGCTCTCTCATGCCGCGATGATTTCCTCACGAATGGCGGCATGCACATGGCGGAAAATCGCCATGAAAGCATCCGAGGTGCGGTCGCGCGGGAAGGGCAAATCCACCGGCAGCACGGTTTTTAGCGTGCCGCCAGGGCCGCGCTTCATCACGCCGATTCGCGTGGCCAGCGCACAGGCCTCCTCAATATCATGGGTGATGAAGAGCACGGTCTTGCGCGCCTCCTGCCAGATTCGGGTGAGTTCGGCCTGCAGGATATTGCGCGTCATCGCATCCAGCGCGCCAAAGGGCTCATCCATCAGCAGCATGCGCGGATTATTGGCCAGGGCGCGGGCAATTTGAATGCGCTGCTTCATGCCGCCCGAAAGCTCCGCCGGGTGCTTGTCGCCCGCCCCGGCCAGGCCCACCAGGGCCAAAAACCGCTCGGCCACC
>Ga0114972_10001071_pt1 | contig 20673 bp, 9 predicted proteins | sample M_140807_EF_Meta_FD_87354 | JGI IMG/M metagenome (GOLD analysis project Ga0114972, IMG submission 87354) | Freshwater microbial communities from Lake Montjoie, Canada to study carbon cycling - M_140807_EF_MetaG | ecosystem: Environmental > Aquatic > Freshwater > Lake | place: Lake Montjoie...
AATCGGCCTGGGAGCGGGCGGCCCCCAGGGGAATCAGGCTGGCAAACACCACCCCCGCCGAAAGCACCAGGGACCAGGCGAAGGCGGGGTGGGGCATGGGGACGCCGCTAGGGATGCGGAAAGGGCAGGCCCCTTTTCTAGGCTGTGGCAAAGCCGCACCGAGAGAGTAAGAGCCATGGCTGACAGCTTCAGTTTTGACGTGGTGTCCGATTTCGACCGCCAGGAGCTGGTCAATGCCCTCGACCAGGTGCGGCGGGAGTTGGTGCAGCGCTATGACCTCAAAGACAGCAACACCGAGGTCGACCTGCAGGAGGAGGCCATCACCATCACCACCGCCAGCGACATGACCCTGGAGGCGGTGCTGGATGTGCTGCGGCAGAAGGCCACCAAGCGCAACCTGTCGCTGAAGATCTTTGATGTGCAGAGTGCCGAGCCGGTGGGGGGCAACCGGGTGCAGCAGGTGGTGAAACTGCGCAAGGGCCTGAGCCAGGAGCTGGCCAAAAAACTGTCCAAACAGGTGCGGGACAGCATCAAAAAAGTGACCGTGGCCATCCAGGGCGACAGCCTGCGGGTCACCGGTAAAAACAAGGACGACCTGCAACAGGTGATCCAGTTGCTGAAGGCCGAGGACCTGGAGGTGCCATTGCAGTTTGAGAATTACCGTTAATGGGTATGGGGGACGGATTGAAAACTCCCCTTTTTTCGAGCCAGAATCTGAGAGTGAATCTGGACATTAATTTTAGGCATCAGTGATTTTTCTTATCTACAATAGGGTCGATTCTTTATCAAGTGTACCCGTAGAGCCCTTTTTTGTTAACAGTTGTTCAAGTTGCCCAAAGTCGTGGTCTTAAAGTACTGGGGAAGGGCCCAAAACGCAGCTAGGCAAATCTGTTCCACTGTTATTAATGCGACATCCCGATGAAATTGCAAAATAAAGCTCCAGACAAAGGGAGGGCATTTATTTTAATTAAGTAGATTTAAATTCCATCTAATGATCGTAAGGACATTGGCTCTTGGCCTCCTTTCCACAACCTTGTTTTGGGGGTCCGCTGCCAAGGCTGATGATGCCGTGACAGTTGGCAATGCCGACAATGGGGATTGCTATCCATTCTCCTGCGCCGCATCCGACGGGATAACGTTATATCAACAAATTTTTAAGGGTTCAAGCTTTTCTGGACCAGGCAATATTACATCTTTTGATCAGACATTGTACACGGATTTTGGCTACGGACCTGGGCTTCTCAATAGTGCGACCTATGAAATTGGATTTTCAACGCTGCCCACATATCCATTATTGCCAACTCCTATAGATAACATTGGCCTAGACTACGCCCGATTTGGAGTTTATTCTCTAGGCGGTCATTCCCCGAGCATTTTATCTTTTTCCGGAACTCCATTCTACTTCGATCCAGGTCTGGGCAATTTAGTCATGACTGTTTTGATCAGTGGGTTGACAGATCAAGGAGATCCCTACTCAAATTTCTATAATTCAGACACTTTCACCAATCAAACCGCCCGGTGCTTTGGTGATGTTGCCACTTGCACCCCACTTGGCAATGCACCCGTCACCACCTTCCAATTGGTCAGATCACTCCCCGTACCTACTCCCTTACCCCTCCTTGGTGTTGGAGCGGCCTTCAGCTTCAGCAGAAACTATCGCCAACGCATTAAGGCCCTTCATCGTAATCCCTAAGCCCTGCAGGGTAAAAAAACAAAAAGGGCCCAATCGGGCCCTTCTGGGGGAATGGCGGGGTTCAACACATCCGCTCAATGGGTGAACAATCAGAAGCAGAAAGGCAAGAACTGGGTGTGGCAGGCGGCGTAGCCATCGATCAGGGGGCCGAGGCCGATCTGGTGGGCGATGCCGGCTCCGGACAGGCCTTCGGTGACGATGCCGATGACAATGCCAAGCATGGCGGCACGCCCATTGAACAGCTCGGCCCGTTTGAGCTGCTCCATGTGAATTTGGGCCTCGCTGCCGGAGAAATCCTTGTCGTTGGCAGGGGTGTTGGTCATGGCGTTGATGAATGGGTATGGGCTGGTGCCGTGAACGGAAGGCTGAAGAACAAACTGGGCAAATAAGCGCAGTCGTTTGGGCTCAGACGGCTTCGTTCAGCGAGTTTTCGGGGCCAAATCGCTGGGGCGGGTCAGGACAAAAGCCACCATGCCGGTCAGGACCAAAACGAGAGCAATGACGCTGGTGATGGCTGCGGTGTAGTCAGTGCCCATGGCGATCAACCCGCGGAGGTCTCAAGGTGTCCTTAATACTGTAACAGATTGTGAAGTAGATGGGCGGGTTGGTTCTGCCTAGTCCTTCGAAAACCGCTCTCCGCTGCCAAAAGGCCTTAATTTCAGCCCAGTCTCCAGGGCGCCAGGGGCGTCACTGCGCTTACAGGCCGGCTGGCGTTTATGGGTGGATCGGGGCGGCACCTTCACCGACCTGGTCGCCTTGCCTCGCAACGGCCCCCTGGTGGTGCCCATGGTCGCCATCCATACGGTGGCCGCCGGCAGCGGGTCGGTGATCCATTGCGATGGGGAGCGGTTGCGGGTGGGGCCGGCCGCTGCCGGCGCCGCTCCCGGACCGGCCGCCTACCGTCGCGGCGGTCCAGCCACCCTCACCGACGCCAACGTGGTGTTGGGCCGCCTGCAGCCGCAGTTCTTCTCCAAGGTCTTTGGGCCCCAGGGGGACAGCCCCCTGGATAGGGAAGCCTCCCGAGCAGCCCTGGCTTCATTGGCGCGACGCCTGGAGACGGCCACCGGCCTCCCCCACAGCCCCGAACAGGTGGCCGCGGGGGCCATCGCGATTGCCACGGCCCGCATGGCCGAAGCCATCAAACAGGTGTCGGTGCAGAGGGGCCACGCCATCAACAATGCGGTGGTGTCAAGAAAAAGACATCAAGCTCCATGGACCCGAAGGCTGGCAGGCCGTACCCCTGTGGCATCGGGATTTTCTGGCCGTTGGCCAAACTCTGCTGGGTCCGGCGTTGAACGTCGAGGCCACCGGCACCATTGTTCTGGCCCAAGGCTGGAGCGCCAAGGTGCTGGCCGCCGGTTAATTGTTGTTGCAAAGGGATAGGCTTCTCCCTCCGGCATCCACCACCAGCCTGGGGGCTTGTGGTGCGGTCCAAGCACCGCACCCCGGGGCTACGGGCTTCGATCCGGTGCAGCTGGAACTGTTCCAACACCGCTTCACCGCCATCGCCGAGCAGAGGGGAGAGCTCCTGCGGCAGACCGCCAGCTCGGTGAATATCAAAGAGCGGCTGGATTTCGCCTGTGCCCTCTTCGATGGCCGTGGGGGCCTGGTGGCCAATGCCCCCCATATCCCCGTCCACCTGGGCTCCATGGGCGACAGCGTCGTCAGCCTGCTGGCGGCCGTTGCCCGCGGTGAACGCCCGCCCCTGGGGCCCGGGGATGCGGTAGCCGCCAACAATCCCTACAACGGCGGCACCCACCTCCCCGATATCACCGTCATTACCCCGGTGTTTGCTGCCCCTCCTCCCGGCTCCGAGCCGGCGACATCGGCAGCGGTGGTTCCAACTGCGCAGGTGCCTGCGGTGGAACCGGCAGCAACACAATCCCTGTTTTTTGTCACCAGTCGCGGCCACCATGGCGATGTCGGCGGCTTGACACCGGGGTCGATGCCGCCCTTCAGCCAGAGCATCGACGAGGAGGGCCTGCTGCTCGACAACGCGATCCTGCTGGCCGAGGGCCACTTCGACGGCCCCGGCTGGCGCGAGCGGCTGGCGGCAGGACCCTGGCCCGTCCGCGATCCGGACCGCCTGCTGGCCGACCTGCAGGCCCAGCTGGCCACCAACCAGCTTGGGGCCACCGAGTTGCAGGCCCTTGGCGACGCAGCGGTGCGTCGCGTCATCGACCGGCTACAGGACGGATCCCACCGCATCAATCTCGATGACGGCAGTCAGTTGCCCGTCGAATACTTGGGCATACGCCGGGGCAGCGGCGGTGAGGGGCGTTGGCGCGGTGGTGACGGCCTGATCCGGGAACTCCGGTTTCTGGAACCCCTCACCATCGCCCTGATCTCGGGCAGTCGTCTCCAGGCTCCGGAGGGCCTGGAGGGCGGTGGGCCCGGAGCCGCGGGCCTCAACCTCCTGATCCCCCCCTATGGGGACCCCGAGATGCTGCCGGGATGCATTGAACGCCAGTTGGGGCGGGGATCGCTTGCGGATCGAAACCCCGGGGGGTGGCGGCTACGGGCCCCATCCGGGCACCCGCTGTCGGATGCTGGCTGAAGCAGACTCCATTGAAAATGCGCCCACCTTTGATTCGGCCACCCTCCCGTCCCGTTGTTCCCTGGCCCCTGGTGGCGTTATTGGCGTTGACGGCTGGGTTGGGTGGTTCGCTGGTTCCGCCCACCGCCCTGGCCGAACTGCCGCCAGCGGTCTACGCCGAACGCCAGCGCCGGGCGGCGGTGGTCGTGGACCTTGAGGTGCAACGCATCAGCCTGATCGGCACGGAGGTGCACATCAGGGCCAAGGTGCTGGGGGTGCAACGAAGGCCCCGGGGTTCGTCGCTAGAGGTCGGCCAACGGATTGATCTGTTTTATAGCCATCCAGAACAGCATCCAACCGGCTGGGTCGGTCCAGGCCCCATTCCGATGTTGGATCGGGGTCAACAGATCCGGGCCTGGCTCAATCCCCTTTCAGATCGCGCCGGGGGGTTTACCCCGGCGGCCGGGAGTCAGTCGTTTGGAGGGATGGGGTCGCCTTGATGGGGGAAGGCAGAACTCTGCCGAATGAGACGTAGTGACAAAGGGACGGAGTGATTGATCGGCTGAAATACATGGTCTCTTCCGTTTGGCACCAATGATGAACTTTGATCGCACTCTACCGAAATCATATCGTGTATTACAGACTTTAATATCTAAATTTTCTATACTAGACTATCAACTATCCGTTCAGTCGTCCCCTGCCTCGTTAAGCAGCTTCAGATCAGTCAGATAGGAGATGTCGAATGGTGTACAAAAGTCACCAATGGTGCGCGTCTTCGCTTAACTGAGGAGCCTATGTTTCGTCAAACTCTACCCATGGCATCAGCGTGGAGAAGAGTTCTAGATGCACTTCGGGTCCACAAGGACCCGCTAAAAAGCACATTGAACTCCTTGATTGAGAGCTACTCTTTATGGTGTTTGTGGTATATGCGTAGCGTTCAGCAGTTGTAGCAATCGTGGATTGCCGCATTTGAGATCAGTTTGCAGGGTCTCGGACTCTTCGATAAATTACGGTACAATTGACCTTTAATTCAAGAGTCCCTTTTTAGATTACTGATAAAGACACAATTATATCATTGAAGTCATTGTCTCCACCCCCGCAGAGATCTTCAAAGCCAAAGATATTATCTGAGATGCGTCGAACATGATTAACGCCATCACTATTGAGTCCGTTATAGGCAAAATAAGTATCACTGAAATTTGGATTATCAGCCGAACCGCCATTGGCGACAAGGAATGGTGCGTAATGTACACCACTGATAAGTTGCTGTTTAAAGACAGCTGTTTGTTGATTACCTGCACTGAGGAGGAAATCTAAACGATTATCAATGGCTGACTGAGCATAGTTTTGATCCAGATAAGGAGTACCTGAAACAACTTTACCTAGTTTATTTACAACCTGACCCTGGTCATTAACTGCATAGAAACCTATTAAATTATCATACCCTGCTTCGCGGTTAACAGTAAAGGTTATTTCAAGCATTTGATGGTCAAAACCAGTAAGGTCAAATGTTTTATCAATTGATTTACCGAACAAAGTTTCTTCTAAAGTAGGAATGGCTTCAATGATTAGATCATCATAGCTTTGGTCGCCGTTAACATCCCAATTCAAAACAAGAGATTCTCCTTTATCAAGTGCCTGGAGTACTTTAACATTCTGTGACAACATAACAGAACTGTAATTTTCATTCTGAAGAACAGAAGTGGCATCAGTATCTTTAATCATATATAATCCAAAGTTAGTATTTTTATCAAACTCTCCCAATGTTCTACTAATATTTGTATTATTAAAACCATTTGGGTTATTATCCAGAAAAGAGAAAATGGTTTGACTATTACTTAAAACTTCCCTTAAATAGTCTGGACTGTTACGACTAATACCATTGATACTGCCATCTTCCTCCGTTATGTAGAGTCCTATTTCAGCCATAAAATTTCCATTTACCTTGACAAGGTTGAATTTAATATTGGCATAGTTTTCTTGGATTTCAAATATATTCTCAGATACAATATGTAGTTTAGGGCTGGAAATGCTCAAAGCATTGTTATAACTATCAGAAATTTGTAAGCCAAAGTCAGATAACCCTTGATTCGCTTGTCTCGAGAAAGAGAAGGACTGCAGATTTCGTTGGAAAATTTCTCCATAATTGCCAACAGATTTAATAACGTTTTTACTGAAATTAGCAGCTAAACCAAATTTTTCACCAAGCTTACCATTAGTGCCCAAAAATCCACGGATTAAAGGATTCTTACCTCTCGATAATTCATCTACATTTTCACTCGTAATTCCAAGTTCTTCAGCCTTAGTAAGGGTATCAATAACTAGATTAATTAGATCAAGCCAATCAGACTGGTTTTCATCAACGACAAAACTGATGGGTTCACTTGATAAGACATCATCCAGTATTTTATGATTTTCGAAATTTGGAAGGGTGCTTAGACGACTAGCAATAATAGAACGATCACCAATTAAAGCATCAATTTCTCCAGCTATATACGCTTCGAAAAGGTCAGTGGTACTAGCATATTCAACTTTGGTATAACTAATACCATTTAAATTATCATTTAAATTATCGAAAGAAGTAGTGTTTTTAATTATTCCGATACGTCTACCAATTAGAGTTCCGAGAGAACTAATACCGCTTTCGACTCCTACTAAGATAGCTTGTCCATCAAAGAGATAAGGTTTACTAAAATCTATCCCGAGCAAACCATCACGTACCAGGTTGTGAGTTGTACTATAACAAGAAATATCAACAATACCGTTAGCCGTATTAACTAAGCTGCTCAAATAAAGATTAGAAGAGTCATTAAAAATGACATGATTAGCATCACCAAATATTGCACTAGACAAAGCTTTTAGTAAATCAATGTGAAAACCACTCCATTGCCCATTCTGTCCATAAAATAAGCCAGGATATTGACCCGATACTACACCAGCGTTAATGTAACCTTTGGCTTTAATATCTAAAAGAATATTGCGCACATCATTGTCAATGAATTGCGGTTGTTGACTGATGCTACCAGAAAATGGTAAGGAATAAAGCAAGCCATCGTCTTCATAAAGGTGGTTGCGATTTCTCGGTAAAATTCCAAAATTATTTTTCCAGAATTCTGCATAGTTACCCGTTGTACGAATCATCTGATTCGCAAAATCGTTGCTAATTCCGAGAGATTTTCCTAAATTACCTTCAAGACCTAAAAACCGTCGAATTTCTGGATCTCTACTATTAACTAAGCTATCTAAGTTATTAGAGCTAATACCTAAAGATTCAGCTGCAATAGGTGCTGTAATAGTCCAACGTACTACATCAGCCCACGATGATTCGTTTTCTGGTAAAACCATACTCATGCCTTTGGTAGATAGTTCTAAATCCAATAGAGCTTGGCCTGGAGGTAAATTTATCAGTTGGCTTGTATTGACAACAATTCCGGTTAGTGTATGATCAAGATAAGCAGATACTAATGATGAAATATCATTAAATTCAACTAGTTTAAAATTAATACCATTATTATCCAATAAATTAGTCAGAATAGATCGAGACTCACTATTAGCTAATACTCCAATTATAGAATTTTGAAGATCTTGAACTTCAAAATTCTTAGCTTGTTTATTAGAAACTATGACTTCACTATCATAGAAAGATGCCGGCGCAAAATCTATTATGTTACTATAAGTAGTTGGAAAAAGTTGCGCTGATATATCTACCTGTTGATTGGCTACTGCTGCAAAGATTTCTTTTTCATCAAAGATAATAAATTCTAGTGCATTAGAATCACCGAAGAGAGCCGCAGCAAGCCCATGAACCTGTTCTTTCTGCCAGTGGGGAGTATCTTGAGTTATTGCAACTTTAATATAACCTCTAGACAAAATTTTATTTAATAAACCTTCGGATTCCTCAGGGTCAAATGTTGTATGTGTCAGCTTACCCAAGAGAGATGGGTCATCTGTATTTAAATTATTCGTATCAGCAGGAAGCAGATTGGGGAAGGTTGATTGAGTTGTCACATCTACTAATGAATTCAGGTTCAACAAAGCATAAATATTGGCTTGGTTTTGAAGTAATGCAATATTATTCCCATTATAATTAAGAAAACCATGGGCAAAAGTAAGTTTATCTTGATTAAAAGAGTCAAAAGAAGTAGAATCAAATACAATACGATCACCCTCTGCGGGATTAAAATCACTAAAAATATCGAACCCATCATTGTCAGAAAGGAACATAAATCGATCTGCACCAGGACCGCCACTAACGACATCGTCTCCTAAACTACCAATAAGAATATCATTACCTATACCACCGTATAGCCAATCATTGTCGGCACCACCATTTAACCAATCATTACCAGCATTGCCTATTAGTTGATCATTACCACCATCACCTGTGAGCAGATCATCACCTTCTCCACCATTAATATCATCATTATCTGCACCACCGTTAAGACTGTCACTGCCCGGTCCTCCTTTGATCAAATCATTTCCATCTTCACCCCAAATTTGATCATCTCCGAATTGACCAAAAATGATATCATCACCTGATCCACCATAAAGAATATCATTACCAAAACCACCATCAATCTTATCCATGTTTGCATAACCATAAATTCTATCAGCACCTGTAGCACCTTTTAACCAATCAGATTTATCAGAACCTGCAAGAACATCGTTATTAATAGTTCCATTGATAACATTACTTATGGGATAATTTAAGGATTTACCTATTTTATCATCATCTTTGATAATAAAGTATGCAGAGTTTTGATTATCGTTAATTGTAAAACCGTCACCAGCATATTGAAGAGTAACGGTAATTGATTCAGGTGATTCACTTAAACCATCATCATATATTTCAAGATATATATTTCCTTCTTTAGCATAAGGTGCAATATTTACTTGTCCTACTTTAGGATTGTGTAATAGCTGATAGTCCTCACCCAAAGTTGCCGATCCTGAAAGGGTATAAAAAATAGTTAACCCTTGAGCAGGTGCAGTCTCACCAAGATTGATAGTAAATTTGCCCTGATGGGAAGAGTTGTTACCTTCATCTAAAATTCCTTCGGTGTTGATAGTGATATTACGCGAACTATTTAAACTGTATTGAATGAGATGATTATTCTGATTTAAAATTAAGTCAAAACGATCCAAAATGTCTTTTGGGTTTCCTTCGCCTGTGATCAAGTTGGTAATGATTTCGGTAACATCATTTACAAGAATTGATTTAAAGTAGTTTAAACTGGGTAGAATTAATCCTGAACCATCAGAAACTGAAGTATCACCAACTATTTGACCAACCTGCCTAATTATTTTTATAACCAACGAATAAAATGCTGCAACAACTTCTTCAGTAAGAGGTACACTATTATATTGAGTTAAGGCTGTAAGCAGACTACGGGTGACATCTAAATTAGCTAGATTAATAGAACCATTATTATTTACAACTTGGGTGATAACATCAAAAAATTGATTCTGGATTTCATAATCTGATAACTGTGGTCTAAGTTTTCTTAAAATAGCGCTACTAAATAGCATCAAGTTATGAGCCATAAATTGAGCGATAGCTACATTATAAGCAGCGTAATTACCTTGCCCTATTTCAGCATAGGTATCAAATTGATCAAGTGAATTTATGTTTAACTTATCTAAGTTATAACTTTGTTTAATAATATTCTCGGCATCGTTCTCACTAAAACCATTCATTATTAAACCGATCTTAAGCGTAGTTAGGGGACTAATTTCACTACCAACCAAAGCCATAAAAGGGATTTTTATTTTTTCTCCAGTGGTAGTATCAATTCCTCCTACGGCAATAACCAAGGCTTCGGTATAGTCTAGTTCACCATCCCCATTAGTATCAAGATCAGCCAGGTTATAATTTAGATTATAACGTCCATAACTATCAGTTGAAACGATAGGTTCATTTTGACCCGGAGTGAAATTCCCGTTTGTATCAAGGAAAACTTGACCATAAGCTATCGGTCCATTAATATAATGATGAATTGTATGGCCTACGTTTTTAATACCACTACTGATACCGCTTTTAACGGCATCTGCTATTTCTTTAATTGTTTTATTAAAATTGTTGTAAGCCTGATCGATCGAAACATCAGAAAGCAGTGTTGCCGTTCCTAGATCTTTCAATGCATTTATTCTTACTAGCCCATAATTAGTAAGGAAGCTTTCAGGATCCTCCATAGAATCAATTGTTCCATTTTTGATGGCATTATATAATTGGTCAGCATCATCAAAAAGATTTCCAAATTCCATACTAATTTTTTTAGCTACTGCTTGAGATGTTTCGACAATAAGATCATCCCATGAATTTAGATTACTACCTAGGGTAATTCTTGGAATTGAAAGGTTTTTACCCCATACGCTGAAACTAATATTTTTGATGTGACCATAGATTTTACCATCTGTACTTACAGATAGAGATAAACTGCCATGGACTCCTAAGTTTGATAGTTTAAGAGTACCAAAATATGGTATATTTATATTTAGGGGGATTTTAAAATCTAATGTACCTGCTACGTCGATACCTTGTTGATTAACAAGAACATTGATGTCTTTAGATAAAATTCCAATGGCAAAAGTCTGAGTATCAAAAAGGTTAAACTTCATTCCATCTTTACTTACATCTAAGGCTACACTGGATATGGTTTGTCCTAGAAAGCTAATATTTCCATTACCCATAATGACAAATTTATTGTTACTATTACCTGGACTACTGTCGGTATTCTTATCATCATTGAAGCTATCTATTTGTATAATAGGAGTATAAAGTTGTGTTCCATTCATGATAATATCTGAAGGTAGGGCAATATTATCTATCGCCCAGGTGTCATCGCCCGGATTGGAGAAATTAGTTTGTTGCCAACGAAATTGAGTATGATCAGTTTTAGCAGCATTGGGCAAAATAATTGTCTGGGTAGTCCAACTAGTGTAGTTTTTTAGGTAGTTACTAGCTAATAGGGTGGTTAGAATTGTCCAATTTTGACCACCATTAGTAGAATAGGAAACCACCACATCCTCCCCCGCCTCTGGTGTATCTCCCGAAGAAAACCCTAAACCTTCGTCACCGTATGAAGATCCTTCGTAGGTGAAAGGATTTTTAGTCATATATTTTTGCCCAAAAATAAAGTCAAATTGAAGGGCACTTGTTTCGTTGGTATTGATTAATTGGGTAATGGCATGACGCTGATTTGATTTACCTAGATGAGAAAGATAAGTTTGGAAAGTATTGGCATAGTCATCACTCCATGACCCTTTTTCTTGTCGGAGAAAGTCATCAGCACCATCCCCGTCGTAGTCACCTACAATAATATTTGCACCCTGGTCATACCTAAGTACAGATTGATATTCTGGAAGGTTTGGATTTACTACATTAAAGTGGCCATTTCCTTGAGATAAATAGATACTAAAATTATTAGTTATATCATTGTCCCAATCACCCTTTTCCTGACGGATAAAATCTGTTTTTCCATCACCATTATAGTCTCCGGTAATGATGTTTACACCAGGATCAAACCTTAACAAATCTTGATAGATATTTCCGGCCTTATTAGCACCAGGAGTAACAATATTAAATGTTCCGTTACCGTTTGAGAAATAGACTTTGAAAGAAGCATTTAAATCATTATCTAAATCACCTTTTTCCTGACGGATGAAATCAATTAGCCCATCACCATTATAGTCACCCGTAATAATACTCGCTCCTGGGTTGAACCGTAAATCATCTTGATAGATATCTCCAGCCTTATTATCACCAGGAGTAACAATATTAAATGTCCCGTTACCGTTTGAGAAATAGACTTTGAAAGAAGCATTTAAATCATTGTCCCAATCACCTTTTTCCTGACGGATGAAATCAGTTAGCCCATCACCGTTATAGTCACCCGTAATTATATTAACTCCCGGATCAAATCTAAGATCATCTTGATACATAGAGCCAGAAGGAGTTATCGGATTAAAGGTACCATTTCCATTAGAAAACCAAACACTAAAATTGAGTGTTCTATCGTTATCCAAGTCACCTTTTTCTTGGCGTATAAAGTCTGTTTTATGATCACCGTTGAAATCTCCCATAATAAGATTGACACCAGGTTTACCCAGAAGTTCTTGTTGGTAAGCATAACTAGCTCCAAATCCTGTACTACCTGTTGGAGTAACACCTGTTGGAGTAAAAATGGTAAAAGTACCATCACCATTAGATAAACCTACTTGAAAGTTATTGGTAGAACTGCTATTGTTACTAATATTTTGTCGAACAAAGTCTGTTTTACCATCTCCATTAAAATCTCCTACCTGAACTAATGCTAAGAAATCATTAGCAATATCAGAAGCGTAACCAGTATCTACTGCAGTATAGTTTCCATCGCCTTTAGAGAGGTAGGTTGTGACAAGTTTTGTATCATAACTCCATTGGAATTTCTGTTGCCGAATAAAATCTTTTTTACCATCTCCATTAAAATCACCCGTAATTAAGTTACTGAAGGAATCTTTTAACAGAAGCTGAGATTCAGTTCCAAGAGGATTAACAATTTCAAAGGGTTTAGAAGTAAAATAAAGAGCTTCATCATCAATGATAGTAGTTACTGGATTACTAGTATTTTTTTGTGCTTTAATTACGTCCGCACCTTTGATATCAGTCCATCGGTTACTAGAATTGCTTACTATATCAACATTATCTATTGCCCAATTATCATTTATATAATTGGGTTGAGACCATCTAAACCGAGTCGATTTAGTTTGCGCATTTAGCGGTAAATCTATTACAATATTGTGCCAGTTTCCGCCTTCTGAATTAGATATATAATTATCCATTAATATCCAGGACTTTCCATCATTGATTGAATATTCAAGTTTAATTTTGTTATTTAAATCTATAGTATCTCCATTGATTGAACCATTCGGAACTGCTACTCGCGTACCGTTGAGGGTAAGGGTACTAGTACCACCTAAAATTAACTTAAATCTTAGAGTTCCACCTTGACTAAGATCATAAGACTGTGATATAGCATAGCGTTCACCTGTGGTATTAAAGAATTCTAACGCTCCATCTGAATCAGTATTTAGAAAGTTATTCCCGATTTTTCCCCCACCTACCTTCCAATCTGTCTCTGCTCTGGTATCGGTAAATAATGCAGAGGACGGTATACTTTGAGTACTGGAACCATTATAATTCCATTGCAGCTGGGGAGTGCTGACGCCATTTAAACTTTGGGATGCTAATTCAACTTTATAGAGTTTTCCAGCAATTAAATCAATAGATTTTGTACTTGTTTGGTTCGTAGGTATAAAAATACCACTATAGTCATCTTTATAGGTTATGAATTTAGTATTTAAATAATTAACTTGAGATTGAGTAGGGGATATAACACCTTGAAAATAACCATTATTGTTAGTAGAACTCTGATCCACAATGGATTTTGATCCTTGGGGTTGATTAAAATTCCAGTATCCCACCAAATTAGCTTCAGTTCCAGTTAATTTCTGAGTAAAATGAGATTCAGCCTCTGCTTGCGTCAAATATTTATTCCAAAAAGCTACTTCATCAATATTACCATCAAAGTAACCGCCAATAGTCACTGGAGAATTACTATTATACAGTGATCGATCATAGCCATCACTGGCATTAGTATATGTTGCTAAGTTATCCTGTTTCCCATCAACATATAGAGCAACAGTTAAACCATCAGTTGTGGCTATTACATGGTGCCATTGTTGATCTTTCAATTGATTATTACTAATTATACTCCTAGTGCCATCTAGTACTTGAGTTATTATCGTGACACCTTTTGTCGTTGATTCTATGTTTTTATATAAATCGAAGCTAAATTCAATTTTATTAGTAGTACCATTTAATTCTAACCTCCACCCTTTGTCTCCTTTGCGAATAATGGATTGAAATGGTGCTGCTGAATGCGGAGCGACAACCCCATTGGGTATAGAGGCTTGAGCTTCAACTTTAATCCAGGCTTCTACTGTTATAGATGGACTTCGATCATAAATTCCACCATAATTTTCAATTTGAATATAATCATCAATTCCATTAAAGTCTAAGACATTTTCAGTATATTGCCAATTGTTTATTAACTGAGTTTCATTAACGGCAAGCCGAGTACCATAGTTATTTGTAGTTTTGAAGCTATAGGTCCCCGTAGCAGGGGCTTTTAACCAACCTGTGATTTTTTGACTGCTATTACTTGCCAAGGATAGATTCTGGAAGTCATTTGCTAAGTTAATAGTGACAGGTTCACCCATTAAGTTAGAGTTATTGAAAGTCTCTACTTTTACGCCTTGAATTAAACCGCTTTCATAGTTTGTAGTCACATTTTGAGGTAATAATCCAATCTTATAAGGCAGCTGAAGATCATTAACACTAGCTGGAGTAATATTATTCACGGTAAGGGGAATATTGATAACAGATTTAGGCAAACCACCGTCAAAAGATTCTGCAAAAATTAATTTGTCGCGACTCAGTCTGTCACCTTGATCAATTGGCAGATAATAGATTAAGTCTTTTTCGACACTTTCATGAACTCGGCGATTCATATTGAAGTTAATCTCTGTCTGAGTACGAGCAGCTTTCCAGATCCGTACTTCATCAATTTTTCCCGTATATTGAAATTGATCTGCTAGAGAAACCCATTGCCCAATAATTAAATCACTGTTAATATCAATACTGTTAGATTTAGCATTCAAATTTATATTACCTACTAAGACTCCATCTAGGTAAAGTTTTCCCACATATAAAGATTCTCTAACTACAGCAATATGGTGCCACGAATTGTCATTAATTTTATGGATAGAACTAGCAGGCGGCTGGGTATTATCACCGGGCTGGAAATTAAATTTTACCAATCCATTTTCTAGCCAAACTCGCCAATAATCTCCCGTACCAGTGTTGGTGTTGCTGGCACCTATTAAAGTACCATCTGAATCTGTAGTTTTAACCCATAACTCAACCGTAAAATTACTTGAGTTAAAGTCGGCAAAACTAGTATCTCCTCCTCTTATTTGAACATAATCATTTTGACTATCAAACACTATAGCTGTTTGTTCTTTTTCACCCTCCAAAGTCAATATTTCTTTTCTGGGGAGAGGATCACTACCTACTGTTGTCGTAGTAATCGAAATAAGATCTTCTTGATCCACCGGTAAATAATAAGTTAAATTAGTTTCTGTTATCGGATTGACCCGCTTATCACGATTAGTATATATTTCTGCCTGTGTACGGGCAGTTTTCCAAATCCTAAGTTCGTCAACTTCACCGGAAAAGTAATTACCTGCTCCACTGAAACTTGGACTACCTATTTTCAAAAAATCAGTATTGTTATCAAGATTTATTGCAGTATAACTACTACTTTGAGTATCTTCAATTCCATCTATAAAGATCTGGCCAGTACCTGAAGTTCCTCTAATATAATCCCAAACAACTGCAACATGATGCCATTGCCCATCGTTTACGGAAGATTTACCATTAATATAGCCATTACCAAAACCCACAAAATTTACTTTACCTAATTCGTTAATATAAAAAGATTTTTCTCCTTTTTCCCAGATAGTATCGCCATCACTTTTGACAAGTATACTCTCTTTTATACCTGTAGTTTTGATCCAGGCTTCAATTGTAAAGTCTTGGTTAGCTAGATTGAAGGCAAACGGTGTTGGCTTAACATAATCATTAATTCCATCTAAACTCAAGTAAGTTCGCGATTGTCCTGGTAAGCTCAAAAATCCTTGCTTAGCAAAACCCTCCACTATGCTCAGAGATCCATCGGTATTCGTTGAAACTTGCGCTGATAGGCCTTCTTTAAGATTTCCGACATAGAGTTGAGCATCTATTTGTAGAACATTAAAGAAATCAATTTTTGCATCAATATCAATGCCACCTAATCCCACTTTAACATATGCTTTAGCGGTATTAAAACCAAATAGAGTTAAGGATGCATCTGCTTTAAAAGTCAAGTCGATATTATAAAATTCTAAATTAAGTTCTTTACTTTCATCTATGGGGGTCTCAGTCTTATCAATTCCTTGCAATACAAACCAACCCATGCCGCCAATATCAATTTTTTCTAAGGCGAGCGAACCTTTATATATATTTACCCCCAGTGTTTCAGTTGAACTAAAGTTAAGTTCACCGTTCCAACCCCAAGCACTCACTGCGGCATCAATGCGAAGACCTTTGCTAAAGGGTTCTCCAGCAATAATAGTAGCTTCTGGCATAAAAGAATAAAGTGGATCTAAATTACCATCGCCATCAAAATCAGCAGACTCTAGGGTTAAATCAAAGATTGAATTAAGGAGATCAAATACATTCTCTACATCGTCAAATGAATCACTTAATGTACTCGCCATATAGGAGCCAACTGGCCCCAAAAATAAATCCATTACATTAATAGGTTTATTAAGCGTTAGTCCAAAACCGTTATTTTTTGGAGCACTAATATCAACACGAATAAAAGTATGGTAATCATAGTTGCCAAAACTTAAGTCCCCAATATAACCAATCTCTTTTAGGCCAGCTGGTCCATATCCTATTTCTAGTGCTAACTGGCGAAATTTTGAATTAGGGATACCAAAGGGATTTTTCCATTCTGATCCTAAAGTATCTAAATTAAAATAACCGTATAAACCATCTACCCCCGGATCATTCGAAACTACTGCTTGGAATCCACCTATTAAGTTTAACGCAGGTTCTTTTTTTTGTACCCAATCATATCCTTTAAGAGTAATGTTACCAGATAGGGCCTGAGTGATAGAACTACCAGTAGTAGTGACATTTAAGATATAATCGAAATTAAAACCATTCAAATATAATTCGAACGATTCATCAAAGTTGGGGATTTGAAAAGGAAATTTAACCAAAGGTTTCTCTATATTGATAAGATCAAGATAGAAATTTAAACTTATGGTTTTATCTGTACTAATTCCAATTGCACCAATCAACGGCGAAGACGGATCAAACAAATCGCTTGGCACATAGTATTTTATCAAATTAGTTATTTCACTTGGCATGGGATTTTCAATCTGGATTAAGCCTTCCCAATTGTATCCTTTAACATATTTAGGCTCTTTTTCTATATTGTCAAATTTTGTATAGTCGCTACTAATCGTATAAATTGGGTTTATGAATTCCACTGGCAGAGTCAACAGCGAATCTACTTTAAGTTTTTCAGTGCTGAAATCCTTATATTTAACCTTATAGATTACTTGTTCACCATCTATTTTTGTATACATTAAAGTTAAAATATCATCATTATTTGGATCTTTATCCTTTGGATCATTCAGTTTTACAGAAATATTAAATTCTTTTTTTAGTTTACTTTTGGCGAAATAAAGTGTTGGTTTCTCTGCTTTAATTGTATCCAATCCTTCTGCAGCATTAATTTGAATCGTATGAAATCCTTCTACAGTATTAATGAAAGTTTGTGTTGATGAATTAGATGGTAATTTAGGTTTATCTTTTATAACATAATTATTAATAAAATTATCTACATTTAGTTTAAGGTCTAAACGTGCATCTTCAAATTCAATTGAAAAATTATTTAGCTCTGAGTCTATTGTTAAAGTAACAAGATTTGCGTTTGGATCACTTTTTAAGGCATTTAAAGCGTCTACTAAACCAGGAGCAGTTACAACTATGGCATCGCTAAATAAATCTGTGGCAACATTTAACTGAGAGGTTATTTCACTAAACTGAACTTCTTTTAAGACAATATCCATCGAAGGTTCACGATAGTTTCGATATGGGTATATCTTAAAAACAAATTTGGGATTTTGAAATAAAGGATCTTTCTTGGTATCATCAATATTCTTTTTTATATCCATGCCAATGCTATCGGAATCACTTTTATCAACAAATGTACTAAGGTAAAAACTTCGGTTTACATCAACGCTAAAGAAGTATGTTCCGTCCGCAGCGGGAATTCCTTCGGTTACAACCGCTTTATCGTAATTTGAGTCGATAATTAAATCAAGTTTATCCAGTAATTTGCCTAATTGATCGGGGTCAATTCCCTTGCCACCTTTTAAACCGTAATTGATAATTTCTTTTAAATCTGAGAGATCAACTATACGATCTTTATTTTTGTCTGTAACGTTCCAATAATTTAAATTAGACTGATTTTGACCATCTGGATTAATGACGTCCATGGGATTACGATCAAAAAAACATAGTTTTCTATTCTTGTTCACCCGTGCAAGCTTGTCAATCGTCCAAGGACGATAGACTTCAAAACCTCCTGGTGCTATCTGCTGGTCGCCTTAATCGTCCGTTCGGGTAAGGCTCCTTCTTAGGGGTCTAACCCAGGTGCTCCTTTGACCCTTTTAGAGACTGAACAGGAGCAGACAAGGATGACTGGAAAGAAGCTGCTTGCGCAGCTGCCTTGATCCAAAAGCCGCTCCCGACCCTGCAGTGTCAGCTGTCATAGAATTCAGTTCAACTCTTGCTTCTGGCAGTACAGGTCCTCTGGCTCCCCCTACCACCGGACCCGTCAACGGGTCCGCTCTGTTTGCCCGGCCTAGTCGGGTCTTCTCCGCCTGGGTTAAACCATTGCTCAAAATAGTGTTAACACAAATCACAAAAAAGCGATCCCAACGAGACCAGTCAACTGCCCCACGCCTTCGTTACATATTGAAATCAGATAAAATGGCATCTTGGTCATCAGTATCGCTTTCGTCCTCAGCCGCTAGCTGGGCAGGTGCAGGTAGCGGAGCAGGTACCGGCGATCCAGTCGAATTGATAGAATGCGTTAATCCGTATACGCTTTTGCCAGCTCTTTCATCTTTGGATTGTACTCCATCCCTTTTTATTGACGTAGATTTTTGAGCCTTTACAGTGGCCGCAGATGTTGCTCCAATATTGGTACGCAATGCATCGGCCAATAGTTTCTCGGTAATCTCAATGTAGTGGAGTGAAGTTGCTGAATCTTAAAGCACTTTCTCTATTGCTTGCTGCCAAGTGATTTTAGGCATGCTTGTGAAGACTTTAGGCTCGATACTGTGCAGATATGGTACCAGATTAGAAAGGTCACAGGTTTGCGAGGTATACATGGCCTATCTGTTCACCATCTTTCAATTAAAAAAATTCATCAAAATTATCAAAATCGACAGCCTTGAAATTACCCGCTTCCACCTGCTGCATGAGGCGAACCAGTTGCACCCACAGGGCCCCGGCAGTGGCCAGAGACAGCAAAAAGGCCACCAACAAGGCCGCACCCGCCGCAAAACCAAACACCTGCAGGCTGGCGCCAATGAACAATGTCACCCCAAGCATCAAACCGATGTAGGGCAACACGGTTTCGCGGCGGGCCAGGGGCAACAGGGGCAGCCGATCCTGTTTCCAGGCCTCGAGACGATCCTGCACCAGCTTCGAAAAGGTCAGGCCGCAGAGCATCGCCATCGCCAGCCCCATCGCCGCCAGTCCATAGGGAGGCGAATCGAAACGGGCGTACTCCAGCAGGATCTCGGCGTCATTGAGGTCGCCAAAAAAATCGCTGGCCTGCTCCATCACCGCCTGGGTTCCAGCACTGGGAACGTCGATGGGGGTGCCTTGGGGCAGGGCCGAAGCCGTTCCGAAAGGAAAGGAGCCCAACAGGGACAGGGCGGCAGGCAACCTGATCACGGAGCAAAGGCGTACATGGAGCTGACCCTAGTTGCACGATCCACAGCCCGGCTCCCAGCCCGAACCCGCACAGGGCCCAACGACGGAGACTCGCATACTCGGCCCGATCCAGGCACCTAACTCGCCTGGCTGGCCAGGGGGTTGATCCGGGCCAGGAAATCCCCCGCCAGGCGCGCCGGCGAAAAGGTGCGACCCATCAGGCCCATCAGGGCCTGGAGATCTTCGGTCTGCAGGCGGTCGTCCCGCACCAGGGTGAGCAGCAGGCGCTGCCTGAGGCCACTGCCCTCCTTGCCGAACAGCAACCGCAGGCCATCGCGGGCCACCGGCAGCAGATCCACCTGGGTTCCGTCCCCCTCGACCACCGCCAGGAGGTTTTCGAGACGCTCGATGCGCAGGCGCCCACTGGCATCGAACAGCACCTCCAACAACTTCTCGCGCATCTCGGCGGTGTCACCGGCCAGCAGGCGGCGGGCTACGTAGGGGTAAGCGACCCGAATGATGCGGAAGGAAGGATCCAGCCGCATCGCCAGCCCCTCCTGGGTGACCACTGCCCGGATGATCAGGGCAAAGCGGGCCGGCACCCGGAAGGGATAGTCGTACATCAACTCGGAAAAGCGATCGGTGATCGCCTTGAAGTTGAAGGCGCCAACATTTTCCCCCAGGGCCCCACCCAGCACCTCCTTCAGGGCGGGCACAATCGGTTCGAGGTCGGCCGTGGGGTTGAGAAAGCCAAGCCGGCGGAAATCCAGGGCCAGGGCCTCAAAATCCCGGTTGATCAGATGGACCACCGCCCCGGTGAGGGTGAGCCTGTCCCGA
>Ga0114972_10001072_pt1 | contig 20663 bp, 16 predicted proteins | sample M_140807_EF_Meta_FD_87354 | JGI IMG/M metagenome (GOLD analysis project Ga0114972, IMG submission 87354) | Freshwater microbial communities from Lake Montjoie, Canada to study carbon cycling - M_140807_EF_MetaG | ecosystem: Environmental > Aquatic > Freshwater > Lake | place: Lake Montjoie...
ACTCCGAGGCCTGCGAGCTCTTGAACCACGTCCTTGGCGTAGGGGTGCCAGAGCCGTGCCGCGATTCGAACCGGGATCCGAAGCCGCTCCTCGAGCGCACGCGCTTGCTCATTTGTGAGACGTGTAAGCGGCGAGCCGCCGATGTACTCGAGCCGACGCCGCACCTCGTTCACCACCTCGTCGGGAACAGGCTGGCCATGCCGAATGTTCCGCACGAAGGCTGGCACGTCGTCAGAGTTCGAGACGGTGCCATGAAAGCTCAGGATCACGCCATTCATGGCGCTTGTTCTAGCGCCCCTCGGCGCTGCTGACCACGTCCGCGGTCGCCCCTTTAGGCGGCTTCGGACTTGGGGCGGGGGCGAACCTCGGAAGTCTTGACGATTTCGCGCTGCGACTCGGCCCGAACCGCGGCGACATCGGTCACCCGGGCGGCAAGCGCAGCAAGGATCTCCGCCGTCATCGCGACCGTGGGCAGGCGGGGAGACACGGTGAAAACGCGCTCCTCGGCTTTGCGTCCGGGCGTGATTCGAGCGTGGCGGCTCATCGCCGCGAGCGCCTGATCGCACGGTGAACCGGCGACGACGCGAACCAAGATCTCGGGCATCGCGACGCGCGCACCGAAACCGAGCGCAAAGGTCATCGCCACCTCGATGGACGTAAAGCCGCGCAGCGGGAGGCGAGGCACGACGAGCAGCCGGAGTTCGTCGGCATCCACTTCGCCGGTGGGGATCCGAACGCGCGGCACCAGCCGCAGGGCGTCGCTGCCCTTCCGCTTTCGGAGCACCTGCACGAGCCGTCGGAAAAATGGCGCCGGCTCGACGGCGAGATCGGGGGGCAGGGTGCGCATGCGCCCCGTACCGAAGACCGCAAGCACCGCCACGGAATCGAGCCCGACGAGGAGCGCCTGGTGCGGCGCGGCCGAGCGAAGCCAGGCCGCTGCGATGCCGAAGGGCAAGAGGCACAGAACGAACATGGCCTTCCCCTCGCGCGTCGCGACATCGAGCGGAGCACCTCGGGCACGCGGGAGCTCGACGAGGGCCTCGCGCTCGCTCACCGCGAGCCATCGACCCGGTCCTCGAAGTGCCGACGACGACGAAACGCGCGCCGTTCCGTGGACCGAGAGCACGACGCAACCGACGACGAGCAGCGCGCCAGGGATCGGGCGATCGAGCACGAGCTGGAACCAAAGCCCGGCGACGAAGGTCGCCGCCGCGAGTGGGATTCGCAACCACTCCGGGCCCGGAAAAAGCGTGGGCATCGTCGCACGCGCATCCGACGCGAGCCGCTGTACCTGCCTCGACTTCATCCCGACGAGCAGCGCGAAAGCGAAAAAGAGAACGCCCCCGAAGACCACGAGCCCTCGCTTCGGGAGGAGCGCGTGGACAGGGGTGGCAGGAGGAGGCGTCACCGCCGAGCCATCGACGGGCGGCGGCAACCCCTCGACGGCGCGAGGGTCGGCGCGAATGGTCCACGTGATGCGTGCGCCCTCAGGCGCATACGTGCGGACGAGCTCCAGTTCGTCCGCATCGCTCGAGCGTCGGAGCTCGCTCAGAAACGCGCTCCCCTCACCGGCATCGTCAAGCTCCGCAGCCCGCGGCGGGGTCGGCGCGGGCGGCATCGAGAAGACGACTCGGGCGTTGTCGAGGCCGACACCGATACGTGGCCCGCGCCACTCGACGAGCATCAGCGCCCCTTCGCGCCGCAGCAGACCGCGCCCCTTCAGATCGGTGCGGTAGCGAAAGACAAACACATAAGCGCCTCGGGCGAGGCCCTTGTCGTCATCGACATCGAGCTGCAGGTCTCGCGCCTCCGCGCCCCCCAGCGAGCCATCGGGATTGAGCGGCGCATCGGCGAGCGAAACCTTCAGCGGGACCGCTGACGCGAGCGAATTTCCAAGCGCCTCCGCCGCCGGAACGACGTAGGCGTTCGGCAGCGCAACGGCATCGGGATCGACGCCTTGGAGCACGACGGAGCGTTGCCGCTCGTTGCCGTTGAGGCGCATCGCGAGACGGTGCTCCACCGTCGCGGTACCGCTCGTGTCGAGCTCGACGCGCACGTCGTCACCCGTGATGCGGTTGTCGCTCCAGGCCGACGCCGGAATCGCGAGCGCGAAGCACGCGACCGCGAAGAGCAGCGACAACAGGAACCGCACCATGACGCCCTTCGCTCCCACGGCGGAGATGGCCGGGCCAACTTACCGAAGTTCTCCACATCCCGACGGAATCATGCGCCGGCCGCAACGGCGCCCGGCTCGTGCCGATAGCCCTAGCGGAGGCCACGATGAAGCACGAAACCACTGACGAAATGTTCGAGTCTCGAATTCGTACCGGCGTTCCGATGGTCCGAGCCGCTGCCTGTCGGGCCTGGTCCGCTGGTCGCTGCGCCGGGGAGTTGGACGCGCTGATCGACGCCGGCGCGCACGTCCTCGTTCGCGCGGCAACGGAGGCCGCGAACGACACCGAGTTCCTCACGCGCTTGCTGGGAGAGCTGCCCGGCGCCCTTCACCAAGCCGCGAACGACACGGCGGCAGAGGAGGAGCGTCCGTGACGGCAACGGCGAGCGACCCTAGGCCCGCGGCCCTTGGGCAACGCGAGGTAGCCTTGGTGACCCAGGTCGCCCACGCGATGGCGAGGAGGCTTTGGAATCGCCCCGACCCCTCGGATCTCGAGAGCCTCGGGCTTATGGTGCTCTGCGACGCCGCAAAGCAGCACGACCCATCGCGCACCGCGTTCATGCCGTACCTCGTCGAACGCCTTCGCTGGGCGATGGTGAGCGATGCAAGGCAGACCGCGCGGCGCGAGCGAATCCTCGGCGAGGTGCTGCGCGCAGGGAGGTCGGCGGGGGCGATAAAGAACGAGGAGTCCGAAAGCACCGAAGAAGAGTCCACCGAGCACGCCGACCCCGAGGGCACGGCCGAAAGGGCCCTCGTACGCGCAAAGCTGAACGCGGCGCTCGCATCGCTCGACGACGAGACCCGCATGGTGCTCGTCAGCCACTATTTTGGCGGCCAAAATCTCGAGGACGTCGCGAGCGAGCTCGGACGAAGCAAGGCGACCGTCACCCGAATCCACCATGCGGGCCTAAGACAGCTCGCGGAGCTGCTAGGCGATGTTCGCGCATCGGCGCCTTCGCCGTCCCTCAGCCGGCAGCCTTCGAACCAAAGACGTGCTCCAGAATGATGGCCGCCGTCTCCTCGTCGGTAAGCCCCGTCATGTCGACCGTAGGCCAACCGGGATGGGTCGCGAAGAGACTCGCGGCATCGTCGATCTCCTGATCGACGTGCTTTCGAACGCGGTCATCCGCGGGCATGCCGAGCTTAACCAGCTGAAGTTGCCGTATCTCGGTCAAACGATCGGCCGCGATGGTGAGACCGACAACCCGACCGGCCGCGACGTCGTCGAGTTCGGCCGGCAACTTCTTTCCCGCCCGAAGCGTGTAGACGGCGACCTTCAAGCCGCGCTGCGCGAGGACCATGGCGACCGGGGTCTTCGACGTGCGCGGCAATCCAACGAGGACGACATCGGCCTTGGCGAAGTTTGCCGGCGTGCGCTCCGCATCGCTTCTCACCGTAAACTCGATGGCTTCGATGCGACGAAAGTACTCCGCGCTGAGCGGCAGGGTCGCTCCTGGACGTTGAATCGGCTCGTCTCCGAGGTAGTTTTGGAGCTTTCCTATCACCCCGCCGATCACATCGATGGCCTCGATCCCAAGGGCCACGGTTTGTTGGTGAACGTAGCTTGAGAGCTCCGGACTCACGACGGAGAAGATCAAAAGCGAACGATCGGCCGCCACTTGCCGAAGGATCGGCTCGAGCCGCTCCTTGGTGCGCACCCGGGCGTGCCGACGAAGCTCGACGTCGCCGCGAGGAAATTGAAGCAAGGCGGCACGAAGAACGCGTTCCGCGGTCTCCCCCGTCGAGTCACTAAGCACATCGATGTAACGTACCTGGGGCATCTCGTCGCTCGGGTTAGTTGAAAAGATCTTTCAGTTTGTCCAAAAACGTCCGCTGTTGCGGCTGCACGGACTCGCCAAGCTCGCGGGCGAGCTCTTCGACGAGGGTCTTCTGGCGGTCGGTGAGGTTGGTGGGAATCTCAACCTGTACCTCGACGAGCTGGTCGCCTCGGCCACCCATGACGCGTTTCGGGATCCCCTTGCCCCGTACGCGCAAGGTGGTACCAGGCTGCGTTCCAGGCGGGACGCGGAGCGAGCCGCGACCATCAAGGGTCGGGATCTCGACCTCGTCGCCGAGCACGGCTTGAGCAAAGGTGATCGGCAACCCGCAAACCACGTTGTCACCCGCTCGCCGAAAGAACTGGTGAGGCTTGACCGTGACGAGCAGGTCGAGATCACCCGCACGGCGGTTCTTCAAGAGGTTGCCTTTGCCCTCGACGCGGCGCGTGGAACCCGGCTCGATCCCTGGTGGGATCTCCACCTCGAGTTCGGTCCGCTTCGAGCGGAGGCCAACACCGCTGCAGCCCTTGCACGGATCCTCGACGACCTTGCCCGAACCGCTGCAACGCGAGCAAGCCCGCTCCACGCTGATCGGAAAGACGCCTTGCTGAAAGCGAATTTTTCCGCGACCACCGCACGCGGTGCAGCCCGCCATCGCGCTGCCTGGCGCCCCCCCGGTGCCGCTGCAGTCGTCGCACGCCATCACGCGATCGTAGGCGATGGTCTTCGAGCAGCCGAACGCAGCCTCCTCGAACGTGATCTGAATCTCGACCTGGAGGTCGCCGCGCTCGCCGACACGGATGCCGAGTGCATCGAGCAAGTCGCCGAAAATCCCGTCGATCGGAATGTCCCCAAAATCGACGGGCATTCCCTGGAACGGACTGCCTCCGCCGCCACCGAGCCCCGCGGCACCGAAGCGATCGAAGGCGGCGCGCTTCTGAGGGTCGCTCAAAATTTGATAGGCCGCGTTGATCTCCTTGAACCGCTGAATCGCAAGTTCGTCCCCTGGATTTCGATCCGGATGGTGCTCTCTGCCGAGCTTTCGAAATGCGCCTTTGATGTCGGCCTCCGTCGCACCGCGAGCGATGCCGAGAACCTGATAGGGATCCTTCATGATGCGTGCGTTCGCAGCTCCCGTTTGAGGACCTTGCCGGTGGGATTGCGGGGCAGCGCGTCGAGCACCGTCACGCCGCGCGGGCGCTTGGGGCCGGCGAGCCGCTCACGACAAAACGCCAACAACGCGGGCTCGTCGATGGTGGTGCCCGGACGGGGCTCCACGAAGGCGTGCACGCGCTCCCCCCACTCCGGATCGGGCAGCCCAACGACGGCGACGTCCCCAACGCTCGGGAACTCCGCGAGCACCGCTTCGACCTCGCGAGGGTACACGTTCACGCCTCCGGAGATGATCATGTCCCGCTTGCGCCCCTCGATGAACAGGTACCCGCGAGCGTCCTGCCGCGCGAGATCTCCGACCGAGAAGTAGCCGTCCCGCATCGAGGCGTACGTTGCGTCCGGATTGGCATGGTAGCCCGCGACCAGATTGCCGCTCTTGACGTAGAGCTCGCCAACTTCACCTGTCGCGACGGGGCGGCCAGCTTCGTCCTGCAAGCGCACGTCATTGCCGCGAAGGACACGTCCTATCGTTCCAGGTGCGACCCGCAGATCGTGCGGCTTCGCCAACGTAACGAGGCCCGTCTCGGTGGCTCCGTAGAAGTTGAAGAGTTTGTCCCCAAACGCATCCATTGCCCGCGCGGCGAGGGCGCCGGAGAGCGGCGCACCACCCGAAAATAGGGCAACCAAACTCGAGGTATCGGTCGCACGCACGACGTCCTTGCCGAGCTCCAAGGTGCGGTAGAGCTGGGTCGGAACGAGCGCCGTGTGGTGAATGCGGTGTCGCTCGATCGCGGCGAGGAACGTGCGAGGCTCGAAATCCTGCAGCACCACCGTGTTGCCGAGCACGAACGACAGCCCCACGAACGCGAACGCGGTCGCATGGTAGAGAGGGCACACGGCGAGGTGACGCTGCCCGACTCGGAACGGCGTTTCCGTCAGAAACCCGAGAATCTGCAAGGTGGACTGTCGGTCGAAGGTCCGTATTGCGCCCTTGGGCTTGCCCGTCGTCCCCGAGGTGTAGAGGACCAAACGCGCCGTCTCACTCGCAGCCTCGTCGATGGCGCCCGCGGCGACACCTTCCATCCACTCCTCGTAGCTCGCGAAGCCGCTCGCGGTTCCACCGACGCTCGCGGCGCGGTTGCCGACAGCGTTGCCCGTCGTGCCGAGCGCCTCGCGCACGACCTCACCCCGGTGGGCTGCAAAGAACATCGCGGTCGCCCCCGAATTTTCCAGCAGAAAGGCGAGCTCCGAGGGCGTCGAGCGCCAGGACACCGTCACCGCCGAGCAGCCGAGCCTGCCGATGGCGAACTGCAGCAGCAGAAACTCGGCGCAATTCTCCAGCATGAGCAGCACCGCATCCCCGCGGCGAACGCCAGCGCGGACCAGCATCGTGGCCGTTCGGTCGATCTCCCGGTCGAACTCGGCAAACGAAAAATGGCGACCGGTCGCCGTCTCGAGGAGCGCCGTGCGGTGGGGCGAATTCGCCGCGTGGAACCGAATGGTCAGCGACGGGGTCATACGGCCTCGGCCCCGAAGGAGGGCGAGAACGCCAGCCAGCGCGAGATCGTCGAGGAGCCCTGTCTGGCCGAGGAAGCGGCGGACCGCCGACGCGCGCAGGAACTCCTCGCGACCGAAGTCACGACCAGCCCTCCACGCGACCGACCGAGCAAGCATCGGCGGCACTCTAACTCCGAATCCGCCTCATCGATGTGCGGAAATACCGCGTCACGGCGGGCGTGCTAACGTGACGCTGTGCGTCGTTCGAGCTTTGCCCCAGCCCGGCACTTCGTCTCTTCCGTAGCGCTTGGGGGCTTGCTCCTCGGCCATGCCGCAGCCTGCCACCCGACACCTGCGGCATCGGCTCCCGCAAGCCAAAACGCCGCGAATCCCGAGGCCCAGAGCCCACTGCCCGAGAGCGAATTCGCAGGCACGGTCCACGAGTTGCTAAGGAACGGCAAACCCAGCCCCGCGCGAACGCAGCGGCTCGCCGCGGTCGTTCGAGCTCAGCTCGAGCACGCGGGCGTGCTGTTCGCGCACGGCGAAGACGTGAGGGGAGCCCAAGCCGTCCTCGGAGCGTTTCAACTGCTGCGGGGGGGCGAGCTGCCGGGCGTGCAGCTCAACAGCAAGAGCCTCCCGGCGCTCGACGGTGCCCTTCGGCGCTTCAGCGCCCGCGGAGACGAAGGTCGCACGCTCGCGTTGCTCGGACTGAAGCGGGGGCTCGTCCGCAAGGACAGCCCCGAGGAGCGTGAGGTCGACGGCCACCTCGAGGCCATCCATCGCTGGGCCGCGGCGACGAAGGGGGGCGGCGTGATGCAACGGCTGAGCGCCGAGCAAAAGCAGGCGGTAGCTCGCGCATTCCTCGAACCGAGCGACGACACGCTCGCCACGGCAGCGAGCGCCGTATCGAAATGGATCGAGCGCGCCGTGGAGATCAACGTCGCGTTCCAAGAGACGCGCCAGATGCCGGAGCGGGAAGAGGCACTCGAAGCGTTCCGTGCACTCCAGACCGGTGCCTACGTCATGGCGGCGCTCTACCTTCGCCAAGGTCGAGCCGCCGAGTCGCTGCAAGCCATCGAGGCATCGGCGGCGAGCCGGATCACGCGGCCCAGTTTTTTCTCGAAGCTTCGATCGGCCGCGAGCGAAGGGCGCGCCGAGGACTGGCGACTTTTGGCCCGCGAATTCGGACAGGTCGGGACCGACGACGAAGCCGAGGAAGGGCCGCTCGATCCGGAGGTGCTCGACGCGGCACTCTGGGGTGTCGCTCTCGAGGCCTTCCGCCTCGAACCGAAGAGCCTGGCCGTCGCGCACTTGCTCGCAAACCAGCTCGTTCAGCATGAAATGCCGGAAGTTGCGCCACTCATCCTCGCGGACGCGCTCGGGCAAACGCCGGCGCTGGCTTCGTTGAGCGGCGCACTTGATCTCGTTGCGGATGCACTTCGGCGCGACCCTGGTGACGGCGCCATCGAGTCGGCTCGCCGCGTGTTCGCCGCGTCTTCGGGTCTCCTCACGCTCGCCAGTGCCCCTCCCTACCAAGGCCAACTGCGAACCTCCGCCGCCGAGCTCCGGCAACTCATGGGCGCGCTCGAGCTTCGGGCGGGAAATGCCGAAGCGGCGCGAGCGCGAATGATCGAAGCACTGCGCGCGGAACCCACGATCTGGGGCTTGACCTCCCTCGCAACGTTGGAGCGCCAGCTCGGCGACACGAGCGCCGCTACGGCAACGGCCGAACGCGCGTATCACCTCGCGCCGGAGGGTTTGCCTCTGCTCGACGCCGCCAACGCGCGCGTGCTCTCGTTCGAGCTCGGGCGGGATGCAGGCACCGAAGAAGCCGCAAAGCGAGCCCTCGACGACGCGCTCCGCATCGTCCTCGAAGTACGACGGCTCGCAGGCAAGACCGAGCTCGCAGTCCGGACCGAGACGACGCTCGCTCGAATCTTGGACGGCTACGGTGAACGGGAGCGGGCCGGACGTGCAACCGCGCGAGCACTCGACCTTGCCGACCAACATCGCACCCTCCTTGCAGAGACGATGCTCGCAGCCATCGCCCGCGCGGCCGCCCACGGGGACCTCGGCGGTGCGCGTACGGCGCTCGGTATCGGACTCAAGGCCGACATCGACCACGACTCCCTCGTCTACGGCGCTCTCTGGGTGAGCGCGCTCGAACGCATGCTGGGCGAGGCTTCCGACGGCAAAGTCGACCGCGTGTTCGCGGACGCCGTCAACGGCGACACGTGGACCTCCAAGCTCGCGCGATGGGCACGCGGGTCGCTCTCCGATGACGAGCTCCTCAAGGCTGCGCGCAACCACTCCGATCGTGTCGAGGCAGAGTTTTACCTCGCGTTGCGCGCAAAAGCTTCCGGTGCCGCCAATGGCGTCGAACGGCTAAAGCACGTGGCATCCAATCCGCTGGTGGACTTGTTCGAAGTGCGTCTCGCCCGCGACTTGGTCTCTCCTCAGCTGCGTCTTTCGCTACCGCTCGACGCCAAGGTTCCCTGAATCGTCGCTCACTCGACGTCGAGCGTCTCGAGCGCTCGAGCGAGCGCCTGACTCTCGCGCGCGAACAGTTCGTGGTCTCCGCCAGCCTCGGCGGTGAGCACGTGTTTTTCGGTGACGAAGACGGTGACCCAGTACGTGTGTTCGCGTCCGGCTCGCTCGATCGCGTAGCGAATTTGCTTGCCCCTGACGCCCTTGGCCACGACCTCGTGCGCCTCGAAGGCACGGTAGCCATCGCGCCGGAGCTTCGCGTCGATGGCGCCCGACCAAAACCCAAGATCGCCGTGAGGCTCGTTCTTCTCTCGACGGACCGCGAGCACGACGCCGTCAGGGCTGACCGCGCGGTAGGCATGGTCCTCCCCACCGTCGAGCACCGCAAAGCCCGGTGGCGGCGCGATGTGAATGGAGGTTCCGCATCCCGAAAGCAGGGAGAGTCCCGCGAGGGCCACGGCGAGAAAGCGGAGCGACGTTGAACGATGGAGCGTCGAGTGCATAGGATCACCTCGAAAAAGGTCAGCGAGACAGCTCGAGCAGGTAGTCGATCCCGAGCGACGAAAACCAACCAATGGGCAGCGGGATGGTGCGAGGCGGCAGCGGCGCAAGGGTCTTCAGCGCGGTCGGGGTCTTGGGAGCGAGCGTCACGGTAATGGTCGAGAGGGCCGCGTGCGACTGGAGGAAACGGATGCGACCTTCGATGCGATCGATCTCTTCCGTGACGCGTGCGAGCTGCTCCTCGACCTCGAGCACGTCATGGATGTTCGCCGCCTTCTGGAGCAGCTCCTCGAGCCGCTTGCGCGTCGCGTGAAGACTCTTCAGGCGCACGTCGAGATCGTGAAACTCTTCGGTGACGTCCTCTGCCTCGACGTTTCGGCTCTGCACTGCGCCGAGCTTCTCGAGTTCACGCATGGCCTCGCGAAAATGCGTCGATGGAACGCGCAGGGTTACGCTGCGATCGTCGTGCCGGCCCACGAAGCCACCGAGCTTTGTGGCGAGCTCGGTCGCGGAGTCGATCGTTGCGGCAAAGGCCGCCGGATCCACGAGCAGCGCGAGCGCCCCGGCATAGATGAGGATGGGCGTACCCGGAGCCTCCTCGCTCGAGGCCACCTTGTCCGAGGCCGCCTGCTTGCCCTTGCTCGCCGGCTCACCGACCGGCATCGAAGCCTGCGCCCTTGTCCCGCCTTCCTCGGACGACGGAGAGGAGTCGGCGGCGACGGCTTCACCGTACGAAGCCTTGTACGGCGCGGCTTCCGGGAGCGACTGGCGCGCGGCGCACCCCTCACCGAATGCCAAAAGGCCCGAGAGGACGACCGCGAAGCTCGTGCGATAGACCATGGTGATTCAACGTTAACCCGTATGGGCTGCTTACAGTTGAACTGGATGGGCGCCCTCGAAGGATCATGGATGGGCGCCCTTGAGGGAGACTCCGTGGGCGGGGCCCTTGGGTCCGTTTGCCTTGCCTCCGCCGACGAGCTTGCCGCCCCCGTACGGGGCGACCCGAGGGAGCTTCGCCCAGGACTCGTCGAAGAGCTTCTTCATGTCCGCGAGGGAGGCTGCGTGCTTGCGGTCGCGGGCAAGGTTCTTTCTCTCGCCCGGATCGTTCTCGAGGTCGTAGAGGCTCAGCCGTTCCCCTTCGCCATCGACGATGAGCTTGAAGTTGCCGCTCACCATCGCGCGCGTGGGCGGGTTGTTGCTGTCCGCAGGCAAGTCGGTGAGGATCGGCTCGCGATCGCCCGGCATCTCGAGTCCGAAGAGTTCCGGAACGAGCGATTTTCCAACGAAATTTTGCGAAGGCTCGAGCCCTAGCAGGTCGACGATCGTCGGCGCGAGATCGATGTCGGAGCGACGCTTCTCGATCGTCTTCGGCGCGATGCCCGGCGCGTGGAAGAGCAGCGGAACCCGAGTCAGCACCTCCCAAAGGGCGAACGCATGGCGGTACATCTTGTGCTCGCCGAACGCCTCGCCGTGGTCGGCGCTGAGGATGATCGCCGTACGCTCCCACCACGCCTGTTTGCGGGCGAAAGCGAGCAAACGTTCGATCTGAAGGTCGGTGTAGAAGACCTCGTTGTCGTAGTGATCGCGCGTGTCGCGGCCGAACTTTGGCGCCTCGGGGTGCGTTCGATACTGGTCGTGCGGATCCATGTAGTGGAGCCACAAGAAAAATGGGCCCTTCGTGTTCTGCTCCTCGCCGAGCATCTCGATCGCCATGTCGGTCATCTTGTCCCCGGTGACCGACTCGTCGGTGGTGTTGTTGACCTTGATCCCAGGGACCATCCGCCAGACGTCGAAGCCCTGGTTCAGGTTCTTTCCGTGGTCGAAGTAGAAGTGCGCGTGACCGCCCAGCGTTCGCACCCCCTTGGCTTGCAAGAGCTCCGGGAAGAATTCGTTCGCGAGCGAATATTCAGCAAAAAACGACCAATTTCGATAGAGCTGCGAGGGGTAGCGGCCCGACAAGAGCGCGGCGACGCTCTTCGCGGTGTAGCTCGAGACCGAGTAGGCACGCGAGTAGATCGCGCTCTCCTTCGCGAGCTTGGTCAGATGGGGCGCAATGTCCCGCGCGTAGCCCTGCCAGGGCATGTCGGCGCGTAGGCTGTCGACCGTGAGCAACAGGACGTTGAGGGGCCGCTTCGGTCCGGACACGCTCCCGGAGGATTCGACCGCCGACGCGGACGAGCCGACACCAGGCGTCGGCGACGCAGGTGACGCGCCCCCTGCAGAGCCCGCATGCTCGGAGGCTTCCGGCGCGGCGCTCGGCAGAGGGCCCGGGCGAGCAGCGCCTTCCGGTCCGTCGGTCCCGGTGGAACGACAACCGGAAAGCACCACGCACGTCAGTGCAACAACAACCCGCCTCATCCGACGGTTGCGTTGCGCGCCGGTGCCGCAAAGCGGTTCTGATTCTCGCGCGCCATCATCGCCATGCCCTTCTGAAAGAAGGCACGCAAGAACGGGTTCTCGCGCGGAGCGTCGGTCACGAGACCACCACGGCGGACAGCTTCCGCAACCACGAGAATCCGACGAGCGAGTTCATCTCCACGGCGCGCGCGCACCGAGATTGCAGCGGCCCGCATCCGCGCCGCGATGGTCTCGCGTCGCTCGGTCGTGAAGTAACGATCCGTCGCCGCGGCAGCTTCCTCCTCGAGGACCTTATCCACCGTGTTGCGGTCCTCGGCGTCTGCGGCGGACAGCCGCTCGCCGACCTTGGAGACGAGCTCCTGCAAGGCGCCTCGGTCGGCAGCCCAGGTGCCAAACTCGGGCTCGTTATGGAGCTTGTCGGCATCGACCAGCGCCGCCTCGAGCTCTGCTTTGGTGGCCTCCTTCTCGAGCGCCGCAATCGGATGAGCCGGAGCCACGGAAGGAGCCGGCGCGGTGAGCACCATGCAGCCGTCGAAGCCGAGCGGGAGGATCTGCTTGGAGACGTCGTTCAGCTTGCGACCTTCGGCCACAGCCTGACGTGCCCAATCGAGCGACACCTCCACCGGGGGAACCCCCATGCTGTCCTCGACGCGGTCCTTCCAGCGGCGGATGTGCTTGCCAGCAAGGTGACCGAGGCTCGCGTGCACGATGCCCGCGTTCTCGCGCACCATGATGTCGGCGACGCGGTACCGCCCACCGGGCAAGCGTTGACTGAACGAATAGAACGTCGTTCCATTTCCGTCCGGTGGGATGAAACTCGCCACGCAATCCGAAGCTGCCTCGGGCGTCACGGGCTTCACGGGCGCGGGGCTTGGCGCGGCAAGCGAAAGACCGCGAGATTTGAGCACGTTCAGCGCTCGTCGCGCCGCCTTGCGAGCCACGTTTGGCGCGTAGTCGAGGGCCGCAAGCCGGGTGATGGCATCCACGTTGCCCGCATCGAGCCAAGCCTGAACGAGCGCTTCTCCTCCATCGCCTGCCGCACGCGCCGCATCGAGCGCACCTTCGGCGCCGACCTTGATCCACGCCGCATCGACCGTCGACTTCGACTCGGGCACCTTCACCGCGTCCTTCGGAGCCGGAGCATGCACCTGCTTTGCGAGCTTCGCCTTGAGCGCCTCCTTGGCGGTCATCGGCTTTTCGGTTTTCCTCGCGGGCGTCGCGACTTTCGGCGCGGGGTGCCAGACGAGCATCAGCTGATCGGGGGACTTCTTCGGCTCGGATGCCGGCAGCACCGGCGGGGTTCCGACGACGTCCTGGCGGTAAATCGTGCGTTTGTTGGAGCGATTCACCGAGAGAACGCTCGAAGCAGCCGGAGCGGCCGACCGCGCCGGCCGGGGAGAAGCCGACGGCATCTCGCGGGGTGGCCGCGCCGGACGCGCATCGCGCTGCTCGCGCGGGCTGCGCTGCTCGTGCGGTCCTCGCGGTCCGCGGGGCGCGCGCGGTCCGTCCTTCGAGGCCCCGGCGTCACGCGGTCCGCGGGGCGCGCGCGGTCCGTCCTTCGAGGCCCCGGCGTCACGCGGTCCGCGGCGGGCACCCGAGCGCTCGGCCGCTCGAGGAGCGGCGGCACCGGTTTCCGAAGCCGTACGCGTTTCCGAAGCCTCACCCGTGTCCTGGGCAGTGGCCGCGGTTTCGGGGGCGTCTTCCTTGTCCACTTGGCGGGTTCGCCGCACGCGGCGGGGACGCTCAGCGAGGGTCGCATCGGCTCCGCCGGCGGAAGCATCGGCCGAGAGGCTTGGGGCCTTGGTGGTTTCGTTGTCCGTTTCGTTCGTCATGGGATTCTCCGACTCGCGCTAGGCGAGGCTGGCGATCGCTTCGATTTCGACGCGCGCATCACGCGGAAGCCGCGACACCTCAACGGTGGAGCGGGCCGGCGGCACGCCGGGGAAGTACTCGGCATAGATCGCGTTTACTCTTTGAAAATCGGCGAGGTCGACGAGAAAAATCGTCGTCTTCACCACGGCGCCGAGGCCAACTTCCGCGGCCTCGAGCACGGCTTGCAGGTTCGCGAGAGCCTGCCTCGTCTGAGCCTCCACGTCGCCTTCAATCATCGCACCCGTCGCGGGGTCGAGCGCGATTTGGCCGCTGCAAAAGAGCAGCGAGCCGGCTCGAATCGCTTGAGAGTAGGGACCGATCGCCGCGGGGGCTTTCGACGTCACGATGGCCGAAGTCGACATGGGTTGAGGCTCTCCGTACCGCTCGCCGTAAGGCGGAACGGAGCCGAAGGGCATACCACGTGAACGGCTGCTCAGTCGAGTCCGCGACGGCCCGCGATCGCACGGCCAAGGGTCACGGGGTCGGCGAACTCGATGTCCCCGCCATGGGGAACGCCGCTTGCGATGCGCGTGACATGCACGCCGAGCGGCTTGAGCTGCTGGGCCAGCAAGAGCGCCGTCGCCTCGCCATCGACGGAAGGAGGCGTCGCGACGAGCACCTCGCCCACGGCAGGTCGGTCCGAAGTCGCGCGGATGCGCTGCTTTAGCTCCTCTAAGGGGAGCTGATCGGCGCCGACGCCTTCCAGCGGAGACAGAAGGCGCCCAAGGACGAAGTAGTACCCGCGAAATGCGCTGCTGCGCTCAATCGACATCAGATCTTGAACCCGCGCGACGATGCACAAAACCGAAGCGTCACGGCGGCTATCGCGACAGATGGCGCAGACGGGTGGACCGCCACGCACGGTGTCTCGCTCGGCAAGGTTGCCGCAACGAACGCACGATTGAATGGTGCCGGCGATGTCGGAGAGCGCTGCACCGAGCGTTCGCGCGGTGTCGGGTTCACGAGTGAGAAGAAACAAGACAAAGCGCTGGGCGGTCTTCTCTCCAACGCTTGGCAATCGCGCGAAGAGCTGCACCAGCTCGTAGGCCTTCGGCGGCAGCATCAGCCGAGGATCCCGGGGACCTTGATTCCGCCGGTGACCTTCGACATCTCGGCTTCGACGTGTTGCTCGACGCCCGTCAGCGCGCTGTTCGCGGCAGCCACGACCCCATCAAGGACGAATTCGAGCCCTTCGGCCGCGAGGAACTCGCGATCGACATCGATCGCCCGAAGTTTCCCTTCGCAGCTCACCGTGACCTTGATCTTCCCGCCAGCGCTCGTCGCGGACAACTCCTTGTCCTTCAGCTCGTCCTTGATTTGGTCCATTTTTCGTCGCATGCGCGACGCTTGTCGGACGAGCTCGTTCATTCCGCCACCGGGACGCATGAACATCTTCTGCCAACAAGTGCGCCCCGGCGCAAGCGGTGGTAACAGCCTGGTCCTCGTTCGGGAGGTGACTCGGTGAGCTACGTCGTCCTGGCGCGAAAATGGCGTCCTCAGACGTTCGACGATTTGATCGGACAGGGGCATGTGTCGCGCACCCTCGCAAACGCGATCGCGGCGGGGCGCGTGGCCCACGCGTTTCTGTTCACCGGGGTCCGCGGCGTCGGCAAGACAACAAGCGCCCGCATCCTCGCCAAGGCCCTCAATTGCGAGCAAGGTCCGACGGCGTCACCCTGCCTCAAATGCTCGGCGTGCCGCGAGATCGGTGAAGGTAGCGATCTCGACGTGCTCGAGATCGACGGCGCGACGTACACGGGCATCGACAAGGTGCGCGAACTGCAAGAGAGCCTGCCTTACCGACCGTCGCGCGATCGGTTCAAGGTGTTCATCGTCGACGAAGTCCACATGCTCTCGCAAGGCGCGTGGAACGCGTTCTTGAAGACGCTGGAGGAGCCGCCGCCTCACGTGAAGTTCATCTTCGCGACAACGGAAGCTCACAAGGTGCCGATCACGATCTTGAGTCGCTGCCAGCGCTACGACTTCAAGCTCATCGGAACCAACGACATCGCCGCTCGCTTGCGGCACGTCCTCGAGAAAGAGAGCGTCGCTGCCGACGAGGAGGCGATACGGATCGTCGCACGGGAGGCGGCGGGCAGCATGCGCGACGCCATGAGCCTCCTCGACCAAGTCATCGCCTGGGCCGGAGACGAGGGCTTGACCGGAGACGCCGTGGCCCGCGTGCTCGGCGTTGCAGAGCGTAGCGTGCTCCACCGATTGAGCGCAGCCGTCCTCGACGGGGACGCCGCGACCTGCCTTTCCGTGGTGGGAGAACTGGCACAACAAGGGTTCTCGCTCACGCACGTTGCCCGGGATTTTCTTCGTCATCTGCGCGATCTCGTCGCTGCAAAGGTCGGTGGCGATCCGGCCCAGCTCGACCTCGCCGATGCAGAGCTTGCCGACGTGCGTGCACTCGCCGCGCGCGCCAACCTTGACGACCTGTCGCGCCTCTACCTAGGTTTTTCCCGCTCTTTCGACGACGTAGCGCGCAGCGCCCAGCCTCGGAACGCACTCGAGATGGCGCTCGTGAGGCTCGCTCAACGGCCTCCACTCGTCCCGCTCGACGAGCTGATGACGCGCCTCGCCGACCTCGAACGGCGGCTTGCCGCACCGAGCGGGGCGACCGACGGCTCCACGCGAACCGACGGAGGCCCGCGAATGGAGACCGCCGGCCCAAAAGGCCCAGCGGGGCATAACCCCGCGCGTCGGGTCGATGCCTCCCCGAACTTGCCGGAGGAGCGGCCCGTCCCGACCTCGCAGCCCCCGGCCACATCCCAACCGGAAAAAGTCACGACGCTCGAGTCCGCGCCTTTTCCCGCGCCATCGCCCGCGCCCGAGCTTCGACGCATCGAAGAGACAACGCCCGCGGCTGCGGACGGCGCCTTGAGCTCTTGGCAAGCCGTCGTCGACCGAATCGCCGACGAGAGCCCGCTCGCATCGTCGGTGCTTGAGCACGGCGTGCTGGTCGCATTCGAAGACTCTCGGATCGTGCTCGGATACGAGCCCGGCAGCTTCGCACTTTCGCAGGTGACCGAGGGCACGCTCGCCATCGCGAGCCGGATTGCGTCGCGCGTACGCGGTCACGCCGTCACGGTAGCTGTCGACACGAGCGCAAAGGTTCTCGAGACGCAGACCGTCGCCGCAGCACGCACCGCAGAGCGCCAAGCTCAAATCGAAGCAACAAAGCAGCGCGTCGCCGCGAACCCCATCGTTGCGGCAGCGCTCGAGTTGCTCGGCGCGGAACTGCGAGACGTCCGGCTCCACGAAACATAAATTGCCCGGTGCCGCGTCGCGCGATCGCAGTCGATGAGGTAAAACGCTCACCATGCGAGTCGCCGTGATCGACGGAAAGCGCTGTGAAGCCCACGAGGCGAAGATTTCTGTCTTCGACCGGGGCTTCGCGTTTGGCGACAGCGTTCTGGAGACGATTCGCGTTTACCGGGGATGCCCGTTCGAGCTCGATGCCCACCTTGACCGCTTGGCGTCGAGCATCGAGGCCGTCGCGATGGTCCTGCCGTGTTCGCGCGAGACGCTCGTGTCCGAGATCCAACTCGCCCTCGAAGCGGCCGGCGAATCGAGCGCTGTCGTCCGTATCGTGATCACCCGCGGTGAAGGTCCACCGGGGCTCGACCCCACCGCGGCCATCAACCCCCGGCGCGTTCTCACGGTGGAGCCATTGCTTCCGCTTCCTGACGCTCGCTACCGCAGCGGCGTCCGCGCGCATTCCGTCCATACGGTGCGGGCGTCGGACGCGACGCACAGCGCAAAACTGACCAACTACCTGTCGTCGGTGCTCGCAACACGCGATGCTCGAGCAGCAGGAGCGGACGAGGCTCTGATCCTCGGTGCCGACGGCCGCATCGCGGAAGGGACAACCTTCAACGTGTTCGCAGTATCCAACGGCACCCTCGTGACGCCCCCCGTTGGACGCGGCGTGCTCGCCGGCGTCACGCGCCGCGTCGTGCTCGAACTCGCGGCGAACGAGGGGCTTCCCGTCGCACTCGGGTTCATGACGCCGGAAGAGCTCGCGGACGCCGACGAAGTGTTCATCACCTCGACCCTCAGGGAAGTGCTCGCCGTTTGCACCATCGACGGTCGGCAACTCCGGACGGTCCCCGGCCCGTGGACCAAGCGCCTCCACGCGGCCTACCGAGCGCGAGCCGGAGCCCCGCCACCGACGTACGGCAGCTGAGGCCCCCCAAAGAAGGACCCTCCCCGGGTCCCGCTTAGGCGTTCAGCTCGTCGAGCAACGCATGGGCGGGCTCGTAGTGAGCATCCGCGGCGATCGCGCGCTCGAGATTGTGGATCGCCTTCTTCGGGTCATCCATTCGGAGCAGCACCTTGGCCATCCCGACGAAAACCTCGGCTTTGGCAATCGCCGCGCCTTCCTCGATCTTCTGCAGCAGCAGCGACTTGTAGACGGCTTCGGCCCGCTTGAGGTGCTCGCCCTTCGCATCTTGATCCGTCGCTCCGTCGTAGAGCTCGAGAGAAAGACGTCCGAGGTCCCCTGCCACCTTGAGGTTTGCCGGGTCAAGCTTGCGGGCCGCCTCGAGCTCCTCGAGCGCCGCCAGGTCCTCTCCCCGTGCGAGCTGCACCGCAGCGATCCTGAGGTGAATGTCGGCGAGCTCCTTGCTGCGCTTTCCTTGCGATGCCTCCACAATCTTTTGGAGCATCCCGAGCGCATCGTCCCCCTGCCCCGCGGCGCTGAAGGCGTCGGCGAGCGCCAACATGAGCTCGCGGTTGTCGGGCTGAAGATCGAAAGCCTTCTCCAACAACTCCGCCGCGGCTTGCTGATCCTGCCGCTGCTCTACGTGAACGTCGGCCGCGCGGCGATAGAGCATGACCCGCTCCGCGTCGTCATCGCTCTCGTCGGCCCGCTGCGTGATCGACGTCGCGAGTTCCTGCCACATCTCGAGCTTCCGATAGAGGTCCTCGAGCGCCTCCCGAAGCGTTCGGACGCTCGGGCCAACGAGCCCGTCGGTCATCAGCGCGATCTCGAGCACGCGCGTGGCCCCCTCGTCGTCGTCCCCGAACAGATCGCGCGCCTTGAGCGCCAGCCGAACGGCTTCGTCCGTCGTCGCCCCTTCGAGCAATTTCTCGCAGATTTCTGCCGCATCGGCCGCGCGGCCTTGACCTTCGTAGAGCCGCGCGAGCGCCTCGAGCGCAGGACGATGAGCACCGTCTGCGTCGAGGACGGCCAGGTATCCGTCAATCGCACGATCGACATCGTTCCGCCGCGTCTCTTGAAGTTCCGCGTAGCGCAGGCGCAACGTCAGCTCGCTCTCGCGATTGCCCTGCTCCCGTGCATGCTCGACCTGGCGCTCGACCAGCTCGACGAGCTCATCGTCTCGACCATCCTTCTCGAGCAGCTCCGTCAGCAGGTCGACAGCGCCAAGGTGCCCAGGCACCTCGTCGAGCACCGCCTTCAGCTGCTCGATGGCATCCGTCGTCGCCCCGAGTTCCGCCAGCGAAACGCGCGCGACCTCGAGCCGCAGCTCGGCACGGGCGTTCGCATCGTCCTCACGGTCGATGAGTCGCTCGAGCAAGCGGACGAGGTCCTCGTTGCGGCGCACCGCGGGATAGAGTCTTCGCAGCGCGGACGCGGCGACGACATCGCTCACGTCGTCGTCGAAGGCTTGCTCGAACAGATCGATCGCAGCCTTTCCGTTCTCGAGCTTCGACTCTGCGACGTGCGCAGCCTCGTGCCGAAGCTGCCGCAACTCCTCCGTCTCCGAGGTGAGTTCGATTTGACGCTTCAGAAGCTCGAAACGCTCCTCGTGTTCGCCCTTCAGCTCGCAGAGAGACGAAAGCTCCGCAAGGGCCCAAACGTCGCCGTCGTAGGCCGCGAGCATCTCGCGGAGGACAACCTCGGCGAGCTCGACATCGTGCAAAGACTGCTCGGCGAGTTCCTTCGCCTCACGACGAACCTCGCTCGCCTCGCGGTCCGCAACGCCACCACCACTCTCAATGAGATCGGCGAGGCGACGAAGCGTTCCCACGAGTTCGCGGTCTCGGCTCTGTGCGCGCTGAAGATTCTCGAGCCGCACGAGCGCATCGGCGCACTCCGGATCTTGTTCGAGAGCGGCATTCAACGCGTATTCAGAAAGGTCGACGTCCTCGACGTTTTCCTCGTACCAGGTTGCAACACGGAGGTAGACGTCGCGGGCGAGGTCGGACCGCACACCGTCATGCTCCGCCGGCTGCGCCGCGGCCTTGGCAATTGCCGAGCCCAGCGCCTTGGTCACAGCATTGCCGGCACGAATCCAAGCGCGCGCGCCGTCATCGCCCGCACCGTTGATCCCGGCGAGGCGCTCAAGGCGTTCGAGCACGTCCTCGTCCACCGGTCCATCGGCGAGCGCGAGTTCCACGGCGCGCTGAGCGGCCACCGGGTTGTCGTTCTCCTCCTCGAGGACCTGGGACAATTCCACGCGCAGGCGCAGCCTCTCGGCGGTCGATTCGGTGAAGTCGATGCGCTTGTTGCGCAACCGGACGCGGGCCTCCCCGTCGCCAGAGAGGCGGTAGAGCTCATCGAGAATGTCCGCGACGCGATCGAAGAGCTCCCGATCTTCGGTGAGCTCTTCGAGCTTCTTTCGAGCGGGCTCATGGTCGGGTGCGAGCTCGACACAGCGCTCGAGCTGGTCGACGGCCCCTACCGCGTCGTGCAGGTGCCCTTCGCAGAGCAAGGCGAGCCGATAGTGAAGCGCGGCGCGCGCCTCGTCTTCGGGTTCGCACTCCAGACGGCGCTCGAGCACCGCTGCGAGCCGGTCGTTGTCGCCGGACTGCACGTAGAGGCGATCGAGCGCGGCCAGAAGACCGGCCGGCGCATCGGATTGATCGGCCGCCTTTCGGTACGCCTCGATCGCGCGTGGTGGATCGCCAAGTTG
>Ga0114972_10001074_pt1 | contig 20647 bp, 9 predicted proteins | sample M_140807_EF_Meta_FD_87354 | JGI IMG/M metagenome (GOLD analysis project Ga0114972, IMG submission 87354) | Freshwater microbial communities from Lake Montjoie, Canada to study carbon cycling - M_140807_EF_MetaG | ecosystem: Environmental > Aquatic > Freshwater > Lake | place: Lake Montjoie...
CGCCCGCTCCGGATGTCGGCCGAAGCGCTCGCGAGCCTCACGCTCCACGACTGGCCGGGCAACGTGCGCGAGTTGGAGAATGTCGTCCGGAGCGCCGCCCTCTTCGCAGACAGCGACGTGATCGGCCTCTCGGAGCTGCGTGAGCTGGGCCCCTTCTTCCGTACACCCGACGAGCAGGCCTTGCTCGCGGTTCAGGAGTTGCTCGCTCACCCGCGAGAATCGGAGCCCGCGCCGCCGCCCCTCGCTGACGTCGTCCCTCAGGCCGTGCCGACGACGAGTGGCCCTGCGCTCCCCGCGCCGTCACGCTCGGCCGAAGACCGGACGGACGTCTTCGTGGACGACTGGCTCGAGCGCGCCATCGCAGCAGAGGGCGGCCTCGCCGAGCTCAAGAAGCGCATCGAATTCGAGGCGGTGCAGCGCGCGCTACGAGCGTCGGGAGGGAATATCACGCGCGCAGCCGAGCGTCTTGGGATGAAAAGACCTCGACTTTCGCAGATCATTCATGCGATGCCTGAGTTGAGCGATCTATTGCGGGAGGTCGGCGAGGGATGAAGCGCGTGCGGGCATGGCTGCTGGCCACTTTGGCGTGGAGCTTCGCCGCGTGCGCTGTCGAACCCCACGAGCCGGTCACCCGCGTTGGCGAGACCCCAACCGACCCTGTCGTGGGGGCCACGCAGGCGCCCCTCGTCATCGAGCCCACCCTTGAGCTCGTCGGCTTGGCCGACGTCTACGACCGTCTGGTTGTCACGGCGCTGGAGTTCGACGCCGAGGTCTACCTGCTCCGTGCGGACGAGTCCGCTGGGCTCGACGGCGACGTCGTGAACGTCCGGTACCTGTTCCGTGACGGCTACGCCTCGACCGCACGACCAGACGGTGACCTCTCGCTCCAAGGCCCCGGGCGCTACCGCGTCCTCGTCCGTGTGCATGCGAGCGAGCCAGAAGGCGCCTCCGTGTCACTCGAGGGCGCTTACCGCCGCATCAAGAACGTCGCCAAGTCAGACGAACCGACCCCGAGCCCCGCTGAGCCGACCCCGAGCCCAGCCGAGCCCACGCCCAGTCCCGCCGAGCCCACGCCGAGCCCAGCCGAGCCCACGCCCAGCCCAGCCGAGCCCACGCCCAGCCCCGCCACCCCTTCCGCCGACGACGCCTACAAGTCTGCCCCCACTGCGGTCGCCGAAGCGCTATCGATCACCTCGTCTCGGGCCTTCGAGTTCTACGCGGGCGAGGTCGAGGTCGGCGCGGAGGCACGGCACCTGTACGTGAGTTGGGACGTCCGCACTTGGCTGCGCGCCCTCCTCGCCCAGCCGCTCGGTCTGACTGCCGCGGACGCGCCGCTCCGCGACGACATGAGCTCCCCATCGACGGTCTTCGCCGACACCCGCGCCGAGTTCGAGCTCATCGCGCGCTGACGCGCTCCCGAGAGAAGGTCAGCTGCTCCCCGTCGCGCTCCGCGCGGATGGCGACGCCCTCAGGGAACTCACCCCGCAGGAGCGCGCTCGCGAGCGGGTTCTCGACGAGCTGCTGTATCGCGCGCTTCAGCGGTCGTGCGCCGTAGACGGGGTCGAAGCCTCGGTCGGCGAGCAGCGTCATCGCGCTGTCCGACAACGTAAACGTGAGCCCTCGCTCGCCCAAGCGACGCCGGAAGCGCTCGAGCTGGAGCTCGACGATATGGCCGATTTCGCCGCGACTGAGCCGGTCGAAGACGAGCACGTCATCGATGCGGTTGAGAAACTCCGGCCGGAACGTCGCTCGCACGACGCTCATGACGCGCGACTCAATCTCTGGCCGGCTCACATCGGCGGCGCCGATGTGCTCACTCCCGAGGTTGCTCGTCATGATGATGACCGCGTTTCTGAAGTCGACCGTGCGCCCCTGCCCGTCTGTGAGGCGCCCGTCATCGAGAACCTGCAGGAGCACGTTGAAGACATCGGGGTGCGCCTTTTCGACCTCGTCGAGCAAGACGACCGCGTACGGGCGGCGCCGGACGGCCTCGGTGAGCTGCCCCCCCTCGTCGTAGCCCACATAGCCCGGCGGCGCGCCGATCAGTCGGGAGACGCTGTGCTTCTCCATGTACTCCGACATGTCGATCCGCACCATCGCGCGCTCGTCGTCGAAGAGGAACTCCGCGAGGCTCCGGGCGAGCTCGGTCTTGCCGACCCCCGTCGGGCCGAGGAACAGGAAGCTCCCAATCGGACGATTGGGGTCCGAGAGGCCCGCTCGGGCTCGACGCACCGCGTTCGCGACGGCCGTGACGGCGTCGTGCTGACCCACCACGCGCGCGTGCAGACGCGCCTCCATCTTTGTGAGGCGCTCGAGCTCGCCCTCCAGCATGCGCTCGACGGGAATGCCCGTCCATCGCGCGACCACCGCCGCGATGTCGTCGCTCGTGACCTCCTGACGAAGGAACGTGTCTGCGCTGGACGCCGCCTCGCGCTCAACCTCCGCGAGCTCGCGCTGCAAACGCAGTCGCTGGGCCTGAAGCTCGCCCGCCCGCTGGTACTCGCGCTCACGCGCCCGATCGTCAGCGACGGTGTGCAGCCGCTGACGCAGGCGGTCCTCGTCTCCGGCCGTCTGGTCGAGCTTTTCACGCAGGCCGCTGGCGCGCAGCGCAGATGCCTTCTCGGCCTGCCATCTTGCCTGCAGCACGGCGCTCTCACCCCGCAGGCCGACGAGCGCCTGTTCAATCGCGGCCACCCGTCGTGTGGACGCGTCGTCCTTCTCTTTGCGGAGCGACACGAGCTCGATCTCGAGGTTCGCTATCTTGCGCTCCGCGTCGTCGATCACGGTCGGCCGACTGTCGAGCTGCAAACGAATGCGGCTCGCCGCCTCGTCCATCAGGTCAATCGCCTTGTCGGGGAGCTGACGGTCCGGCAGGTACCGGTGCGAGAGTTTCGCCGCCGCGACGAGGGCCGCGTCCTGAATCCGAATGCCGTGGTGCACCTCGTACTTGTCCTTGAGCCCCCGCAAGATCGAGATGGTGTCCGGCAGACTCGGCTCGCCGACGAAAACTGGCTGGAATCGACGCTCCAGCGCGCCGTCCTTCTCGATGTGCTTGCGGTACTCCTCGAGCGTCGTCGCGCCCACGCAGCGGAGCTCCCCCCGCGCAAGGGCAGGCTTGAGCATGTTGGACGCATCCATCGCCCCCTCGGCTGCGCCCGCGCCGACCAGCGTATGCAGCTCGTCGATGAAGAGCACGACCTGCCCCTCCGCCGCGGTGACCTCCTGCAACACGGCCTTCAGGCGCTCCTCGAACTCGCCCCGAAACTTGGCCCCGGCGATCAGCGCCGCGAGGTCGAGGCTGAGCAGCTTGCGGTCGCGCAGCCCCTCGGGGACGTCGTTCGCGGCGATCCGCTGAGCGATGCCCTCGACGATCGCGGTCTTGCCCACGCCCGGCTCCCCGATCAGCACGGGGTTGTTCTTCGAACGCCGCTGCAGGACCTGCATCACGCGGCGAATCTCCTCGTCTCGCCCGACCACGGGGTCGAGCTTGCCGCGCGCCGCGAGGTCGGTCAGGTCTCGCGTGTACTTCCGCAACACGTCGTACTTGCCCTCGGGCTCCGGGTCAGTGATCCGCACCTGACCCCGAATGCTCTTCAAGGCGAGCTTCACCGCGTCACGCGTCACGCCCAGGCGAGCGAGGACACCACCGATACCCTCACGCTGCTCGCAGAACGCCAGCAGCAGGTGCTCTCCGGAGACGAAGTCGTCTCCCATCTGGCGCGCTTCGTCGGCGGCGGCGTCGAGCCCGCGCACGAGCGCTCGGCTCTCGCCCAAGTGGGTGTCGCCGTTCGCCCGCGGCAGCTTCGCTAAGACCCCCTCGAGCGCCTTGAGCACCGCAGCCGGCTCGACGCTCAACTTCGCCAGAATCGAGCGCAGCACGCCCTCTTTCGCCGACAGCATCGCCCGGAGGACGTGCTCGGGCAGCAGCTCCGGCGCGCCCTCTCGCCGCGCTTCGTCGACTGAGAACGCGATCCCCTCGCGGACCGCGCGGGTCATCTTCTCAACGTTCATCGCGCCCTCCCCATTCGATTCATCTCATTGTCCTCACGGTAAGCACGCGCAGCATGAAGCAAGGGGCGTTGACTTCGATTCACGCGCGTTTTAGTGCAGACCCATGGCAAACGAGTCACGGCATCACTCTGTCCCTGCGATCGCCGCGGTCATCATCGCCGTCGCGGCCTGCTCTGTGCCGGATGCAGCCCACGCAGACGAGAAGGCGCGCGGTGGCGACACCGCCCTCGCGCCCTCGCTTGAATTCCAACTCGGGGTCCACAACACGGCGAACGTACGACGCTCCGACGACAAGATGGACGGCGCAGATGCGCGCGCCCTGCTCGCCATCGTCCCCGGCTTTGACAAGTTCTACGGCCGCGTCTTCGGCCTGGGCGCCGAGTACATGTTTGTGTGGGCGGGCGCCGAAGCAGGCAGCGCACGCCGGCTCATCATGTCCCTCCACCCGCGCATGCGGATGAGCTTCCCCGTCCACGGCAAGCTGACGCTCGACGGCGTCCTCGGCGTCGGCCCGACCGTCTGGATGGCGCAGGACGGCCTCGAGACCGCAGACGGCGGCGATGATCGCCTCGGCTGGAGCCTGCGCTTCGCCTTCGGTGCGAGCTGGCAGTTCAATGACGCGGTCGCCGCGTTCGGGAGTCTGGGCTACTACACCACGACGACCTACGGCGACGACCTGACCGCCGAGATCGAAGCCATACCGCTCAGCGTCGGCCTCCGCAGCGTCTTCTAGGCGTCGGACGCGAGCCGTGCGCGCGCCGACGCTGCGAGCGTCGCGACTCTGGACGCTCGAACGCTGTCGCCCACCTCGCCACACTGGAGCGCCAGCGCCTCGAGGCTCGCCGCCCACGCGGACGTCCGCAGGGGCGCCGCGCGGTCGAGCGCGAGCGCGGCCTCGAGCGCCGCGTCGAGCGTGATCGAGTCGCCCAAAGCGCAGGCCGTGCGCGCGAGCATGACCTGAACCACTGCGGTGCGGGTGGGGTCGTCGTACAGCGCGAACCTTTCGAGTGCTGCGCGCAGGGCCTCGCGCGCGCGCGCCCAATTCGACGTGTCCAACGCCATCCGACCCAGCTGCACATGGCACACGCCCGCTTGAAAAGCGTCGCCTTCAGCGTCGAAGAGCGCCACCGCGCGGTGGTAGGCCTCGGTCGCCGTGGCCGGCTCAGGGCCGCGGCACGCATCTCCGAGGCCCCGCAGCGCCGATGCCGCGCCCAGCAGATCTCCCGCGCTCTCAAGCAGAGCCGCCGCATCCCGATACGCATTCATGGCCGCGTTCAGCGCGCGGGCTTGAGCGAGTGCAACTCCGCGCCGCGCCTGCTCCGCACCCAGACCGCGGCGGAGCACTCGCTGCGCCTCTTCGCTCTCGAATCGCCACGTCCCTCGTGGGGTGACTTGGAGCATGTCGCGCTCGACCAAGCGCTCGAGCTCGACCTCCAACGCGACCGCATCCAAGCCCAGCTCGACCGCCTGCCGGGTCGCGTCCGCGAAGCTGAACTGCGCAGAGAGGCGACTCAGCGCTCGGGCCAGGGACAAGGTCAGCGCGGGGAGCGTGGCGACCTCGCGCCGCGTCGACGGCGCGACGTGCGCCTCTCGGGTGAGCGCCTGAAGCGCCGCGAGCGCCTCGCCAGCGGATGCCCAGCGCGCCTCTGGTGCCTTCTCCAACAGGCGAGTCAGCCACCCGGCGAGCCCCGGCGGCACCTCAAGACCCCGTCGGGGTCGAAGGGGCGGCAAGGGCTGGTTCAAGTGCGCCAGGATGGTCGCCGCCTCCGAGGCCTCGACGAAGGGGGGCGCACCCGAGACGACCTCCCACATCATGACGCCGACGCCGTAGAGGTCGGCGGCGGGCCCGAGCGCGGTGTCCCCTGTGGCGGCCTCAGGGCTCATGTAGACCGGCGTCCCGATGACCTGCCGCTGCGTTCCCGTGAGGTCGTCGTCCTCCGGACCATCGACATGGGCGCTGCCGAAATCGAGGAGCTTCACCCGCGGGCGCCCTGTCGAGTCGCGCCCCACCAATACATTGGCAGGCTTCATGTCACGATGAACGATGCCCGCCGCATGAGCCACCTGAAGGGCGCTCAGGACCTGCGCGAAGACCTGCGCCACCTCGACCCAGGCGGGTGGCGTTGACCAGCCCGCCCCCAAGGGAGCGCCCATGACGCGCTCCATCACGACGTACGCGCAGCCGCCGCGGTCGATGCCGAACGCGAGCACTTCGACGATATTCGGGTGCTCGAGCCGCGCAACGGCCCGCGCCTCTCGAAGCAGCCGCGCCTGGAGCGCAGCGTCCCGCGCGCACTCCGGCTTCAGACGCTTGATCGCGACCTGCGCGCCCGTGGTCCGCGCCGAGGCGGCCACGACTCGGGCGGTCGCCCCCTCGCCCAAGACTTCGCCCAGCTCGAACGCCGCCTCGAGCGCCAGGCCGCCGGCGGTCACGGCAACGCCCCGCTGAAGGCGAGCTCCCGCGCCCGACTCGCCTCCACCGCGAGCCCCAAGGCCTCGAAGACCTGCGCCGCGCGCTCCAGCAGGACGACCGCGCGATCAGTACGCCCCAGATGAAGGTCAACCTCCGCAGCGCCTAATAGCCCGCGCGCGTAGTCCACTTCGACCACGCCGTGCGCTGCGTCGAGCGCCCAGGCCTCATGGAGCAGCGCATCGGCCCGCGCGTCATCACCGCGCTCAGCGCCAATCCAAGCGAGCACGGCCAAGACGCTGGCGCTCTGCCCCGGCAGGAGCGTCCGGTCGCCCGTCGCGAGCGCTTGCGCCCGACCCAAGCGCCGCTCTGCGACCTCGAAGCGCCGCAGACACGCTGCGCCAAATCCCAGCTCAAGCGTCGCGACCAGCTCTCGCGCCGCATCCCCTGCGCGTTCGAACGCGTTGCACGCTTGCTCAAAGTAGGCCTCGGCCTCGAGCCACTCCCCCGCCTCGCGGCGCGCGCGGGCCAAACTCAGGGCTGCGCGTCCGCGCGCGGGAGCGTCCCCCAGCGAGGCGCTGCGCGCGAGCGAGGCCTCGAAGAGCTGAACCGCTTGCGCGCTCATCCCCAACAACCGATAGGTCTCGCCGAGCAGCCATTCGGTGAAGGCCAGCCCCGCAGGGTCTCCGCCGCCTTCATAGGCTTGCCGGGCGCGCTCGAGTCGGTCTCGCGCGCTGACAGCCTCGCCCTTCCGCAGGTAAATCTCGCCCTGCCCTCGCAGCGCGCGCGCAACGCCGAGCGTGTCTCCCGAGCGCTCCATCGCCGTTCTCGCGCCCTCAAAGCACGCGAAGGCCTCCTCCGCGCGCCCGACGGCGCGTTCGACCAAGCCTCGACCGAGCAGGCAGCGCGCGCGTCCGTGGGCATCGCCGAAGTCATCAAAGATCGCCTCCGCCTCGGAGTAGGCTGCGCTCGCCTCAGCGGATTGCCCCGCGGCGCGCAGAAGATCCCCCATGAGCAGCAACGCCCGCGCCGTGAGCTCAATTTCGCCCCGCTGCCGACTCCACGCCAGCACCTGAGCCGTGAGCGCCCCCGCGCGCGCCGCCTCGCCCCGTGATGCGTCCAACTCGCCGAGCGCCAGCCAGCCCTGCGCGCGCAAGCGGAGAGTGTCTGGTGCGGTCTCTCGCTCCAGGAGCGCGTCGACCTGCTCAAGCGCGGCTTGCGCCTCGGCGTATCGACCGAGCCCTTGCAGGAACTTCGCGCCGGTCATCGCCCACCGCGTCGCCGCGCGGACATCGCCGGCGCGCACGTAGAGCGAGGCGAGGGTCGTCGCCCAAGGCGCCGGATCGCGGCGCGCGAACTCGGCGTACACATCCGCAGCGATCCGCGCGCGGTCGCGAAAATCACCCCGAGCCTCAAGCCGCGGCATCAGGGCGTCTCGAAGCAGCGGGTGGACGTAGCGCAGCCGGTCGCGCTCGGCGGCGCGCGCCTCACAGAGCACGCCCGCCTGAATCAACACGTCCAGCAGCCCGTCGACGCGGGCCCCGTGCGGCAGCAGTGTCCGCAGAAACTCGGTCGCGAGCTCATAGTCGAACGCGTCGCCCAGCAGCGTGAGTGACTCCACGGCCGCCAGCATCGCAGCTGGGTCTCTCGATGTACTGACGACCAGCTCCATTCGAGCGACCAGCACGTCCGCGACGGTCTGCGGCCAAGCACCGGGCGACCCCGCTCGACTCACCCGAATCACACCGTCTGGACCGACCTCGAGCTCTCGGGTCTGCAGCAAGTAGAGGGCGAGCTCCCGCGCGAAGAACGGCACGCCGCGCGTCCGACGCTGCAGAGCCTCCGCCAAGGCCGCGTCCAGGCGACCCACAGGCGCCACGATCCGAGAGAGCGCCTCCGCGCCGAGCGGCGGCAACGTGAGAGTCTTCACGCTGCCCCCCGCCGCGCGCTCGAGCGCGGCGACGAGACGCGCCGCACGCGCATCCGAAGCCGACCCTGCCTCGTCGACGGTCATGCCCGTCACGACCAACAGAGGCAACGGACGCAGCTCAACCCACGCGGCGAGATGCTCCAGAAGAGCCACGACGTCTGCGCTGATGCGGTCCAACGAGTCGATCACGAGTGCCACGGGCCGGTCACGGCTCACCCAGGAGAGCAGGTCGACGACGCACACCAGGGTGTCGCGTGTCAGCGTCTCCATCGGCGCCCCCGGCTCGGTCGCGTGACGCCCCCAGAGCGCGGCGACCCGCGCGCGGAGCGCCTCAACATCGCGCGGCGCCGAAGCCTCCGTGTGCGCCGCCGCACAGCTCGCCAATCCGCCGCAGAGCGCGCTCACCAACGCCCTCAGGCCCGTCTCACCCGACGCGTCCGGCTCCGCGCCCAAGGTGACCTGAAACATCCAGCCGCCCTCGCTCAGCTGGTCCATGAGCCACTGCACCAAGCGGCGTCGCCCCATGCCGGCGGTACTCCGGATCACGGCGATCTGCGTCGTGCCCTCTGCGCAGACAATGCTCGCTCGAGACCACAGCCAAACAAGCTCTTCGTCGCGGCCAACCAGCGGCGCGTCTTCGGGCGCGAGGTCCGACGCCCCCGCCTGCAGGGCCTTCGTGGTCCCTCGATTCGGCGACCGCGCGAGCGGCGTCTGGAGTGGGAGCAGCGCAGTGTCCGAAGGGCTCGACTGTTCGAAGCCACGCAGCGCGAGCGTTGCGTCTCCGTCGCCCTCACCGTCTTCGTCGTCTCGGGCTTCGGCTGGGCTGAACTGACCCAGCAAGCGGCGCAGCTCCGCTGCGTTCCTCGGCCGACGCCCCGGGTCCTTCTCGAGGCAGCGCAAGACGATCGCGTCCAAGCCCAGCGGGACGCTCAGACCAAACCGCGGAACGAGCGGTGGTACAGGGTCCATGACGTGCTTCAGCGCGACCGCCATCGCGTGCGCGCCCGAGAACGGCGGCGCACCTGAGAGGCACTCGTACAGGATCACGCCCACTGCGTAGAGGTCTGTCGCCGGACCGACCGAGCCCTTGCCCGCCGCCTGCTCGGGCGCCATGTAGAGGGGCGTTCCAAAGGCATCGCCCTGCGCCTGAGTCAGCTTGATGTCTTGGTCGTCTTCGATCCGCGCGAAGCCGAAGTCGAGCAGCTTCACTTGGGGCCGCTGGCCCGACACGCGCTCGACCAGAATGTTCTCGGGCTTGACGTCGCGGTGCACCACGCCGCGCGCGTGCGCGAACGCCAATGCGGCCAAGACTTGGTCCGTGATCGAGAGGAGCTCGTCGAGCTCGAGCCCCTCGTCGCGCAGCTCGGAGAGAGGGCGCCCCCGTACGAGCTCCATCGCCAGAAACGCAGAGCCGTCTTCGCCCTCACCGAAGTCCAGCAGACGGACGATGTGCGCGTGATTCAGCCGAGCGACCGCCCGGGCCTCGCGCACGAAGCGGCGCCGCACGCGCGCGTCCCGGGCAAACTCTGGCCTCAGCCCCTTGAGCGCGACCCGCTGTCCCGTCCGGTGGTCGAGCGCCTCGAAGACGAGGCCGATGCCCCCTTCTCCGAGCAGCTCACCCAAGGCGTAGCGACCCGCGACCAGCTGTCCACGCTCCATGGCGCAGAGACTAGCACGCGTCAGGCGGCGCGCGCCTGAACGAAGGCGACCAGACCCTCAAGCGTCTTGACCTCACGCAGGTGGTCGGCCCGGGCCTCAAGCCCGAACTCGCGTTCCAAGAAGAACGCCAGGTCCACCAGATCCAGGCTGTCCAGCATCAGCGTCCCGCCCAACGTCGCGGTGGGCGTCAACAAGGGCTGGGCGCGCGCGAAGTCCGTGTGCAATATCGTCGCGACGCGGGCGTGGATCTCGTGGGCGGTCATCTCGGCCTCCGCACCGCCCGCTCTGCAAACCCCGGGCCGCGCGATTCTGGCCACCAAACCCGCCACATCGGCGCGCGAAACACGAGACTGAGCCCATGCTCGAGAAGCGGACCTTTCACGTCGACCAAGGCACAGGGTGGCAAGTCGCCTTGCACCGCTACCGCGATCCGCGTTTCCTCCGAACGAACGCTGACCCCGTCGTCTTCGTGCCGGGCTTCGCGATGAACAGCTACATCCTCGGCTACCATCCGACCGGGCGTCCCCTGACCGCCTATCTGGCAGAGCGCGGGTACGAAGTCTTCTGCCTCGACCTGCGCGGCCAAGGCGAGGCGCGCGCCACGAAGGGGCACCGTCGCTTCGGTCTCGAGGATGTCGCGCTCATCGACCTGCCGGTCGCGCTCGACGCGGTGATGGAGCGCGCCGCTCACGGCGCTCAAGGCGGGGTGAGCGTAGTTGGCTGCAGCCTCGGCGCGACATACATGTTCATGAACGCCGCTTGGCGCCCTCATCCGAGCGTCCGTCGCCTGGTCAACCTGGGCGGCCCGCTCCGGTGGAACGCGGTCCATCCGCTCCTCACTGTGCTCTCGCGCGCGCCCGTCGGGGCGTTGCCCATCCGCGGCACACGCCGCATGGCCCGCGCGGCGCTGCCGCTCCTCGCGAAGCTTCCGGGCGTCCTCGACCTCTACCTGAACCCCGCGCTCTGTGATCTGACGCGGCCCGAAGCCCTCGTCAACACCATCGACGACCCGATCCCGAGGATCAATGCGCAGATCGCGCGCTGGGTTCAGGCACGCGACCTCGTCATCGACGGCCGCAACCTGAGCGTCGACGCGGCGAGCATTCGGCTTCCCCTCCTGACGATCGTCGCAAACGCCGACGGGATCGTCCCAGAGGCGACGGTCACCTCGGGTGACCAGCTGGTCGGTACCGAAGCCGCGCTGCGCAAGGTCATCGTCGCCGGTGACGCGCGCGCCCGCATGGCGCACGCGGACCTCTTCATGAGCAACGTCGCCGAGCAGTACGTCTTCTCGCCGCTCGCCGACTGGCTCGACGCCGGCCCGAGACTCTAGGCTACGCCTGTAGGAATCAGCCGCATGCGACTGGGCGTGAGAAAACGCACGCCCCGGTCCATACACGCACTTGCTGCGGGTACGTGCCCATACATTTCCGCGAAAACCGCGTGAAAATCGGCATGGATTTTGCTCCTATGCGGCCCGAATCCCCTTCGTCAACCGACGCACGGGGTCAGGAAATTCCAGTTTCGAGTGCCGAACGAAACGAGAGGCAACAGGGAATGATGAAGAACCGCCGATCATGGCTTGCCGTCGCCCTCCCGGGCGTCGTCCTGCTCCCCGCCTGCAGCGAGGAGGTCAAGGACATCAACCGGGTCCAGCCCGGCTACATTGCAAAGGACGCGCTCGCGGGCGAGTGGTACTACCGACAGACTGTCGTTGATGTACCGCCGGACGTCGGCATTGGCTTCGTCGGTCTCGAGGGCAAGCTCGAGAAGGTCGTCTTCGACGTCCGCGCGGACGGCGTCTTCGTTCGCCGTGCGCACGAGGCGATCGAGGGCCTCGACGAGGACATGGCGCTCCCGGGCGCGCAGTTCCAAGGCGACGTGGTCGCGCACATGCGCTCGAACACGTTCGATATCCGCCGCGACTACAACCGGTCTTCTGGCTCGCAGAGCAACGTGCTCAACGAGAACTCGAGCGACCGTCCGTGGTGGGAGCAGGACTTCCTGCGGCCGGATTGGTCGTCGTTCCAGGGCAAGGGCGCGGTCGACTTCGTCGGCATGTTCAAGGCAGCGGCGTCTGGCAGCTACTTTGTGCCGCAGTACGAGCGCACGAACCCTGACCACCTGCAGCTCGACCCGACCGAGGGCGTGATCAACTTTACGCAGTCGTACACGGTCAGCGACGGTGGCTACACATGCTTCATGGAGTTCGGCTTCTACCGCAGCTCCACGAACACGCGGAATTCGTGCGGCACCGGCGACATCAATATCCGCCACTCGTTCCTCCGTATCAACCCGGACGACGCCGCTCAGTTCGAGCCTCGCCGGTACTTTGACCGCGACATCCTGCGGGACGAAGACGGCCGCCCGATGACGTACGTGACCGTCTCCGTGCCCGACGGCCGGGGCGGAAACGAGTACGTCGACGTCGAGTGCACGTCGGACACCCTCGCCCAGCTCGCCCCCAACTACAGCGCGGCGGACTGCAAGCCGGTCGCCGCGCCAGGCATGAATCGCTTCGGCTTCTTCCGCACCGAGCGCTTCGCCACCGACCGTCGCGTGCCGAACGGCCACGATGAACTGCGTAACTTCTATGCCAACCACCACAAGATCTGGGAGCAGGTCTACGAGTGGGAGTTCGAGAGCGACGGCAAGACGATCAAGCGCACTGAGGACGGCAAGCCCGTCGTCAAGCGTGATGCGAAGGGTGAGCCCGTCCGCGTTCCGGTCGCGGAGCGCAAGGTCCGTCCGATTGTCTACTACCTGAACGTCAACTTCCCGGATGACCTCAAGGAGACGGCGCGTACGATCGCCCAGGACTGGGACACGGTCTTCGTCAACGCGATCGCCTCCGCGAAGGGGATCAGCGCGGACGCGCTCCGCGCTCAGATCGCGGCGGACGACCCGAACGGCAAGAACACGGCGTACCGCATCGAGGAGAACGGCTGCACCCCGTCCGCGGTCGAGGCCTACCTCGAGCGCGTGCCCGAGCTGCGGGATGTCGCGAACAACACCGCCGAAGGCCAAGGCATCCTGCCGGGCAATCTGACCCGCATCTGCGCTGCCCTTGAGAGCGAGAGCGTCGACCTTGGCGTGGAGAAGTTCGTCTGGCAGCAGGTCGGCGACGTCAAGTACAGCTTCGTCTACTGGGTCAACGAGAACCAGCCGCAGGGCCCGCTCGGCTTCGGGCCTTCGGGTGCCGACCCGCAGTCGGGTCGCATCCTGAGCGGTAACGCCTACGTCTACGGCGCTGCGATCGACGAGTACAGCCGCGCCTCGATGGACACGATCCGGTTCCTCAACGGTGACATCCTTGAGGAGTACGGCGAGGAGTACAACTCGATCGCCAGCGGTCAGACCGTCGAAGACTGGTACGAGATGCGCAAGCGCAGCCGCGCGGACGAGCCGGTCGAGATCAGCCAGGGTCTGCGGAACGAGCTCGCGCAGCGCTTCGCTCCTTACCAACTGAAGAACCCCGAGATCACCCGCTTCGACAACGGCAACATCGACCTCTCGAAGGTCGTGAAGAACATGTCCGACCGCGCGCGCCAGCGCGACCCCGCCGACCCGTTCTACGGTGTTGATAACCGCGGTGACTCTCGCGAGTTGCTCAAGATTCGCCTGCGTGAAGACCCCCTGCTCCGTGCGCGCATGGTCCCGCAAGCCACCCTCGCGCTCGTTGAGCGGATGTTCCAGTGGAACTCGGACGACCACCTCGGCGAGGAGATGCCACCGGAGATGCTCGACGCGATCGTTGAGCTCGCGGTGAACCCGCGCGCGATCGGCGAGCACATGCAGAAGCGCACGCAGTTCTACCTGGAGCGCAACATCTCCCTGCCCGAATTCTACGACGATGCCGTTTACGGCCTCGCGCTGTCGCTCAAGGGCCAGTCGCCTGAAGAGGTCTACAAGAAGGTCCGCGAAGAAATCTTCCGCGGCGTCATGCTGCATGAGATCGGGCACACGCTGGGCATGACGCACAACTTCCGCGCCTCGGCGGATGCCTTGAACTACTTCGACGAGTTCTGGGACATCGAGGAGCGCTTCGACACGGACGCGGAGCGCGACCTCGAGCTGCAGCCGCAGTACCGCTACACGTCGATCATGGACTACGGCGCGCGGTTCAACTCCGACTTCGAGGGTCTCGGTAAGTACGACCAGGCCGCTATCAAGTTCGCTTACACCGGTATGGTCGAGAAGTTCGAAGACGACGTCCCGGTCCCGGGTCGCCTCGACATGCACCTCGAGTTCGATAACTACACGAAGATCCCCGACCTGCTCGGGGGCGACCTTGAGAACCTGAAGCGCCGCGAAGACATCGCAGCCGACGAGGCGGTGGCGGCACTCCGACAGGGCGTCCGTGAAAACGGTGTACTCTTCGCCGAGAACCCCACGCGCGCCGCCAAGGACTACTGGATCGACCGGACCGTCCCGTACTTCTACTGCTTCGACTACTACAACGGGAACGACCCGCGCTGTCGCACTTGGGACGAGGGGCCGACGTACGAGGAGTCCGTCCGCTCGGCCGTCCAGCGGTTCTGGAACTACTACTTCTTCAACAACTACCGGCGCGGTCGCGACGAGTACCAGTACCAGAACGCGTACTTTGGTCGGATCGAACGTCTGATGCCGTACCTTGAGTTCCCCTTCCAGTCGTACGCCTTCCTGCAGCAGTTCACGAACCGCGACGGCCAACAGCTCGACGTCGCGGAGGACCTGCTGCGAGCATCCGCGCTGACGACGGACTTCATGCTCCAGGTGCTCGGTACGCCCGACCCCGGCCCGACGTGCAAGTTGCAGATCTCGGGCGGCTTCAACCCCGAGTTCAAGTACCTGCCGGCGAGCACGTTCCTCGACTACGGGGACACGCGAGACTGTCAGGCGCGCGGCGATTTCTACGACATCCCGCTGGGCATAGGTCGTGGCCAGTTCCTCGACCTGTCGGACGACTACAACACCAAGATCGACTACATCGGCACGTTCTACGAGAAGCAGTACATGCTCCTCGCCATGCTCAACAGCGGCCTGACCTTTGCTCAGCTCCCCGGCGCGATCCTTGCCTCGTACGACGCCGCGGGCGGCCAGTACGGCATTCGCTTCGGCTACTACGACGTCTTCTCGGAGTCGATGGTGAGCCTCGTGAACAGCATCCTGAACGGCGCGTTCGGCTACCTGCGGTGGAGCACGTTCGACCGCGGCGACTTCGGCGACGCCTTCGCTTCACGTCCCTATCACACGCGCGTCACGAAGGACGCGGACGGGAACGTTGAGCTCCAGTTCCCCCGCTTCTTCGACTACGCCGCGGTCGACCCCCGCCTGCCGGCCTCGAACGGCGCCGGTCTGGGCGACGAGTCCACGGAGATCTGGACGTACATCCCGTACGACCTCGGCAACTTCTCGGTCTACGCCGCGACGCAGCTCAACAGCCGCGTCAACGACGACCGCCTCGACTTCTACCAGTATGTCGCGATCGAGGTCGTCGGCTCGGGCAGCGAGCGTGATGTCACGCCTCGGAATCCGAACGCTGACATGGTCGAATTCGTGAACCCGAAGTCGGGTGAGACGATGCGCGCCTACCAGACCGAGGACGGCCGCTCGATGGCGGTCGAGCTTCTTCGCCGCGCCACCGCCGCCGCCAATGATTGGCGCGCCGCCGAGGCGAACCGCGAGAGCGACCCCGACGAGTTCAACAATCAGGACGCGAAGCTGGAGTTCTACCTGGGCGTGGTCCAGGACTTCCGCCTGCTCCGCTCCGTCATGGACATGGGGAAGTGACCATGACTCTCCGCACCAAGGACACCCGCCTCATGAATCGCATCGCGCTGCCGGCGCTCGGCGGCCTGCTCTTCTTCGTGCACGGCTGCGCCGAGCCCGTTCAAGACATCAACACCATCCACGAGAAGCTCCTGCCCAAGACGATGTTCGAGGGCACGTGGTATTACCGACAGATGGTCGTGGGGTCTGACCCCACGGTCAGCTGGGGCGGCATGGTCGGCCTCGAGGCTGACACCGAGAAGGTCATCTGGGAGATCCGCGAGGACCAGCTCATCGCCTACCGCGCGCACGAGGGCGTCCCCGGCATCGACGAGGACGACACGCTGCCCGGGTCCAAGTACCGCGGCGAGCCCATCGTGTCGTTCCCTGTCTCGGGACACTTCGATATCGAGCGCGGCTATAACGCGCAGACCGGCGAGCAGAACAACACGATCGGGACGAATACATCGGACCGCCCGTGGTACGACCGAGACTACCTCGACATCGACTTCTCGACGTCGCTCGGCAGCCCCGCCGACTTCGGGATGTTCCTGAACTTCCAGGACAACTTCGACGTCGCGGGCTGGGACGACACCTACCGCTACTCGCCCGACCAGCCCATCTACGAGAAGAACTACATCGAGTTCACGAACATCCGTGAGGTCATCGATGACTTCTCCTGCTGGTACCTCTACGGCGAGTCCGGCGCCTGCACGGGGGGCACGGTCAAGCTGCGTCACTCGTTCCGCAAGGTCGATGACGCCGCCGCGACGCAGTACGACACGCGCGACTACGCGGACCTGATGCCCATCACGAAGGACGGCGAGCGCAAGGCGATCCGCACGATCTACCTGCCCGTCCCCCTCCCCCGCTTGGGCGGCGGTCGCGACCCGAACCTGACCTGCGAGACGAATGATGACTGTCCGCAGTCGCCGAACGGTCAGTACTCGTCGACGTGTGTGCAGGGCTCCTGCCGCGCCTACGTCTTCGGTCGCAGCGAGTCGGACGCCCGGTCGTTCCGAAACGACTTCGACATCGCCGAGGCCACCTCGGAGTGTGAGACCTCGACGGACTGCGTCTTCGGTCTCGCGTGTGTCGACGGCCAATGCGGTCAGTGCTTCGGGAACTCGGACTGCGCCGAGGGCGAGGTCTGCGTCCGCGGCCTCGACCAAGGCCGCACGCAGGCGTTCCGCTTCGACGGCGGCGAGTGCTCGCCCGCGTATGTCGAGATGACCTGCTCGCCTGAGCTTTTCGAGGCACTCGACCGCACGTTCGCGCCGGGCACGTTCACGGAGCGGGACTGCAATGACGCGACGATGCAGCAGCTCGAACGCTTCGGCATCTTCCGGACGGAGCGTCCGGGGTACGACCGCGAGACGGGCAGCAACCGTGACGAGGGCCGCAACTACCTGGCGAACTTGCACAACATTTGGCAGGCGAGCTTTGAGCTGGGCGATGACGGCTTGGCCGACAAGTCCAAGCCGATCCCGCTCAAGGACCGGCTCCCGAAGCCCATCGTCTACCACCTGAGCGTGGGCTTCCCCACGGATCTGAACGAGGCCAACGTCCAGATCATGAAGGACTGGAACGCGGCGATGACGGGCGCGGTCCGCGCCGCGACTGGCCGGTCCGATGCGGAGGTCGCAGAGCAGGTCCGGGCGTTCAGCGAAGCACAGGCCGAGGACGCGCTGTTCCTCGAGGGCGACACGCTCCAGCACGGGGGGATGTACCAGATCCGCGAGAACAACTGCTCGTTCCGCGGCTTGGACGCCTACTTGACGCGGCACCCGAAGTACTTGGGCGTGGTCGATGGCGCGGTGAACGCGCAAGAGCGCGCGCCATCGGCCGCGTTCAACTCGACTGGCCGGACCTACTCGGCGGCCCTCGCGACGGAGCTCAAGGGCAAGCTGCTCATTGGCAACCTGCCCCGGGTCTGCGCGGCGCTGACGCGCGCGACGACGGACGACAACGTCCGTGGCGCTGACGGCTCGACGGACTACTTCCACTGGCAGAAGCTCGGCGACCTTCGCTACAGCTTCCTCGCGTGGGTGAACGAGAAGCAGCCGGATGGCCCCCTCGGCTACGGCCCCTCGTCTACGGACGGCGAGACCGGTGAGGTCATCTCCGCGAACGCGAACATCTACGGCGCCTCGCTCGATGGGTACGCCCGCAGCGCGGTAGACACGGTGCGCGCGATCAACGGCGACCTGACGCCGCAGGACATCATCGACGGCATCAACACGGCGGAGTGGCTGGCGCGGAGCCGAAGCATCGCGGACGCGCCGAGCGGCCTGAGCGCCGAGGCCGCCCAGTCGTATGAGACGCGTCGTCTGCGCGCGCTCGGCACGAACGACCTCGAAGTCCGCAAGCAGTCGATGAACCCGCGCTTCAACGCCATGAAGCCCATGGCGCTCGCTGCCCAGAGCAAGGTCATCCGGACGCCCGACTCGATCCAGAGCCCGGGTGAGGCCCGGATGGAAAAGCTGATGTCGGACCCGGAGATCGCCGAGATGGTGGTCCCGACCGAGGTCAAGGCGCTGGTGAACGCGACGGTGCGCACGCGCCCGGGCGAGGACGCCGAGGCGGTCGCCGCACAGGCCGCGCGTGACTTCGTGTCCAACCCACGCCGCTTCCACGATCGGACGCGAGAGCGTCACGAGATGTTGGAGAAGGCGCGCGTCGACACGTTTGAGATGATCGACGACGCCGTCATCGGCAAGGCGCTCGAGCTCAAGGGTCAGGATCCGGAGGCGCTCTACAAGACGCTGCGCGCCGAGATCTACCGCGCGGTCACGCTGCACGAGATCGGCCACACCATGGGCCTGACGCACAACTTCGCGGGCTCGTTCGACGCACTGAACTACCAGGACGAGTACTGGAAGATCATGAACGAGACGCCTGCGGGCGACGGCAACGACGACGACACCCTTGCCGACCGCGTCCAGAAGCGCCTGCCCGAGTTTACCTACTCGACGATCATGGACTACCACGGCCGCTTCAACAGCGACGATAAGGGCCTCGGCAAGTACGACTTGGCCGCGATGAAGTTCGCGTACGGCCAGACGATGGAGGTCTTTGAGGATGGCGTGAACGTCCCGACGTTCCCCTTCACGAGCCTCTACATTCAGTATGTCTGGGGCAATGAAGTGCTGCCGAACGTCTACGGCGAGTCGGTCGCGAACCTGTCCAAGCGCAAGGACGTGCCCATCGAGGACGTGCTCAAGGACCGCTACACGCAGGCCGAGGAGAACCTCACGAAGGGCATTCAGACGCTCTTCGAGCCGGTCTCGGGCTTCCGCGCACCGCGCGAGGTGCCCTATCAGTACTGCGAGCACGCCTACGAGGGCCGGGCAGGGTGCCGGATGTTCGACCAAGGGACCACGCACACGGAGATGGTCCGGTACGCGATCCAGAACTACTGGAACTACTACCGGTTCAACAACTACCGCCGCGGTCGTCGTGAGTGGACGTTCTACAACAGCTGGTTCGGGCGTCAGTACAACCTCATGGAGGACCTGACCTACGCGATCCGCTACTACATCTACACGGGCAGCGAAGACCGCGTCGGTCAGGACTACCTCGAGGCGACGCTGACGGCGTTCAACTTCATCAACCAGGTGCTCGGTACGCCGGTGCCCGGCCGACACTGCCTCGACGCGGCGTCGAACACGTATGCGTTCGACCAGACGTCGACGCGCTGCGAGTCGCCGATTCAGGTGGCCGACGGGGACGGTCGCGAGCCGTACATCCGATTCAACGATGAGCGCGAGACGCTCGAGACGTTCATCGGCGGTCGTGTCGACTACATCGGGTCGTTCTACGACAAGTTCATGTTCCTGTACTTCCTGATGGACGACTCGACGCGGTTCTTCAACGTCACGGACTTCGGTGATAGCCGTCGCTTCTCGATCAACTACTACCGCCTGTTCCCCGACCAGATCACCCGCATGATGCGCGACATGGTCTTCGGCAACCTGGGCATCGGCGGCAACGCCGTGACTGGCCCGGTCGTGGATGCGGACGGCAAGGTGCTGCCGCCTGTGGTCGCGCCGGCCAACGATGAGCAGGCGGAGCCGGAGGGCGCGCCCCGCATCGCGACGACCGTGCCCCGGGCGCTCGCGTTCCAGTCGCTGCTCGTCTCGTCGGTCTACAACTCGTCGCCGTTCGACCTCGAGTTCGACTTCATGGAGCGCATGCTCGTCTTCGAAGAGGGCTCGGCCGAGGCCCGCGCTCTCCCTGCCGACAAGGACATCGCGCGCTTCACGGACCCGCTCACGGGCGTAGTCATGGTCGCCCCGCAGGCGTACACGAACGACTCGATCAGCTTCGAGCTCCTGAACTACTTCCAGGAGTACACCACGAACGTGTTCGAGCCGGCGCGCGCAGCCGTCACGGCCACGCCCGGCGACGCTCAGGCTCGCGCCGACTACGAGACCGCGAAGCTGCAGGTCGGGCACTTCTCGGACTTCGTGAACGACTTCCGCTGGGTCCGAGCCGTCACTGAGCCGTACTTCGACTGAGATGCCCGAGGCCGACCGAGGCCGCCTGAGCCATCGCGCTCAGCCCGCCTCGGCCAGCTCGAGCTTCTCTCCCCACCTCGACCAGACGAGCCGCCGTAACGTGGCGTGCTCGGGCTGACTCAAGGCCGGGTCCCGCTCCAAGAGCGCCACGGCTTCCGTCCGCGCACGCTCGACCAGGTCTGCGTCACGCACCAGGTCCGCGAGCTGCAGGTCGGTCACCCCCGCCTGGCGAGTGCCCAGCATCTCGCCCGGGCCCCGCTGCTCAAGGTCCGCCTGTGCCACGACGAAGCCGTCCTGCGTCGACGTCATGACTTTGAGCCGCGCGAGGCCCTCGTCTGTCGGGCGCTCGCCCGCGAGCAACAA
>Ga0114972_10001075_pt1 | contig 20646 bp, 21 predicted proteins | sample M_140807_EF_Meta_FD_87354 | JGI IMG/M metagenome (GOLD analysis project Ga0114972, IMG submission 87354) | Freshwater microbial communities from Lake Montjoie, Canada to study carbon cycling - M_140807_EF_MetaG | ecosystem: Environmental > Aquatic > Freshwater > Lake | place: Lake Montjoie...
AAGAGATTGACACCCAGCAACACAACGAGTGCCGACACCACATTCACCGGCTGAAGCCCAGCACCCAGCGCCGCTAAGGCTGCGCTACCCCCCGCCAGTACGGCAATGACCAACAAAACAATAACGGCAACCCAAAGTCCAGACTGCACGCGCCCAAGCGCCAGCGTAACGCCCGACGTTTCTCCGAGTAAATTGGCGCGCATCGCGATTTGCAGCGCTGCAGTGGGTTCGCGGGCCGCCCGCAAACAGGCAGCCCGATCGTCGAGCTGCCCCCATTGCGTCTCTTTCAGACGAAGCGCCTCACACAGCCAAGATTCTTTCAAGGCAATACGGTTCTGCACTAAGGTTGGATGCTTAATGTCGGGCATCAAGTTCGGCTAGCCATAGAAAAGAAAAGGCTTGTTTAAATAGAAATAAGTGGGCGATTTGACCGCGGCGCTCACTGAAGGGGTGCTGGTACGGATAAACCACAATCAGGAGTTTACGCGCAGTCAGGTTGCTGACCTGATTGATCTATATCAACCGCGAGTGGCGCCACAGGCGCTAAATTGAACGAACCACACGACTGCTGCGGTGATTTCAAGGAATACGAACGAATCACTCCACGCAACGTGCCGGTTTACTGAACGATTTAGCCCTTTTGAGTGCGAGGGCGGAACATCGCAGCCTGACTCAGAACGTCCTAACAGGAAAATAGCAATGCGTCTGCTGGTTGCCGAAGATGATGCGCTGCTTGGTGAAGGAATCCAAGCGGCCTTCAAAATAGCGGGATATGCGGTGGACTGGGTTCAAGACGGTCAGCAGGCGCTGTTAGCGCTTGAGCACGAAAGCTATTCAGCCTGCGTGCTAGATTTGAGCTTGCCCAAACTTGATGGCCTGAGCCTGCTCAAGACTATCCTTCAAAGAAAAAACGCCATCCCCGTTTTAATTCTGACCGCCCGCGACAGCCGCCAAGAAAAAATTGCGGGGCTGGATGCCGGCGCAGATGACTACCTCACCAAGCCCTTTGATCTGCCTGAGCTTCAGGCAAGAATTCGCGCGTTGTTACGACGTGCGGTGGGCTCAGGCTCGACCGAGCTAACGTATGGCGCTGTCATGCTTGATTCCACGGCCAGACGCGTATTTTTAAATCAAGAGCAGATCACGCTTTCCTCCAAAGAATATGCCCTACTCTACGATTTGCTCAGCCATCAAAATCATGTGCGAGCACGCGGCGATCTTGAACAGACCCTGTACGGCTGGGGCGAAGAGGTTGAGAGCAATGCGGTTGAAGTTCATATTCACCATCTGCGCAAAAAACTTGGGGCTGATCTAATTCAGACCGTGCGCGGGATGGGTTACGTCGTGGGCTCTAAATGACGACACGGGCGAGGCTTAAGGCGAAGTCGCTTCGATTAAACTTAGTGTTGATCCTTGCGTTTGCATTCGTACTAGTGTGGCTCGCGGTCGCATGGTTTGCTTACGACAAAGGCTTGCATGAAGCAGACGAGTTACTAGACGGTCAACTTGCGCTTTCGGTCCGCTTACTTGAAGGACAGATCAATCACGAAGAGCAAGAACATCCAGGCACCTTTTAACAGGCAAAAATCTACCTCTGCAAGCAAGATTTATTTGGCACAGGTCGTTGATCTTGACCCCTACGGCAGATTACCCTACGAGCAAGAATTAGCTTTTCAGATTTGGGCCTTAGACGGCATTTTGAAAATGCGGTCGGCAAATGCTGAACAGATGCAAAAAGCGCCAGACATGGGCTTTAGCAACCAAACGTTCAACGGACTGCTCTGGCGCAGTTACAGCAAAACAAGTCAAGACAAAAAATATCTGGTGCAAGTTGCTCACCCTGTCGATACGCGCAAAGAGATTGGGCTCGAGGTGGCCTTGCGGGTTGCCTTTCCGGTCTTACTCGCATTTCCACTTTTAATCTTGTTGATGTACTGGGCCGTGACGTACTCTTTACGCCCCTTAAACACCATCGCCGATAACTTGTCGCGACGTACGATATTTGAACTCGACCCGGTGGTCACGGATAATGTCCCACGCGAAATTAAGCCAATCATTGCTGCCTTCAATGTCATGCTCGAACGGGTCAGGGTCAGCATCCAAAATGAACGCCAATTCACTTCAAATGCGGCTCATGAATTACGCACACCTTTGGCGGGCATTAAGCTGCACGCCCAACTCGCCGAGACAACGAGTGATGATACTGCGCGCCAGCGCTTCTTAGCGCTGGTGCTCAAAGGGACAGAGCGCGCCGAACGACTGGTCGGGCAAATGCTCAAACTCGCCCGTCTTGAACCGCAGCATAGCGACCCAACCGATCGGGATCAGCCCGTCAGCATTCGCAATTTAATCCTGCAAGTACAAGATCTTGAAGCCTTTGAACTGCGAGCAAAATCTCAAACATTTAACGTGGATATCCCCGCGCAAATCGGCGAGCTGTTGGGGCAAGAAGATTTATTGCTCGTGGCGCTGGCAAACTTGGTCAGTAACGCCTCAAGGTACAGCCCCCACAACACAACCATCACGTTAGGTGCCTGGCTTGATGACCAATCGTTGGGGCTATACGTTCAGGATCAAGGGCCGGGCATCCCTGAGCAAGAGCTTGGTACGATCACACAGCGCTTTACACGAGGCGCCAACCTGCAAGGTGAAGGAAGCGGCCTAGGCTTGGCCATCGTTGAGAAAATTGCCAGTCTGCATCAGGCACAACTCAGATTCATGAATTTACCTAACGCTGGGTTACGCGTTGAAATAGTCTGGCCCAACGCAGCTCGTGTGAAGTCTTAAGATTTCCCTAAGAAAGCATCGCTACAGTGACTACACATCCTGAGACACATCGTGGATCACATTTATTTCGATAGCGATTTTTTACTTAGAGAGCTTAACCATGCGCAACAAAAAGATACACCTCGCAGTTTTTTTATGCCTGTTCCAACTGAGCACCGCAAGTTACGCGGATCGACACGGCCACGAACAAGACGATGATCATGACGGCTACGAGCAAGATGAGTGCCGCTCAAGCAGGGGCTCTTGCAACACCCTATCAAGCGCTCAATCTTCGTACTCGAGTTCGTCAATATCGGGGTCAGGCTACGTGAGCAACTCTCGAGAAGGCTGTTCTGAAGACGGTCATGATTCGTATGAATCTAATCACCGCGAGTCTAACCACAACTCGACTTGCGCGGCACCTATTCAAACAAGTGCGGCCCTGTCGTCGTCAGTCAATTCGCGAGTCGCCGACTCATCATCAAGGTACGAGGGTTCGAACTATGAGGTTGAAACAAACGATGATCAGGGATTTCAATATGAACGCTCGCATGACGGTGGCAATGGTGGTGGCGATTAACGCTTACCAACCTTGACACGCGCCTCGCCCTGACCACTGGGAGGCTTAGACGACTAAGTATCCTTGAAGGGATGCTCAAGAATATACTGACGTAGCGCGCCATCGACCCGGGTTTGCCAGCCTTGGCCGGTTGCCCGAAAACTCGACAGCACGTCTCTAGATAAGCATGGTCAAACTCTGATACCTGCCGACACAAAGGGCTGCAAAGCAGCGATTTAAGCGCGGCATCGCTTAATCATTGTTCGCAGAAATACTTAACCGAAGCACACGCTTAACAAGCGAGAAATATTTGCTAACAAATTTTTACCAAAGATAACTTGAATATCTTGCTTCAACAGGTGTATCCTCCTCCGTATGAAACTGGTTGACTCAATCCCTCCTTCTCAAAGTGACTTAACACTTGCTCGGGCGAACCACGAAAGTTGGTTTCAAAATAAAGTATTAGCTTCAATGCAAGACACAAGACCGCTGGTTAATCACGAACAAGTGATGTCCGAAATAGAAGCCATCATCAACCAAGCTGAGCTGAAAAGTCGGAAACCGGCTTAGTGCGGGAGGTCGTTTGGCGCGCTAATGCGCGCGACAATTTAATCGAAATTATTCGTTTCATTTCAAGCGAAAATATCGCTGCAGCTAAGCGTCTTCAACGTCAAATTCAAGGTGCCATACTCTCGGCGAGTGTGCATCCGTGTCTTTACCGGATCGGACGGGTCGACGGCACTCGTGAGATTGTCGTATTGCCCAACTACATCGTTGTATATCGATTTACGACTTCACAAATCGAAGTGCTGAGCGTTCTTCATGCACGGCAACAATATCCTCGCTAAACCAGCAACGCCACCGCTTTAATCTGCGCCCAAAGCGCAAGGCCTGGCGCGATATTCAAACGCGCCACTGACGCGTATGAAATCTTGGCTAGCAAGCGTTGCTGGGGTTGGTTGCCCGCAGACAATTCGATCAAGGCCTGACCGCCTGCTCCGTCTCGTATTGCAAGAACGGTGACAGGCAAAATATTTAGCATGCTGGTGTCAGAGTGATGGCTGAGCGCCAGGCTCACATCGCGAGCATGGATGCGTACACGTAAACGATCGCCTGGCGCGTGAGCAGGGCCATGTGCGTACAGCGTTCCCATTGGGCTTTGCAGTGTGAGCAAACCGTGCGCATCACGCTGCTCGACCGTCGCCTGCACCACCACGCCCGCATCGTCGCGCAGAGCGAGCGGTGCATCAGGATGATTCATGACCTCAAGTGCCGGGCCCGCCTGGCGCACGCGCCCGCCTTTCATCAAGACCAGATAATCTGCCAAACGCGACATCTCATCGACCGCATGGGTAACATATAAAAACGGGATAGTCGTGGTTTGCTTGAGGCGTTCGAGGACACCCAAAATCTCTGAGCGGCGCGCTGCATCAAGCGCGGCCAAGGGTTCGTCAAGCAAAAGAATATCTGGGCGGGTGAGCAACGCACGACCCAGCGCGACGCGCTGGCGCTCGCCACCCGATAATTGACCGATCGCCCGCTGCAACAGTGGTGCCAAATCAAGTTGCTCAACACACTGCGCATACTCAGCCGCTGTACCACCCACACGTTGCCAGCCGTAGCGCAGATTTTGCTCGACAGACAAGTGAGGTAACAGTGCTGAGTGTTGAAATACAAAACCAACACGCCGTTGATGTGCGGGCACAAACACGCCCGGCGCCTGCCAGGTTTGTTGGTTGATGCGGATATGGCCTTTGACGTCGGGCTCGAGCCCGGCGATGGCACGCAAGATGGTAGTTTTGCCACCACCAGATGGGCCAAAAATGACTGTCGTGCCCGAAGATGGTAGTGTTAAGTCAACTGACAGCTCGAAGGCAGCCTCACCTGCTCGTAAAAGCTTCAGACTCAATTCGATACTGTTTTTTCCATCAGCTTGCACATCAAAGAGCGGCTGTCGCTTGGGCTTTTGATCCGCACGCTCAAGATCGCCCACCTGCGGCTCAGATGTGTGATTGGCCTGTCCGCGGCTTGAGTGCTCGTGCCCGCTCATCGCGCCTCGCCTTGCTGGTGCGACAGCCGCTGGCCATACCATTGCATCAGGCACAGCACCACAAACGAAAAGATCAATAACCCACCAGCTAGCCAGTGTGCTTGTTCGTAGGCCATTGCCTCAACACGATCGTAGAGCAGCACCGACAGCACGCGCGTTTCGCCTTCGATGTTGCCCCCCACCATCAGAATCACGCCAAACTCACCAACCGTATGCGCAAACCCCATTACCGTCGCCGTAATGAAGGCTGGACGACAAAGAGGGATCACGACAGTTTTAAAACGATCAAAAGGCGACGCGCGCAACGTTGCGGCAACATCCAAGATTGACGTATCTAAACTTGCAAAGCCCGCTTGCAAGGGCTGCACCACAAAGGGCAACGAATAGAGCACCGAGGCCAACAACAAACCCCAAAACGTAAATGCTAAAGAGCCCCAACCGATGGCATGCGTCAACTGACCAAGAGGCCCCTCTGGCCCCAACATGACCAGTAAATAAAATCCAAGCACGGTAGGCGGTAAGACCATCGGCAGCGCCACAATGGCAGAGAGCGGCGCTTTCAAGCGCGACCGCGTGCGCGCCAGCCACCAGGCAAGCGGGGTACCCAACAGCAACAAAATCACCGTCGTGAGTGTTGCGAGCTTAAGAGTCACCCACAGGGCAGCCAAAATCGCTGTCATCGCGGTGCGTCGCAGAATTTAGTTGTAGCCATGGCTTGCAATAATGCCTTGTGCTTCGGGCTGTTGCAAATACTGCATAAACGCCTTTGCCGCCGGGTTGTGTTGTCCACGGGTCAATAACACCGCCGTTTGAATAATTGGCTGATGCAACGACTCAGGCACCAACCAACTGTTTTGGTAAAGTTTTTTTTGTTCGGGCGTTTCGAGTGCAAACGCACGCGGCAACAGCCCAGCGTCAGCGTTACCACTAAACACAAAATGAGCGGCCTGACCAATGTTTTCACCCATGACTAAACGCGCTTGCACCTTGGGCAACAAACCCAGCGCCTCGAGTGTTTGTTTTGCGGCTAGACCGTAGGGTGCCAACTCAGGATTCGCAATTGCCAGTTTCTTAAACTGCGCCTCGCGCAGAAGTTGTTCGACCGAGGTGCTCGAACCAGGGGCTTGGCTGACAAACACTAGGCGTCCACGAGCGTAGTCAAACAAGGTGCCCTTGACTGCGAAGCCTTCATCAACAAGGCGCTCGGGGGTCTGACGGTCGGCCGATAAAAACACATCAAAGGGGGCCGCCTGACGGATCTGAGCATAAAACTTACCGGTTGAGGCCGCACTAATCGATATTTTGTAGGGGGTTTGCTCTGAAAATTTCAGTACTAGGACTTGTGCGGTATTGACAAAATTGCTGGCAACCGCCAAGCGCGCGTCTTTGGCATTAGACTGCAGCGAATAAGTTAACAAAAAAATCAATAAAATCAATAGCTTATTCAATTAACACCTCTAAGAACGACTTATAATCCGCACCTCGCTACAACTCTTTACCCGGTGTGATTCGAGCGCCTGTCAAACACTCTGTTGTTGGATAACCTGATAAACCTCAGGGTCGCCATGCACCAAAGCTCAAATTAAGAGTACAGTAATTCTACGGATATATCTGCACGACTTACTGGCTCGATTTCACACTATGACTCAGACACCCGCACCTTTAATCGATCGCTTCGGACGAAGCATTGAGTACCTGCGCCTGTCAGTGACTGATCGCTGTGACATGAAGTGCACCTATTGCTTGCCGAAAAGTTTCAAAGGTTACCAAGAACCAAAAAACTGGCTGACCTTTGATGAGATCGAGCGTGTCGTCGGGGCGTTTGCCCGTCTAGGCACCTCGCGGGTTCGTCTCACCGGTGGTGAACCACTGCTGCGCCGTAATCTGCCCCAACTGGCTGCGCGTATCAGCGCACTGCCCGGTATTCGTGATTTATCACTATCCACCAACGGCACCCAATTACCCAAGCACGCCGAGGCACTACGCGCAGCGGGCGTGTCGCGCTTAAACATCAGTTTAGATAGTCTGACGCGCGAGTGCGTCACCCAGATCACCGGTCGCGATTCGATTGACGACGTCATGGAGGGCCTCGCCGCAGCTGAAGCTGCAGGGTTTTCTCCGATCAAACTGAATATGGTCGTGATGCCTGGCGTCAATGAACACGAAGTTGAAGCGATGACCGAGTTCTGTATCAATCGCGGTTTTATTTTGCGCTTGATCGAAACCATGCCCATGGGCAGCACCGGTCTGAAATCAAGCTACGCCCCTTTAGGGCCCATTCTCGATCGTCTGCGCGAACGTTTTGACCTGATCCCCGAGATCAAAGAAATGGGCGGCGGGCCTGCACGCTACTGGCGCACGAAAGACGGTCGCGGTCAGATTGGCTTGATTACCCCAATTAGTCAGCATTTCTGCGCCACCTGTAATCGCGTGCGGCTGTCGGTGGATGGCACGCTGTACTTGTGCCTAGGCCAAGAAGAAAAACTCGAGATTCGCCCCCTGTTACGCGCTGGAATTAGCGACGAAGATCTGGAGCAAGCTCTGCGTGAAGCGATTGAGCTCAAACCCGAGCGTCATGAGTTTCGCGAAGCGCCCACCAAGATCATTCGCTTTATGTCGCAAACTGGCGGCTAAACGTACCTCGCGAGTCACCGTACACTAGCGGTATTCGTCACCGTGTGTCTTGAGCCATGAAACCCAGAGCCAATCTACTGAACTTTGAAGAGGCGCGCGAGCGCCTGTTAACTTCGGCATCGCCTTTAACAAGCATCGAAACGCTGCCTCTGCTGCAGGCGCAAGGCCGAGTGCTTGCCCAAGCTGTGACCTCGCCGTTGAATGTGCCCGGCTTTGATAATTCAGCGATGGATGGCTACGCCTTGCACGTTGCCGATCTCAACGCCCTACCCGACTCGTTCGCGGTGGTGCAACGTATCGCCGCGGGGCAAACCGGCATCCCCCTAGCGCCCAACACTGCCGCGCGCATTTTTACCGGCGCGCCGATCCCTGAGGGTACCAATGTTGTCGTACCGCAAGAAAACACCCAAGACGAAAATGGCGCGATCAAACTGACCCAACCGATTCGGTTGCATCAGCATATTCGTCGCAAAGGTGAAGACATCACGCTAGGCGGCCCTGTGCTACCTGCTGGACAGCGCTTGGGTGCGCAACACCTTGCCATGCTCGCCTCGATCGGCGTCGCAAGTGTGTCAGTTTTTGCCTGGCTAAAAGTAGGTGTATTTTTTACTGGTGACGAACTGACCGAGCCTGGCCAGCCCTTGGCACCTGGTGCAATCTATAACAGCAATCGTTACGCCATCAATGGTCTGCTCAGGCAACTTGGCTGTGCCATCGCCGATTACGGCATCGTGCGGGACTCTGCTCAGGCAACGCGTGAGGCATTGCAACGCGCGGCCTCTGAGAATGACGTGATCATTACCTGTGGTGGTGTTTCGGTGGGTGAAGAAGATCATGTCAAGGGTGCCGTACAAGCACTGGGTGCGCTTGATCTGTGGCAAATTTCAATGAAACCAGGCAAACCGTTGGCGTACGGCAAGGTCGGCGCTGCAGACTTTATTGGCCTGCCCGGCAACCCTGTCAGCTCATTTGTGACCTTTTTGTTAATGGCACGCCCCTTTTTGCTCAAACGCATGGGCGCGCAAGAGGCCCCACTGCGCTACTTAACCGCAACGGCTGATTTCAACTGGCCACGCCCAGACAAACGTCGTGAATTTTTGCGCGTCAAACTCGAGCAAGACTCGGGTGGTCAGCCTGCCTTACAACTGTGGCCCAATCAGGGCTCAGGTGTCATGAGCAGCTTAGCCTGGGCCGATGGCCTGGTTGACCTCGCCCCCGAAACAGTCATCACCAAAGGCGATAAAGTGCGGTATCTTTCGTTGTCTGAACTCTTACATTAATCCGCCACCATGCACTTAAAGGTTTTGTACTTTGCCCAATTACGCGAAAAATTCGGCCTCGCTGAAGAGTCTGTGCACGCGCCTGAAGGCGTGCGTACCGTCGCCGATCTGATGCAGCACCTCGGTGCGCGCGGTGGCGTCTGGCAAGAAACGCTAGGCGGTCAATATGCGTTTAGAGTGGCGATGAACCAAGAGATGGTGTCGCAACAGACTGCGCTGGTTGAGGGCGCTGAAGTTGCGATTTTTAGACCAGTGACGGGTGGCTGAATCATGAGCGCCCGTTTGTCTGTCGCTGTGCAAAATGAAGACTTTGACCTGCGTCACGAACACCAACAGCTTGTGCAACGCGATCATGGCGTTGGCGCCGTCGTGGCCTTCATTGGTATGGTGCGCGATCTGAATCTGGCCGACGATGTGGTGGCCCTTGAGCTTGAGCACTACCCCGGCATGACCGAAAAATCGTTGATGAACATTGTGCAGCAAGCCGAAAGTCGCTGGTCACTACAAGCTGCTCGTGTGGTGCATCGCGTCGGCAAGATGTACCCAGGCGATCAAATTGTGCTGGTACTCACGGCCAGTGCACACCGCGGTGACGCCTACGAGGCCAACACCTTCATCATGGACTATTTGAAAACCGAAGCGCCCTTTTGGAAAAAAGAATGGACTCCCGAGGGCCCGCGCTGGATTGAAGCGCGCGACAGTGATGATCACGCTGCCGCGCGTTGGAGCGCGCAACACCCCGCACCCAACCCTTAAACAGCGAGATCAGTTCATCACTAACTTAGGTGGCAGAGACAGTTCACAACCCTTAATCCTCAAAAAAAATCCACCAACTACCTTCAAGCTGCAAGATCCGCCAACAACCCAACTGAGATCTGAGTGAAGCACGATGAGCGAACCGAGTCACACTGAACATAAAACTGCTGGCGCAGCTTACGACGCACTTGTCCTGGCTGGTGGCAAAGGTAGCCGCCTTGAGGGGCGCGATAAAGGTTGGGTCATGCACCAGGGGCTACCGTTGATCGAGCATGCCTTGGCTTGCCTTGCTGCACAGACAACCGTCCCTACGCGCGTGTTGATTAGTGCCAATCGCAATATCGATGCCTACAAACAAACAGGGCATGCGGTCGTCACTGACGAACGAGAGAATTTTGCGGGTCCGCTTGCAGGCATTGAAGCAGGGCTCATGCGCTGCAAAAAAAATAACTTGTTGGTGATACCGTGCGACACGCCTCTATTGCCGCCTGACTTATTTGAACGCCTTGAACGAGCTTTGGCAGAAAACCCCTCAACGCTTGCAGCCTATGCAGTCACCAACGATGGCCCCCAACCTTTATGTTGCTTGCTGCGCCCCTCTGCCGCTGGCTGGCTAGCCAAATACCTAGACGAGCAACAAGCCGCAGCAATCAAATGGCTGGATCAGTTAGGTGCGTGCGCAGTGCACTTTGAAGACGCCACCGCCTTCAGTAATTTCAATACCATGGAGATGTTTCAATCTCTAAAGCCGAAAGGCCAGGCATGACGGTAAACCATACATACTTTGACACTCCAGGCCAAGCATGACAGCAGACCTCACACACTTTGATGCCGCAGGGCAAGCTCACATGGTTGATGTTTCGGCTAAAGCTGAGACACATCGCCGTGCCTTGGCGCAAGGCCGTATCACCATGCTGCCTGCCACGTTTGCGAAGCTCGCTTCAGGTAGCGCTGCCAAGGGCGACGTACTAGGCATCGCTCGCTTAGCGGGCATCATGGGCGCCAAACAAACTGGCGCGCTCATCCCACTCTGTCATCCAATTCCATTGACTCGCGTCACCGTCGAGTTTGTCAGCGATGCCGCAAGCTCGTCGGTCACCTGCACGGCCTGCGCCGAGACGGTCGGGCGCACCGGCGTCGAAATGGAAGCCCTTACCGCTGCCACCATCAGCCTGCTCACCATCTATGACATGCTCAAAGCCGTTGATCGTGGCATGGTGATCGATGCGGTGAAGTTGCTAGAGAAGCATGGTGGCAAATCTGGGAGCTGGGTGAGCTGATGTGATTCACTCACTCTTTTAGTGCGATTTGACGTCGACACTTGCAATCAAGCGAGCTCAGAAAATATAGATGGCCTTTGATTTGCACTCCATACTGACGGATGCCGCAACGATTGATGAGTTGCTCGGCCCTGGCTATCAGGCACAAGTCGGTCAGAAAGAGAGCACCGATCGCGCGGCGTTGCGACTGGCCGCATGGTGTCGCTCTGCTTCAAGCGGCGATTGGAGTCTATTCGTCAAACGACTCGGTCGTGACAAACTTTCTATTGAACAAGTCCTACCTAGATTTGCAGAGGTTAAATATTCGTCAGAGGTATCACAACCCCAATGGTTTGTAGATGCCCCATGGACATATCAAGCCTTAACCGGTGAACTTGGCAGTGACGCGCTTTTTATTGTTGAGGGTACAGAGGCTCAACCGTTTGAGAAAGTTTTTTATGCTCTCGTTGAGATTGCCGAGACAAACGTTATCAGTCGGACAACACCACAAGCACTCGCTTTATTGAAGGCGTCTGCTCGAGCAAATTTACGCTGCAGACTATTAAAACTTTTGACAGATCTGTACGCACCCTTGCTCTATAGCAAGTTTGTAGCAGTCTTAAAAAAAAGCGCCCCAGATCACAAACTACCCCCTTCGTCTGGCGCGGAAGGCACAGAGCACTTTGATCAGTTTATTGAAGAGCTTAGGGTAACTCTGCTCTCGGCAATCTTTACAGAGAAACCGGTTTTACTGCGCTTAACGGCCACAATCGTCAGGCAATGGATCGATACCACGACTGTGCTGATCACCCGACTGCATACTGATCTGACAACAATCAGAGCTTCGCTCACGCACTCGGCACCGAGCGTGAGCGTGCAAACGATTAGCGGTGGCTTATCTGATCCGCATAACTTCGGTCATTCGGTGCAGATCTTTACGTTTGATGACGATACCAAGCTTGTCTACAAACCTAAAGACTTGCGTGTAGATGCAGCGTGGCATGACCTGATCGTCAGGTTGAATGCTGCTTCACCACCTGTTGCTCTCAAGCCTGTTAAGACCATCGCCTGTCACGGATATGGCTGGACAGAGTTCATCGAGCATACCTCTTGTAACTCATTACAAGAGATCGAACTCTTTTACCGTCGCTCAGGTGCCTGGTTGGCCGTATTTCATTTGTTTGCCAGCAGTGATATGCATTATGAAAACATACTAGCGCATGGTGCCCACCCAGTCCCGATTGATTTAGAAATGATTTTGCAGGCGTCTACGCCTGAGGCAGAACAGCAAACTCCTGAAACTTCGGCGCTGATTGAGGCAAACCACAGCGTAATGAATTCAGTGTTGATGGTAGGGCTGTTGCCGTCGTACACCAAGAGTCCGAACAATCAAATTTACGACGCCGGTGGGCTAAACGCGGTCAAAGGTAATGGGTCGATCGGCGCGTGGAAAAACACGAACACTGATGGTATGCGTTGGACACAAGCCTCTAACGATTCAGCACAAGCGCCGAATATTGCGCATATCCACGGAAAATATTCACAACTAGGTGATTATCTATCAGACTTTGTTGAAGGTTTTGAGCAATATTCTCACTTTTTACTCAGACAGCGTGATGCGAAGGGCGTGAACAATCTGCTTGACGCCTTCAAACAGCTGCCTGTGCGAAAGGTGATTCGCAATACTCGGTTCTACGACATGCTGTTACAAAGACTGAAAGATCACCGCAACATGGGCGATGGCGTGAGCTGGAGCGCACACGCCGAGTTTTCATCTAGGCTTGCAAACTGGGACGTTGAGGCTGACCTTCTTTGGCCTCTGCATGAGGCAGAACGCTCAGCGCTCGTCAATTTGAATGTGCCGCACTTTATTTCGCCAAGCGATGAGGATGCGGTGAGTGCCGTTACAGGCCATCAAACGCACACCGGCGCGATACCGGGGCTTGAACGAGCAACCGAGCGCCTGACTCAATGGTCTACGCTCGAGATTGAACGTCAAGTTGAGATCATCAAGGTGAGCACCAGTTTTATTTCACGCCCTGATGGCGACATTCAAGACAAATATCTATTTCAACGCAAACTTAAACAAACGACGCCAAGATTAGACCAAGACGCTTTGGCAACAGAGGCTACGCGAATCGCCGTAACGATCAGGCAATACGGCAAGATCAACGACAACAGTGCGGCTTGGGTTGGCCTTGACTGGCTAGGGGATTCAGAGTTCGGGCAACTCATCACGCTCGGCCCCGATTTATACAATGGCTCAAGCGGTATCGCTGTGTTTTTAGCCGCTCACGCTCGTTATGCTAATCATTCAGTGAGCCGTGCACTTGCGCTCAAAGCACTAGCAGCAACCAGACGACAAATGACACAGCCCTCCGCACCGAGATGGGCTAGAGGATTAGGGATTGGAGGGGCGAGCGGCCTTGGGTCAGTGATCTATGCGCTGACGGTCGTCTCAGAACTGCTTGCTGAACCAGCTTTGTTACAAGACGCCGTAGTTGCATCAACGCTGTTCACCAACGAATTAATCTCCGCTGATCGCTCATTGGATGTGATTGCGGGCAGCGCTGGGGGTATTCTTGGACTCTTAGCGTTGTACCGTAAAACTGACGCAAAAGACGTATTAGCTCACGCAGTCGCCTGCGGCGAGTATTTGTTAAGTCAACCACGGTCTGGCGAAAGCGGTAGGCGCAGTTGGGTTGGGCTTGGAATGGGTCAAACACCTTTAACAGGTTTTTCGCATGGTGCTGCAGGGTTCGGTTATGCCTTATCAAGCTTGGCCGGCGCTACCGGCCGCGATGATTTTGCTCAAGCCGCCCAAGAGTGCTTAGCGTACGAGAGGAGCTGTTACAACGAAGGTGCTCTGAACTGGCCTGACTTGCGCAATGGCAAAGAAGGAGTCGCCTGGCCCAGTCAATGGTGTCATGGCGCAATCGGCATTGGTCTAGCTAGAATTGCAACTCGTCGCATCAGCAAGGTGCAGGCAGACGCGGTGGTCGACGACATCAAGAATGCCACACAAAACGCAACCGCCAATTGGCCTCAGCATGTTGACACACTATGTTGTGGCACCCTTGGCACGATCAACTTTTTAGCTGAAGCGGGTCAGTTACTGGGACAACCCACACTAAGTGACTTATCGGATCGGCGGTTGGTCCAAGTGATTGCAAACAGCCACGAACAAGGCGACTACGCGTGGAATGCTGGTGGCTCGGGTTTCAATTTAGGTTTATTTCGAGGGCTGTCTGGCGTAGGCTACACCATCCTGAGAAAGTTAGATCCGCAACTCCCTAATATCCTGATGTGGGAATAGCATTCGACAAGACTCCCAGCGTTTGATGATGACAATGTGACCGACATTGCTAAAAACTCTCGCGCCTCAAGATTTTTTCGCCCTTCTTTGCTCTACATCAACTCCTCCACACTTGATTCTCGTCGCCGCCCACAATTCCCGCCTAAATTGAGTCATATCGACTTAGGAATGGGCTCATGTGGTTTAAGACGTTGGATATTCTTGGTAAAACACTCATACCGATTGTGCAGGGCGGCATGGGGGTTGGGGTCTCGGCTCACCGCTTGGCTGGTGCTGTTGCCCGTGAAAATGGTGTTGGCACGATCGCCAGTATCGATTTGCGTCATCATCATCCCGACCTTGAAGAACAAACCGAGCATTGCCGCGATCGCGAACAGATCGATCAAGCTAATTTGATTGCCCTTGATCGTGAGATCAAAGCTGCCAAGCAGCTCGCCCAAGGCCACGGCGCTATCGCTGTCAATGTCATGAAGGCGGTACGACAACACCCCGCTTTGGTGCAACAAGCTTGCGAAAGCGGGGCCGATGTTCTAGTGATGGGTGCTGGCCTGCCACTCGATTTGCCTGAGATGGTGGCTGATTTTCCAAAGATGGGTTTGGTGCCTATTTTGTCTGAAAGCCGTGGCGTGGCGATTGTGATGAAAAAATGGCTTAAAAAAGGGCGCTGTCCAGATGCCATTGTGATTGAGCATCCCGGTCATGCTGGCGGCCATCTGGGCGCTAATAAGGTTGAAGATCTGCACGCACCACGCTTTGAATTTGATTTGGTACTGAACGATTGCCAAGCCCTTTTTACTGAGCTTGGGCTAGGCAAAGATGCGCCGCCTTTAATCTTGGCTGGTGGCATTGACTCGCACGAAAAAGTTCGTCATTGGTTGGGCGTTGGAGCAAGTGCCGTGCAACTTGGCACCGCCTTTGCCGTCACGCAAGAGGGCGACGCGCACGATGAGTTCAAGCGCGTGCTGATCAACGCAACCCCTGCAAACATGGTCGAATTCATTAGCGTGGCTGGCCTGCCCGCCCGCGCGGTGTCGACCCACTGGTTGAAGCAATATCAGCGCCACGAGCCCCGCATGCAAGCCTGCGCAAAGGCTGACCTGCGCCGTTGTGCTCAGCGCATGGACTGCCTGACTCAATGCGGCCTGCGCGATGGTTTAGCGAAGATTGGTCAGTTTTGTATTGATTTGAAATTGGTATCGGCCTTAAAAGGCGATGTGCAGAAAGGTTTGTTTTTCAGAGGTGCAGGAACACTTCCGTTTGGTAAAGCGGTGCGCTCGGTACGCGAACTGATTGAGTACTTGCTGTATGGCACCTTTCCTGCAGCGCTTGATTTCACGACAACGTGTTTTAAAAATATACATACGGCCGCAGAACTAGAGCTGGAAGCATTGCGTCATTCTCCAGTCGTTGCTTCAGCTTAAATGCTCTCATGCCCCATCAACACACCCACCTCGCTGAAGTTGAATTTGATCCCAAGCTAATCGCTCGCTACGATGGCAGTGGCCCGCGTTACACCTCGTACCCCACTGCAGATCGCTTCAGCGAAGGGCCGATCGCGGCGCAATATATAACCGCTCTGCATAACCGTCAAAGTGCGCGTCTAGGTGCCGCGCTTTCTTTGTATGTGCATCTGCCTTTTTGCGATACGGTTTGCTATTACTGCGCTTGCAACAAGATTGCCACCAAAGATCGCGGCCGTGCCGACGTATACCTTGATTGTTCATCTGATTTGCGCGTAAAACCTCGCCGTTCAGGGCGGGGAGGATGTCAAAACTTATAGCGATATTTGGTAAGTTATGAAATAATACAAACTATGATAACTTTTTAAAAATATTACTATGGACCCTATTCGAAATCCATTTTCCCCTGGCGCTGGCAGAGCGCCACCAGAGCTTGCTGGTCGAGATGCACTGCGCGAAGAGTTTCGAATAACGTTTGAACGCGCCAGAATTGGGCGCTTTGCTAAAAGCCTCATGCTAGTGGGTTTACGTGGTGTTGGTAAAACCGTGCTTCTCGATAGTATGCGAGATGATGCTGAGCAGGCGCAGATTCACACGGTACGCATAGAGGCTCCTGAGGGGCGTTCTCTTCCTGCGTTGCTGGCGCCGCAACTACGCCAAGCGCTATTGCGATTGAGCCAGATTGAAGCCGCAAAAAAATTTGCAGTGCGGGGGCTCAGAGCACTCGCTGGGTTTGCAAGAAAACTTAAGGTGACATACGCCGATATCGAAGTAGGTTTTGATTATGAATCTGAACCAGGGCTCGCTGACAACGGTGATCTTGAGCATGATCTTCAAGCACTCTTCGAACAAGTCGGTCTTGCAGCAAAATCAGCTGGAACCGTACTGGCGATCTTTATTGACGAATTGCAATATGTAGAAGAAGCGCAGTTAGCAGCCCTCATTACAGCGATCCACCGTACCGAGCAACGTCAGTTGCCCGTTATCTTGGTTGGTGCCGGTCTACCACAGCTGCGCGCAAGAATGGGAAACGCCAAATCATATGCAGAAAGATTATTTAATTTTCCTGTCATTGGGCCACTCCCGCCTGAAGCTGCTCGCCAGGCCATCGAAAAGCCATTAAATGACGAGGGTGTAGAAATCGAAGCAGCAGCTTTAGATCAAATTTTGCAACTGACCTACGGTTATGCTTATTTTTTGCAAGAATGGGGTAGTCATACTTGGCGGGCGGCGCAAACATCTCCGATTACAGTCGTTGATGTGAGTGCCGCATCTCTTACAGCTGTCGCAGCCTTAGATGAAAGTTTCTTTCGCGTGCGTTTTGATCGCCTCACCCCAAAAGAAAAAAAATATCTTCGGGCAATGGCAGAGCTTGGGCCAGGGCCACATCGTTCGGGAGATATCTCTGCGTGCTTTAACGTGCCGGTCTCATCGCTTGCACCAACGCGAAGCACTCTGATAGCCAAAGGGATGGTGTGGAGTCCAAATCACGGAGACACTGCATTTACTGTGCCAATGTTTGACGAATTCATGAAACGTATCATCCCCGAATACGACTTGCACTAACTGGCTAGAGGCCTGTGTTCCGTGGTGCCCCGAGCCGGAATCGAACCGGCACGCCCTGCGGCCTGAGATTTTAAGTCTCATATGTCTACCGATTTCATCATCGGGGCAATTAGACAGGCGCTATTGTAACGAAAGTGCCAAATCTTGTTTGAACAGGCCTAGCCCTTGCACGGAAACTTGATTGGCAGATAGCGGATCACTGTTGCAGCCGCCTTGTCTTTGTTGTACTGAGGGTTGGCAAGCGCCCATTGAATGAACTCGGCCAAGACCACGTCACGCGCTACCCCAACGGCAGGCAGGCACACGGTTTTAGGCGCTTTCGGGTCAAGATTCAGTTCATAGGTTTGGTAGACGCCCTCACCAAAACCATAGCAAAAGGTTTGCGCTTCGAGGTCGGTGCGGCTTTGGCACAAGGCCACCATCGCCTCGGTTGAAACGTCGGCGCGTGGCAAGCTTGACGCCGTAGTGCTTTGCGCCAACGTCGCCGATAACGGCAACAAGGCAAAGGCCGCGGTGACTAATATTTTTTGGATCATGTTCGTTCTCGATGACTGAGTATTTAGGTCTAGAAAAAGCTAGCTATTCAAAGTAGTGCTGGTCGAAGTGACGCCAGTTGACGAATGGATGAAGCCGCCCTTGGAATCCAAGGAGGCGCACCCACCCTGCTTAGCGCCTAAACCCGCCCATGTGTCCGCCACCAAAGCTGCGACCACCGCCACCAAAGCGATCACCACCGCCACCAAAGCGATCTTGATTAAAGTCGCTACGCCCCTGGCTGCCTAATTGTCGCTCTTGCGAAGCCTCGCGCGAGTAGCTGGGGCTTGCGCGATCTTGCGACGCATCACTACGCGCTTGCGAGTTCAAAGAACTGGCTTGCTGTCTTTCTTGCGGAGTGGCATTGCGCTGAAAATCACTGTTGGCATTTTGACGTGCTTGATCGGCACGCTGTTTATCTTCGGGGCTAGCGTTGTTCTTCCAGTCGTTTGCAGCGTTTTGCTGCCGCGCGATGCTTTGGCGATCGATATCGCTATGATTGCCCACCCCGTACCGATTATTCAGCGCTGAGCTGCCATAGGGCACGCCATCGCGATGCGCCACGTCATGCGCCCAAGTGCTGTTTGCACCTAAATGATTTGCCGCTTGATTGGCCAGCGAGTTATAGCGACCATTAAAGTTATTAAAGTTAGTGTTATTGATCGTGATCGAGCCGCTTCCCCAGTGTGGCTGCGCCCAAAGCGATGCACCAACCGCCATGCCCACGCCAAAGGCCATGAAACCCCAAGCTGGGTTATAGACAGGATACGGAGGATACGCAGGGTAGCCCCACGCGCCATACACCATCATTGGATTGTAGGTGGGCACGTAGATCACCTGAGGGTTGGACGGCACAATAATGATATTTGCTTGACTATCGGTTGAGACCACTGATTGCGACGTCGTTTGCAAATTGCCTGCCTGCTTGGCCTTCAAGCGCAACGCCTGAACCGCTTGCATCAAATCTTTAGGCTGTGCCAAGTAAGCATCGCCTAACTTTTGCGTCCAGTCTAACTTGTTGCCCAACATGTTCAACGCATCAGGAAACGTCACCAGCGACTTCACGCTGTTATCCCAAGTTTGTGGCTTTAGAGCGTCTTGCAACGCGGTGCTCGACAAACGGTTATTGCTGCGCAGCCAATTGGCGGCCTCGGCCACCTCAAGCGGATAGGTTGCTGCAATCAACATTTGCGACAACAGCGAATCAGGGTAAAGCGCGATCGGCGACACCAGTGACTGCAATTCAGGCATTGAGATATTGCTAGTTTGCTGAGTTGTTTGGGCGTAGGCAGGTGCGGTAAACGCAACCCCTAGAATTTGACCACCCGTGACCAAGGTCAGCGCAAGCGCTGCTGCGGCAGCCGAAAGAGTGAAGGTTCGCATGTTGATCCCTAGTTGACAACTGATTTTTTTACCGAACACACTGAAGTATAAAGGCAAGAGTCGTCATAAAGTCTGCCCTCCCAGCACCCCCATATACAAAATATGTTGGGGCTCTGGTGACTGCTGCAGTTCTTAAGTTTTTTTAGTACTTCACTGCCTCAAGATCACAGTGTTATCGCCCTTTGACAGCCTCGTAAATCTTGCCAAATACTGCATCAGCATGCGCTGAATTTAACCAGCGAATAATGACAACCATGTTTAATTCAGGCTCAATCCAAGTAAATGAGCTACCGGCCCCAACTGCAAAATAGCTTGACTCAGGCAAACTTGGAAACACTTTGCGCTGATCATTCAGCCAAACTAAATAGCCATAAAACGGCGCAATCGCGCATGGCGTGCGCATACGTTTGATCCACTCAGCGGATAACACGCGTTTGCCCTTCGCCATACCGTTATCTAGCAATAGCTGCCCCACCAAGGCCTGGTCTTCGCTGCTAATCGACATCCCGCCACCCCAATGGGTACCGCCCGGCACCGATTGAACGCGTTTGCCAGCGATTTCAACCCAGGCATCGTCATAGCCCACCCAGTTCCAGGTGTCTGAGGCGCCTACCGGTTGCATAATCGCTTCGCGAAACACCTCGGGCAGTGGGCGTTGAAATAAGTGCAACAGAGCAAGCGACAGTTGATTGATACGTACGTCGTTGTATTCCCAGTAGGTACCGGCCGGTTGTAGCGGACGCGCATCACCTTTTTTGCCGTCCGGAGCGGCAGCGAAGGTCACCGCACGATAACGATCGACTTGATCGGGCAAGCCAAAAAGCGTGCCCTCCCATTCGCCGGTTTGTTGCAGCATGTGCTCCCAGGTGATCAGTGCATTGTTGCCTGAGTCAAAACCGATGCCCTTTAAGGTGTTGCCCACTGGCGCGTTGACGTCTTTTATCAGGCCCCGATCAAACGCATCAGCCGCCGACAGGGCGAAATACACTGTGGCGACGCTAAACGACAGATCAGCGCGCTTAGGCTAGCCAAAAGAAATCAGCGTCTGGCCATTCGGCAAGATCGTGCAAAACAAAGGACAAC
>Ga0114972_10001077_pt1 | contig 20634 bp, 19 predicted proteins | sample M_140807_EF_Meta_FD_87354 | JGI IMG/M metagenome (GOLD analysis project Ga0114972, IMG submission 87354) | Freshwater microbial communities from Lake Montjoie, Canada to study carbon cycling - M_140807_EF_MetaG | ecosystem: Environmental > Aquatic > Freshwater > Lake | place: Lake Montjoie...
GAAACCACTGCGGTTTGGGCTATTTCCCTTTCGCTCGCCACTACTCAGGAAATCGATTTTTCTTTCTTTTCCTGCGGGTACTGAGATGTTTCAGTTCTCCGCGTTGGCTGCACGTATCCTATGAATTCAGATACGGCCAGTTCGGGTATCCCGGGATCATCACCTGTTTGACGGTTTCCCCGGGCTTATCGCAGTCTTCCGCGCCCTTCAAAGCCTCCTGACGCCTAGACATCCCCCATGCGCCCTTTGTAGCTTGACCACCCGAATCAAATGCTCGCCACCGACTTCCGTCGGTCACGAAACAGTCTCCTCGAGTTTCAACTACGTCCCGAATCATCGCCGGCAAGCGCGCCGGCCCCATTCGGGACAGTAACGTTTACTCGCTCTTGTGCTCCCCCTGCCAAACGCAGGACAGGAGACACGCTTAAGCCTTGGGAGAACGCTTCCAGGGACACGTCTTGAGAACGTGCCCCCTTCGGCATTCTTTTCAAGATGCCAACTACCACGACCAAATTGTCAAGGAACGAAACAAGCCGACACCACCGCCTGAACAGCGATGAAGTCGGCCCGTGATCTGTCATGGACAGAGGTTCGACCCGGCAGCAAAGCACAACGGCTTCCAACTGCCGAACCGGGCCTCAACCCATGGCGAGCGCCACGAGCCATCCTTCGGGAACCGATCGCGAGCAATCAGTGATCGGCCGACGGACTTCGGAAAAATTAGCGGAGGTTCTGGGGAGCGTCAAGCGGCGGGTAAATCCCGGGCAAAATCAGCCCTCTTCTTGTGTACGGCTCGCAAAGGCGGTTGGTTTTTCACCGGAAAAAGCCTATCGGTCGGCCGGCTTGAGCCGTTTGGGGTGGATCGCTAGCCTCCCGCCCCACCACCGCAGGAGGGCTTCGATGTCCAAAACCGCCGCAAAATCCCGCCGAAAACGACAACTCACAGGCCTCGGATTCGGTTTCAGCCTCGAAATCTGCGGCTTCGTGCCTCCGGCGGCGTTGGGTTCGCCCCTGCTGCTTCTGAGCCTCTGCCTTCTGGCTCCGAACCTGCTCAATCCGCCGGCTTTCAGCCAGGAATCGACCGAAACCCTGACCGCCCACCCCGCCATCGCCCGGGCCCCGCGGCACACTTCAACAAAGCATGGCCGGCAGGGCGACCCGGTGAACGTGGCCTTCGTCGGCTCGGAGGAGGAACTCCACCACACCCTCGCCAAGGCCGGCTGGTATGCGGCCGATCCGATCACGCTTCAGACGTCGCTGCGAATCGCGGCCGACGTGGTGCTCCGAAAGCCTTACGCGCATGCCCCCGTGAGCGATCTCTACGTCTGGGGCCGGCGGCAGGACCTGGCCTTCGAGCAGCCGGTCGGGGGCAGCCCCAAGCAGCGGCATCATGTCCGTTTCTGGAGATCGGCCGAGGTCGATGCCGCCAACGAACCTCTCTGGCTTGGAGCGGCAACCTTCGACGAGCGGGTCGAGATCAGTCGCACGACCGGAGGCGTCACCCACAAGATCTCCGCCGACGTTGACAAGGAGCGAAACAAGCTCGTTCTCGACGCCCACCGCTCCGGCGTGCTGGGAACCTGCTACTGGATCGACCGTTTTCATGGGGAGAAGAAGGGGAAGAACGGCGGCGGAGATCCGTATTACACCGACGGACGGCTGGCCGTCGGGATCATCTCACTGCAGCGCTGATCAAACGAGGCCGTTCCGGCAATCGACGAAGAGACACCGGCCGTGGCCGAAATTGCGAATTCGCACATCGGCACTGTTGGTCATGCAAGGTCGCAGAATCTGACATTGCCCCCCCCCCCGATAGAGTTAGTCTCTTGGTGGTGTGGGTTTTGGGGTTGCGACGAGAACACCGATGTGGAGGTGAACTGTGGTGGCGGCCAACAACAGCATCCTTGCCGCGGTACTGGCTTTCGCTGAAGTCAAAGCTACGGTCGAAGCCTTCGAACAAGGCGAATCAAACCTGTTCGATGCACTGGACCGCATAAGGGTTGCAGTGTCGATCACCGGGTACAGCGGCGGCGAAGCCCAAAAAAACGCAGCTTGACCGGCGCCGGGGTGGGGGCGGCAGTATCGCCCCGCTACGAAAGCCCCACGTGGGTGCCGAACGCGTTGCCGAGTACGTCATCGGCTGGGCCGGCGTGGTGATCGTCGCGCGGCGACCGTGCGAGGGCCGCCGACACAGAAACACGCGCCGCCGAAAACGCAAAGACCCCTGAAAAACCCGGCAATTCCGAGGATTTTCAGGGGTCTTCAGGCGAGAGGCTCCGGTCGGAGTCGAACCGACGATGGCGGATTTGCAATCCGCTGCCTTAGCCACTTGGCTACGGAGCCGTGAACCGGCCTCTGGGGGAGAACGCTACGGAACCCCGGGCAGATTGGTCAAGGTCTGCGTTTTGCAGCGAGATTGACGATCGCCCCGAAGATCCAGTTTCTTCCCACCGTGCCTAGAAATCGGCGGATGCGGCCTGGTTCCTTCACTCTGTTCCGTTGGTGGCGGAAAAAAGGCCTGTTTGGAGCGGGCTGGGATCGGCCGATATAGTCTCGGTCTCCCCGACATTGCCGTCGGGGCAAATCCTACCAGCAGGAGCCTCCGAAGGATGAGCCAGCAGGGATCGTGCGACATCGGTTTGATCGGCCTGGCCGTGATGGGCGAGAACCTCGCCCTCAACATCGCCAGCCGCGGGTATTCGATCGCCGTGTTCAATCGCACCACGAGCGTGACCGACGCCTTCACGGCCGGCCGCGGCAGGCAGCCCAACGTGGTCGGATGCCATTCGCTCTCCGATCTTGTCGCCTCCCTCAAGGCCCCGCGGAAGGTGATGATGATGGTCAAGGCCGGCCCAGCCGTCGATGAACTGATCAAGACCCTCACCCCCCTGCTCTCCAAGGGCGACGTGATCATCGACGGAGGCAACACGCTCCCCTCCGACACCGACCGTCGCACCCGCGAGGTCGAGGCCGCCGGCCTGCTCTACGTCGGCACCGGTGTCTCCGGCGGCGAGGAGGGCGCCCTCAAGGGTCCGAGCATGATGCCGGGCGGCTCCGCCGCCGCCTGGCCGCTCGTGAAGCCGATCTTCCAGGCGATCGCCGCCAAGGTCGGCCCCAAGGGCGACATCCCCTGCTGCGACTGGGTCGGCCCCCGCGGTGCCGGCAACTACGTGAAGATGGTGCACAACGGGATCGAATACGGCGATATGCAGCTGATCTGCGAGGCCTACTGGCTGCTCAAGCACGGGGCCGGCCTCTCGAACGACGAACTCGCCGCCGTGTTCGACGAATGGAACCGAGGCGAACTCGACAGCTATCTGATCGAGATCACGCGGGACATCTTCACGGTCAGGGATCCCGAGACGGGCGGCTTCATGGTCGACCTGATCCTCGACAAGGCCGGAGCGAAGGGGACCGGAAAGTGGATGAGCCAGCTGGCCCTCGACATGGGTGTGCCGAGCACGCTGGTCACCGAGGCCGTCTATGCCCGCTGCCTCTCCGCCCTCAAGGACGCACGGGTGCGGGCGAGCAGCCTGCTCAAGGGGCCCGACATGCCAAACCGCGGCGACAAGGCCGCCTTCGTGAGCCAGGTTCGGCAGGCCCTTTACGCGTCGAAGATCGCCAGCTACGCCCAGGGCTTCGTCCAGCTCGCCGCCGCCGCCAAGGAGCAGGACTGGAAGCTCGACTACCACTCGATCGCCATGATGTGGCGGGGTGGCTGCATCATCCGGGCCCAGTTCCTGGAGCGGATCGCCGAGGCCTACAAGGCCCATCCCGATCTGGAAAACCTGATGCTCGCCCCCTACTTCGCGACGGCGCTCGCCGACGCCCAGACGGCCTGGAGGCACGTCGTGGCGACGGCCGCCACGATCGGCATTCCCGTGCCGGCCTTCATGACGGCCCTGGCCTACTACGACGGCTACCGTCATGCCAACCTGCCGGCCAACCTGCTCCAGGCCCAGCGCGACTATTTCGGCGCCCACACCTACGAACGGACCGACAAGCCGGGCACGTTCCACACCGAGTGGATCGACCTCCGCAAGCCGGTCACCACGAGCGGAGGGAAGGCCTGATGAGCAGCCTATTCATCGAAAACCTCTTCGGGCTCTCGGGCAGGACGGCCGTCGTCGTCGGCGGCACGGGCGTGCTCGGCGGGGCGCTGGCCGACGGGCTCGCCGGGGCCGGGGCCTTCGTGGTCGTCGCCGGCCGGGGTGCCGACCGCGGCCAGGCCCGGGTCGATGCGATCAAGGCGGCCGGCGGCGAGGCGATCTTCGTGTCGGTCGACGCGGTCGATCGCACGAGCGTGCGGGCCCTGCTCGAGGCCACGATTCATGCCCGCGGCAAGGCCGACATCCTCGTCAACTGCGCCGGCGTCAACTCGTCGGTGCCCTACTTCGAGATTCCCGACGACGACTACGACCGGGTCCTCGACACCAACCTCAAGAGCACCCACATCGGCTGCCAGGTATTCGGCGGCCACATGGCGGGCCAGGGCGGCGGCGCGATCCTCAACATCGGCAGCGTCTCGGCAGACAAGCCGCTGTCGAAGGTGTTCATCTACTCGGCCTCGAAGGCTGCGGTGGTCAACTACACCCAGAACGTGGCCCGCGAACTCGCCCCCAGGGGCGTTCGGGTCAACGTGCTCTGCCCCGGCTTCTTCCCCGCCGAGCAGAACCGCAAGATCCTCTCGCCCGAACGAACGGCATCGATCATGGGGCAGACCCCGATGAACCGCTTCGGCAATCCGGAGGAACTCGTCGGAGCGGCGATCCTGCTCTGCGCACCTGTGGCCGGCAGCTTCATCACCGGCACGAGCCTCTACGTGGATGGCGGATTCACCGGCATGAGGCTGTGAATCGATGGATCACACGATCGTCATCTTCGGCGCCTCGGGCGATCTCACCAGCCGCAAACTGATCCCGGCGCTCTACAACCTGATGCGCTCGGGATCGCTCCCCGGACCGACGCGAATCGTCGGATACTCGCGAACACCGATGAGCGACGACGCCTGGCGGGCGAGCCTCCGGGAGACGACCGCGAAGCATGCCGGCGGGTTCGACGAGGCCGCCTGGAAAACCTTCGCCGAAACGGTCCACTACCAGCCGGGAGACATCGGCAGCGGCGAGGACTTCGCGGGCCTGAAGCGAAGGCTCGAGTCGCTCGAGGGCGGCGCCGAGTCGTCCCGCGTCTACTACCTCGCCACGGCGCCGCAGTTCTACGGGCCGGTCGTCGCGGCCCTGGGATCGCTCGGGATGGCCGACGAGACCGCCGGCCCGCGGCGGATCGTGGTCGAGAAGCCGTTCGGCACCGACCTCGCCACGGCCGAGGCTCTCAACGCCCAGATCCACACCGTGTTTCGCGAGAGTCAGGTCTATCGCATCGACCACTACCTCGGGAAGGAGTCGGTGCAGAACATCCTCGCGCTGCGTTTCGCGAACACGATCTTCGAGCCGGTCTGGAACCGCCGCTACATCGATCATGTCCAGATCACGGTGGCCGAGGAGGTGCCGGTCGGTCGGAGGGCGGCCTACTACGAGACGTCCGGCGTGCTCCGCGACATGTTTCAGAATCACCTCCTTCAGCTGCTCATGGTCAGCGCGATGGAGGCGCCCTCCCGGTTCAACGCCCGGGCGGTCCGCAACGAGAAGGTGAAGGTGCTCGAGGCGATCCGTCCGCTCGACCCCGGCGACGTGGCGACGGCATGCATCCGCGGGCAGTATCGGGGCTATCTCGCCGAGCCGGGAGTGGCGCCGCAGAGCCGGACGGCGACCTTCGGGGCGATCCGGCTGGAAATCGACAACTGGCGCTGGCAGGGTGTTCCGTTCTATCTCCGCAGCGGCAAGGCGATGAGCTGCCGGACGACGCAGATCGTGATCGCCTTCCGCCAGCCGCCGCTCGAGCTGTTTGCCAACGGGATGCGTGCCGGCAATCGCGAGGCCAACCGGCTCGTGATCCAGATCCAGCCGGCCGAGGGCATCCAGCTCCACTTCCAGACGAAGGTTCCGGGCGCCGGGATGCGGCTGCGGATGACCGACCTGGAGTTCAGCTACTCCCGTGAGTTCCACGGCCGGCTTCCCGAGGCCTACGAACCGCTGCTGCTCGACGTCATGTCGGGCGATGCCAGCCTCTTCGCCCGCTCCGACGAGGTCGAGAAATCCTGGGAGATCATCGATCCCTTCGTCCGCGCCTGGAGTTCGGCCGAGATGCCGCCGGTCGATCTCTACGAACCGGGCGACTGGGGGCCGCGGTCGAGCTTCGAGTGGATGGCTTCGCAGGGCCGCACCTGGTTCGACGCCTGTCCGGTCCTGACGTGATCGCCGAAAAGCCGCTCTCGATCGGTGGCGTCCAGCTCGGCTCGCCGGTCGTGCAGGCGGCCCTGTCGGGCTACAGCGACCTGCCGATGCGGGTGCTCGCCCGGCGTCACGGCGCGGCCTACGCGGTCTGCGAGGTGCTGCTCGATACGTTTGTGACCGTGGTCGGCACGAACCGCCGCAACCTCGCCAGGATCGCGGTCGCCGACGAGGAGCATCCGGTCGGCGGACAGCTGATGGGGGCCGACCCCGACGACTTCGCGCCGGCGGCGCGACGGCTCGTCGAGGCGGGCTTCGACGTGATCGACATCAATTTCGGCTGCCCCGTGAAGAAGGTGCTCGGCCGCTGCCGGGGCGGCTACCTGCTGGGCGTGCCGGAGACGGCGCTCGAGATCGTGTCGCGGGTTCGCGATGCCGTTCCAGCGGGCGTGCCTGTGAGCCTGAAGATGCGGCGGGGGATCGACGATTCGGCCGAGAGTGCCGACAAGTTCTGGACGATCTTCGACGGGGCGTTTGACCGGGGAGTGGCGGCGATCACCGTCCACGGCCGCAGCGTTCGGCAGAAGTATGTCGGGCCGAGCAGCTGGGAGTTTCTTGCCGCCGTGAAGAGGCATGCCGGGGAGCGGACGGTGCTCGGTTCGGGCGACCTGTTCTCGGCAGAGGCCTGCGTGTCGATGCTCGAGCGGACCGGCGTCGATGGTGTGAGCGTGGCCCGGGGGGCGATCGGCAATCCCTGGATCTTCGGACAGACCCTGGCACTGCTCGCCGGCCGGCCGCTGCCTCCGCCGCCTTCGATCCACGAGCAACGGGACGTGCTCCGGGAGCACTTCGGCCTCTCGGCCGCCCTGCACGGCGAGGACCTCGCCGGCCGGATGATGCGGAAGTTTGCCATCAAGTATTCCCGGCTCCATCCCCAGCCGATCGCCGTGCGGGATGCGTTCGTGGCGGTCACGGTGAATGCCGAATGGGAGGCGGTCCTCGACCGCTTCTATCTGACCGACGGACCGGGCCGCGACGCCTCGGCCGACGTCGACGAGACGGCGGAGTGCGAATAGATCGCGGCTGCGAGTTCCTCACGGACGGCGGCGTCGGTCTCGAGATCGAGCCGGGCGACGAGCACCGTCAGGGCCCGCGAGGCCAGCGGCTCAGGTGCCCTTCGCCACTCACCGAGCGCCCAGGCGGCGGCCGAGCGGATCCCGGCATCGGGATCGTCGAGGGCGGCGATCAGGCTGCCTGAGGACGCCGGGTCGGGATGGTTGCCGAGAACGATGGCCGCCGACCGCAGCAGCCCGGACCTCTTGGCCCGCAGGAGCGGCGTACCACGAAACCGGGCCCTCAACTCCTCCTCACCGAGATTGAGAACATCCGCCAGCGGCAGCGTCGCCTCGCCAGCCCGGGGCTGAAACCCGGGCTCCGTCGAGCCGGGTGCGCGGCGATTCCAGGGACAGACCTCCTGACAGATGTCGCAGCCGAAGGCCCGGTCGCCGATGGCGGCCCTGAGCCCCGGATCGACCGGTCCCTTCTGCTCGATGGTGAGGCTGCTGATGCACCTTGTCGCGTCGAGCAGCCTGGGTTCGATAAAGGCCTGCGTGGGACAGGCATCGAGGCAGGCCGTACAGGAACCGCAATGGTCGACGAGGACCGGTTCGCTGGTCGGCAGCAGGGCATCGGTGAGCAGCACGGTGAGCAGAAAGTAGCTCCCCGCCTCGGGATCGATCAGCATCGTGTTCTTCCCAAACCAGCCAAGCCCCGCCAGCCAGGCATATTCCCGTTCCGGGAACGGCACTGAATCGCAGAACCCCCGAGAACTGCATCCCGGCAGCCGGGTCTCGAGCCAGCTGCCAAGCCGATTGACCTGCTCCCGAAGCAGGTCGTGGTAGTCGTCTCCCCAGGCGTATCGGGCCACCCTCCCCCGTCCCGGCGGACAGGGCTCGTCGGCCTGAAACGGTCCGCTGGCATGGTCGGTGGCCAGCATGATCACGCTGCGGGCCCCGGGAAGGTGAACCCGGGGATCGCGGCGAAAGGGCTCGTGCCGGGAGAGCCAATCGGCCATCGGCCCCGCCCTGCCCTCTGCGAGCCACTGCCGAAACCGCTCGTGGGGCCGGGGATCCCGTCGGTCGGGGTCGAGCGAGGCGACCCCGTGCCGCGAGAAGCCGATCGCCGCCGTGGCGGCGGCGAGGTCCCGCAAAAAGCCGGGCACGTCGTCCGGGGGGATGGAAGTGGGTGCCATGGGCGGACTGGATGTGCGGGCGAAAATGGTATGGACGCAGGCCAGGAAAACGCTATTGTCCCGCCCCATCGACGTTTTCCAAACCGCTCCCTGCGGAGAGCATGCAGTGCGAGTTGCCGCCGAAAGCCGACCAGACACGTCGCCGTGTGCGCCGGCCACCATCATGCGTGACGCGGCGACGGATGGCGTGGAATCACATGCCCCGTACCTCTGCCTGACGACCATCGCCCTGGCGGCCCTCGCCCTGCTCGGACTGGCGGGCTGCCAGACTCCGCCGCAGAACGGGGCCCCCGTCTACGGAGCCACGGTCCCTCCGCCCGGCACCGGCATGGTTGGACAGCCGGCCCCATACGGCGGCTTCGTGAGCACTCCGCAGGGCGCCGCCTACCCGCCTGCTCCGCCGGTCATGCCAGGCCCGACGAACAACTGGCAAAGTGCGCCGCCAACGATGCCTGCGGCGCCGGCACCCAACAGTTGGACATGGTCGCAGCCCGGCACCCCCGCGGCCCCGCAGGCAGCCCCGCAGTCCGTCCAGCAGTACGGCAATCAGCTCTCCGCCCAGGCCAATCAATATGCACAGGGCATGACGAATCAGGCCCAGCAATTCTCCAACCAGATGCAGGCCCAGCCGCAGCAGTGGGCCAACTCGACCCAGCAGGCCATCAACGCCCAGGCCCAGCAGTACGGCAACCAGATGCAGGCCGCCACGAACCAGTACCAGCAGCAACTGCAGCAAAACCTGCAGTCGCAGCAGCAGCAGCTCTCTGGTCAGATGCAGCAGGCCACGAACCAGCTCTATCCACAATCGGCGCCGCAGCAGCAGACGGTGAACGGCAACTGGTGGCCGTTCCAAAGCCCGTCCAGCGTACCTCCTGCCCGATCCACTCCTGCAGTTCCGGCCCGGTACTAGGTTCACGGAAAATCTCGGCATCCTGCCGAATTTTCCTTGGCGACCTCCGGTCGCTGGTTCTTACCCGGCCCTCCGGGCCTGACGATTGTGAGCGGTTCTCATCTCGGCATCCTGCCGAATTTTCCTTGGCGACCTCCGGTCGCTGGTTCTTACCCGGCCCTCCGGGCCTGGCGCGGGGTGGTGGTGCTTCGCGGTGACAGGCTGAAGCCTGTCCCACATCGGACAGGGAGGCGAAGGGGTCGGCGAATGCTCGAGGAGCGTTTGGACCGAGTCCTCGAGGGCCACAGCGACGAGACTTTTGCCGCCCCGAAGCCGGCGACGGCGGTTTCACGCAAACACACGGCATCCTGCCGTTGTTTGCTTGGCCGGCTCCGCCGGCTGGTGCTTACCCGGCCCTCCGGGCCTGGCGCGGGGTAGCGATGCTTTGACAGGCTGAAGCCTGTCCCACATCGGACTCGTGGTAAGGTGGGGGAAACGCACTCGCGGGGCTCGCCTCATGTTCGATTGGATCTCGGGATTCAGGCCGGGCTCGCGGCCCGCCATCACTGCGGCGACCTGGCGGACGGTCGCGCAGATCGATGATCTCGCAGCCCAGATGGAGTCCGAGAGCGACGCCGGACTGCGACGGCTGGCCCGGTCGCTCTCCTATCGGGCCAAGGCCGGCGAGCCGGTCGATTCCCTGCTCGTGGAGGCGTTCGCCGCCGCCCGCGAGGCGGGCCGCCGATCGATCGGGATGCGGCACTACGACGTGCAGCTGCTGGCGGGCGTGGCCCTCGTCCATGGTTCGATCGTGGAGATGCAGACGGGCGAGGGCAAGACGCTCGTCGCCACGCTGCCGCTGGTGCTCTATGCCCTGGCGGGCAAGGGGGCACACCTGGCGACCGTCAACGACTATCTCGCCAAGCGTGACGCCGAATGGATGGAACCGATCTATCGGGTGCTCGGCCTGACGGTCGGGGTCGTGCAGTCGCAGATGGATTTCGACGAGCGGCGAAAGGCCTACGCCTGCGACGTGACCTACGGCACGGCGAAGGAGTTCGGGTTCGACTTTCTCAAGGACAGGCTGATGAATCGCGAGATCGCCGACGGCCGCGGCGATCTGGGAGCGATCCTGGCGGGCAGAACCGCCTCGGCGACCGCCCAGCTGCTCCAGCGGCCCTACTGGTTCGCGCTCGTCGACGAGGCCGACAACGTGCTCATCGACGAGGCCCGGACGCCGCTGATCATCTCGTCGCCACCAGGCGAGGCCCAGGCCGTGCAGCAGGCGCTGTTTCGCTTCGCGGCCGTGGCGGCGGAGACGCTCGAGCGTGACCAGGACTTCGAGTACGACCAGCAGAAGCAAACCTGCGAGCTCCTCGGCCGCGGCCGCAGCCGGGTCCGGGCGATCGACCGTCCCGCGGAACTCGATGCGGTCAGCCTGCTGACGATCTACGATGCCGTCGAACGGGCCGTTCGGGCCCGTCAGGCCTTCGTCCGCGACCGGCAGTATGTGGTTCGTGACGGGAAGATCGTGATCATCGACGAGTTCACCGGCCGGGCGGCTGAGGGCCGCACCTGGCGAGACGGGCTGCATCAGGCCGTCGAGGCGAAGGAGGGGATCGAGGTCACGGTGCCCTCGGGGCATGCGGCCCGGATCACGATCCAGGATCTGTTCGCCCGCTGGCCGTACCTCGCCGGCATGACGGGCACGATCGCGACGAGCGCCGGCGAGATCAGCCGCACCTACGGCGTGGCCGTGGCGACGGTGCCGACCAATCGGCCCGCGATCCGCCGCCGCCTCCCCCCGGTCGTCTGCGCCGACGAGCGCGAGAAGTTTACGCGGATCGTCGCCGAGACCGGCGAGATGCATTCGTTGGGCCGGCCGGTGCTGATCGGCACCCGATCGATCGACAAGTCGGAGGAACTCTCCCGGCTGCTCAACGAGGCCGGCCTCGTGCACACGGTCCTGAACGCCAGACAGATCGAGAGGGAGGCCGAGATCGTCTCCGAGGCCGGCCAGCGGGGCCAGATCACCGTCTCGACCAACATGGCCGGCCGCGGAACCGACATCAAACTCGGCGACGGCGTGCACGACCTCGGCGGACTCCACGTGATCTGCACCGAACTCCACGATTCCGCCCGCATCGACCGCCAGCTGGTCGGCCGCTGCGGCCGGCAGGGGGATCCGGGCACCTGGCGGCAATACGTCGGTCTCGACGACGAGATCCTGGTCACGGGCTACGGGCCGAAGAGGTCGAAGCGGATCATCGCCGGCCTGCGGTCGAGTCTCGGGGGCAATTCCGAACGCCTGCTGCGGACGTTCACCCGGGCCCAGCAGCGGGTCGAATCGCGGCATGTCAGACAGCGACGGCTGCTCGAGTATGTGGAACGCCAACGGGCGGAGTCCCACATCCAGATGAGCCAGGATCCATATCTCGACGCAGCCTCGTAGATGCCGCAGACACCCCAGGCCGCCCGCTTTCCCGTTGACTCACCCGAGTGGGTATGTGAGCCTGAGAAGGGTGTGATTCAGGATCGGAACCGGGCAAGCATGGCGTTTGTCTTCCTTGAACATCTGGCGACGTTGACCCGGGCCGCGGCGGTCGTGCTGATCGCCACGATGCCGCTCGGCGCCGCTGCCGAGACACCCGTGGAAGGCGGCCTTCAGCCTCCCGATCCGGTCGCCGCCGACGGCACCCGATCGGTCGTGGTGGCGACGCCACCGGAAACTGAACCCGCCGAGATCCCGGTACGTCCTGCCGATGCTTCGCTCGATGGTCCGCCAACGCGGCCGCTCGGGCTGCTCGAGGCACTTTTTCGATCGGGCGATCGCTCCCGTCGGCTCTGGATCACGCAGGCCTACTGGAAGCTGGCGGCGAACGTCGCGCTCGTACGCTCTGCCGGCGACGCCGTCGGGAGGCTCGACCTCGTCGCCCCGGGCGCCGAACCGCATGCCCGGGCGGTGCTCGACGCCGCCATAGCCGAGGCTCAGGCCGAACTCGCCGAGGCCCGGGCCGACCTCGTCGTGGCCCAGCAGGAACTGGTCGATCTGATCCGACTACCGCTCACGGAACCGCTGCCGATCCCGCTCGATCGACCGCTGACGGCCGCCTATCAGACCCACTTCGACACCATCTTCGCCAACCGGCCCGCCACCGGCCGGATCCGAGGTATCCATCGGGCGTTGCCGGGGAGGCACGAGGCCGTCGTCCTGAGGGGAACGGCCCTCACGGCCGCCGAACTGGCCTTCGCCGGATCGGAGGCGGAGCACGCCAAGGGACGGCTGCCGATCGAATCCGTGATCTGCAGTCAGGCCCTGCTCACCAGCCAGCAGCGCGGACTGATCGCTGCCGTGAAGGCCTACAACTGCGACATCGCCGAGTACGTGATGTCGGTCGCCGACCTCGGGCTGCCGGACGAGCAGTTCGCGGCGATGCTCATTCCCTCGCCCGCACCCTGGAGTCCGCAGCCGGCCGGCGTGCTGCCGGCCAACGCGACGACCGTGGACGGCGGGCCAATCTCCGCCCCCGGACAGCCGGGCCGGTTCAGTCCTCCGCCAACCCTCTCGCCGAGTCCGCCGCCCCCCAGATGATCGCCCCGCCCCAGTTCCCGGAAGCGTTTCCCGCCCCGGTCGTCGCCCCGCTGCGAATCGGCCCCGTCGTCGTCGATCCTCCGGTGCTGCAGGCGCCGATGGCCGGCTACACGAACTATGCATTTCGACAGGTCGTGCGGGAGTTCGGCGGCGCCGGCCTGCTTGCGACCGAGATGATCGCCGCCCGCGGCGCCCGTTGGCTGGAGACCCATCGCGGCGAGAACCCCGACCGCCTCTGGGGGGTCCGCGACGAACCACGGCCGCTGGCGGTGCAGATGTGGGACAACGACCCGGACAATCTCGCCGCCGTCGGCCGTCGACTGGCCGTCGACTTTCGTGTCAGCGTCGTCGATCTCAACTTCGGCTGCCCCGTCAGGCAGGTCACGGTGAAGGCCCAGAGCGGATCCTGGCTGCTGCGGGATCCCGAACGTGTCGGGGCGATCGTGCGCCGCGTCGTCGAGGCCTGCGACGGGGTGCCGGTGACGGCCAAGATCCGGCTCGGCTGCGCCGATACCTGCCGCACCGCGATCGAGGTCGCGCAGCGGATCGAGGAGGCCGGAGCGGCCTGCCTGACCGTGCATGGCCGGGTTGCGTCCCAATTTTTTTCAGGGCGGGCCGACTGGGATGCGATCGCGGCCGTGAAGCGGGCGGTGTCGCGGATGCCAATCGTCGGAAATGGCGACATCGACTCGGCCGAAACCGCCGTCGCCCGGCTCCACGATCACGGCCTCGACGGCGTGATGATCGCGCGGGAATGCCTCGCCAAGCCATGGATCTTCGCCCAGACGGAGGCGTTGCTCCGCGGCGAACCGAAACCGGCCGATCCCTCGCTGGCAGAGCAGTACGACCTCGTGCTGCATCACTACGATCTCGTCTGCCGGAGATTCGGCCCCGAACGGGGCACGATGCTGATGCGGAAATTCGCCTGCTCCTACGCTCAGGGGCTGCCGGGGGCCCGGGAGTTTCGCGGCTGGGTGTCGAAGGTGCTCTCGCAGACCGAGTTTCTCGAGGTCATGAAAACCAGCTTTCCTGGTCGCGGCCCTGATTTTTCGCAGCGCGACTTGTAAATATTGCCCTGGCGGCTATAGAACTGGTGTATGGCCAATGCCTTCTCTTCCCCATCCAACGCTCGCGATGCAGATACTGCGTTGCTCGAACTGCTGCGGGTCGACGGCCCCTGCGGAATCGGCGAACTGGCCGGCGGGATGGGGGTGACTGCGACCGCGGTCCGGCAGCGGCTCGAGCGATTGATGCGATCGGGGCATGTCGCCAGGGAGATCCGGCTGCCGGCCGGCGCACCGGCTGGCCGAGGCCGTCCGGCCCACGCCTACAGCCTTACCGAGAAGGGCCGCCGGACCGGCGGTGACAATTTCCAGGACCTGTCGTTCGTCCTCTGGCAGGAGATCCGCCAGATCAAGGATCCGGCGGTGCGTCGCGGGCTGTTCGGCCGGATCGGCGCGGCGCTTGCCGACGTCTACCGCGACCGCCTGACGGGCGACACACCGGCCGAGAGGCTCGCCAGCGTCGCCGGGATGTTTCTGGAGCGGCGTTTGTCCTGCTCCGTCACGGCGGTTCCAGGGTCGGGCCAGTTGCCAGTGCTCACGACCTATTCGTGCCCCTATCCCGAATTGGCGGAGCATGACCGAGGCATCTGTGCGACCGAGCGGGAGATGCTCCAGCAGCTCGTCGGCAGCGCCGTGCAGCTCACCGAATGCCGGCTCGACGGAGCCAGCTGTTGCCAGTTCACCGTCGTCGGCGGCTGCGAAACCCCGCCGGCGGAAGAGGCCTCCGCCCCCTCACCCTCCCTGACCCCTTGAAAGCCCGTCGAAAACAGTTCTGTTGATGCAGCGCCGGCCGTGCGGTTTGCCTTCCGTGGGCCATCGATCCACGACCGGCACGACCGGGCCCCGTTGCCCGAAACAGATTCCGCTCACCCTCACGTCCTGATCTCCCCGGAGCCACCGATGACCCAGCCCCTCACCCCGACGAAGCCCTGGATCGAGGGCAGATTCGAAGAAAACCTCGTGCTCACCACGGTCGAGCAGGCGATCAACTGGGCCCGACAGTCGAGCATCTGGCCGATGACCTTCGGCCTTGCCTGCTGCGCGATCGAAATGATGGCGGCCGGGGCGAGTCGCTACGACATGGACCGCTTCGGTGCAGGCGCCTTCAGGGCCACGCCGCGGCAGGCCGACCTGATGATCGTGGCGGGCACGGTGACCTACAAGATGGCCAGCCGCGTCCGTCGCCTCTACAACCTGATGCCCGATCCCAAGTACGTGATCGCGATGGGCGCCTGCACGACCGGCGGCGGCCCGTACTTCAAGTGGGGCTATCACGTCGTGAAGGGAGTCGACCTCGTGGTGCCGGTCGACGTCTACGTTCCCGGCTGCCCGCCGCGGCCCGAAAGCCTGCTCGAAGGGCTGATGCGGATCCAGGACAAGATCCTCGGCCAGCGGATCGCCAGGCAGAAGGGCGGGATCGGGAAGATCGAGGATGAACTGCCCGTTCCCCACCACTCGGGCTACGTGACCTCGCCCGTCGCCGACGGCAGCCTCGTGTTCGATCACCAGAAGGTTCAGGCCTGATCCTCGTCCCATTCGGGAATCCGCAGGTTCGTTCCCCAGGCATCCCGTTCCAGAACATCCCCACCCCGAAGCATCCCCAACCCCAGAGCCTCGCTCCGAGATCGGCTAAGACATGGCTGCGGCAGAAAAACTGATCGTCAAGGGACTCCACGTCTCCGTGGACGGCCAGGAAATCCTCAAGGGAGTCGACCTCGAACTCGGCCGTGGCGAGGTGCATGCCCTGATGGGCCCAAACGGCTCGGGCAAGAGCACGCTCGGCTATGCGATCATGGGACACCCCTCCTACGAGGTCACCGCCGGCACGATCGAACTGGTCGATGCGGCCGGCGTTCGGCAGGACGTGCTCGGGATGGAACCCGACCAGCGGGCCCGGGCCGGAATCTTTCTGGCGTTTCAGCGACCGATGTCGATCCCCGGCGTGCGGGTGGCCGACTTCCTCCGGCATGCCGTGACGAACGTCCGCAATCCCGATCGCAAGGAAGGTCACGAACTGATGCCGATGCGGGAGTTCCGCGGCGAACTCAAGGACAAGATGGCCGAACTCTCGATGGACCCGGAGTTTGCCCGGCGGTACGTCAACGACGGCTTCTCGGGGGGTGAGATGAAGCGGACCGAGATCCTCCAGCTCGCCATGCTGCGGCCCGCGTTCGCGATCCTCGACGAGACCGACAGCGGCCTCGACGCCGACGCCGTCCGGCTCGCCAGCCAGAGCATCGCCAGGATCGGCAGCGGCGGCGGGGCCGGCAGCGGCGAGATGGGAATCCTGATCATCACCCACCACGAGCAGCTGCTCGAACACAACATCCCGCTCAAGACCCACGTGATGCTCGGAGGAAAGATCGTTGAGTCCGGCGGTCCGGAACTCGCCATCGAACTTCACAAAAAGGGCTACGAGCGGATCCGCGCCGCCTACCCGGAGGCTGCGGCCGCCGAGAAGGCGATGGAGGATTCCCGGACCGAGGCGGCTCCGGCCTGACACGGCGGCTCACCCGCTTCCCCGACAACTTCAAAGGAACAGACACCATGGCCACCGGCATCGACGACTCCGCCACGCTCGCCCTCGGCGAGATCAACAAGTACGACTTCCGCACCGAATCGCCGGCAGTGTTCAAGGCCCGCAGGGGACTCGATGCCGAGATCGTGCTGCAGATCTCGGAGATGAAGCGGGAGCCTGCCTGGATGAGGGACTTCCGGCTCAAATCGCTGGAGATCTTCCACTCCAAGCCGATGCCCAGCTGGGGAGGCCGGATCGGCGTCGATTTCCAGGACATCTTCTACTACCTCAAGCCGGCCGAGCAGCAGGGGAAGACCTGGGAGGAGGTGCCCGACGCCATCAAGCAGACGTTCGACCGACTCGGCATCCCCGAGGCGGAACGGAAGTTTCTCGCCGGCGTGAAGGCCCAGTTCGAGAGCGAAGTGGTCTACGGTTCCCTTCAGGAGGACCTCGCCAAGAAGGGGGTCATCTTCACCGACACCGACACCGCGGTCCGCGAACATCCCGACCTGCTGCGGGAATACTTCGGGAAGATCATTCCCCCGACCGACAACAAGTTCGCCGCCCTGAACTCGGCCGTCTGGTCGGGCGGTTCGTTCATCTACGTGCCCAAGGGGGTCAAGATCGAGTTTCCGCTCCAGGCCTACTTCCGCATCAACGCCGAGAGCATGGGGCAGTTCGAGCGGACGCTGATCGTCGTCGACGAGGGGGCCCAGGTGCACTACGTCGAGGGCTGCACGGCCCCGATGTATTCCACCGAGAGCCTGCACTCGGCCGTCGTCGAGATCGTGGTCAAGAAGCATGGCCGCTGCCGCTACACGACCATCCAAAACTGGGCCAACAACATCTACAACCTCGTCACCAAGCGGGCCATGGCCTACGAGGGGGCGATGATGGAGTGGATCGACGGCAACCTCGGCAGCCATCTGACGATGAAGTATCCGGCCGTCTACATGATGGAGCCGGGGGCCCGGGGCGAGATCCTCTCGATCGCATTCGCATCGGCCGGCCAGCATCAGGATGCGGGAGCCAAACTCGTGCACGCCGCCCCGAACACGTTCGGCAGGATCGTCTCCAAGAGCATCTCGAAGAATGGCGGCCGGGCCAGTTACCGCGGGCTGGTCAAGGTCGAACCGGGGGCGAAGAAGAGCCGCTCGAGCGTGGTCTGCGACGCGCTGATCCTCGACGACAGGAGCCGGAGCGACACCTACCCCTACATCGAGATCGAGGAGCAGGACGTCTCGATCGGACACGAGGCGAGCGTCTCGAAGATCGGCGAGGAGCAGCTCTTCTACCTGATGAGCCGCGGCCTCTCGGAGGCGGAGGCCAGCACCATGATCGTCGGCGGGTTCATCGAACCGCTCGTCAAGGAGCTTCCGATGGAATATGCCGTCGAGATGAATCGGCTGATCGAACTCCAGATGGAGGGATCGGTGGGCTGAACGACTGTCATTCCTCAACGACCTCCCCTCCTCCCTGACATCCATGACCATCGCAGCGACCGCCCCATCCTCCCAGCAGACGCCTGCCTTCGACCGGGAGGCCTTCGAGAACCTGCTCGGTTCGCTCTCCCTGCCAGAATGGGCCGTCGAGCGCCGCCGGGCCGCCTTCGAGGCCTTCTCGAACCTCGCCCTGCCGGACCGGCGAAACGAAAATTGGATGCGGACCGACCTGCGGCTGTTCAAGCCCAAGGCCTGGGGGCTGCGACCGGCGGCCGCCCGATTCCAGGACCTGCCCCAGGGATTGCTCACCCCGACGAGTAGCCCGGGCGGCCCGTCTCCCGACCCGTTCCTCGACGACGCGAACGCCGGCTCTCCTGATGCGGCGATCGCCGGCCGGATCGCATCGCTCGACGGCCATCTGGTTCGCGAGGAACTCGACCCGGCGGTGGCCCGGCAGGGCGTGCTCTTCGGCTCCGCCGAACGCCTGCTCGCCGAACATGGCGGCCTGATCGCGCCCCACTGGTTTTCAGTGATCGACTCCCGGAGCGACTGGTTCTCCTCGCTGCACGGCGCCTTCCATCGGGCCAGCGCCCTGCTCTACGTGCCGGCCGGAGTGAAGATCGCCGGCCCCCTGCACGTGATGGCCGCGATCGGCGCTGGCGGAGTCGACACATCGCACGTGCTCGTGGTGCTCGGCGAGGGTGCCGAGGCGACGCTGCTCACCGAGACGGCCGGCGGCGGCGAGGCGGGAACGGCCGGCGGATTCCACTGCGGCGGCACGGAGATCGTGGTCGGCAAGGGGGGCTTCCTGCGGATGGTCAACCTGCAGAACTGGAACAACGGCGTCTGGCACTTCGCACGCCAGAAGGCGGTCGTTCAGGAGGGCGGCCGGCTGCAATGGACGCTCGGAGCCCTCGGCAGCCGCCTTTCGCAGGTGGCCCAGGACGTGGCCCTCGTCGGAAGGCATGCCAGTGCCCAGGTCAACGGCGTGATGTTCACCGAGGGTCGCCAGCATCTGGTCTACAACACGCTTCAGCACCACGAGGCCCCATCCTGCAAGAGCGACCTGCTCTACAAGGGTGCGTTGCAGGATCGATCGAGGCTCGTTTGGCGTGGCATGATCAAGGTCGACAGGGCCGCCCAGAAGACCGACGGATACCAGCGGAACGACAATCTGATGCTCTCGGAGCATTCGCGGGCCGATTCGATCCCCGGCCTGGAAATCGAGGCCGACGACGTTCGCTGCACCCACGGCGCCACCAGCGGCCGGGTCGACGCCGAACAGATCTTCTACGCCCAGGCCCGCGGGCTCTCCGCGGACGAGGCCGCCAGACTGGTCGTCGCCGGATTTTTCCAGCAGGTCTTCGATCGGATCACGATCGCCTCGGTTCGCGAGGCGCTCGCCCGGGCCATCGGCAGCCGGATCAGACGGGTTTCGTGAGCCATCCCATGCAGTTCCATGAATCGACGATGTTTCATCGGGTCGCCGACCTGGGCGAGATCGCCGACCCTGGCAAGACACTGGTCGACGTCGACGGTGAGACGATCGCGCTGTTCCATGTCGGCGGCCAGTTTTATGCCATCGACGACGTCTGTACCCACGATGGCGGGCCTCTCGTGGACGGCGAACTGACCGACCACAAGATCGCCTGCCCCCGGCACGGCGCGAAGTTTGACATCCGCACCGGGGCCGCGCTCTCGATGCCAGCCGTCCGGGCCACGCGGTCGCACGAGGTCAAGGTCGAGGACGGCGGCGTCTGGGTTCGCCTCCGTTCCGAATCCGCTTCCGGGAGTCCCGCCGCCCACGGCGTCGGCAACAACGCGATCGTCTCCTCCACGCCCACCGCCAGTCCGTCGGCCGGCAATGCTCCCGCCCCATCGGGAACGGCCCCCCAGTCGAACGCCGATGGGGCCGCGACGCTGCCGCTCTCCGAGGATGGCATTCGGGAAATGCTCAAGCAGGTCAAGGATCCGGAGCTGTTCGTCAACATCGTCGATCTCGGCCTGATCTATGGGGTCACGATCGCGCCCTCCGCCGAAGTGACCGGCAGGCAGCAGGTTTCGATCGACATGACGATGACGAGCCCAGCCTGCCCGGCCGGCCCTCAGCTCATCGGCGACACGAAGCGGGTCATCGGCAGCCATGCCGACGTCGCGTCCGTCGAGGTCAGGATCGTGATGGATCCTCCGTGGACGCCCGATCGGATGACCGAGGCCGCCCGGGACCAGCTGGGGATTTTCTGACTTCACGCAAACACACGGCATCCTGCCGTTGTTTGCTGCCTGGCCCGGGGTAGCGATGCTTTGACAGGCTGAAGCCTGTCCCACATCGGACAGGGAGGCGAAGGGGTCGGCGAATGCTCGAGGAGCGTTTGGACCGAGTCTTCGAGGGCCACAGCGACGAGGCTTTTGCCGCCCCGAAGCCGGCGACCTGGCAAACGCAGGCTGAAGCCTGCCCGACACCGACCAGGGATCCGAGCACACGCGGCGAAGTGGCCGGTCAGGCGCTCTTGTGACGGGCTTCCCGGATCGGGACGACCGGTTCGCTGGCGTCGACGTTTCGCTCGGTGATCACGTAGGAGCTGCCC
>Ga0114972_10001080_pt1 | contig 20608 bp, 15 predicted proteins | sample M_140807_EF_Meta_FD_87354 | JGI IMG/M metagenome (GOLD analysis project Ga0114972, IMG submission 87354) | Freshwater microbial communities from Lake Montjoie, Canada to study carbon cycling - M_140807_EF_MetaG | ecosystem: Environmental > Aquatic > Freshwater > Lake | place: Lake Montjoie...
CCTGAAATAGCGTTTTCAATTGAGTTCGTTAGTTTGTCAATCTCGAAATCGATTTGTATTTCTTCTGATTTTTTCACAAGGTTAATTTACAAAATATTTTCCTGTTTCACAACTATTTTTTTTACAGTCGTACTGTTCTGGCATTACCGATAACTGTTTGCAGCTACAAGAAGTTGGCGATTTTTACCACAAATGTTCATACAGAGAACGAATGTTTGATTAACCACAAAACTGTCACACGAAGCACTGAACCGCCAATTTCTTGAAGGTGCTGTTAGCGGTTCGGTTTTATAATTTGTCCGCCAATTCTTGTATTAGTTGTTGCTTCAATTTCTTTTTAATTTCAGGGTCTTCAAGTTGTAAATATTCAAGTCCTACGAATGAATTTCCTTGTTTTCTATTTTGTCTAGGTTCAATACTTTCAATAAGAATTGCCTCCATAATGTCGCCCAAATTTTGAATTGTAAAGTCTTTGAATTTTACGCTTAAATTAAGTTTTGCGTCCTCTGTAACTGGATAAAAACCAAACCAACTAAACCTGTCCCAACGCCCCGCAAGTCTGTCTGTCGTGTGGTCTTTTAGTCTTTTACCCAGCGGTTGTTCAATAGCTTGTCCAATATAAACTGTCTCTCTGCTGTCATGCAGTAAGTATATGCCGATTTGACCTTTAAAGTTTACTTCAGTTGCCCCGATTTGTTGAATGCCAAACAAGTCTGGTTGTGATTTCCAATTAACAAGATTTCTGTTCCAGTAAATTCCAAAAGCATTTATAATTTTATGAGTGTCTTTTGTTACAATTTTATCGTTAACTATTTCGGGTTCGCTGTCGTCAATTAAATTGTCGTCTGGTTGATTTAAAAATTTGCGTAAAATATAATAGCCTTTATCAGTTTTTGCAAATATTGAATTTTCTTTCTTCGTGTTAATATCAGTTGTCAAGTTCGCACTTACAGTGTCTTGTGGTGTTGCACCAAGCGCTTTTCTGTAACCTCTTTCTGCAATAAGTTCGGCAATTTCTGTGTAATGAAGTTGCTTCTTTTCTTCATTCAATACTTTTTCAATTGCGTCTTTCCATTTTAAATCAGCCATATTTTCTGTCTATTATTTTTGTTTATGTGTGTCGTCCTAAACTGACCGCTGACTTGCTTATACCCGAAACGATCTTTCGTTTAGCCACCCATTTTGGTATGTATTAGCGAAGGTTTGTTTCGTTTAATTTCTAAATCAAGATATACAATTTATTTTATAAATCATCAAATGGACTTTTAATTTTCTGAATGGTCAATTTAAACCAGATTGCCTGGTCAGTTTGCTGGTTTTTCGTCACTTTTGGTGAATAAATTTAATTTAAGTTCACATTCTTGTTAATCAAACCCTTTTCAATGAAGTTTCCGGTTAATATTAGACCCGGTTCTTGGTCATTTCTATTTTTCTTATTAATATCCAAATATGAACTTTTCATCAAAATTGACGAAGAACCAATTTCACCGGATTACACAGTCCTTACAGCCAACGGGTTCAATGAAATGAAAATTCAACTGGCTCAATCACAAGTTATTAGTCGTGCGATGTATCCCGCATTAGAACAGGCCACAGCAAGGTGGTCACTAGAAAACTCAGCAGTAATGGCATTGACAGGCTACGATCCGGAGAAAATAAACAAGAATCGGCTGTATAAAAGTGCGCTCAAACTACATTCCATCAAGGAAAAACTGGATGTTTATACCTATTTGGTCCGCCAGTTCGAGTATTGTAATTTGTATGTTTTGACTGATTAACTCAATAATTTTCAACGAACTTTTCAGCGAACTTTTCAACGAACTTTTTACAGGTCGTTTAAGCATAACTGTGAAAAATCCCCTTTTTTTAAAAGTCAGGTTCAGGCAGGCCGACACCTTGCATCAGGTCTTGAATACGGCCAATTCCAGAGCCTACTTGCTCTACCAAGAGAATACGGGCAAATAATCCAAAGATTAATACTAGACCAGGTTCTTTATCATTTTTATTATTGATAACCAAATATGAAATTTCACTAAAATTGACGAAGAACCCATATCACCGGAATACGCACAAAATAATCTCAGATTAAAAAAATAAATTGAAATTTTGAATTAATATCGCTAAATTTGAAGTAGGTGAAAATCTTTTAAAGTTGCAAGTATCTTTGACAGATTCAATTTATGGAGTATGAATTAAATGATGTAACTAATAAAATGAATGGCTCACTTATAAAGTTCTAGCCCATTGTAAATTATTTTACTTATATTATCCAGGATTCAATAAAGAAAAAATGTTTTATTTCATAGTTATTGTTATTGGTTTAGTTCTTTTCATTATCTTATGGAATAGAGATACATATACAACGAACCATATACATCATACAACAACAAATTTAAATTCTTATAATTTAACTGTAAACCAAGAACCAAATACTAATATTAGTACAGCACCATCGAGAATTTCTGTAACACCAACAACTATAAAAAGTAATCCTGACCTGAGGCTAAGCTTAGTGGACGGAGAGTATAGGTATTTTCAAAATCACTTTGTAAATGGTAAACAGTATGCTTTTGGATTCCCTCATGAAAGTTGCAAAGATAAACGTGTTTGGGTTGGAATAAATAAAAGGGAGGTGGAAAGGATTTCTGAATCTGATGCTTTTGAAAGAATAAACAATAAATCTTTTATGGCCAATCAAATAAAATCTATTGATTCAGACAGTAATAAGATAGGTTATTGTACTAGATGTGACAAAAAATTAAGAAGAAATATTTACAAGAAAGTTTGTACAGAATGCTATCACAAGGGATACAGCTAAATAAAATATAATGCGTCAAAGAAAAATTTTGGATGTGAGTGAGGATAATGAAAGAGTTTACTTTTCATTTTACATTGATAATTCGAATATTCGAATTTTTGGGTTACCCAAGCAGAATTGTCATAACAAAGCTATTTATGTAGGTACTGATTACAGCTCCCTTCACAGTGTGGATAGTCAAAGAGCAAAATTGTTATTTACAGAGTTGATGAGAAAAACTCTTTTAAGTCATCCTGCTGCCAAACTTTGTAATGGAGAAACTCTGAAGTTAATTAGTTGATTAAATACAAAAAATATAACGACAACTTGTAAAAATTTAAAGTATTTATCCATGTTATGTAAATTAATTGACATAAAAGAGTATTACAATGCCCAAAAATTGACATTGAAATATATTTCTTGACTTACAATAAGCCTTAACCGATAAAGAAGATTTCTCATATTTTGGATATAGTTTTGTCGTTGACTTTCTATTTAAACCTGTCTAAAAAAAATTCCTAAAACTAAAAAAAACAATATTTGGCCTGGTCAATATAAACCGGTACATTGGATAGACCTAAATGGCGAATTCTTGAGAAAATGCACTTAATATAAAAACAAATAAATATCTGTGAATTAAAAATTCCCAACTTATTAAACGCACCAAATGTTATTTGTAATTACAAACCAACTAAATAGAACAAAAAAAATTAATGGAAAAAGATTTAACACCAGAAGAAATTGAAAAACATAACAATCGTAAATTAACTGCCGATAAGATAAGGCAGATTTTATCGAAAGTTTTAGAAACACCAACTCAATCTTCCAAAAGGTGGGTTTGGGAATTAATGCAAAATGCAAAAGATATACCGAATAGATTTGGAGAAGTTTCAATTAAAATTGAATTATCAGAAAATTCTCTGAAATTCTCTCACAACGGTAATCCGTTCTCTTTGAAAAATGTTATGGGACTTATTCAACAAGTGAGCTCTAAAGATTCAACGAACAGCAATGAAGAAGTAACAGGTAAATTTGGAACAGGATTTATTAGCACACACCTTTTATCTAGAGAGATTTATGTAAGCGGTTTTGTATTACATAATGGAATTCATAGAAAATTTGATATTACTTTAGATAGAAATGGCGATTCGTCAGAAGATTTAATTCCAAAAATCGAAACAGCTTTAGAACATATCTCTCAAATCGAAAACAATCAATTTTTCCCTATAGAAAACAATTATGAGGCTAACCGTTCAGAACAGTCATTCGATACATCATTTGAGTATAAATTATTAAGTGATAAAAGTAAAAAATGGGCAAATGATGGCATTGATGATTTGGTAAATACATTGCCACAAACCTTAGTTAACTTGAAGAAAATTAAAAAGGTAACTGTCATAAATAAAGGAGTTGAAGACGTTTATAAAAAAAATGAAATTTGGGAAAGAGATAAAGTATATGCATATACAGTTGATATAAGCAACCAGGAATCTAAAAAATTTCTTTCCTATGGTAAAAATGAAATAACACTTGCAATAGAAGTGAATAATTTTACCCCAATCACATTAGTTGAACATTTTGGACAACAGCCAAACTTATTCAGAGACTTTCCTTTAATTGGTTCTGAAAAATTCCATTTCCCATATATCCTAAATGGGCACGCCTTTAACCCAACAGAAGATAGGGATAGTATTGTTTTACATTCAGAAGAAAGCAAAGAATCAATAGAGAATAGAAAATCAATAGAAAATGCTATTTCTGTTTCTCAAGAATTTACTAAATGGTTAATAGTTAACAATGCGGTAAATAGGCATATTTGTGCTTTTACTAGAAGACCGGAATTAAAATCAACTTGGGAAGACTTTTCAAAAAATTGGTACTCTAAAATACAAACAGAATGGAGAAAACAATTAATTGATTTGCCTTTATTTGAAACGGAAAAAGGTGATATTATTGAATTGAAAAAAGCTATTATTCCAGAAGATGGAGATTCAAAAGAGTTTAAAGAAGAATTTTACGCAATATCAAAACCCGTTTTCTCTTCTAACAGAATTCCAAAAAAAGACAAACATTTTGATTGGTTAAAAATATTAGGCCCTAAAAGTGACAAGGAGCAAAGAGAAAATTGGGGAATAAATCTATCGAAAAATATAGAAGATTTAGCTCTGATTATTAGCGCTTTTGAAGATAAAGAAGGTCTATTAAACAATGCCGAAATAGTAGATATTAAGGAGTTAAATTTATGGTTAAATAGCCTTTACAGTTATCTCATTAAAACTCAACAAACAGATTTATTATCAAAATATGCTTTAATACCCAATCAGTATGGTATTTTTAGGAAATTAAACGAACTACATTTAGAAGACCGTCAAAATCCTATACCTGACGAACTATTAGATGTTTTAGACAAACTTGGAAAACATTGGAGAACTGATTTAATAGATAGAGAAATTAAAATTGGTCTTAGTATTAACAGTAAAGGTTGTTCGGATATTTCTGAAACTATCAATGGAATATTAAAAGTAGAACAAGGCAATAACAATAACAAAGTATCGTTTTTTTTACAAAGAACTGATGCAAGAGAAATTTTAACCGATATTTTAAAATTACAAACTATAAATTCTACTGCTGACAGCTTTCAATATAAGCTGTTCAACTTTGGTAAAGCAATTTTTAAAACACAGGATAATGTAATTAATATTAAGAATCTATCCCCTTTCAGCTTTTCCACAACAATAAAACTGTATATAGAATTAATTCATTTAAAAATTCAATCATTAGAGGGATTGGTTGGTTTACAGGAAGAGTTGGAAAAGTCAGAAGAAGATTCTCTTTTTTGGTTAAATCAATATCTTAACTTGATACAATCAAATAGTGGATTTAAGACTTTACTTGAGGAAAACATTAGAATTATTCCAAACAGATATAAAGAGTTTATTACTTATGAAAATGCCAAATCATTTGGCACAGAAGAAACGCCATTAGATGATGAGTTAGTTGATATATTGTTCAAATTAAATAAGCAACAAGATTGGAAAGGATTTTTAGTTCACAATGGTGTTCACATTGACTTTAATGATAAATGTAAATTTGAAGAATTAAGCCAAAGTATTGAAGAAAGTATTTCAATTATTCAAACAAATGAATACAAAAATCCGGGTGAAGGAATATTAGACAAATATAAAAGTCCAATCCTGGATTTAATTGAATGGATTGAAAATAGTAAGAACAAAAAATTGGCAGAATTGTATCTAAGCACTTTTGTTGGTGAATCAAAATCTTTATTATTCAAACTGACTGTTGGTAATTCTAATATTGGTATTTCCGCTATTAAAATGTTGCAAGATGAAGATAGTGTCAATCTTTTATCAAAAATTCAGCAATCCAGCATTTCTACAAAAGACTTATCAGAATTAATAGATATTGCAACAGAGCTTGGCTCTACATATTTATTAAAGGAAAGAGCAGAAGTTTTAAGAGAAGAAAAGCGTAACAGAGAGTTTTTATACAAGGTTGGCGAAAAAGTAGAAGAGGCAATAAAAAATACATTGACTGAATTTAATGTAGAAAAAATTAGCATTGGAGCATTTGACTTAAAAATATCAAATGGTGAAAAATCGTATTTTTTAGAAGTTAAATCATTTAAATATAATAGTAGTTATCCTTTTCTATTTTCACCAAGTCAAGCAAACAAGGCAATGTTGAACGAACCCAATTATGCAATTTGCACAATTGAAAGACCATTAATAGAAAAAAATGAAATTTCAGTCGAATATGTTACGCAAAACCTACTTTTTGCTAAAAATTTAGCACTTGAATTTACAAAAGGGGTTGAGGACTATTTTAAATTCGAAGAGATTAGAAGTAACCAAAACATATCAAAATTAAAAATAGATATTCTTGGAGAAGTGAAAATTGAAGTTGATATAAATGTAATTATTAATAAATCAAAAGACTTTGATAGTCTTATAAACGACATAAGAAATGAATTGATAAACACATAACAACAGGCTGATATTTTTTTAGCGTATTGTTTCTATTTTTAACATATCGCTAGAAACTAGATATAGAATACCATAATTAGCTAGTTCATCTTTACTGAACTTTTTTTCTGATAACTGGGTTCTTTTAAACAGAGGTTTTTGTTGGTACGAAAAGTCGTATCCTATTGTAACTTATTTTAGCAATTTTGTTTTTGAATATTTTTCTGGAATATTTTTTACCTGTAATTTTGCCAAATAGGGTCAGCGATTGAAATTGATATTTTTAAATCTAAGTATTTGATTTGCATCTTATTACCCTAAAAAGATACCCTTTTTTTCTACTTATGTATCCCTTTTACTTTTTTACAGTGAAAAGGGCTTTGGTTTATAAATTTTATGGGTGAACAGAATAAAGTATTTATTTTTTGTTATAATTATACTTTATATTTTAAAAAAAATAGTTTATTCAACTAAATTGCGAATTGGTAGCGTTAATATATTTTGTTTTAACATCTAATGAATATGGCAAATAAAAAGGACTACCATTTTTGATTTCCATAAAAATCGCCTATATTGGTTAAATATGACTAAAGTGGTGGGTTATCTCCTGAAAAAGTTATTTGTAAAGGAATTTTTATAAAAGTAGTATGATGGAAATAAACTGGTTATTCGTTATTTTAATCTTTTTGGTAGTTATCTTACTACCTATAATTTTTAGAAAAAATGGGAATAACCAGCTAAAGCTATTAGTCAGTAAATATTTATACACTCATTTAGCCCAAAGCAATAATTTATTGCAGCTTATGTACATAAAAAAATAAAATTACCGATGAACAAAACAGACCTCATACAAAAAGTTAAAGAAATTGAGGGGCTCTCACAAGATGAAAGAGCTTATCTTGTAAACCTGGTAAACACCAAAAAGAAATACGGCTTGGTGTGGGAAGACAAGCCCGAAGAAGTGGAAGAACAACTACGTGAAAACTTGCCTGTACTGAAAGAGGTAAAAGAAAAAGCCATTATAAACGGGGAGGTAAACCCTAATCATATTCTGATTGAAGGCGATAACTTGCACGCCCTAACATCATTGATATTTACCCATGAGGGCAATATTGATGTAGTTTATTTTGACCCACCTTATAATACAGGAGCTAAGGACTGGAAATATAATAATGATTATGTTGATGAAAATGATGGCTGGAGACATAGTAAGTGGATAAACTTTATGTACCATAGGCTAATTATTGCTAAAAGACTTTTATCTAAAGATGGCGCATTAGTTTGTGCCATTGATCATAATGAACAAGAAAATATTGGTATTCTACTAAGAGAATTATTTCCAGATAAGGAAATTACTTGTGTAACAGTTGTTCATAATCCTAGGGGAATTCAGGGTGATAATTTTTCATATACTCACGAATATGCATACTTCGTTTTTCCAAAAGGGAAATTTATAGGTAGAATTGAAAGAAGTGAATTAGATTACGAATGGAGTAATTTAAGAAATTGGGGCGGTGAATCGGAAAGAAAAGATGGGAAAAGTTTGTTCTACCCTTTGTATTTTAAGGATGGAAAGCTAATTGATGCAGGTGATCAACCTAGAGACGATTTTCACCCAAGTAGTGCATATAAATTTTTAGAAAACGGAGTTTTAGAAATATGGCCAATCGATAATAATGGTATTGAAAGAAAATGGAGGTATGCTAAGGTTTCATTATTTAAAATCATAGAGAAAATTAAAATTGCTGAAATAGATAATGTATTACAGGCACAGATTCTTAAAGATGAAGATAGACCTAAAACTGTTTGGACAGATAAACGCTATGATGCAAATGTTTATGGAACACAACTTTTGGGAAATATAATTGACACAAAATTCCCATTTCCAAAATCATTAAATACAGTTTTTGATTCTATAAAAGCAGTGATAAATGGAAAAAAAAACGCAATAGTCCTTGATTACTTTGCAGGTTCAGGTACAACTGGTCATGCTATTCTAGAAATGAACAATCAAGATGGAGGGCAAAGGCAATTTATTTTATGTACAAATAATGAATCAAATATTTGTGAAGATGTAACTTATCAGAGAATAAAAAATTGCATAATTGGCCATAAATTCAATGGAGTTTCTAAAACCACTCTCTATGAGAAAAAAATCAATTTAACCAATTTTAAAAATAGTATTAATGTGTTTTCTGAAATTGAAATTATTCAAAATAAAAACAATTCAAATTTTGATTCATTCAAACGAGAAATTATAGATGGTAAAATATTATTAAATGGAATAAAAAATATTAGTGGATTTAAAGAGGGGTTTAGTAAAAATAATTTAAGATATTTTAAAACAAGCTTTATTAGTCGTGAACCCTCACTCAAAAACAAACGAGAACTTACCCAATTAGCTACCGAGTTGCTTTGCATAAAAGAAGATTGCTACACCGAACAGAGTATCAACATCAATCAAGCAAAGTTATTTGCAAATGATAGTGTGACCCTACTCATATTGTTTGATGACCATATTATTCCGCAGGCCGTTGAATATATCAAAGGATTAGAAGCTCCCGAAATAAAAGTATATGTATTCTCCATTGGCAGTGACCCATACACCGAAGATTTTTCTGAAGTTTTGCATAAAATAAGCCTTTGTGCCTTACCCGACGCTATCTATAAGGCCTACCAAAATGTATTGCCAAAAAAGAGCAGAGTGGTTCCAATAATTGAGGAAGACAACATATCACCAAACGAAAGTAACGATTAATTCAATATTTTATAAAAAACAAACGAAATGAAATTATTACCATTAGCATACAGAGAAGAAGCATTAAATCAATTGAAGAACCATTTTTTCAATTTGCTCAATTTTATATCTTATCGCAACGTCCTGGCCTTTCAAGCACCTACAGGTTCCGGCAAAACCGTAACCATGGCATGCTTACTTAGAGATATAGTAAATGAATTGCCTACTCGCTTTGACATTGCCAATCGCAACGTTACCTACATCTGGATTGCTCCTAATACCCTGCATTTACAGAGTTATATCAGTCTTTCGCATTTCTATAGCGAAACACGAGACATTAGAACTTTGAGCATAGAAGACATCAGCGACGATTGTTTAAAACCGAATGAAATGTTGTTTCTGAATTGGCAAACCATTAGCAGAGACAATGCATTGTTTATGCGAGAAAACGAAAGCGGTAAAAGTTTTTACAACATACTGAATCAAACCGTTTTAAATGATACACAAATTGTAGTTATTATCGACGAAGAACATTTAATGGCGGGTGGGATAAATGCGCCCAGGGCACAGCAGGTTTTAACTACAATACGTGCCAAAATTGAACTTAGAGTTTCAGCTACCCTTACCGCTGAAACTTTGCTTTCACCTTATCGGGTTATGATATCAAGAGAAGATGTGGTAAAAGCCCAAATGATAAAAAAGGGAGTGCATTTGAATCCTGCCTTGCTTGCCGAAGAACAAGGAGGTAGAGATGCCAACTTGGTTTTACTGCAAAAAGCATTGGAAAAAAGAGTGGAATTGGAGAAGCATTATGAAGCTATTAGTGTCAGGATCAGGCCTCTGTTATTAATTCAATTACCCTCTGACAGAAATGCTATTTCAGCAGAGGATACTCGAATAAGAGATACTGTTGTGGCCCAATTATCGGTGCTGGACATTACCGAACAAAACGGAAAATTGGCTGTGTGGCTTAGTAGTGAAAAAACCAATCTGAAAGACATTTCTAAACACGATAATATGGTGGAAGTACTCCTATTTAAACAAGCCATAGCGCAGGGTTGGGATTGTCCCAGAGCAGCTGTTCTACTCATATTTCGCGAATTGAGGAATGAAAACTTTACGGTTCAAACAATGGGTAGAATATTGAGGATGCCAGAGCAAAAACATTATGCCAATGAAGCATTGAATTATGGGTATGTTTACACCAATTTAAATAAAAATTTAATTGCCATTTTACCCGATGAAGCCGATTATATCACCCAAAATAGAGCCAGTAGAAATAATGATATTTATCGGCCAGTTGCCTTGAAATCGTATTATATCCAGAAGGAAATCAACCGAAATCGTATTGGCTTGCATTTTAGAGAAGCGTTATTCAGTGCAGCCGAGGAATTATTTAATATCAACCTTATTTCAGAAGGGGGTGATGCTTTTTACCACGCCAATAAAATAGCCATGCAACGGGCAGGAGTGACCATGGATGTAGGAGAAATCGAAATTGGTATTCCGGCTAATGTAAATATTGATGTAACGCAAGTAGGAGAAACAATCGTCCTTCAGGTTGAACGGTTTGCCAGAACTATTTTCCAATTGGAGCAACTTTTTAACAGGTACTGTCTGGAAAGCTGTGGAGATTATCAAAAGAATGCCAGCTGGGAAAGGATAAAATACCATACTCAACTATTATTTGAAGAATATTTGGGCATGTTTGGATCAGATGTTTACAAAATTGTTTTATTCAATAAGGCACCTCATTTTGATAATTTATATAATTTGGCTAGAGAAAAATATACGGAAATCATGGCGGCTAAAGCCGCTAGTAGAATAACCTCTGTAAAAGAATATGAATATCCCTGGGAGGTTCCAGAATTGAAAATATTTAACGATAGTTATGTTGAATACCAAACTAATACACATGCAATGAATCCCTTATTTGCTAGAAAACGGGAAACAAATCGCCTGTTTGACAGTACAAATGAACAGCAATTTATTGACATGCTTATTTTAAATGAAAATGATACTATCCAGTGGTGGTACAAAAACGGTAGTAGTAACAAAGAGGATTTTGCCATTCCTTACGTGAAAAGTGACGGAAGTCAGTCCCTTTTTTATGTAGATTTCGTAATTAAGTTCAAAAACGGAGCTATAGGTCTTTTCGATCCGAAAACGATAGGAAGTGACCCTGAAAATACCTTAAAACATAACGCGTTGATAGAATATATAGAACAACTGAATGAAAGGGGGCGAAGGGCTGTAGGTGGTATCATCATTCTACAAGATGGGAGCTGGCGTTACTGTAATAACAGGATAGAAAATGACAGGGATTTAAGGGGTTGGGCATTTTTTAATGCCGTTGCACTAAATTTAAACTAAGAAACATGGCAAAAAAGGGACTTGATACCACATTTGTACATTATGGCATCCGAAAAGAAGACATGGAATTAATTGCTATTCTTTGTACTGAGCATTCTTTGGAATTTGATTGGGTTAAAGAAGACTTGCTTAAAGAGTTTCATGATAAAAAAATTCGCAATCAGGATGTTGATGAAAAGGCTATTGAGAAATTAATTGAGAAAGCTTTAACTAAGATAAAATAGTCAAATATGTTAATTAAAAGGATAAAAGCGCACAATTTTAAGACTTATCTCCAGCTCGATTTGGATATTTCAGTGGAACAGGATAAACCAATTATTTTAATTGGAGGTGCAAACGGGGGCGGAAAAACGACGTTGTTTGAATCTATCTATGGCGCATTATACGGACTTAACATAAATAATGCAAAGCAATTTAAGGAACTTTTAAATGCGGGTGCACTTGGAAAAGAGGATGAAAAAATTCTCCTGGAACTACATTTTTCAGGGAAGGTATTAAACGAGGAACAGCAATATGTTTTGACCAGAACTTATATGTTGAACCCTTCTAATAACCCAGTGGAAAGTGTAAAACTAAATATGAATGGCACTATTTTCATGTATGGAACAGCTACGCCGCTCGTTCAAAGAACGGAACAACAAGCACAGGTAAATAAAATAATCAAAGCAAATTTACCTCAGGAACTAAGTAGATATTTTTTGTTTGATGCGATGGAGGCTGGTAATCTTTTAAAAGTTGATCAACTCAATCGGGTAATTCGGGAAAATATTGAGAATGTAATGGGTTTCAACAAGTACATGCAAATTGGCAAAAGTGCTGAAACCTTGTACCAGGCATATACAGTTCAGCGCTTGAATATGGAAAATGAAAAGCAAGAATATTTGGCGTTGGTGGAACAGAAAAATAATCTATTAGAAACTAAATTATCACTAGAAACCAGATTGCAAGATGCTTTACAGTATTCGGTAATTAACAGGGAACTTTACGATAACCTAAAAACAGGTTTAAACCAAGACACAAATATCAAAAATAGAATAGAACAAATTCAGGCACAAATTGACAATATCTATAAAAAAGAAAAAATTTTCCATGTTGAATTAGACGAATTTTTAAAAGACATGGAATTAAATGTATGTATCCCTAAGCTGATTGAATCGGTTAAAACAGAGGTAAACCTTATATTAAAAACTAAAAGTGACCAGGAGCAGCAACAAAACAGCCATTTGGCTCCTGAACAAATTGAAGCCATTAGTAAGTCTATAGTTCAGTATCTTTCTGACAATAAATTAGTCTCAAAAGTGGTGACAGTAGCCGAGTTGGTTGACTTTGTTATATCTAAGCAAGGTAAAACAGCTAAAATGGATCATTATGACTTTTTAGAATTTTCAGAAATAAAGGCATTAGAGTCAATGCTCAATTTAAGAACAGTTAATTCATTTCCCAGTATAAACCAACAACAAACGGAATTAAATATTTCGCTCAGTCAAATTCAAACGTATGAGGTTCAAATTGAACAAATGAAACAGCAGATAACGGGAAGAGATTATATATTATTAAAAGCCTTTGAGGATAACGAAGCAGCAATTAAGCAATTTGAAATACAAATAGCAGAAATAAAGGGAGAAATATCAAAGCTTGATAAACGTTTACATCAGTATGATATTCAAACCAATCAGGAACCAGATCCAAGGTATGAAGCGCTGGGAAAATTAAAGGGCTTTTTTGAAGATGTAGCTAATCGGTTATTAAAAATCAAAAAGCAACAAATTGAATTAAAAATGAAACAAGATTTAAATATTAATCTTTCTGCTTATCATGACGTCATTGAAAGAGTTGAACTATCGGAAAATTTGAAAGATTTAACCTTTAAAATTTATCACAAAGCGGGAAATGAAATTTATTTAAGTCAATTAAATACGGCATCTAAGCAGGTTGTCATTCAGGTTTTACTTAAATCACTTCACGAATTTGGTGATTATGACCCTCCAGTAATGATTGATACAGTGATGGGTGTATTAGATGAAACAAGCAGAGCTATTGTACTGGAAAATTATTTTCCTGATTTGTCCCAACAAACGATATTATTAAGTAGCGACAGTGAGATAAGAATAGGTAGAGACCTTGAGAAGATTAAGCCATTTATTTCAAAAACATACACCCTGCACAGAGATAAAGAAAAACAGCTTACTGCTGTAACTCAGGGCTATTTTGGTGTAAATATAAATGATTAAACAATGAGTGTAATAAACCTTCAAAATATAAGACAATCGGAAGGCCTGATGGATGAGCTTTTTGATATTCGAAACAAGATTGAACAGCGTATTAATCTTGAAAAATATTCTGTAAACGTTAAACCAGTTTCACTAAATGGAAATAAAATAATGAGAATATGCCTCCTTGCAGGTTTAACAAACAAGGAACATCGGGACCTAAATGCAATAGAACAGATACAATTATCTAAGTCGGGGAATAGAATATTTGAAACTCTTTTCACCTTGCACAATTTAGGAGCTGCCTATTCAGCCTTATTGAAATTGCGATATATGGATTGTCAGGTTGATTGGGAAAATACAGTTATTAAGAGTAAAATAATCAATGCAGAAATTTTAAGAGGGAGGAACGTTTTGTTAAATGACGGTGTTTTAGATGATTGGTTAATAAATACAACGGGGACAATAAACGGAGGAAAAACGGGCTCAATACCCTTTTTAAATCTAAATATTGGTTCTTATGAGGATGATATTCCGGCCGCATTGAACTTAAATGGAAAGGATATTCCTAATACTCAGATTTTGATTGCTGGGACAACAGGTTCAGGGAAATCAAATTTGCTTGCCGTTTTACTCAACGAAATAAGAGCTCTTTCTATAGAAAGTTATTATCCGGTTAACTTTTTATTGTTTGATTACAAGGGGGAGTTTTCAGATCCGGCAAATAATCATTGGCTTCAACTATTTGAATGTGACAGAACAGCCATTCTAGATCCTATTATTTCCCCATTACCTTTTACACCGTTTAAGGATTTTATAGGAAAGCCGCAAAACGAAATCAATCTTTATTCTACGGAATTAGCCACAGCATTGTGTTCCATTGATCGGGCAACCATAAGTGCAAATATGAATAATAGGTTATCAGAAGCCATTATTAATGCATACAGAGCTACTTCTAATGCACCGCTTACTTTTCAAATTATATTAAACCAGTACACAAACTTGCAGTCCGATAGAGAAAAGGATAAGGATGATAGTGTGAAATCTGTATTAAAACAGCTGATTAGAAACAATATTTTTGCGTCGGAAGATAAAATCGACTTAATCAAGGATAGTTATATTGTAAAAATGGATGCCTTTCCTAAGGATGGTCCTATTGCAAAAGCCATTGTATATTTCATAGTATCCAAGTTAACTATTATTTACGAAAAACTTGCGAAACAAGCTATTGATGACAACTGTGTACAACTCAGACATTTCACTATTATTGATGAAGCGCATTATATGTTGGGCTTTGATAACAAACCTCTTCGCGATTTAATAGCTGTTGGAAGAAATAAAGGCTTGAGTATCATTCTTGCAACTCAAAATATGGATAGCTATAAGAGCGAGTATTTTGACTTTTATGCAAACGCACAATATCCTCTTATAATGAAACAACAATCTGTTAATGACAGTGTCATAAAGGATTTATTTGGTGTATCTGGTACAGAATTTCAAGAAATAAAACAAGCCATTGCGGGTCTTCAAAAAGGAGAGTTAATTATTAAGAATCCAACAGCCATAACATTAGGTATTGGAAAAAAATATAAGAAAATTAAGGTTAGGCACTTAATTTGAGTTGTTGCCCGAATTGATATGGAAATCATAGTTGTATTTACAATGAAATTGAGCTGAACCGCCACAAGCATTGCCAAGCGTTTTAGGATATGATAAAAAGAGAAACTCTTCGCGCAAAAAATATCAAGACGTGGTTCTTGTTAAAGTTTGCTCATTGGGAAACTAGGACATGAGGCATTCGCTAACGGAAATTTGTAAGAAGTTTAGTTGCATTTGCAAACAACGTAATCAAAAGGCTTCTATTTAGGGGGCTAAACCAGATACTTTTAAATAAAAAAAGGGAAACTGATAATAAAGCTAAGGTTATGATTTTTAAAAATACGATTTACTAAACATGAAATTATGAATTTTATGGAAAATGAAAAGCAAATTGGTCTTGTCAAATGGTTTCATGACAAATCAAAAGATTCTAATTATGGTTTTATTCAGCACATTAAATTAGGTGACCTTTACTTTAATGAAAATAGTATTGATAGAGGACAAGATATAAATAGTTTTAAGGAAAATACAATTGTTACATTTTTGGTTATTACTCAGGAATCTAATAAACATAAGGGAAAACTTAAAGCTATAAGGGTAAAATACTTAGATTATGAAACAGATATACTTTTTTTATTTAGTTATTTCCTAAACCTTTTATGTGAAAGAGGCAGATATTCCGATTACAACATTATACAGAAAGGGATACATGAAAGGATTTCTTTACTAATCGAAAAGTCAGGAAATGATAAAACCATTGAACAATTATATGAAAAATTCTTACAATATTTAAATGAACAAATACGATTAAATTCGATTCAAGACGAAAACTATTTAAAAGGACTATTGAATGTTAGCAAGGGATTCTTTCCTAATAATATAAAGAAAATTGGAGATGTTATTGAAACAAATATTTCAATAGAATTAGCACACAACCTATGGTTAGAAAGTTTCATTGATACTTGTCAAATTGAATATGTTGCAGGTATTATTCTTTCCGAATCAGAGCCAACAAAACAAAAGATATTCAGTAGATGCACTGAAAATGACTTTAAGCAACTTTTTGAGCACTTTATAAAGCACCTAAATGAAAAAATACATTCCACCAACATCACAGATAGTGAATTTGAGAATATTTTAAAGGTGAGCAAGAAATTCTTTTCAACGAACTATGAACAAATTACAGCCATCGTTGAAAGAAATATTTCAGAAGAATTAGCTCATAAACTTTGGTTAGACAGTTTCATTGAAACTTGTCAAATTGATTATGTTGCAAGTATAATTCTATCTGAACCTGAAAAAATCCAACAGAAAATTCTGAATAGATCTTCAGAAGATGATAAAACAAATATATTTTTCAAAGCTCTTTATACCATTGATAAAATTGATACAGATGCCAAACTTAAAAGCGTTAAACAACTTTTATGTTTATCAAAAGTATATGTATCTGAACAATACGAAAAAGTATTAGCAGAGACGATTAAAAATTGCCCTGATTTTTTTAGATTAGATTTATGGCTTGAAGATTATCATGAAACATTAGATTTTCACACCTACAAACTTTACACCGTTACACTTTCACCAAAAAACCAAAAGAAATTTGTTAAAAAAGTACTTAAATATATTCACGAAGGAAGATTAACTATATCAACTGAGGAGTTCAATTCTATTATAACAATGGATTATGAGACAAGTAAATTATCGAAAAACTTGGAAAATGCTCACTTAGATTATTCTACAAGTATTGTTCTAAATGTAATTTCTGAATTACACCAACAACTAAATCTTGAAAAAAAAGAAAACCAAACAATTGCAAAACAAAAAATATTTGATCTAATTGTAAAACAGATTAAAAATCCTGAGGATATTTTAGAAATCAGAGGTTTTTTTGACGAATGTAAAGGTCGTTGTAGGGTTTCAAAAATAATTGAGCTACCAAATGGAGAGGAGATAGAGGGTAAAGAACATAAAATTAGATATGAAAGGGATAAATATGATATTCCAAGAGAAATATGTGATGGTAGGAAAGCAATCAATAAATTGAATAATATGCCTGCTCTTTCGGATGAGGGTCTTGAATATTGGTGGTGTGCAAATGTCGGATGCTATAAACCAAGTAGGAACCTGCATACTTCAGACGAATGGGAGAATTATTCATTACTTGATTTTCTAACTATCTTAAAAATTCCATTTAATGAAATTGATTATGAAATTTATCTGAGTGTAATAAATAAAGCTAACCAATTTATAAAACATCTATATTGTAAAGAGTGTAAATGTATTCTTCATCCAAGAGGGCAGTCAAACTACGCATTTTGGGGAGTAACTTGGTTTAAGTGTAAAACAGAAACATGCTCTCAAAAATCAAAAGAAATTTACCTTTCGCATTGTTTAAATGGATATTGCGAATCAGTAATTGATAGCAGGGAGAGTAAAAAATGTAAACCTAAAGGATACGATTCTGAATCTTGTGGGTGGTTTATATTTAATGAATGTAACGCATGTTGTAGTAGTAAAAAGTTAAATAAAAGAAAAAAGGTGTATGACTTTCAACATAAGGATTATAAATGCCATGAGGATGGACATAAAGACTTAGGAATTATATCTTGTAATAAATGCGGAGATACTATGGCATTTAATAATATAGATGTATCAGAGTATGAAAGAATACTAAATTGGTTTATAGAAAATGAAAAGCTATCTGATCGAATTGATAAAAGTGGGAAGTATAGTAGTACAGGATTGAGGTGGTTTACTCTAAAAAAAGGAGAAGATTCAGACATTGAATTTAAAAAAAGATTAACTAAATGTCTTAAAGCAGGCTTTAAGATTCCAAACTTTGATAAGAATTTTAAAAATCAATTAATCTGTGAAGTTGCTAAACCAACCAAAGTTAGTGAAAACGTAATTAATTGTAATACTTGCGGACACATTATAGATTTAACTACTAACAAAGAGAAAGCTCATGCTTTTAAGAAATATCACAACGTTTTTTTTAAAGAAGATAACTCGTAGTTGAAGAGTCTTAAAAAACTCATATTTATTTTACATGAATCGTAAAGGCCGAAATTTAAAATGAAAGCAAACCAAACGAAAGTTTAAATATTTTACCTAAATGAAAAAAAACCTAATCTTAATATTATGTATCCTACCTCTCCTCAGCATTGGACAATCTCCACTCCACAAAAGATAAATTTTCAATCTGTTCTAAGAAATAGTGTGGGAGAAGTTCTATCTAACAAATCAGTTTCTATTAGAATAAGTATTCTTTCAGGCAGTACAACAGGCACTAATGTTTATTCAGAAACTCATTCAAAAACGACTGATGCATCAGGTCTATTGAGTATTCAGATAGGTGAATGGAACAGTAGTTTCAGGTCTATTTAGATCTATAGAATGGAGTTCAACATCACACTTCATCAAATTAGAAGCTGACTTCAATGGTGGAACTAACTTCGTATTATTGGGAACACAGGAACTTATGAGTGTTCCCTATGCTTTGTATGCGAGTAAAACTGATACCTCGGTGTTGAATCTTGCAAATAGATTAGCAACGAAGCTGAATTATTAGTGGCACCATATCACCGGAATCACTGGCACTATATCAGGTTCTTCGTCACTTTTGGTGAAATTTCATATTTTATTTCTGATAAGAAAAATACAAATGACCAAGAACCGGGCTTAATATTAACAGGAAAGGGCATAGAAAAATGTGTGATAGACAAGAATGTGAGCTTAAAATAAAGGTAATCACCAAAAGTGACGAAGAACCCAATGGCAACCGGATTATCCATGAGTTTCCACACAAAATGGATATTCCGGATTAAAGTGGCTCACTTTAACCCGGAATATCCAAGTGACGGGTGTTTTAATTTTTTATTTAAAGCGTTGGAAAAAAAATTGAAATTCTTTCTTGGGTTGGCTTTGCAAGCTCTTTTAAAAACTTTGGTCGTGCGGTTGCTTGTGCGGTTTTTAAATGTGCTTGCAATAGGGTGGCTGAGTCCTATTTGAGCCCATTGTGAGTTCTTTGAGCCCATTAATTTATCCGCCATATATCCGCCAATACTCCATTATATCCGCCATTTATCCGCCAAACTTCAATTTATAAGATGTTCCTTTCTTCTCGCCATCCTTCACAAAAATATTTAATTCCGTCAAGTTTTCTAAGTCCCTCAACCCTGTTCTGTCAGAGGTTTCGTTTAATTCCTGATATTCTTTATTCGTAATTTTCCCTTTCTCCCTCACAAAATTCACCGCTTTCAATTGTCGGTCATTCAGTCCAAGTTTTGCTAATTGGTCTTCGGTTAAATTGTCTTTGAAAAGCGTTACTAAAAAACCGCCTTGAAATTCCTTTATTTCAGGTTCGGGTAATTCTGCCTCTTTGCAAGCATCATAAATTTTCAATGTTCCTCGTCCCCATGAATCAATAAATCCTCCTTTTGTATAATCCGGTGAAATTGACCACCCAATCCGGTTTAAATTGACCAGGGTAAAGAATGGTTTTTAAAGATAATTATTTGTTTTATTATTTTATTAAACTTGTTTAAAACTGTCATATAGGAAGCACTGAACCGCCACTTTTGCCAAACCCGTATTACAAGCTGCCCTTCTTCCTCGGTTAATATTCTGTCGAATCGTATTTTATGTTGTCTGCGTTGGTAAATATTACTCTTTTTGCAGCTTTGGTTTGTGTTTTGACTTTTTTGGCAGATTATTATTTATATTGAGGTACTAAACTGATATAAACCTTTTATTAATTAATAGTAGCTATCACGGCTATTTAAACTTTATTTTATTATTAATGAAACTCATACATGTTAATTATGGAAAATTTTAGTTTAGAGGAGTACAATGCACTCAAGGCCTCAGGGGTCAAGTTTAATTTTTCAGAGGAAAATCTTGTGCGCCG
>Ga0114972_10001082_pt1 | contig 20597 bp, 12 predicted proteins | sample M_140807_EF_Meta_FD_87354 | JGI IMG/M metagenome (GOLD analysis project Ga0114972, IMG submission 87354) | Freshwater microbial communities from Lake Montjoie, Canada to study carbon cycling - M_140807_EF_MetaG | ecosystem: Environmental > Aquatic > Freshwater > Lake | place: Lake Montjoie...
ATGGGCGCGTCGCAGCGGTTCACCCCAGATCGCTTCGATCTCGACTTCGCGCCCCTCTTGCCAGCCGATGAGGCTGCTGGGTCGGTAGGCGGCCATGGCGCGGGTGCGCTCGATGTTCCAGTCGATCAATGCGGGATCGAGCGGAAACCCGCGCGCTGCGGCGCCGCGCACGACTTCCTCCATCAGCGCGCGGATTTCGTCGACGGTCTGCGGATTGGCCAGCAGCAGGTCGGTGGTTTTGCCACCCTCCGCAATTGCCAGCCCGTTGAACGGTACGTTCCAGATCAGTTTTTTCCAGATCGCCTCCTCGACGCCCGCTTCCACCGTGGTGCTGACTTTTGCCGCCGCGTAAATGCGGGCGATTTCCGCTGCGCGACCCGGCAAACCCGGGGCGAATTCGCCAATGGCCATGCGGCCGCCGTTGCTGTGATTGATGACTCCCGGGGAGAGCCGGTTGATGCAGACGAAACAGAGCGCGCTGAGAACGCGGTCGGCACCGGTGATTGCGGCGATGGACTCGCAGTTGCCCAGTCCGTTCTGCAGGGTCAGCACCTGGGTTCGCTCGTGCAACAACGGTGGCAGCACTTCCGCAAGCATGGCATTGCTGGTGGCCTTCCAGGAGACGATGACCAGATCCACCGGACCGATTTCCGCCGCGCTGCGAAATCCCTGTGGATGCGCCAGGTGAAAATCGCCATCGATGCTGGTGCAGCGGAGGCCGTTTTCCTTCATGGCATCGAAATCCCCGCGCAACAGGAATCGAACGTCGTGGCCGTGCTCGGCGAGGCGTCCGCCGTAGTAAAGGCCGATGGCACCGGAACCGACGATGGCGATGGATGAAAACATGATGAAAATATGTTAGATTCCGCGGTATTCCGATGCGAGTTTTTTCGCCATTGCAACGGTATTGCGGTGGAGTTTTGCAGTGAATTCAGGCTGGCGGTTGTAGCCGCCGCCGTAGAGCACCGCGACCGGGATGCGGTTGCGGATGAAGGCCTTGAGCAGGACCTCGTCGCGGCGTTGCAGGTCCTTGACGGAAAGCATCATCTGTCCGAAGCGGTCGTTGCGATGATTGTCCGCGCCAGCGATCCAGATCACCAGGTCGGGCGCGAAGGTGTCCAGCGCGGCGGCCAGCGTGATGAACAATTGCTTCAAGTACATCTCGCCTTCCACATAGCGAACCGTTTCCACATCCATCGAGCCGTTGAACTTCTGGGTCGGATAGTTTTTACCGACGTGGATCGAGTAGGTGAAAACGCGTGTGTCGTTTTGCAGGATCGCATTGGTGCCATTGCCCTGATGGGCATCGGTGTCAACGACCATGATCTTGATGTTGGGATTCGCATCCTGAAGGTCGCGGATCGCGGCGGCGACGTCGTTGAAGACACAGTAGCCCTCGCCGTGTTCGCGGAAGGCGTGATGGGTGCCGCCGGCGAGACAGACCGCCACGCCTTCCTCCAGTGCGGCGCGGCAGGTAAGCCGGGTGGCTTCGACCTCGGTGGCGCTGCGGGTGTAGAGTTGCGGTGTCACCGGCAACCCGAGGCGCATCTCCTCCTTGCGATCAATCGCGCAACTGTAGATTTTCCGCAGGTAATCCGGATCGTGCACGCGCTGCAGCACATGGCTGTCGGCGATGCGCACCTCGATGATTTCCTCGGGTCGGATGATTCCGCCTTCCAGCAGCATGTCCTTTGACACGCGGAATTTATCCATCGGAAACGGATGGCCGGAGGGCAGGGTGAGTTCGAAGTTCTGGGAATAGAAACAGCGCATGAGGGCAGGGGATCGAAGCACAGGAAGGGGCGCGCGTAAAGAACGATGTGGGCAATGTCCGCATTGATCCGCGATCCGTCTGATGGGAGCTGTGTGTCATATTGCCTGTCGCCAGTCTGTCGGGGAATATGACTTTGACAAAACAATCGCCGACTCCAAAGAATTGGCACGCCTATGAAAACAACAACTGCTGCAATTCTTTTGGTTCTCCTCGCCGAAGCATTTGCCGAGGAGACGAACACGCTCGACCCGCTCGTCGTCACCGGCAAGGCCGAAAACCTGCTCAGTCAGGCGTCGACATCCTCCGAGGGTCACGCGGATTTCAAGGAGATTGCCGAAAGGCCCTTCGTGCGTCGCAGTGAGATTCTCGAAATCGTGCCCGGCATGGTCACCACCCAGCATGCGGGCGGCGGCAAAGCGACACAATATTTCCTGCGCGGATTCAACCTCGACCACGGCACCGATTTCGCCGTGAGCGTCGACCGCATGCCGATCAACATGCGCAGTCACGCCCACGGTCAGGGCTATGCCGACCTGAACGGATTGCTGCCGGAGCTGGTGAAAAGTGTCGATTTCACCAAAGGCACCTACACCGCGAGAAATGGCGACCTTTCCACAGCGGGCAGCGCTGATTTCGTCTTGTGGGACGCGCTGCCGCAGGGCATCGCCTCGTTCGAACTCGGCGAATACAATTATTACCGCACCCTGCTCGCCCAGAGTTTCGACGTCGGTCCCGGAAAGTTGACTCTGGGTGGCGAGTGGAACACCTACGACGGCCCTTGGCAAAGAGAGGAGAATTTCGAGCGCTGGAATGCGTTCGCCCGCTACTACCAGGGTGACGAGGACAATCATTTTTCCATCACCGGCATGGGATACAGCGGCACCTGGGATTCGTCCGATCAAATCCCGCTGCGCGCCGTCGATGACGGAACGCTCGACCGTTTCGGAACGCTCGACGACACGACCGGCGGCGACAGCCAGCGGCACAGCTTGCAATTTGACTTGAAGACCACCAACGGCACGGAAGTCACCCGCTACAGCGCTTACGGAGTTTATTACGACCTCGATCTTTTTTCCAACTTCACCTATTTTCTCGATGACCCGGTGCGGGGTGACCAGTTCGAACAACAGGAGAACCGATCGATTTTCGGCGGTGAAATCGTTAGAGAGTGGCAGGACCGGAACTTCATGGGCCACGAGGCGGAATTCGCTGTCGGCCTGCAGACCCGGCATGACATCATCGACGACATCGGACTTTACAAAACCGAGAAGCGGGTGCGGCACGACACCGTGCGTGTGGACGACATCTATGAAGCCAGCTATGGAGTGTTTGCCGAGAGCACGGTGAAATGGACGCCGTGGTTCCGCACCGTCGCCGGCGTGCGGGCGGATGCCTTTTATTTTGATGTCAGCAGCGACAATCCGGCCAACAGTGGCGACGAATGGGATGGAATTGTCAGTCCGAAAATCAGTGCGATCTTCGGGCCTTGGAATGAAACGGAATTGTACGTCAACTTCGGCACGGGCTTTCACAGCAACGATGCGCGGGGTGTGAACAACACCGTCGATCCGGATAGCGGCGACCCGCTCGAGGCGGTGGACCCGTTGGTGCGCACGATTGGCGGCGAACTGGGCGTGAGAACCCAGTATGTGAAGGATCTGACATCGACCCTCAGCCTCTGGTGGCTCGACAGCGACAGCGAGTTGGTGTACGTCGGCGATGCCGGAGTGAATGAAGCCGGTTCCGCGTCGCGGCGTTTTGGCATCGAGTGGACCAACTACTGGCGTCCGAACGACTGGGTGTCGGTCGATGCCGAAATCGCGCTGACCCATGCGCGGTTCCGCGATGCCGGGGACCAGGATCACATTCCCAACAGCATTCCTGTGATGTTCAGCGGAGGAATTTCCCTCGGACGGGAGTTGGGCTACTTCGGCGGACTGCGCGCCCGCGCTTTTTCCGCCCGCCCCCTTGAGGAAAGCGGGGAAATCGAAGGCAAGGACACATTCACCCTCAACGCGCAAATCGGTTATCGCACCAAGGACTGGGAAGTCGCTCTCGAATGCCTGAACCTGCTCGACCGCAAGGACAACGACATCGAATACTACTACCCCTCCGCGCTTTCCACCGAGGTTTCGCAGGTGGACGACATCCATTTCCACCCCGCCGAACCGCGCATGGTGCGGATGAGAATGACCTATCATTTTTGATGATTTCCGCCAATGCCGGGCTTGCGGGCTCGGATTGCCAGCCATTTTTCCCGAAAACCACTCCACGGGATCATTTCCAGGCGTGCTGCCCGGGGTGGCAAGATTCTTGAAAACTTGGCTTTACAAGCAGCACCTTGCTCGCCATATTCCCGCGCTCATGACGATTCTCGGTATCAATTATTTGAATGTAAGCATCACCGCGCTGCTGGTGATCTATGTTTTCATCTGTCTGTTCATGATTCTGCTGGTTCTGATGCAGCGTCCGAAACAGGAGGGGCTCGGCGCCGCATTCGGAGCGAGCACCACCGATCAATTGTTCGGTGCGCGGACCACCAATGTGTTGCAAAAAGCCACGGTTTACATGGCGACGTTGTTTTTCGTGTTGACCCTTGCATTGGCCATCCTGATGCAGAAACGCAACAAGGTGAACAGTGTATCCGCTATCGTGAAAACGCCGGATCCGATCGTGGAAAGCAGCAAACCGTTGACCAATGACTCGTTGAAAGAGCAGTTGAATGCGGTTATTCCCGCCACCACGGAACAGCCCAAAGGAGAAGATGCCACGAAAGCGGAAGATGAACCTAAGCCGGAGGATGCCACGAAGGCGGAGGATGCCACGAAGGCGGAGGATGCCACGAAGGCGGAGGATTCACCGAAGGCGGGCGAAGAACCCAAGTCGGCGGAAGAGCCGAAGTGAGACAAAAGCCGTTTTTGGAAACGCTGTTGGATTGTGATCGATCAACAGGAAACAACGGGCCGACCCCTGTGGGCGCGGCCTGATTTATTTCGTCAGGCACCCGGCCCCGGTTGGGGATATCTTCATCGCACGAGAGGGGATGTTGCCGTCGAAAGCCTGGCGGCCCTGCAGGAGGCGGTCCGCGGCGACGATCAGGAAATGATCTTGTTGGTTTGGACTCCCGACAGCCCGTTCATGGAAGTGCCCGAAGCGTTGTCGCTGCTGGAACCGGCGTTGATGGCATCGCGAGCGGTTTCCTCCGAACGCGATCTTGCCGACAAGAACAGGCAGCTTCGCACCGGAGTATTGTTGTTTTTTGCCTTTGTTGCCTACATAGGCTGGGAAATCTTCCGCTCCATGCCCGGCGGTGGCTTTGTTGCCGCGTTCAAGACTCTGCTATCGAGCGGCGGTCCGGTTTTGGGACTGTTGTTGTTCGTGATGTTCTTTCTCCTGCCCTGGTACGAGGTGAGAAAACGCTGGAAGGAAGTGCGCGCCTGGACCGCGGAAACGATGCGCGAAGCCGCCGACCTGGCGAGGTTTGAAATGTGGTTGTCTACTCAGAAAATCGTCGCCACCAAGTTTTTGTTGGGACTGATTGCGATCGCAGGTGTCGTGCAGATCATCTCCGGTCGGCCCTTTGCCGCCGCGTTGCAGCGCGGTGGGGGTGACGACGCGCGCTGGACGCTGCTGACAGCACCGTTCCTGCATGGCAACATGATTCACTTTGTCATGAACGCCCTGGGTTTGCTTTATCTGGGTCGACGCATCGAAGCTCTGGCGCGCTGGCCGCAGGTGCCGATCGTGTTTCTTTTTTCCGCATGGATCGGCGGTGAGTTGTCGATGGCGACCGGTAAAGGACTCGCCCTGGGTGCTTCGGGTGGACTGATGGGAATGCTCGGCTTCCTGCTGGTATTTGAAACGCGTCATGCGAAACTCGTGCCGCGCTCGTCGCGCCGCCGCCTGCTTGCCGCATTGATCGGCACGGCAGTCATCGGTCTCGTGGGAATCCAATTCATCGACAACTCCGCCCACGCCGGTGGAGTGATTGCCGGCATGTTGTATGCATACATCGTTTTTCCCCGTTCCGAATGTGCGATGCGCCCCAAACCGACCATGGTGGACCAGGTGTTGGCGGTGCTTTGTTGCCTGTTGATGTTGTGCGAGGTTTGGCTGGCAAGCATGAAAATGATGGGTCGTTGAGCAGGGAGGGAGAATTGGGGATTGCCATGCATGGTGATTGTTCTATTTTTGTCGCGGCACAGGACGGGGGATTTCCTGAATTCAGAAATTTATGACACAGTGGTACTACGGTCGCGAAGGCCAGCAAAACGGTCCGGTGGATGAGCAGGCGCTGCGCGATCTGATCGCACAGGGAATTGTGACCGACCAGACCATGGTCTGGCGCGAAGGCATGGTGAACTGGCTGCCAAAATCAGCGGTTCCCGAATTGCAGGCGAGTCTAAACATTTATGCCGGTCCTTCCGCGCATTACCCCGGCATGGCGCCAATGGCACCGAACTCCGGACTGGCGATTGCCAGCATGATCTGCGGAATTGTCAGCATCATTCTTTGCTACGTCAATGCCCTGGCCGCCATTCCCGCCGTGATTTGCGGACACATGGCCTTGAAAAAAATCTCGCGCTCCGAACAACCGATGGCCGGAAGGGGCATGGCGATCGCCGGTCTGGTCACGGGTTACATCGGATTGTTGATTCAGATTTCCTTCATCTGCTTCATCAGTTGGATGTTTTTCGCTGTGAGGTCATCAAGCTCGAGCTCGTCCTTCGCGCCTCCCGTCCCGATGACTGCTCCGGTTTCTCCTCCCAGCCCCTCGCCCTGAAGTGGCTCGAAGTCATGACATGACGACCGGCGGGATCGGTCCTGTCCTGCGCAAACCATGGACTCTGTTGGGATTCGTGGTAGGAGGTGTCGCACTTGTGGCATGGCTGTTTCAGCGCAGCCTCATGAATCTGATGCCGCCCTGTCTGTTCCACCGGCTGACGCATCTTCACTGCCCCGGATGCGGGGGGCGACGCTGTGTGAAAATGTTGTCGCACGGCCGCGTGCCCGAGGCCCTGCACATGAATGCACTGGTGATCTGCATCGGTCTGGGTTTCACCTTCGTTATCATCAAACAAATCCACAGGGAGTGGAGGTTCGGTCAGGCGGGAAATTTTGATGTGTCTCCGCGGCTCGGATGGGCGATCGGTTACGGGGTGATCGCCTTCTGGATTCTCCGCAACATTCCGATGTGGCCCTTCACCCTGCTGGCGCCGTATTGAGGGCGGCGGGACGAAGCGGCTGATCCCGGTTCGTCCGACGTCGACATCGAATGAATGTGATCCAATCCGATAGAAAGGGAATCGATGCTCGTATGCATGATGTTTCGTCCGGAATCCGTCTGTGCGAAGTCGTTTCAAAAACCAAAGATCGAGCCTTCTGTGAGGAGGGCCGCGCAAAACACAAAACAACCATGAAATCCGCATCATCATTCAGAAAATCAATTCCCTTGCTGGCAGTTGCCGCGTTGCTCGGGGTGGCTCAATCCGGGTTCGCCGAGGAAAAAGCAGCGTCCAAATCCGAAGTGGTTTGGAAGGAAATCGGCACCGCGCCGGGAGCTGTCGGAATTGCAGCGCACGGCAAGAATCTCTTTGCCATCACTTCCTCCGCCAAACTGCAAGTCTGCGATCCCTCCGCATCGCCGGTGGTTTGGAAGGAAATCGGCGATGCCCCGGGCGGCGTGGTCGCCATGGGTGTGCAGGATGGCAAACTCTATGCCTCGACCAATGCGAGGGCTGCGGGACGGTTTTTATCGCGCGATGCTGTCACCACGGCCGCTTCATGGCAGGATCTCGGCCACGCATGGTGCCTGCTCGGCATGGCGGGAGTGACCGGCAAGATGTATGCCATCTGCGACACCAAGGAACCGGGAACGGAAGCCTCGATCATGGTTCGCGACAGCTCTGCTCCCGCTTCTGCCAATGCCGGGCGCGGGCTCGACGGCATCCCCTGGAATGGCGTCGACCGCCGGCCACCGGTTGGTGCGCTGGCGATCACGGAAGTCGGCGGCAGGTTTTATGTCGTCACCAAGGAGGATGCGTTGTATGTCGGCGATCCCACCAAACCCGACGTCGTTTGGAAAGCCATTGGCGATGCCGCCGGGGTGACCATGCTGGCGGGTGCCGAGGGCAAGCTGTATGCCGTGACCAAGACCGGCAAGCTGCTGGTGTGGTCGGTCAAGTAACCTGTTGCCGGGTTCCGAAAAACGAAGCAGTTTGGCGACATGCTGCTTCATTTTTCCCATTTCGAAAAATCCAAGCAACGATAAATGAAGCAGTTCAAAACGCACGTGCCCGTGGGATTCATCGCTTGTGCATTCGTCCTGATCGCATCAGGCATGGTGGGTGCAGCCGAATCCGTCGCCAGCAAGGAGTTGGATGCGGCCATTGTTTCGGCTGACTTCGCCGCGTATTCGGTCAACGTTGCCGCCATGTTGGGGAAAAAAGTTCCCGCGGATGCCGCGCAGATCGCGGAGATTGGGGTGAAAACGCTGCTTGCGGATCCGCCGACCATGGCCGCATTGACCCAATGGCAGTTTGTAGGCAAGATCGGTGCGACCGAGCTGGGTAATTTCGCCAAGGCGGCACCGGACAACAAAAAATTCCTCGCCTGGCTGTTGCACAATTCCGATGCGATGGATGCGTGTTTGCTCGCGTCAACTCCGACAGGACTGAAGGCGCGGGAGGAGAACAACTGGAAGATTTCCGCGGATGCGCTGGAGATTTGGAAAAAAATTCACGATGCCGACCCCGATTCGCGGCAAGGCATTTATTTGAAACTGGCGACCGCCACGGCGATCGCTCCGCCCGGTCGGGTGAACATCGGCGCCGGTGGTCCGACCACTCCCGCAGACCCGTTGGTGCGCTACAAGTATTTCAAAACGGCTCATCAAAAGAAGGTACTGGCTGCAAGCTTCGACAAGCTCGACGTATGGGATCTAACGAAAGTGGTTTCCTCCGGTGCGTCGGATGAAGACCTGACCTGGGGTCGGGAAATGGTGAACACATTCCGCCCCGACCTTCTCGCTACCGAGATGATGGTGGACCTCACCAGTTCGGTCTGGCGCCGGGCCTCTCCGGTGCCTTACACGAACATGAAAACGGTGCTGCAAGGCGGCGGCAAATGCGGCCCGCGCTCGTCGTTCGCGGTGTTCATCAATCATGCGTTCGGCATCCCGGCCATCGGCGTGGCGCAACCGGCCCATGCCTGCGTGGCATGGCGTGGTGTGGATGGCGTCTGGAGAGTCGGTTACGGTAAGGGCTGGGCGGCATCGCGGCTCGACGGGTTGACGGGCCCCGAGTTCGTCGAAGGCTCGCTGGCGCGTTCGCGTGTGGAGCAATTTTCCCAGGTCGAACATCTGCGCTGGCTGGCCAATGCGCTGCCCTCGCACGAACAGACGACCGCGGTTTTGGCCATCGCTCAGAAAATCGCGCAGGAAACACCGGCGACAACGGTGAATTTGAATGCATCGCTCAAGCCGGAGGAGTCGGACGCGGACCCCGGGGTGGAAGCGGCGAAAGCGGGCGCGGCGGTCGTTAAAAAGGACAGCAGCACGAATGCTCCAACGGGGCCGGTCAAGTCAGTGAATGGAGTCATCCATGTGGACGCGGCTTCCTACGCGAAGCAGGAAGGGCAGACCTTGTGGGGCGGACCAAGCATCATCGTGCAGGACTGCGTGACGGGCGGAAAACAGATCCATTTTCCCATGGCGCTCCGCTATTGCTGGACTGAATACACAATCGATGCACCCGCCGCCGGGAAATATCAAATCACAATGAGGGCAGCGGCCATCAACGACGGGCAGTATCTCGAAGTCGGCTCGGATGCTTTCAACGCGGTCCGCCTGGTGAAGATTCCCATGAAACACGGCCTGTGGGTCACGACCGAGCCGGTGGAAATCAAGCTGGTGCAGGGAGTCCAAAACCTTCGCATCTCCGCTCCCAGCCAGCGCGGCGTGACGGTTCACTCATTTGATATCAAGCCCATCTCCAACTGATGCCGATCACAAACATAGGAATGCCGGGATTTTGCGCGGCGATCACCCTGCTGATAAACGTCAATACCCTGCGTGCACAATCCGGCCAACCGTCAGCGGGGTCGTCGATGATCACCATGGACTATGCCCGCTATCTTGCGCCGATCGACTTGCATTTCACGAAGCCTACCAAGCCGATCGAGGGGATTCCGTTGGGTAACGGGAGAATGGGAACGCTGGTTTGGATTGACGGATCAGGATCGAAGTTGCAGTTCAATTTCGGGCGGCCGGATGTCTTCTATCGCGGCAGTGCAACGACGACTTTCAGCTACACCAGCCATACCGACGGCAATTCCAAGGTCGGGCACGTTGACATCAGTTTTGCGGGCCACCCCTTTTCTGAAACCTGCAAACAGGATCTGCACGCCTATGATGGCTATGAAAGTGTGGAAGGTGCCGGTGTCAGCGCACGCATCGTCCCATGGCGGGATCGCGACGTCTTTGCGATCGAGATTACGGACAATCGTGCCGAGCCTTCCGCCATTACCGTCGACCTGAGCAAGATGATGCCTGATGCGGTGAAGGGTCTCTACAGCAATACGTCCACACAATCGCAGCAGGGCGACACGCTGGTGCTGAAACAGGTCTTCAGTGAAAAGTGCAGCACAGGAATAACCATCAATGATTTCTACTGCACCTCAGCCTGTGTCATCACCGTGCAAGGTCGCAAGGTGAGTATGACGGACAGTCAGTTGACCATTCCTGCGGCCAAAGGAGCGTTCACCATCTACATCGGCAGCGCGGCTTCCATGACTCCCCAGGAGGATGTCGTGGCGTTGGCGGGCGCGGAGGTGAAGGCGGCCCTCGCCACCACCTTCACCGCGATCTTGGATTCCACCGTGGCCCAATGGCACGACTTCTGGCGGAAATCGTTCATCTATCTGCCAGGCAATCACGAACGTCCGTTCGACGAGAGCTTCGACCAGCACTGGTTGTATTACCTTTACGCAATGAACACCTGCAACCGGGGCAAGTATCCGATACATGCCAATGGCGGCATTTTCAATGTGCAGGATGGCTGGCAATATTGGGGCTCGTTTTACTGGTGGTTCAATAGTTCCCGCCAGACCCTTGCGCCGGTTTTCGAACAGGCCAATCACCCCGAGTTGGCCGACCCGTATTTTTCGATGCTGACCAAGCAGTTCCCTCGAATCAATCAGGTCGCCATTCAGCAATTTGGTTGCGGCAAGGATGCCATTTGGATTCAGGAAACCTTCGGGTTCGACGGACCGGAAGTCCTGCCGGAAAAAGACCGGCCGACCGCAAAAATGCGCAATGAGTGGGAATCCCGCTGGGGTGGAGCAGGCCCGATTCTCTTGTATAACACGGCCGAAGCGGCGCAGTGGTATTGGGAACGTTATGAATACACCCACGACCTTGCTTGGTTGAAGGAGCGGGCCTATCCCATGCTCAAAGGAGTAGCGGAACTTTATCGCACATATCCGGGAACCAAGCTTGAGGATGACGGAAAGTTCCACATCAACAACACGTCGTGGGCGGAAACCTATCGGGACAACGTTCGTGACGGTATCAATGACCTTGTTTCGATCCGCGGCATTTTCCCTGTGGCGATCAAAACCGCGAAGCTGCTGAATGTGGACGCGGCTCTGGCGCAGCAGTGGCAGGAGATGCTGGACAACCTTGTGCCTTATCCCACCAATGCGACACGTAACGCCATCAGTGCATTCCCCTTGGCGGACGAACCGGTCTTCGCGCTCGGCATCGGTCAGGATTCCCGTCCGGGTTCGGATCAGGATCCGCGCTTGATGATGCTGAATATCTTCGACCTCGTGAACACCGAATCAAAGCTCGTCAACCCCGCCGAATGGCAGCTTGCCATGAACACGCTGGCCGGTCTGAAATGGGCCCGCAAAGTGGCCGAGGGAAAAACCAACAACGACGAGGTGCTGAGATTCTTTGGGGAAGCCGCCAGAACCGGCAGCGCGGACTGGATGAGGAAATGTTTTCAAGCCGAATTGCAATACTGGAAGTTGAAGACTGATGCAGGCACCCGATATTTGAATCGACTTCGCGAATACAATCCGGAAGGCGGTTTTGCCGTCGATTGGCAGCAGGAAGCGACGATGGGTGAAGGACTGGGTCAAGCACTGCTCCAATCCGGCGCGGCGTCGCCCGGCGGCACGCCTGTGATCCGCGTCTTCCCCGCCTGGCCAAAGGAAATGGACGCCAGCTTCACCCTGCGCGCCAAGGGCGGTTTCCTTGTCACCTCGCGGATGAAAGCAGGAAACGTTGATTTCATCGAAGTGGCCTCGCAACGCGGTGGAACATGCACACTGCGAAACTATTGGGGGAAACAAAGCGTCGATCTCTATCGGAACAACACCAAGAGTGAAACATTATCAGCCGAGTTGCTGACGTTTGAAACAAAGCCGGGTGAGAACCTCGTAGTAGTCAAGGTCGGCACCAAGCCTGCGGACTTTCGTGTGGCTTTGCCTATGCCATGAGGAAACATGTATACGTCACTCAATCATTGTTACCAACAATTTCCCCGCGCATGGTCGCGTGGTGGAATGTCATTAGCGCACTAGCGTTGTTCAGCCCGACAAAATTTGCTATGTATAAATTCTTCAAATATCTCCACGCAGCCATGTTTCTTTTCGCCTTTGCCTGTTGCGCTTGTGCGGCCGACGCGTTCCGGGCGGGAGTCGCGACGACGGACGTTTCGCCAACGACTTTCCCCCGAATCATCGCGGGGGGATTTCTTGAAGGGAGGGCCGACCAACTCGCCGACCGCTTGTATGTGCGCAGCTTTGTGTTCGATGATGGGAAGACGAAGATCGCCTTCGCCATCGTGGACACGTGCATGATGACGCAATCCTTGATCGATGAAGCCAAGGAACTTGCGAGCAAGCAGTGCGGCATTCCGGTGAATCGCATGATGGTGTCGGCGACGCACACGCATTCCGCGCCGGCGGCGATGGGCTGCCTTGGCACGCGGCTCGACAAGGACTATGCGGCGTTTCTCATGCCGAAGATCGCGGAGGGCATTGTTGCTGCGGAAAAAAACCTGCAGCCCGCGCGCATCGGCTGGGCCTCGGTGGATGATTGGGAACACACGCATAACCGCCGCTGGATCCGCAAGGCGGGAGCGGAAATCGAGGATCCTTTTGGCGAAAGGAACGGACGCGCGCACATGCATCCCGGTCACCTCAGCAAGGATGTGATCGGACCGAGCGGGCCGGTCGATCCGCAGATTTCAGTCATTTCGATTCAGACGAATGAGGGCAAGCCGCTTGGCGTGCTGGCGAATTACTCGCAGCACTATTTCGGATCTGGCGCGGTGTCGGCGGATTACTACGGCGCGTACTGCCGTCACATCGCGCGCAAGCTCGGTGTCTCCGGTGAGGGCAACGGCCCTTTCGTTTGCGCGATGTCGCAAGGCACGAGCGGCGATCTGATGTGGATGGATTATGGATCAGCGGCGAGGGGATATTCGATGGATGGCTACGCGGAGGCGGTGGCGGCGAAAACGATGAAGGCGCTGCGCAACATCGAGTATCATGATGTCGCGCCGCTTGGCATCGTCGAGAAAGTCCTGCCGCTCGCATACCGCGTGCCTGACGAAAAGCGCCTGGCCTGGGCGCGCCCGATCGCGGCGCAGATTCAAAACGATCTGCCGAATGGCATCAGTCAAGTGTATGCCCGCGAGGCGATCATTTTGCAAGAACGGCAGACGACATCGCTGAAGTTGCAGGCCATCCGCATCGGTGATCTCACGATCAGCACGCTGCCGAACGAAGTGTATGCGATCACGGGATTGAAGTTGAAGGCGCAGTCGCCGTTGGGGGCTCATTTCAATATCGAACTCGCGAATGGCGCCGAGGGTTACATTCCGCCACCGGAACAGCACGCATTCGGCGGCTACACGACCTGGCCCGCACGCACCGCGGGACTCGAACCGCTGGCCGAGCCGAAAGAAGTCGAGACGCTGCTTGGCGCACTGGAAGAAGTGACCGGGAAGAAACGTCGCCCGATGGAATCGCAGCATGGGCCGTTTGCAAAAGCCGTGCTCGCTGCGAAGCCGTTGGCCTACTGGCGTCTGGATGAAGCCGAAGGCCGCATCGCTGGAAACGCGGTGGCGGGCGGTGTTTCGGCAAACGTCTTTGATCGGGCCGCATGGTATTTGCCGGGAGTCGGCAGTGGCACAGGCTACGGTGCTGGCGAGGCGTTGAAGCCGTCCGCATTTTCAGGTGTCAAACAAATCAACCGCTCGCTGCATCTAGCAGGAGGTCGCATTGAGGCGGAACCGAAACTCACGGACCACGCCTCGATCGCGCTCTGGTTATGGCTCGGCCATCAAAGCGGTGCGAGCGATCGCAGTGGAAATGTCATTGAGGGACTGGGCGCAAAGCTGGTCGCGCACCAATCCGCCGATCATCGCCTGCGACTCGCGCTCGGCGATGCGCAAACGAAAGACGGGCCGCGCGCGGATGATTGGCACTTTGTCGTGCTCGTGCGCGAGGGTGCGAAGCTGCGTGTGCATCTCGACGGCGCGGTGGATCCCGCATTGGAAGGGACGGCGGGCGAAATGGCCGAGAAACTCACCTTCGGCAACGGACTCGAAGGCAAGCTGGATGAAATCGCGGTTTTTGATCGGGCGCTGTCGCCGGACGAGATCGCGGGATTTTGGAAAATCAGCGGCATACCGGAGGAAATCGCGAGAGAGGATGCTGACCGGAATCGTACCCTCGACAATCACCGAATGAACGCGAAGGCCCCGTCGTTCGCGGCCAAATACATGGATGCGATCAAGGCGCTGAAACCCGTCGTCTTCTGGTCATTGCAGGAAAAGGAAAACGGCCAGGCGTTGGAAGGTGCCATTACCATGCGTCCGGACACCTACGCGGAATTCACGTCGGGGCGGCTTAGATCGCAGCATGCCAAGCTTGGCACCGCTTACACCGTTTCGCTCTGGTTCAACAACCAGCAGGCGAATGATGCGAATCCGGTGACGGCCTATCTTTTCTCTCGTGGCCAAGAGGGCGAAAAGACTGCGCCGGGCGATCACCTCGGCATTGGCGGCACGTTCAATTCCGAGATGACCGGACGGCTGTTTTTCTTCAATGGCAACGTGAAGGAACAGAACCTGACTGGCGAGATCACCATTCCGCCCGGGACTTGGAATCACGTCGTGTTCATTCGCGATGGCAAACGCATCAAGGCGTTTCTGAATGGCGCGGAGCATCCGGAGTTCAGCGGCGAAGCGGATGATACAACTGCGGGAATGCCCGATTTTTTTCTCGGCGCCCGCAACGACAACTTCGCGCCGCTGCGTGGGTTCATGGCGCAGTTCGCGTTGTTTGACCGGGCGTTGAGCGATGTCGAAGCGCTCACGCTTCACACCGCGTCCGGACAGCCCAAGGGCACGCCAAAAGCCTTCGAGGTTCCCGTGCCGAAGCCGCTGCAAGACAGCCTACCGCTGCCGCCACAGGAGTCGCTGGAAAAAATCCATGTTGCCAAAGGGTACGAAGTGGAACTCGTCGCCGCAGAACCCTTGGTGTTCGATCCCGTCGCCTTCGACTGGGATGAGCGCGGACGACTCTGGGTCGTCGAAATGGCGGACTATCCGCTCGGCATGGACGGCAAGGGCAAGCCGGGTGGCCGCGTGCGGGTCCTCGAAGACACGACGGGCGACGGGCTTTACGACAAAGCCACCCTCTTCGCGGAGGGGTTGAATTTTCCTAACGGAATTCTCTGCTGGCGTGGCGGGTGTCTCGTCACCGCAGCGCCGGACATTTTGTTTCTCAAGGATACGAAAGGCACCGGCAAGGCGGACGTGCAGCAGAAGCTCCTCAGCGGTTTTCTTCAAGGAAACCAGCAACTCCGGGTGAACGGCCTGCGCTGGGGGCTCGATGGCTGGGTGTATTGCGCGAACGGTGGGCATCACGTGGATTATGGCAAGGACATCGCCATCACGTCCGAGCTGACGGGGGAAAAAATCGCGCTCGGCAGCCGCGACTTTCGCTTCAAGCCGGACACGGGTGAGTTTGATCCGCTCAGCGGGCCATCGCAGTTTGGGCGTAATCGCGATGCGTGGGGCCATTGGTTCGGCGTGCAGAACAGCTTTCCGATCTGGCATTATGTTTTGGAAGACCGCTACCTGAGACGTAATCCCTACGTCGCGCCGCCAAGCCCGCGCAATGTTCTAACAGGCAGCAATCCGGTGGTGTATGCGTTGAGCGGTTCGCAGAAGCGCTATCATTCCTTTTCCGACGCGGGCCACTACACTTCCGCTTGTGCGGTGGCTCCCTATCTCGACACGCAACTTTTCGGCGAAAGCAACGTGATGCACTCGTTCACCTGCGAGCCGGTGTCCAATCTCGTGCAGCACTTCCTCGTGGAGGACGAGGGTGTCAGTTTCAAAGCGCGCCGCGCCGAAAGCGACGACCAACCGGAGTTCTTCGCGAGCGAGGATCGCTGGTGCCGTCCCGTGATGACGCGCACAGGTCCCGACGGAGCACTGTGGATCGCGGACATGTATCGTTACATGATCGAGCACCCGGAATGGCTTCCGGAGAATGGCAAAAACGACTTCCAGCCATTCTACCGCGAAGGAGACGACAAGGGTCGAATCTACCGTATCTATCCGCAGGGCAAACGCCCCGCGCCGATCAAACGTCTCGACACGATGACCGCGAACGCGCTTGTCGCACTGCTCGAAAGTCCGAATGGCTGGCTTCGGGATCGCGCGCAGATGCTTCTGCAAGCGAAAGCGGATCGCGCAATCGTGCCTGCGCTGGAAAAGATGGTGACGACCAGCGGCAAACCGCTTGCTCGCGCTCATGCGCTTTCCGTGTTGGAGAATCTGAACGCATTGAAAAACGAAACGCTCGTCGCCGCACTGCATGATGGAACTGCCGGAGTCCGCGAACACGCGCTGCGGCTTGCGGAAAAGCACGGCGACGAGCCCGTTGTCGAGGCCGCTGCGAAACTCGCCGATGATCCGGATGCGAAAGTCCGGTTGCAACTCGCGTTGTCACTTGGCGAATGGAAGCAACGTCTCGCGGGAGAGGCGTTGGTGAAACTCGCGGGCCGTGATCACGACGATCCGATGATTCGCGGCGCGCTCGTCAGTTCGCTGCTGCCACACATGGCCGTGGCCGCCTCGAAGCTGCAAAGCGAGCCCACGCTCATGGACGTGGTGCTGCGTGTCGCCCTTGCGGAGAAAAACGACGCCATCATTCTCGACGTGGCCACCGCCATCATCAGCGACGCGGCGAAGCTGGATGAAAAGCCCCTGCGAACCTTTCAGACACTGCTTCAGTTGCTGGTCGCGAATGGCATTACGTTGGAGAAGCTCACCGCGCAACACGCTTCTGATGTCGAATGGAAAAATCTGGCTGACAAGAAGGCGAAACTGATCGCGGGTTTGAAGACAATGGCGAATGACCCGAATAGTCCGGTGCCCAAGCGGGTGATGGTTTCTTCCGCTTTGTTGGCAGATCCGGTTGAGGAAGCGGCCGCGGTCGCCATTTTCGGCAGCCTGCTTTCAGCGAAAGAGAATGAGGAATCGTTTGCGGAACTTGTTTCATCGCTCGCGCAGTCGAACGACGCGCGTGTGCCGGATTATTTCATGCAGGATTGGGACACCCGAACACCGGCGCAGAGACTGCTTTTGTTAGATGCTTTGATGAGCCGCGAAGCATGGGCCATCGCCCTGCTCGGGCAGGTCAAGGCGGGGAAAATCAGTGCGTCTGGCTTTGATGCCCAGCGACAGGCGCGTTTGTTGAAGCATCCTTCCGAAAATGTCCGTCAGCTCGCAGCAACAGCATTCGCCAGTGCGGCAACTGCCTCGCGCGCGAAGGTGGTGGAGACATTCCAGTCCGCGCTCACGCTCAAAGGAGAGCCTACCGCAGGCAAGGCCGTCTTCGCCACCGCATGCGCCGCTTGCCATCAACTCGAAGGCGTCGGACATGTGCTCGGCCCCGATCTGCGCTCGGTCGTCGGCCACGAACCGTCGAAGCTCCTCAGTTCCATTCTGGATCCCAGCGCCAACATCGAACCCGGCTTCACCGCGTATTTTTGCGAGCTGAAAAACGGCGAGCAACTCTACGGCATCATCAGTGGCGAAGCCGGCGAAAGCATCACTTTCAAACTCGCCGATGCGACCGTGCGAAACATTCTTCGCCGGGACATCGTAAAGCTGCAAAGTTCGAAGACCTCCTTCATGCCCGACGGTCTTGAGGCTCAGTTCACCCAACAGTCGCTCGCCAATCTGATCGCCTATTTGAAAGAAGCCAAAGTGAAATGAAAACCATGTGTATCAACTGTCAGGCAGACAGACGCGACGCGCGCATCCCGAATGCCCGACCGCTTTTCAGAATACCGGAATAGGGTTGGAACCGGTGCTGGCGGCGAATGGAGAGGGAGAGACAAGCAACTTTTATGATAGCAAACAACATGAGGAAAAAAAGGATGACCGCGGTTTTTGCCTGCACCGTTTTTGCTGCGCGAGTATGGTCCGCGGAGCCCGGGTTTGCATTGCGCGACGGTGACCGCGTGGCATTTCTCGGCGACAGCATCACCGAACAGCGGCTGTACACCACCTACATCGAGGCCTACACGATGACCCGTTTTCCGAAAGCGAAGTTTGCCTTCTGGAACGCCGGTTGGGGTGGCGACACATCATGGCTGCGGGCGCGTTCGTTTCCCGATGAAAAAATCCTCCATGCCGCCGCGGCGGACGCGCAGCAAAAAATGATCGAGGAATCGGTCGACGGCCCGTTGCAGCGCGATATCCTTTCCTTCAAACCGACAGTGGTGTTCGTGAATTTCGGCATGAACGACCACAACTACGAAGCGTTTCGCGAAGACATTTTCAAGACCTACGTGCGCAGTCAGACGCACCTCGTCAAGTCGCTCGCCAGGAACCAGGCGCGCACCGTGCTGCTGACGCCCCAGCCGATCGAAAGCAAAGGCCCCGATCCATCGGTCGATGCGCGCAACGTTGCTCTCCGAAAGTTTGCCGATGGCCTCAAGGAAGTCGCCACCGCGGAAGGCGCGACATTTGTTGACCAGTTCGATCCCTACATGGCGATTGTGAAACGTGAGCACGCTCTCGATGCGGCATGCAGCGTTGGTGGCGGTGACGAAGTCCATCCCGGGCCTGCGGGCCACACGTTGATGGCGGCAATCATTTTGAAAAAACTCAATGCTCCTGCCTTGGTCTCACGCGTTGAACTCGCTGTGTCCGATGGTTCAACCGGCAAGGTTGTCGCTTCCGAAAAATGTGTGGTCGGCAATTTCAAGATCGACGGAGGAAGGATCTCCTTCGAACGCACCGATGATTCATTGCCCATGCCCGTCGACCCCAGGGCGCTGAATGCCTTGAAACTCGCTCCGGTCCTGGCGGACTTGAATCGCTATGAATTGAAAGTAACCGGCTTGAAGGAGGATCGCTACGAGATCAGCATCGATGATGCTCTTGTGGCCACGGTCGGCAGGGAAGAACTCGCCCAAGGCTGGAATCTATCGAATGCGGCAGGTCCCATCAATAAACAGGCGCAGGAGGTATTGGCGCTGATCTTTCAGAAAAACGAAACCGGCAAGACATTATGGGAGGCGCGGATTCACAACAGAAAAGAGCAGGCCACTCTTCCCCAAGTGCTCGCGGATCTGGAAGCGACGATCGACGCAACCCGCCAGCCGAAGCCGCACAAATTCGCTCTGAAGCCTGCGGCCAAATGAAACACCCGGAAGACTTGCTGCCGTTGTCGGGACGCGCTGCCAAAGATCACCTGAAAGAACCGTGACGGGGCTCTTCGTATTAGGAAGATCACCGTACATATTTTCGAACGCGGTGCCTGTCCAACAACCACAACCAAATCTCATCATGATCCCATCCAGCCATCGCCGTCATTTCCTCCGCAGTACCGCCCTCGCGGGCCTTGTTTGCGTTTTGCCCTTCGGCACGCTCGCGCGCGCCGCCGAAGCTTCGAAAATCAGCGTCCTGATCATCGATGGACAGAACAATCACGATTACAAGCGGATGACACCCTGGCACAAGGCGCAGTTGGAAGCCTGCGGGCTGTTCACCGTGGATGTCTCGACCACTCCGCCGGGGGATACGGGCTGGGAGGAATGGAAGCCCGATTTTTCCAAGTATCAGGTCGTGCTCAGCAATTACAACGGCAAGCAATGGCCCGACCCGATCAAAAAATCCTTCGTCGAGTTCATTGAAAAAGGTGGTGGTGCGGTGATCATTCACGCGGCCAACAATGCGTTTTCCGGCTGGGCGGAGTACGACAAGATGATCGGACTCGGCTGGCGCGGGCCTGACTACGGCAATCGTGTGACCGTGGCCGACGACGGCAAGGTGACCATTCACAAACCGAAAGACGGTCCGGGAGCAGGCCACGGCAGCCAGTGGGAATTCATAGTCACCAGTCGTGATGCGGATCATCCGATCATGAAAGGCCTTCCCCTCAAGTGGAAACACGGCCAGGACGAGCTTTATCACGGTCAGCGCGGTCCTGCCGAAGACATGCACATTCTCGCCACCGCCTTTTCCGACAAAGCCAATGGTGGCACCGGCGAAAACGAGCCGATGGTCTGGTGGATTCCGTTTGGCAAGGGCAAGGTTGTCACCAACGTGATGGGCCACGTGGGACCGAAAACCGATGCGATTCAATGCGCCGGTTCGAACCTGATCACCCTGCGTGCCTGCGAATGGGTCGCCACCGGCAAGGTAACCCTGCCGGTCCCCGCCGCTTTCCCGACGGAGGAGAAGACGGTGATCCTGGAGAAATAGCATTCACTGGAATG
>Ga0114972_10001083_pt1 | contig 20587 bp, 23 predicted proteins | sample M_140807_EF_Meta_FD_87354 | JGI IMG/M metagenome (GOLD analysis project Ga0114972, IMG submission 87354) | Freshwater microbial communities from Lake Montjoie, Canada to study carbon cycling - M_140807_EF_MetaG | ecosystem: Environmental > Aquatic > Freshwater > Lake | place: Lake Montjoie...
CCAACGACTGGGATGGGGGCGGCACGGCCGCCCTGCGCTGGCCCAAGCGTCTGCGCTTGCAGCGCGCCTGGGATTGCTGGCTGGTGGACCACCCCAGCTGGGCCGACAAACCGGTGGAACAGGTGGCGGCCCTGGTGCCGTTGCCCCCGCGTGCGGGGCCGGTGCGCTGGATCCGCCTGGGATGAAGGGGCCCCGCAGAGCGGCCGCTCAGTGGCTGGCAGCCCCAGGGGTGAAACGCACCGTGCAGCGATAGCGGGGCAGGCCCCCCATGCTGCCGACGCCGATCTCCTGGCAGGAGGTGCTGTCCACCTGGGCGCCGGCGGGCACGAGCTGCAGGGCCCGTTGGCTGGCGTCGTCCTGGCTCCAGATCGATTCGGCCGTGCGGCTCGGTTCCGCCTGGGCCACTAGCGGCCATAGGCCCAAAGCCACCAGGGCCAGGGTTCGCGCCCAGAGCGCGAGGGCGCTGGTGGGGCGAGGGCGGAGGGCAGAGATGGGGGGGGAGGAGGTCATGGCAACAGGGGGACAGGCAATGTGGAAGTCTGTGCGCAGGTGGTTCATGACCTTCAGTGGCCACCGGGCCCGGCACCGCTTCGGCCAGCATTGGCTCATCGACGCCGCCGTGCTCGATCAGATTGTGGCGGCGGCGGCCCTGCACCCCCACGATCGGGTGCTGGAGGTGGGACCCGGGCGCGGCGCCCTCACCGAGCGGTTGCTGGCCTGCGAGTTGGCGGCCCTGGAGGCGATCGAATTGGATCGGGATCTGGTCGCGGGCCTGCGGCAGCGCTTCGGCTCGGATCCCCGCTTCCAATTGATGGAGGGCGATGCGCTGCGGGTCCCGATCGGGCGCCAGGGCCCTGGCGCCTGCACCAAGGTGGTGGCCAACATCCCTTACAACATCACTGGCCCCCTGCTGCAGAAGCTGGTGGGCAGCCTGGTGGCTCCGTTGACGCCCCCCTTCGAGCGCCTGGTGTTGCTGGTGCAGCGGGAGGTGGGCGAGCGTATCCGGGCCCAACCGGGAACATCGGCCTATTCGGCCCTGAGTGTGCGCATGCAGCTGCTGGGCCACTGCCGTTTGGTCTGCCCGGTGCCGCCCCGTTGTTTCAAGCCACCCCCGAAGGTGGATTCGGAGGTGCTGCTGATCGAACCGTTTGCCCCGGGCTCCCGCCTGGCCGCCGAGGGGGCCGGGGTTCTCGACCCGTTGCTGCGGCGTTGTTTCGCCTCGCGGCGCAAGATGTTGCGCAACACCCTGGCCGGTCTTCTTCCCCCCGACCAACTGCAGTCGGTGGCCGGGGTCGCCGGAGTGGACCTGGCGGCCCGGCCCCAGGACCTCTCCCCCAGCCGCTGGCTCGCCCTGGCGGCAGGCTTAAATCCGGCCATTCCTCCTGCGGCGTTCGCGCCCCCCGGTGATGGCTGAGCTGACCGCATGGGCCCCGGCCAAGATCAATCTGCATCTCGAAGTGCTGGGGCTGCGCGGCGACGGTTTCCACGAGCTGGCGATGGTGATGCAGACCCTTGATCTGGTCGACCGTCTCCATCTGCGACCGACCGCCGACGCCAGGCTCAGCCTCGCCTGTGATGACCCCAGCCTCAGCAGCGGGCCCGACAACCTCATCCTGAGGGCGGCCGAAGGCCTGCGCGCCAGGGTGGGGTTGCCGGAACTCGGGGCGGCGATCACGCTCGAGAAACGGATTCCGGTGGGAGCAGGCCTGGCGGGGGGCTCCAGTGATGCGGCCGCCACTTTGCGGGCACTCCAGGTGCTCTGGGGTGTTGCCCTCGAACCCGCCGCCTTGATGGAGCTGGCGGCTGCCCTGGGTTCGGATGTGCCCTACTGCCTGGAGGGGGGGCTGCAATTGAGTTTTGGTCGCGGGGAGCGGTTGGAGCCCACCGATGCTTTGGCGGGGCGGTCCCTTGGGGTGCTGCTGGTGAAGCATCCTGAAGCCAGCGTCTCGACGCCCTGGGCCTACGGCCGCTGTAAGGAGTTGCGCAGCGATTTTTATCTCGACCTCGAGGCCGATTTCGAGCAGCGCCGCCAGGCCCTGCGCCAGGGACCGCTGTTAGCCGCTCTGAAAAGCCAGTCCGCGATGCCCCCTTTGCGCAACGACCTCCAGTCGGTGGTGGCGCCGGAGGTGCCCAGCGTCGGCCGTGCCTTGGGCCTGCTGCGTCAGGCCCCCGGGGCCCTGGCGGTGGCCATGAGCGGCTCGGGTCCCAGCGTTTTTGCGCTGTTTGCCGATGGTGCCGGGGCTGAACAGGCCGCGGCAATCCTGGCCGAACCGCTGGCGGCTGAGGGATTTGCTTGGTGGTGCACTCGCACCAGGGCGTCAGGTGTCAGCCTGGAGGCAGATTCCAGCGCCCCATGAGTGACGCCCTCACCCCTTCCAATGGTTCCGACCCCCAGGCCCCCCGGAAGGGACCCCTTAATTTTCTGATTGGTGCCCTCACCAGTGGGGTGCTGGCCTGGCTGGCCCTGGGGCTGAGCCGCCGGGTCCTGGCCCATTACGCCAGCCATCCGCCGCATTACAGCTCGGCGATCGCCCAAAACATCGCCACGGCGATGAAGACCCTGATGGTGGGCATGTGTTTTCTGGCCACCTTCAGCTTCGCTTTTATTGGGCTTGGCCTGCTCCTGGTGTTCGTTCGCTCCCTGGTGGTGGCCAAGCCCGGTTCAGCTGCCTAGAACGCTGGGCGTTGCCGGAGTCTGGGATAGGTTGGCCCCACCCTTGGCCGATGGCGGATCGTGGCCGAAACCCTGCTGTTCAATGCCCTGCGCGAAGCCATTGATGAGGAGATGGCTCGAGACCCCAATGTTTGTGTGATGGGGGAAGACGTGGGTCACTACGGCGGCTCCTACAAAGTCACCAAGGATCTGCACCAAAAGTATGGTGAATTGAGGGTGCTCGATACACCCATCGCTGAGAATGCATTTACGGGTATGGCCGTCGGCGCTGCCATGACGGGCCTACGGCCGATTGTGGAAGGCATGAATATGGGCTTCCTGCTGCTGGCGTTTAATCAAATCTCTAATAACATGGGAATGCTTCGCTACACCAGTGGCGGCAATTATACGATTCCGACCGTTGTGCGGGGGCCCGGTGGTGTGGGCCGCCAATTGGGGGCTGAACACAGCCAACGGCTTGAGGCGTATTTCCATGCGATTCCCGGAATCAAGATTGTGGCTTGCAGCACGCCCACGAATGCCAAGGGGCTGATGAAGGCGGCGATTCGGGATAATAATCCAGTCGTCTTTTTCGAACACGTACTTCTCTATAATCTCTCCGAAGAAATTCCCGCCGGCGAATATATATGCGCTCTCGACCAAGCCGAAATTGTCAGAAGCGGTAAGGACATAACCATTCTCACCTACTCCCGCATGCGCCATCATTGCCTTAAGGCGGTGCAACAGTTGGAGGCCGAAGGCATTGATGTCGAGCTGATTGACCTGATCAGCCTTAAGCCCTTTGATCTGGGTACGATCACGGCTTCAATTCGCAAGACGCACCGAGTCATTATTGTCGAAGAGTGTATGAAAACTGGGGGCATAGGGGCCGAGCTCATTGCCTTGATTACGGAAAACTGTTTCGATGACCTTGATGCTCGCCCCGTGCGGCTCTCCTCCCAGGACATCCCAACGCCTTACAACGGTCAGCTTGAAAATCTGACGATCATTCAGCCCCACCAGATTGTGTCGGCGGCCAAGGATCTCACCCGGGGTGCCCTCTGACCATGGGACGTCAACAGGGTTGGTTTGCTTTCATTCTGGCGCTGGCGATCAGCGCAGCGGTGGTTCTTTATACCAATGGCTTGCGCCTGGGTCTCGACCTGCGGGGGGGGAGCCAGCTCACCCTGCAGGTGATGCCCGCCGGAGCCATCCAACAAGTGGATCGTGACCAACTGGAAGCGGTCAAGGACGTGCTTGATCGCCGCATCAATGGCCTCGGTGTGGCGGAATCCACCCTTCAGACCGTCGGCAACGACCAGTTGGTGCTGCAGCTCCCAGGCGAACAGGACCCCAGCCGGGCGGCCAAGGTGCTGGGAACCACTGCCCTGCTCGAATTCCGTGCCCAGAAACCCGGCACCGAAAAGGAAATGCAGGGACTGCTGAGCCTGAAGCGCCAAGCTGAGTCCATTTTGGAGGCCACCCGTCCCACCCCGGGTTCCCCAGCGCCTCCGCCTTCTCCCCTTAAGGCCGCCGATCTGGCCAAGGCCATGGCCCCCCTCGGCATCAAGGTGTCGCCCAACGCCAGTGAAGCCGAGCAACTCGACCAACTTCTCATTGAGGTCAACCGCCGCATCCTCTCTCTCTATGGACCTCCGCTGCTCACCGGTCGCGATTTGACCAGTGCCGGCAGGCAACAGCAGTCCAATACCAATGCCTGGGAAGTGACCCTGGGGTTTGATCGCGCCGGAGGCGAAAAGTTTGCTGGTCTCACCCAGTCCATTGCCGGCACCGGCCGCGTCCTGGGCATCGTCCTGGATGGCCGTTCGATCAGCGAAGCCACCGTTGGACCCCAATTCAAAACGGCCGGGATCACGGGGGGCTCGGCCAGCATCACGGGTAATTTCACGGCGGAAGCGGCCCGGGATCTTGAGGTGCAATTGCGGGGGGGATCCTTACCCCTACCGGTCAAGATCGTCGAGGTTAAGAGTGTGGGTCCCTCGCTGGGCGCTGAAAATATCCGCACCAGCCTGCTCGCCGGCTCGGCTGGCCTGGGCCTGGTGGGCGTATTCATGGTGGTGGTCTATCGACTGCCCGGCCTTGTTTCGGTGTTGGCCCTTAGTCTTTATGCCCTGTTCAACCTGGCGATCTATTCCGCCCTCCAGGTCACCCTGACCCTGCCCGGTATCGCCGGTTTCATCCTTTCTGTGGGGATGGCGGTGGATGCCAATGTGTTGATCTTTGAGCGGGTCAAGGAGGAGTTGCGCTCAGGCAACACCCTTATCCGCTCAATCGATACCGGTTTTTCCCTGGCCTTCTCGTCGATTTTTGACGGCCATGTCACGGGTCTGATTAGCTGCCTGGCCCTGTTTTTTCTCGGTACCGGTCTGGTCAAGGGATTTGCGGTCACCTTGTTCATTGGTCTGGCCCTGAGCCTGTTCACCGCCCTCACCTGCACCCGCACCCTGTTGCGCCTGTTGATGAGTTATCCGGGCCTGCGGCGCCCCACCAACTTCCTTCCCGCTCGCCAGCTGCCTTCGGCGCTTTGACGTCGCCTTTCTTCCCTTGAGTCTTCCTTCTCCTCGCTTCCGCATCAGCCGTTATCGCCGGGCCTGTTGGGTCGGTTCGGCCCTGGCCTGCGCCCTCAGCCTTCTGGGCATGGCGCTCTGCTGGCTCAATCCCACGATCGCGGCCCCCTTGCGTCCCGGCCTGGATTTCACCGGTGGCACCCAGATCCAGTTAGAGCGAGTTTGTGCACCCGCAGCTTGTTCGGCTCTGACGGTGGCCGAAATCCAGGCCCAGCTCGGTGGACTCACCCTTCCCCAGGAAGGTCAGGAGCGCTCACCGAACCTCTCCAGCACCGGAGTGCAACTGCTGGATGCCGGTAAGACGGTGGTTCTGCGTCTTCCCGCCCTCAGCCCTGAGCAGGGACGGTCTGTTGTCGATCAGATCTCAGCTCGCCTTGGACCCCTACGACCGGAAGGCACGGCGATTAACACCATCGGACCCACCCTGGGCTCGCGGCTGTTACGGGCCAGTCTGATTTCCCTGTTGGTGAGTTTTGCGGCGATTGCGGCTTATATCAGCTTTCGCTACAACGGTGTTTTTGCCTTTTTGGCCCTGGTTTGTCTGGCCCACGACGTTTTGATCACCTGCGGTGTGTTCGCCTGGTTGGGTCTGCTTAGGGGTGTGGAAGTCGATTCGTTGTTTGCCGTCTCCCTGATCACGGTGGCGGGCTATTCGGTCACCGATACCGTCGTTGTTTACGACCGTATCCGGGAACAACGCAAGGCCATGGCCCAATTGCCAGTCTCTGAACAGGTTGATGTGGCTGTTGATGCCACGCTTACCCGTTCTCTTTATACCTCTCTGACCACCCTGTTGCCATTGTTTGGCTTGATTTTCTTTGGCGGCAGCAGTCTTTTTTGGTTTGCGGTGGCCTTGGCCATCGGCATTGGAGTTGGTAGCTGGTCCAGTATTGGCTTGGCTCCAACTTTATTACCGCTGTTCCCGGCCAAGTCCTCACGATGATCGAGCGAAAGGGTGAAATGACGCGTGGAGGCTTTCGCCTGCTTCCGATCCTACTTGGATTACTCGCCCTTCTCGATTTAAGGGTCGAACTGATTCTTCTTTTTGATCACATCACTTGGATAGCCCTGGCAGAAGGATTGCGTAGCCACATTCTGGCCGTGGCCGTGTTGTTGTCAATGCCTTACCTTTGGCGGCACTATCGTTAATTAGTTTGTTATTTGAATTCACCCAGGGCGGGTCGAAGTTGGATTTATTAATCGATTACCAACGATCCATGATGTCGTGCACCAGAATTTCCTTGCCCATTACTTGCATCACCACCACCAGCGGCAGGGCCAGCAGCAGGCCTGGTAGGCCCAGCAAGGCCCCCAGGCACAACTGGGAAACCAGGGCCACGGTGGGCAGCAAGTTGACGGTACGACTCAGCAAGACCGGGGTCAACACAAACGCTTCGGCGTTCTGAATCACCAGGCGCAGCAGCAATACCTGCAGCATTTTCGCCGGAGACACCAGCAGCAGGGCGACGGCCATCGGCAGCAGGGTGGCGGCTGTGGGGCCAACGGTCGGAACGAAGGTGAGCAGGCCGCTGATCAATGCACACAACAGGGCCAGGGGCACCCCCAACAGGGAAAGACCGGCCCAGGTGGCCAGAAAGACCAAAACGGCGGAAAGGGTCATGCCTGCGAGCCAGCCCCCCAGGGCTTCGCGGCATTCCCCCAGCAACACGCCCATGCGGGGGCGGTAGAACTGGGGAGTGGCGGCCAGCAGCAGCCGTTGGTGGCTACGGGGATCAAGGGCAAACAGCACGGCCAGCAGGGCCATCAACAGGGCCTGCAACGTGCTGTTGGCGGCGCCGCCGGCGACACCGAGGAGCTGTTGGCCGAGGGGCTGGAAGCGTTCGAGGCTGGCGCCATTGAACCATTGCTGTTCGAGCTTACCCAGCCAGGGCAGCTTGGTCACCAAGTCGGAAAGGTGGCTGGGCAGGCTGGGAATCAGTTGGGCGAGTTGGTTGGCTTGCTGAAGCGCCTCCGGCAGCAGCAGGGAAATGAGCAGGCCTCCGAAGGTCACCAGCACCACGAGTTCAATCGCCAGGGCTGTCTGGCGATTGATGGGCAGGAGGCGGCGCAGCAGGGTTACGGGCACATCCAGGGCCACCGCCAGGACGATGGAGCCAAACAGCACCAGCAACACCCAGCGCAGTTCCCAGGCCAGCAGCCCAAGCACAACCAGGGCTAGGAAGCCGATCAGGATGCGAGCGTTCATGGAAGGGCCGTTGGGCGTCGGGGTTGGGTCCATGGGTCAAGGAGGTCCCGAATGAAAACTTCACGCAGGATGACCTGCACGCAGACGGCAAGAGGAAGGGCCAGCACCAGGCCCAACGGTCCGAACATAAGCGTGAACAGCAACTGGGCCGAAAGAGTCAGTCCAGGTAAGAGCTTGAGCTGGTGGTGCATCACCGAGGGGGTGATCAAATAGCTTTCAAAATTCTGAATGATGATGTAAAGAATTAGCACCAGCACCGCTTTCCAGGGGGCCTCAAGCAGGGCCGCCGAGATTGGAAACAGGGTGCTAAGGGTTGGCCCGACGTTGGGGATGATATTGAGCAACCCCGCCAGTACGGCGTTGGCTGCTACCTGCTTCACCCCAAGCAGCGAAAGTCCGATGGCGGCCATGGTGCCGACGCACAGGGAACTGATCAACACCCCCACCATCCAGGCGCTCAGGGCTTCACCGCATTGCAGAAGCACGGACCTGGCCCGAGGGCGATAAAAGGACGGTACCAATTGCAGGGCCACTTCCCGGTAGGCATGGGGTTGGGTGGTGATCATCAGGGCCACCGCCAAAACGAACAGGCATTGGAGCAGGCCATTGCCGATGTTGCCGGCCAGTCCAAGCAGACGGAAGAGGGCCGCGTTCAAGCTCGCACCCAACGCCTCCTGGCGATCGCCCGAACCGGGCAAGGCCGACTTCAGCCAGGTGAGCTCCTCACCCCTGTTGCCATAGACCATGCGGGAGGTGCCCTCCAGGCCTCCATGCATCAGCTTCACCAGTTTGGTCGCGGCAGCCGGCAGCTTGCTGATCAGCTCACCAAACTGGTGAACGAAGGGGGGAATAAGAGTTGTACCCGCCACCAACGCGATCACGAGGATTCCTAACAGGCTCAGCAGCACGGCCAGGGAGCGGGGGCACCCGAGCTTTTTCTGGACGGCCCCCACCAGGGTGCAAAGCGCCATCGCAATGACGACACCGGCAAAGATCAGCAGGACGGCATGTCGCAGCGACCAGAGCAGGGCCAGGGCCGAGACGACAGCCAGCAATCCGAGCCACTTACCGAGGGTCAAGCGTCCGTGCTCTCCGGGGTGTCTTTTTCAGGGCCACCGGAAAAACCAAGGTTATTGCTGTCGGCGTAGCGGTGGGCAAAGCGCATGAACCGCTCAAAATCAGCGGTGGTCTTCCAGGTGTAGGTGGCTTCCAAGGCGCTGGCCTTGCCGTTGACGAAGCGGGCATTGACATCCCGGCTCACCAGCTCCCCTTCTTCATCGACAAGAAACATGCCCGTGATGTCTCCAAAGCTTTCGGGAGCCAAGGCTGCGGGTTCCTCGAAAACAAAGGTCGCCTGGCCGGTCCGTCCATCACGTGAACGGGTGAGACGGATGTCAGGCACGACCGGTTCATCCGTGCCGCGGAAGAACTGGATGGCGGCGGCCATGGGGATCGTCGAAAGGGCGATCTTACGTGGACCGTTGGCCTTGCCTGACATAGTGGGTTTCTGCTGCGGGTCCGTCCGGTCGGTTCACTGCCATGCTTTCCGGTCCCCCGGTCTCCAGCACGCTTCGCAGTGATGAACTGCTGGATCGTTTTCTTTCTGCCTCTGCCCGCCAGCAGCGTTCCCTCGTCGAGGCCCTAGAGGCCCGTGCTGGCGAATTGACCCCCCTGATCATCGGCAGGTTGGCCCAGATGGACTCCTCTGGCGACACTTGGTCGGCGGGGTTTCTGGTTCAGTTGCTGCTCCAGGGGGCCAGCCCCGACCAAGAGCAGGAGTTCTGGCAACGGTATCCCCACGGTTGGCTGGAGGCGAATAGCGGGGTCGGCCAGGATTACACCATTCTGCAGCGCCACCTCATTGATCAGGAATTCGAGGCCGCCGACCGTTTGACCAGCGAGCACCTGCGCCAGTTGGCCGGTTCGGAAGCGATGCGGCGGGGTTATGTGTATTTCAGCGAAGTCTCGTCCATGCCCTCCCTGGACCTGGAAAGTCTTGATCGCCTCTGGGTGGTTTACTCCCGGGGGCGCTTTGGCTTTTCGGTCCAGGGTCGGCTGCTGCTGGCCTGTGGTGGCCAGTGGGAACGCCTGTGGCAGCGCCTGAGCTGGAAACAGCAAGGGGTCTGGACCCGGTATCCGGGGTCGTTCCAGTGGTCCATTCAGGCACCGGAAGGTCACATGCCGCTCATCAATCAGTTGCGGGGCGTCAGGCTGATGGATGCTTTGCTGTCCCACCCTGGCCTGGCTCCCCGCTGGCAGCGCCAACAGGAGCCGGTTGGGGGTTAGCTTCAGGAAAGAAAGCCGCTGATTGGTCCTAGCGATGCCTTGGCGCTGGGCCGATTTCATCACTCCCTCTACCTTGCAGCTCTCTCCTTTGGTGGAGCTGCTCATGGAGCCTGCCCATGGCCATGGCTCCCAGGATGACCTTCAGCTCGGTCTCCATGAGGCCCTCGTCAATGCCGTGCGCCATGGCAACGGCTGCGATCCCTCGAAATGCCTGCGGGTGCGCCGCATTGTGACCACCCACTGGTTGGTCTGGCAGGTTCAGGATGAAGGTCCCGGTCTGCCTGCCCAGGTCCGCACAAAAGTGAAACGACCGTCCATCGAGGCCGTTTCCGGGCGGGGATTGTTCCTGATCCAGCACTGTTTTGATGATGTGCGATGGAGCCCCCGAGGCAATCGCCTCCAGTTGGCCGTGCGTCGCCGGCGTCTCAGCGGCCGTGGGAAGGACAACCAGGATCCCTGATCTCTCCCTTCAGCCACCCGAGGGCATGTTCCAACAGGGCAATCGCATCTTGACCTGTGCCCGTGCCCGGATCAGAACCCTTTGGTGCTGATGGCTCGGATTCACGCAGAAGCAAAACCAGGGCAGAGCTGATCTGTTCGGCGGCTCGGCGGTGGCGCTGGCCCTTGAGCGCATGCCATTGGCGATCGTTGATCGTGAGGCTGCGCTGAAGCTCGGCCGCCAACGGCAGGGCCTGCTCAGGCCAGCGCTGACGGGGCGGCGGCATCGGCATGGCAGGGGAGAGGTCAGCCGACACTGGACGGAAGCAAGAGTTCGGTACCATCCTGGCCCCATTACCGCCTTCCCCATGATGGGATCCCCACCCAGCAGGTCCGAGCGCCGCCAAAGGATACGGCGTGAGGCGGGCCTGCTGGGACGGCGCTCCCGGTCGCGCCGACACCAGCGCCTGTCCCGGCCAGCGCCTGCCCTTGGAGCCACTCCTGGGGTCCTTCACCATCTGGCGGCCTTGCTGACCCTGGCTAGCCGGCCCCGGGCTTCTGTTGAGGCCGACAATTTGGGTCGCCAACAAAGGCGCCGGCGCCAACACCTGGCCCTGGCCCAGCGGCTGCTGGATCCCCTGCCCGTTGCCCTAAGGGCGGGTGGGCAGGGCTCCGAGCTTTTCTGGCGGGCGGTTCGCTTTGGCGGGGCCGGAGTACTCCTGGCTTGGTGGCTGATGCGTTAGAGGGGTTTACGGGCTGCCCAGACCCGACTCATGAAATGGGTTTCGGCCCTGATGTCCAGGAAGCCGGTTTGAGCCAGTCGGGCTTCAATGTCGTCGGAGATGTAGTCGCGGTAGTAGGGCTCGTGGAAAACCCGACGGAAATTTTCCATCGCCACGGTGTATTGGGGCGAATCGGCCAGTTGAACCGAGTCAGCCAGAACGAAGACGCCCCCTGGCTCCAACACCCTGAAGGCCTCGCGCAGCACATTGGCCCGGGCTGCAGCGGGGAGTTCGTGCAGCAGAAAAACACAGGTGGCTGCCTGCATGCTGGCATCGCCAAAGGGCATGGCCTCGGCATTGCCCTGCACTAGCTGGGGAAGTTCGCCGGGGAGCTGACTCAGCCAGCTGTTGGCTTGGCGCAGGTAGGCGGCGGAGAGATCGAGTCCCACAAGGTGGCCCTGGGGCAAGGCCCCCCGGATCTGGCGCAGGGTCCGTCCGGTGCCGGCGGCGATATCCAGCACCCGCAGCGAACTGGCCGGACGCTCCGCAAAGGCAGCCAGTCCTTGCACTAAGGGCTTGAGCAACCGACGGCGCATGGGATCGGCCGCCCCATTGAAAAGGATCTCCACCTGCAGGTCGTAGAGCGCGGCGGAATGGTCGCTGAGGTAGCCGTCGGTCTGATGGTGGAAGTTCTGGAGGTAATAGTCCGGAAAGGCTTCCGGTTCCACATCCTGAGGTAAGTCGCGGACCTGACGCCTGGCACGGCGGTTCCAGGTCAAGGGCATGTCAAGCCAGACCAGGGGATAACGGGCGGCCCAATCGAGCCAAGGTGCATCAAACAGCAGGGAGGCGGGATAGATGCCCGCTTCCGCCTCCTGCCAGTCCTGCTCCAGCAGCCGTTCCATGGCCGCTCTCAGCTCTTTGAGCATCTCGGGCGGAACTGGCACGGTGAGAGGGGCGGCGGTGGGTGCCACCCATTGCAGGAGCCTGGTGCTCACCTCCTTGTGGGCCAGCCCCATCAGACTCCTGCCTCCCTGCAAGCCCAGGTAGGCGAATTTGGTGAGGGGGTCGGCCATGCTGGGGCTCTAGTGGGCCTTCATTTGAGCAGGCGGGGATGGGGGACTGTGGATCTTGCACCCTGCTTGTTTTGATCAAGCGTCGTAGTACATCACGAATTCGTGGGGATGGGGGCGCTGGCGCAGCTGCTGAACCTCTTCGTATTTGAGTGCGATCCAGTTGCTGATGAAGTCTTCGCTGAACACGCCTCCGGCCAGCAGGTAATCCTTGTCAGCATCCAGGGCTTCGAGGGCTCCATTGAGCGAAGAGGGAACGGTGTTGATGCGCGACAGCTCATCGGCGGAGAGTTCGAATAGGTCGACGTCGGTGCCATCGCCTGGATCGATCTGGTTTTTGATGCCATCAATGCCGGCCATCAACATGGCTGCAAAGCCGATGTAGGGATTGGAGAGGGCATCGCCGGAGCGGAATTCAAGACGCTTGGCCTTGGGATTAGGACCTGTCAGGGGGATGCGAACGGCAGCGGAACGGTTGCCCTGGGAATAAACCAGATTTACCGGGGCCTCGAAGCCTGGCACCAAGCGCTTGTAGCTGTTGGTGGTGGGGTTGGTGAAAGCTAAGAAGCTGGGGGCATGCTTGAGCAAGCCACCGATGTACCAACGGGCGGTCTGGGAAAGGTTGGCGTAGGTCCCTTCACCGAAGAAAAGGGGCTGTCCGGCTTTCCAGAGGCTTTGATGCACATGCATGCCAGAGCCGTTGTCCCCAAAGATGGGTTTGGGCATAAATGTGGCAGTTTTGCCATACTTCTTAGCAATATTACGCACGACATATTTGTAGATCATTACGTTGTCTGCCGCGCTGATTAATTCGGCAAACTTGATGCCTAATTCGTGTTGGGCGGTGGCAACTTCGTGGTGCTGCTTCTCGATCGGAACCCCTAGGGAGCCCATGGTGAGAAGCATTTCGCTGCGGATGTCCTGGAGAGTATCGTTGGGTGCGACCGGGAAGTAGCCTTCTTTAAGTTGAATTTTATAGGCTAAATTGCCCGCTTCTTCAATGCGATCGTTGTTCCAGGGGGCTTCAATTGAGTCCACCTGATAGAAGCTTGTGCCGTTGCTGCTTTTGTAGCGGACGTCGTCAAAGATGAAAAATTCCGGCTCGGGTCCGAAATAAGCCGTATCTGCCAATCCCGTCGAAGCCAGGTAGTCCAGTGCTTTTTGCGCCAAGGCCCGGGGACAGCGGGCGTAGGGAAGGCCGCTGCGGGGTTCCTTGATGGAGCAAATCAAGCTGAGGGTTTTGTGGCTATAGAAGGGATCGATCCAGGCCGTGGCGGGATCCGGCACCATGTCCATGTCGGATTCGTTAATCGCCTTCCAGCCTCGGATCGAGGAGCCATCGAAGGCCACGCCTTGGATAAAGGCGGCTTCATCGATGAGGTCTTCGCAGACGGTGAGATGTTGCCATTTGCCGTGGAGATCGACGAACTTGAGATCGATGAGTTCGATCCCTTCCTCCTTAATGCGGCGAAGAACGTCCTGGGCGGTCGGGGCCATCTGAAGGATCCGTGGGAGGGGACCGCCCGGGGAGGACGGATGGCTGGGAACGTACGCAGCGATACCGGGCTGTTTTGTATCCGTTGATACCAAAAAATATTGCGCGTCTGTGTTCATAGGCCCCGGCCTCGGTTCCTCTCCACCGTTGGGCCTGCGTAACCGTTTCTGTCAGATTCTCGAAAACCTGCCTCCAGCAAGGAATCTGGCCGATTGCGAGTGCTAGCTTCCGCTGAAGGTGCGTGACCCGGTTCCTTCTCCATGCGCGATGCCATCAGCGGTGTGATTGGCCGCTACGACCAGCTCGGTCGCTACCTCGATCGTGATGCCCTCGCCCGCATCGAGGTGTTTTACAGCCAGTCCAAGGTGCGCCTGGCCGCCGTCGAATTGATCAATCGCGAAGCGACGGCCATCGTGCGGGAAGCCTCTCAGCGGCTCTGGCTCGAAGATCCTGAATTGATTCTTCCCGGTGGTAACGCCTACACCACCCGCCGTCTGGCGGCCTGTTTGCGGGACATGGACTACTTTTTGCGTTACGCCAGCTACTCGCTGCTCGCCGATGACGTCACCATTCTCAACGAGCGAGTTTTAAACGGTTTGGACGACACATACAAAAGTCTGGGTGTTCCCACAGGACCGACGGTGCGTGGCATCGCCCTGTTGGCCGATGTGGTCTCCGAAATGTTGCTGAGCCAGGGCCTTGACGATGCCAAAGTTATCCACAATGTGGTTCGGGCTCCGTTCCTGCATCTTTGCCGCGGCCTGGCCTCCACCAATGTGCGGGCTCGCTGAGGAGGGGCCCATTCGCCTACTCTCCCCTCACCCGTTTCCCCTGCACGCAGGCCTTGGCCCTTCCTGTTCTGCCTACTGTCTCGACCCAGCACCGGATTGGGCTCGCCCCGATTGCCACGCCGGAGCGTCTGCTGCTCGGTCCCGGCCCTTCCAACGCCCATCCCCAGGTCCTGGAAGCCATCGCTCGCATGCCGATCGGTCACCTCGATCCCCTCTATCTGGAGCTGATGGTCGAGGTGCAGGAATTGCTGCGTTACGCCTGGCAGACCGATAACAGGCTCACGCTGCCCATGAGTGGCACCGGTAGCGCCGCCATGGAAGCCGCCATCGCCAACATGGTTGAACCCGGTGATCGGGTGGTGGTTGCAGTCAATGGCTATTTCGGCCTGCGCTTGGCCGACATGGCCGGCCGCTATGGCGCCGAGGTCATCACCATCGAACGTCCCTGGGGCGAGGCCTTCAGTCTTGCGGAAATCGAGGCCGCCTTGGAGGCCCATCACCCGACCCTGCTGGCGATCGTCCACGCCGAAACTTCCACCGGCATCTGCCAGCCCCTGGAGGGCATCGGCGACCTCTGCCGCGCCCACGACGCCCTGCTGCTGGTGGACACGGTGACTTCCCTGGGGGCCGTCCCCCTCTTCCTCGACGATTGGAAGATCGATCTGGCCTACAGCTGCAGCCAGAAGGGACTCAGCTGTCCCCCTGGACTGGGCCCCTTCAGCATGGGTCCAAGGGCCGAGCAGAAGCTGGCCAACCGCAAGGGCAAAGTGCCTAATTGGTACCTGGATGTCTCGTTGCTCAATAACTACTGGGGCAGCGATCGTGTTTATCACCACACGGCTCCCGTGAACATGAACTACGGGATGCGGGAAGCCCTGCGGCTGCTCTCCGAAGAGGGACTCGAGCAGGCCTGGGCCCGTCATCGCAGCAATGCCGAACGGCTCTGGGTTGGTCTTGAGCGCCTGGATCTGCAGCTCTTGGTTCCCGAGCCCCTGCGCTTGCCCACCCTCACCACGGTGAGAATTCCCGAAGGCGTTGATGGCAAGGCCTTCAGCCGCCATCTCCTCGATCAATTCGGTATCGAAGTCGGTGGTGGTCTGGGCGTGTTGGCCGGCAAAGTGTGGCGTATCGGCCTGATGGGTTACAACAGCAACCCAGCCAACGTGGATCGCCTGCTCAACCTGCTGGAAAGCGAGCTTCCCGCGTTCCTGCCGACCGCAACTGCCGCCGTCGCTGCCTGAACCAATTCTCCAGCAATTGTCGCCCCTCCGCTGCCAGTACGCCGCCCTGAACCCGCATGCCGTGGTGGGCACTGGGGTGGTTGGCGAGATCCAGGCACCCCCCAAGGGCGCCACGTTTCGGATCTGCAGCCCCATAGATCACCTGCCCCATCCGGGCCTGGACTAGGGCCCCAGCGCACATCGGGCAGGGCTCAAGCGTCACCAGCAGGCTGCAGTCGTTGAAACGCCAGTCGCCCCGCAGGTCTGCCGCCTGCCTGAGGGCCACTAGTTCGGCATGGCCCAGGGGATCCTGGTGGCGATGGCGCACGTTGCTGCCCCAGCCGATGGCGGTTCCCTTCCCATCCAGAATCACCGCCGCCACCGGTACTTCCCCCTCCATTCCCACCCGGTGGGCGAGCCGTAGCAGGCGCCCCATCCAGAGGATGTGGTCATTTCCAGCATTCATCGCCTTGGGGACCTCCTCCCTGGAGTTGTGGATCCACTTTGGGGGTCGCTGGCGGACGCCAGGCACAATGGCAATACGCAAGAATCCCGCCGTTGGCCAGTGCGCCCCCTTTCCAGCGGCAGGCTGACCCGCTGATCAGCCTTTCCCCGTTCGCCGACCCCCAGGGGGTGGATCCGGCGCTCGAAGACTTTTTGCATCGTGCCTCCAGCCTGCTCTGTGGCTGGTTGGGACGCAGTACCAGTGGCACCCCCCTGCCCCGTTTCAGTGCCATGCCGGCCATTGAACCGGAAGGGTTTGGGGTGTCCCCCGACCAGTTGCTCGCCGACCTGCAAATGGTGATGGAGGGCGCTTACAACCCCAACCATCCCGGTGCCCTTGCCCACCTGGATCCTCCCCCCTTGGTGGCGGGCCTGGCGGCCGAACTGATCTGCGCGGGCCTGAACAACAATCTCCTGGCCGAAGAGCTCTCCCCCAGCCTGGGCCGCCTGGAGCGGGGTCTTTGTGGTTGGTTGGCCGGGCAGATCGGCATGCCGGCTGGTGCCGGTGGGGTAGCGGCCAGTGGCGGCACCCTCAGCAATCTGATGGCCCTGGTGGCAGCCCGGCAACGGGCCGGTCTGGCCACCAACGGAGATGGGGTGGTGCTCTGCAGTGACGATGCCCATCTGTCCTTGCTCAAGGCCCTGACGGTGATGGGCCTGCCCCAGCAGGCGCTGATCCGGTTGCCGGTGGATCTGGAGGGGGCGGTTGACCCGATGGCCCTCGAGGAGACCTTGCGGGCCCTTGACCACCAGGGCCGTCCCGTGATCGCGGTGGTGGCGACGGCCGGCACCACGGTGCGTGGCGCTGTGGATCCTCTGGGGCCCATCGCCGACCTCTGCCAGCGTTACGGCCATTGGCTCCATGTCGATGGGGCCATCGGGGCGGTGTTTGCCCTGGCCGAGTCCCCCTTGCCGGATCTGCTGGGCCTGGGCCGGGCCGATTCGATCACGGTTAACCCCCAGAAGCTGCTCGGCATTCCCAAGACTTCCTCCTTACTGCTGCTCACCGAACCTTCGGTGCTGAAGGCCACCTTTGCCACCGGTTTGCCCTACATGGAGCCCAGCTTGGGTGGTGGCCATGGGGGGGAAGAGGGTCTGCAGGGGACCCGTCCGGCCGAGATTCTGAAATTGTGGCTTGGCTTGCGTCACCTGGGTCAGGCCGGCATCGGGACCCTGCTTGAGGGGGCGCTGGCACGGCGGCGGCGGCTGCAGGAGTTGCTCAGCGTTGACGAGCGGTTGGAGCTGCGCAGCGGCTCCCTCCATCTGCTGGCTTTTGCCGCTGCTGGCCTCGATGCCACAGCCAGCGACGCCTGGAGTCGGCGCTTGCGCGAACGACTTCTGGCCGAAGGGCTGTTGCTTTCACGCCCCCTGTATCAGGGCCGTCACCACCTCAAAGCCGTCCTGGGCAACCCCCATACCCGATCCCACCACCTGGAGCATCTCGCGGCGGTGGTGGCAGAGCAGCATTCTTGATTGGGGGGGCAGGTTTCCACCTACGGTTGCACCTGCGCCCGATCTCTCTTTGATGGCAACGCCCCCCAGCGATGGCCGTTCCCGCTGGGTGGCCCTTGTCACTGGCGCCCTATCGATCCTGATCGCCATTGTTTATTTGTTGATGGTCACCTGGCTGGATCGCCAGGGCCCCTTACTGCCTCCTCCCCCCGAGGCCCTGGGCCTCGCCCCGGTGCCTGCGGCGGCAGCCGCAGTTCCTGCCGGCGTTGCCAGGGTTCCACCACGCGGCTGAGGGCCGCCTCCAGAAAGCGGCGCAGGGCTCCTTCGCGCTTGTTGAGCTCATATTGCTTCTGCAGCACCTCCCGGACGCCGCCATCTCCCCAGTCCTGGTCCTGGCGAAAGTAGGTGATGAAGCCGCGTCCGGCCACCCGCGTCAGCCAGGCGGCCGTCACCGCTTGTACCGCCCGACTCAAGAGCAGGGCCGGCAGGTTCAAGCTCAGGGCACCGCTGATCAGACCGATTCCCCCTTTGATCAGACCTAACCCCGCCAGGGTGCGGCCCACGGAGAGGGCCAGGTCCTGGGCCGCCTCCCGGCTGAGGCTCACGCCGTAGACGCGGCCGATTTCGATCACCATCTGGGCATTGACCGCCGCCGTCCCCAGCAGGTCCACCCCCGGCAGGGGATTGACCAGCAACACACCAGCCCCGATCCACATGTAGCGCTCCACGATCGTCTCAGCATCCCGGCCCCGCTGGCGATCCAGGAGCTGCTGGCTGGCTTCTCCCAGCTGGCGGCTCTGGAGCAGCAGGTTGTCGGCGATCAATTCTTCTCCGTCGGCCCGTAATACCGCCGCCATGCGCCTCAGCAACCCCTGGACCTCCGGAGCCGGTTGGAGCGGACGGCCGCCAGGCATCGGCACGCTCTGGGGTGAGGCGCTGGCCGCAATGACATCTTCTGGAGCGATGCGCCCAGCGCCCCGCTGTCGCAACAGGGCCAGCAGTCGTTCTTCCTCCCGTTCGCCCCGCAGGTCGCATTTGTTGAGGACCAGCAGCAGGCGTTTCCCCAGGCTGGCCAGCGTGTCGAACACCTCTTGTTCCGCTGCCCGCAGGTCGCCATCCACGACCAGCAGCAGCAGGTCGGCTTTGGCGGCCCGGCGCCGGGCCAGTTCTTCGCGCTGCCGTCCCTCCTGACCGCCTTCGAGGATCCCCGGGGTGTCCTCCAGGATCACGGCCCGGGGCAGGCCCTCCAGCCGCAGGCGATAGCGCGCGCTGCGCTCGGTCGAGCCCATGGCCGCCGCTACGCTGCCCACCAGCTCGTGGAGCAGGGCTCGGATCAGGGAGGTCTTGCCCGTGGAGCCGCTGCCAAAGACGGCGATTTCCAGGTCTCCCCGTTCCAGTTCGGTCTGCAGGCGCTGGCGCTCCTGGCGCAGGGCTTCCCGCTCCACCTCGTCACGCACCCGATCGAGGGTTTGGTCGATGGCCTCCAGCTGGCGGGAAGCCGCCTCCCGGCGGCTGCTGGCCGGGGGTGGTGGCGGGCTGGAGGGTCCTCCTGGGCGGGCTTTGCCGCCGCGGCGCCACCAGGGCAGCACCAATTGGGCCAGCCCCAGGGCCAGGGCCGCCAGCAGCAGCAACACCAAGGGGGCCACCAGCCAGCCTGGCAGCCAATAACTCAACTGCCAGATCAATTGGTTGAAGCCCTGCAGCACGGCGGCGACCAACAACAGCGCCACCAGGCCCAGGCCGATCCCCATCCACAGGCGCATCCTGGGCATCAAGGTGCGGCGGCGGCGGAGCGGATGATTTCACCCCAAAGTCCGGCGGCCAGGGCGCTGGTGGCTCGGCTGGGACGGTTGTCGTCATTGCCCATCCAGATCCCCATGACCCAATGCCGCGACGGGTCATAACCCACGAAAAGCAGGTCCCGGCCCTCGTTCGTGGTTCCGGTTTTGCCCCCGGCCCGCCCGCCCACATAGGCCGCCGTGCCTGTGCCGTTGCTCACCACTCCCCGGAGTAATTCCTGCATGGTCGCCGCTGTGCTGGCGGCCATGGCGCGCCGGCCGACGTTGTGGAAATTGGGGGTGTCCCGCCCTCCACGGCACGGTGGTTCCCCGGTTTGGGCGGCGTTGCTGCCATGGCTTCTTTTGCCCTCAATGCCGCTGCCCGATTCCTTGTCGCCGCCATGGCAACGCTCGGCGTCGGTGAGTTTGCGAATGGTGCTCGGGGCATGCCAGATGCCGTCGTTGGCCACGGCCCCGTAGGCGGCGGTCAGCTCCAGCAGGGTTACTTCACTTTGGCCAAGGGCCAGCCCAGGCACCGGTTCCAGCGGGCTGGTGATGCCCAGGTCCCGCGCTTTTTGGGTGAGGGCGGTCAGGCCCACGCGACGGGCCAGGCGCAAGGCGGCCGTGTTGCTGCTGATGGCCAGGGCCTGCCGCAGGCTGACCATGCCCCCGCAGGCACTATCGAAAAACTGGCCCTGCCAGCGCAGGGGTCCGCAGGCGATGGAATCGCCCGCCCGGGCCCCTTGTTCAATCGCCACGACATAGGGGATCAGTTTGAAGGTGCTGCCCGGTTGTCGCTGGGCCATGGTGGCCCGGTTGAACTGGCTCTGGCGGTAATCACGGCCCCCGGCAATCGCCAGGATGCCGCTGTTGCGGCTGTCGAGCACCACCACAGCCCCCTCGCTGACGCCCAGCTCGGCGCTGGCCAAAAGCTTTTGCCGCAGCAGGCGCTCCACCAGGTTTTGCAGCGCTGGATCGAGATGGGTGTCGATGAGGTAGTTGCCCTGGGCTGCCACTTCGCTGCCCACCAGGTTCTCCAGATCACGGCGCACCTGGTCGCTGTAAAAGGGGGCCACATGGCGCGATCTGGAGCGGCAGGCGTTGGCCGCCAGCTCAATGGGGGCCCTGCGGGCGCGGTGGGCCTGGTCTGAACTGATGCGGCCGGTGGCTTCCATCTTGGCCAGGACGCCGTTGCGGGCGGCCAGGGCGGCCTGGGGGTCCAGGCAGGGGTCGTAGCCATTCGGAGACGGCAGCAGCCCCACCAGCAGGGCCGCCTGCTCCAGGTTGAGGCGGCTGGCCGGACGATCGAAGTAGCGACGGGACGCATCTTCGAAGCCCCAGCCCACCCCCAGGTACACCCGGTTCAGGTAGCTGCGCAGCA
>Ga0114972_10001085_pt1 | contig 20579 bp, 16 predicted proteins | sample M_140807_EF_Meta_FD_87354 | JGI IMG/M metagenome (GOLD analysis project Ga0114972, IMG submission 87354) | Freshwater microbial communities from Lake Montjoie, Canada to study carbon cycling - M_140807_EF_MetaG | ecosystem: Environmental > Aquatic > Freshwater > Lake | place: Lake Montjoie...
CACCGGCAAGGTGCATGGCAAACGCCACCCCACCCTGGAGGAGAACGTGGTGGTGGGGGCCGGCGCCAAGGTGCTGGGGGCGATCACCGTGGGGGCCAACACCCGCATCGGCGCGGGCTCGGTCCTGCTGCGCAATGTGGCGGCCGACAGCACGGTGGTGGGGATCCCGGGGCGGGTGATTCACCAGTCGGGGGTAAAAATCGACCCCCTAGCCCACTCAGCCCTGCCCGATGCAGAAGCGCGGGTGATCCGCAACCTGATGGAGCGAATCGACACCCTCGAGAGCGAACTGGCCCGTACCCAGGCCTGCCTGCGCGAGGTGGCGGCGGGAAGGCCGCTGCTGGAGGCCTGCGGAGGCGTGGCTCAAAACCTCAAGGACCGTGAAATCCTGGAGTTTTTGGGGGAGGGAGGCGGTTGGGGCAAGGTAGATAAACTTTGACTGTCGCCGGAAATGGGACTCAGCCGGGCTGTGATCAGACGGAGGCAGTCAGCAGCCCCATAGGTTGTGCTTTCGCAGCTCGCTAAACGGAAAAATAGGTTGCTGGCATAGTGGCGTTACACCACTTCAAGGCCTCACTAAAAACAGCATGGTCCCTGAAAAAGAAGACATTGCCCCATGATTTTTCGAAAGAAAAATCGGAATTGCAATAATAACTAATATCATGTGCGGGGAAAACTCGGTAAATAGTAATGCTCCAAGAATAGCCACGCTGACGCATAGCTGGCACCATATCCTTAAGACGATTCATTGAGCCAGCCTGCCCCAAAGGTAAAGCTGGATCCCAAAATTCTGCCAAAACAACGGGGTAACGAAAATCGCCCATACCTTTGACAACCTCCAAATCAAATCCTTCCGTATCAATTTTGACTAAGCCAACTTGGCAAGGCACTTCCCCTGACTCATGTAAACCTGCGAGAGTTTTAACCGAAACCGGAATAGATTCCCTGAAGACTAAACCTTCAGCGGAGGAATACGGCGTAATTGTATTGTAAAAAGAAGAATCACCCCAGGCCTTTTCCACAGTCTGATCCACCACCACATGGAGATCTCTGGATTCATTGACGGCACCTAAGGCATAAGGCAAAGCATGGAAATTGGGATTGCTGGCCAGCCGCTGCTTGAGCTTTTCAAACACTGGCGGAAAGGGTTCAAATGCATAGACCTCATAACCCGCTTGCAGGAGACGCTCCGACACATCCCCTCGGTTAGCCCCCACATCGATGGCAAGGCGATGCGGGAGGTAGGAATAAAGATAAGCCATTAAAGCTATTTCTATCTCTTGGAAATGGCCTGCATCAGTCACAAGTTTATACTTTTGACTGTGGACATCCTGATAAATCTGCCCGAGCAATTGCCTATACACAGAGTCGTGAGCTTGATTATCTTCTCCGATGCGAACGATAGATTGATTTAGTTCAGACAAAGATTGATTAAGTTCAGCCACAGAGTGATTTAGTTCAGCAATAGCCGACTCTGATTTGACTATGGACTGACGCAATGTCTCCACCGTATCGATGGACCGATGCGCAGCTTGAACCGTATCTATTGAAGACTTAAGGAGATAAACCTGATTCTCCGACAGTAGATCCACAGAGCGCTGAACTCCCAAAGTACGCTGCTCAGCCTCCTGGATCGCTGAAATGATTAGGTTGAGCTTGCCAAGTATAAGATCCTTAATAACCAATAGCTTTCTTGACAGTTGATTGTTTCTGAGAATGGCTTTAATCGACTTCATGGAGTGAGAGCGAGAAACTAGTGGGCAGAGGGGAGATCAATCGCTACTGGACTTGGCGACTGGTAGGCGGAATCAACAGATCGGAGCGGATGAAAGCCACTTCCTTCTGCAAGAGGGTTCCATCACTAGGAGAACGCCACTCACCGGTTTCGTCATAATAGCGGAAGCCTAATTCGTCCAACAGATTAAGCATTTGCAAAAATACCAAGGCATGTTCGTCGTAGCGGACAAAAGATAGCTCGGCAACAATAAGATCAACTTGATCCAGGAATTTGCTGGCTCCTTGAAGCACAAGATGCTCGGCACACTGAACATCGAGCTTAAGAATACCGCGGCCAGCTATCTTTTCATCCTGGGCAACCTGATCCAATGTTTTGACCGATACCGATACCGTTTCATACTCCCTAAAGTCGGCCGGGGTGAGCAATGAACTACCGTAGAGATCTGGTGAGACCTGGAAGCTAAGCTGTCCAGACTCATTGGAAACAGCAATATCAAGAAACTTGGCTATCGGAATGTTTTTTAAGTAGTAATTTCGGGCGGCTTGCTCGTAGCGATTGATTAAAGGGTCAATGAGAATAAATTTTGACTCCGGAAACAACTGGCTAGCCGTGTGAGACCAAATGCCGTGGGAGGCTCCCACATCAACCACGAAGTCAGGTCGGTAGTGATTAAGCTTAAGCCGCCGCATCACCTGATAAACCGGCACATAATCCTTATAAACATTCTCCGGCACTGGAGGTTCAATAAAATGCACTAGATCAATGGGAGAACGTTGAAAAAGCGACTCGAAACGGTCGTCTGCTGCCTGGCCCATTGCCAAAGACTGCCAAATCCAGTCATCAACGCCTTGATCAGAAAAACGTTGAGCTACATTAACCGCATTCTCCCTCAGTCTATGTTGGTTGGCAGTGTCAATAACGAATTCCACTGCTTGTTTCAAGGAATCGGGGGTGTAATCACAAACCACTCCTATTTGAAAGCGCTTAACAAAGCTAGCAGCAGAAGTGGAGGGATCTCCCAAAAGAATGACTGGCGTATTGGCGGTGGCAAGGATAAATAGAATACGACCGGGCAAACTAAGCTTAGAAAGTTGGGGCTGATCGTCCCTGTCATCAAGGGTGCCAGTGGGGACAATGACAAAGGGGTAATCCTTGAGCTTTTCAGCCAGGAGACCTTCTGGACAAAGTCCCTGTGGATATAGTCCCTTTTGCTGGAGCTCCAATTCAGTATCTGTAAGCCAAAAATACTGTGAATTACCGAACCAATCTAGCTCTATCCCCGAATTTTCAAGGGCGCCACAAATATTATTGAACCATTGCAGGCTCCATATGCTACCGACTAAGGCGCCTCGTGATTGCCCAAGCTGAGTCTGCAACAGCTGGCCCGGGGTTTTGCAGATCAAGCGATCAGGTACAACGGCCGGCAACAGCCAAAACTTAAGGCCAAACTTGGTTTCATAGGCATCACGCATCTCCGGATGGGTAGCAAATCGAACATCAGATTTAGCCAGAAACTCCTTCATCAAGGCATCTGGTATTTTATGAGCCACAATATTCTGATCATCCATAATCCAAATGGCCATAGGAATGCCATAGAACTCCTTAATCGCTATCGCGGCCAACAAGCTCTCAGTATCATAAGGAACACAAAAAAGGCGCCTAATAGCAGTGTGCCTCTGGAAAGTAGAAGTGACGTGGCAGAATATTGCCCTGCGATCGGCTTCGAGATCTGCAAAGCAGTAGTTCTGCCCAGCCCATTGCTGGTCTCCACCATAGTGGTCTTTAGAGCGGACAGAAATGATGTCACTATCATGGGGAAAAACTCTTTTAAGCAACACCCCAGTACCATGGCGATGGTTAATTTCAGATGCAGTTACTAACACGCTGTTGTATTGATCTGTTTGTTCAGGCCAAAGTTTCTCAAACCGGCGGTCAAGAGGGCGCTTTTGCATCAAGGAATCCCATAACCATTGCCCAAGCCCATCGCCTCCCAACTGTTTGCCGACGACTAATGAGTTTCTTCGAATTCTCCTTTGGTTGTCTGGAGAGCAAATATCTCGAACAGCTAGGGCAAAATCAGCCTGGGTGTAGGAGCACACAACTCCAAGACCTGCTGAATTAACAAAACGCGCAATAGCACTATTCGGATCTCCGACAACCAAGAGAGGAATATTAGCTGTGGCAGTCATAAAACAACTGCGGGAGGGCAAGCTCAGCTTCATGAGCTCGGGGCGGTCGTCGGGATGATCAGAGCTACCGGTAAGAATTATGGCAAAACTTGCCATTTTTAAAGCTTCAATTAAGTCGGTTTCCTCGATAAAGCCACGATAATAAATATTGTCTGCCTCTAGATCGCCCTCTTCAAAGTCAATCCAATCACGATTAGGGTTGCCATACCAATCGACCTTGGTTTCACTTTGGCGACAGAGGGGGCGCAATTGATCAAGCCAACGCTGGCTCCAGATATTACCGATTAATACACCTCGCGACTCGGCAACAGGCTGCTTAGATGACGGCTGAGGTAATTCTTGTTGAATTAGTTTATTTTCGATAACAGGAGGAAAAAACCAGAACTTTTTACGAAATTTGTGCTGGTACGCATCACAAAGAGGGCGTGATATTCCAAAGCAAAGATCAGATACATCCAATAGCTGTTGAACCAGGTTGTCTTCTACAAGGTGGGAGTAGATATTCTGATCATCCATAACGAAGACGCAGAGAGGGCAGTTATAAAGACGCTTCAAAGCCAGCCCTAGCAGAAAATCAGCCGGAAAGTAGGGAATGAGCAATACTGCGGACGGTCTAATCTGGCCGAGATTGACCTGAAGCTCGCTTAATGCTTTGTGCAGGCTTGTATTCTTTTCATGAAGACAAAAACTTTGATCACCAAAATAATGATCCCCTCCATATAAGTCAACTGACCGGATCGAATAAATATCGCTGCTATCAGGGAACAGGCGATGCAGCAAAATACCGACACCGTGGCTATGGTTAATCTCATTAGGTGAAACAATGATTTTATAACTCGGACACCCAGTCTGCTTGTTGAGATCGTTTAGAGCCGCAGCCAGCTGAGTCTGCAAGTCAATGGTCATTGCTTGGTGTTAAACGGTTGTTGTCTTGGTGGGAAACCCTAAAGCAAGGGAGGCTTTGGGGTGTGTTCTTGGGGAATTCCGAAACTCATTCTTGCACAGCTACGGGTTTGAGCCGACGAATAGAGATAGGTGAGGCGCATCCCACCCATGCTGCTTCAGCCGGGATCTAACCGTCAAAAGAGTGCCTAGGGCTACCGTGACGCCATTAAACGTCTTAAGTGCGTCGAAGGTGCATCGCAAACAGCGCAAGGTAGATACGTAGACATTTCGAAATAAGCTGATGCTCAATTGCAAGACTAGGGAAAGGATCAGACTAAAAACGGTAAATAGCGGCGTTGCCGGTCGAGCAGAAAAAGGGAAAGCCAGATTCCCGTCAAATTCACCGCCAAAATCAGAAACGATTGACCAGCTTTGAACTCGCCCTGAATTAGCGCATGGCGGAGAGGACTCAATATACGATAAAAGGGATTAAAGTCAGCAGTCCAAGCCATGGCACCCAAACTTTTCTTTTCATAGAGAATTGGAGAAAGTAGAAATACCAGCTGAGTAATAATGGGCACAAGTTGGAACAAGTCGCGGAACCGAGCCCCTAAAAGGCAAAGAACAAGCGGCAGCCAATAAAGAAATAATACGATATTAAGCAAGGGCAGCAAGCCGACGGACAAAAGGTGCCACAAAAGGGTGGGCTGATAAAAAGATAACACAACCAGAACTAGGCCGAAAGACTGAGCGAATGATTGGACCTGGAAAGCCCATTCCTCAAGTGTATAGAATATTGGATGTAGATTTGTATTCTTCAGGTGGCCAGCATTGTACTCAAATAAGACTGGGGCAGAGCTTAGCGCTGCGGCAATGGCGTTCCAAATCACCAAGCCGGTGCCCAGGTAGACAACGTAGTGGGGGAAATCCTGAACTTGAAAGACCGTACCGTAGACGAGCGCCAGAGCAGCAATCGAAAAAAGGTTAGAGAGACCAAGCCAAAAACTCCCTAGCGCAGTGCGCGCAAAACGAGCCCTAGTACGGGCAGTGGCCGTAAACCACCAGGCCCGGCGGGAGAACCAGGCATAACGTAAAGACTTAAATACAGCTTTCATGGTAATAAGCCAAAGCCTCATCTAAAGGAGCATCGCATACAATCTGGCCCTGGTGAAACACCAGGCCACGGGTACAGAACTGGCGCAAGAGCTCACTTGCATGACTAGCAAGCAACAAGGTACCAGCTGAACCAATGAAGTCTTCCATGCGTCGCTGGGCCCGCTCGAAGAAACGGGCATCGCCAGCCCCAAAGCCCTCATCCATAGCCAAACAATCATGCTGGGATGCCGTGAGCATCGAAAAGAGCAGCCGGGCGCCCATGCCTTCGCTATAACCCTTCATCGGCAGATGGATAAAATCCCCGAGGCCTGAAAAATCAATCACATCCTCTATAAAAGCATCAAAGCCACGCAAATTACCATGCATCAATAGATAATGCCCCTTTGCCGCCTGCATGCCACTGAGATCAGGGCTAGTGATGAAACTCTTCTGGATCATCGGAAACACGGGACAATAAGCCCTAAAACTACCGCTAGTGGGCTGATAAATACCAGAGATCAATCGCAAGAAGGTAGACTTACCGGCACCATTATGGCCAATCAAGGCTACCCTTTCACCATGGCTGATAGTACAACTGATACCGCGAAGGGCCTCGATTTCCGCACCTGAACCTGACTTGCGCAACGCACCACCGGTGACTGAGCGAATCAAAACTTTCTTAAGGCTCCTGGTTTCCATGGTGAGCACAGGGATGCGCAACCAAACATCCTGCAGTTCAAGAACAGGCTCTCGATTCACCGGGTATTCCTCGGGATTAAAGACGGCATTGAATGACTGCTGGTCATACCGTTGTTTGAATTCCTCCTGAGTCACCACTAGGCCACAACCTGCTCAGGGCTGGGAGCAGGCTGGAACATGAACATCGAGTAGATCACATTGCGACGCATCTGAATCATCATGTCGAGGAACATATCATAGCCCTCGTTCTTGTATTCAATCAGGGGATCCTTCTGGCCATAGCCGCGCAGGCCCACCGATTCCCGCAACGCATCCATGGACTGAAGGTGCTCACGCCAGAGGGTATCGATCTGCTGCAGAATGAAGAAGCGCTCGGCTTCACGCATTAATCCTGGGCGGGCCTGCTCAACCTGGCCCTCCTTGATGTCGTAGGCATTGCGCATCTGCTCCTGCAGGAAGGCCTTGAGCTCATCGAGGGAAAGGCCCTGAAGCTGCTCTGGCTTGAGGTCCTCCAGCAGATAAACAAACTCCTTGGCCTTACTCACCACCTGCTCCAAATCCCATTCCTCGGGGGGTAGATCGGGGTTCACATAGGCATCCACGATATCATTAATCGTGCGCTCGCCATAGCCGATCACCTGCTGCTTCAGGCCTCGACCCTCAAGAACGCGACGACGCTCTGCATACACGGCTTTACGCTGATTATTCATCACCTCGTCATATTCAAACACCTGCTTGCGAATGTCGTAGTAATAGGTTTCCACCTTCTTCTGCGCCCCCTCCAGGGAACGGTTCAACATCCCCGATTCAATCGGCATGTCATCCTCCACCCGGAAGGCATTCATCAGGCTGGCCACCCGTTCACCGCCGAAGATGCGCAACAGGTTGTCTTCGAGGGAGAGGAAGAAACGGGTGCTGCCAGGGTCACCCTGCCGCCCAGCCCGACCGCGGAGCTGGTTGTCGACCCGGCGAGATTCATGCCGCTCGGTGCCGACCACGTGCAGGCCACCCGCCTGGCGAACCTGCTCCTCCTCCTGCTTCACCACCTGTTCGTATTCCGCCTTGACCTGGCCAATCACCTCCCGGATGCGTTGAATCTGGGGATCAGCGGTGGGGGCCTTCTCGGCGGCCTGGGCGATGCGATCCTCGAGTTCAAGCACCGTGAGTGCCCGATCACCCCAGGCGTCCACGAGATCACGGCCCAACCGACTGAGGGCCTCGTCGGTGGCCTGCTGGAGGGCACAGGGATAGAGGGTGCCGAGAGCCTTCACCTCGCTGGGGGCCTTGAAAGGATCCGCTGTTGGGCCAGCGAAACCGCCGCCGCCGGCGGGGGCGCGCTGGGGAACCGGCGGCAGGTGGCCTGACTCCTCGGGTCGCACCAGGCGGGGCAGGAGCACCTCGCGCAACTTCAGTCGCGCCATGTAGTCGCTGTTGCCGCCCAGGATGATGTCGGTGCCGCGGCCGGCCATGTTGGTGGCGATAGTCACCGCGCCGGCCCGGCCGGCCTGGGCAACAATCTCCGCCTCCCGCTCCACGTTCTCGGGCTTGGCATTGAGGAGGTTGTGGGGCACCTGCTGTTCAGCCAGCAGGGCGGAAAGCAACTCGGATTTCTCAACACTGGTGGTTCCCACCAGCACGGGCCTGCCGCTGGAATGGATCTGGGCTGTTTCAGCGGCAACGGCCTGCCACTTGGCCGCCTCATTCTTGTAAACCTGATCCGTCCAGTCGGCGCGGGAGCGGGTCCGATTGGTTGGAACAACGGTGACTTCGAGTTTGTAAGTTTTTTCGAACTCCACCTCCTCGGTTTTGGCCGTGCCGGTCATGCCGGCAAGCCTGGGATAGAGCAAAAAGAAGTTCTGATAGGTGATGCTGGCCAGGGTCTGGGTTTCGGGCTGAATCTCTAGGCCCTCCTTGGCTTCAACCGCCTGGTGTAAGCCGTCGCTCCAGCGCCGACCAGGCATCACGCGACCGGTGAATTCATCAACGATCACAGCATCACCGGAGCGAACAATATAGTTCACATCTTTCACGAACAGTTCCTTGGCCTTGAGGGCATTCAAGATGAAATGGGCCCAAGGATCGGCTGAGTTGTAGAGATCATCCACCCCCAATAGGCGCTCAGCCGCGGCGTAGCCTTCATCGGTGAGGGTCACATTGCGCTGCTTCTCATCGACCTCATAATCACCCTCTGGATCGATACCATCCTTGCCCATTTCAGCGGCGCGAGCCAACTGCTCAGCGATCTCATCGGCGCGGCGATACTTTTCCTGAGGTCGCTCAATCTGACCCGAAATGATCAAGGGGGTGCGCGCCTCGTCAACGAGGATGGAATCCACCTCGTCGATTACACAATAGTGAAAATCACGCTGCACAACCTCGGCAATATCGGTTGCCATGTTGTCGCGGAGATAGTCGAATCCAAGCTCAGAATTAGTGGCATAAGTGATATCACACGCGTAGTTACTTTGCCGTTCACCTGGAGCCATGTCCTGCTGGATCAGGCCAACCGATAAACCCAGGAAGCGATGGATCTGGCCCATCCACTCGGCATCGCGGCGCGCCAGGTAATCGTTCACCGTCACCACATGAACCCCACGCCCGCTAAGGGCGTTGAGGTATGCGGGGAGAGTGGCGACAAGGGTTTTGCCTTCACCGGTCTTCATCTCGGCAATTTGGCCTTCATGCAGCACCATGCCACCGATCAGCTGCACATCGAAGTGGCGCATACCGAGCACCCGCTTGCCGGCCTCGCGTACCACGGCGAAGGCTTGGGGCAGGAGCTCATCGAGGAGTTTGCGTTCGCGGGCGGAGATCGCCTCGCTGCTGCCTCCCACGCCGCGGGCCGTGTCGAGCTTCTGGCGGAATTCGGCCGTGAGACCCCGCAGCTGGTCGTCGGAGAGGGGGGCAATGTCCTCCTCCAGGAGATTGATATCCGAAACGAGCGGCTGGAAACGCTTCAGCTTGCGGGCATTGGGATCGCCCAGCAGCAGCTTGAGCATGGGGAGAACAACCAACCGAATCGGGCAAGCCTACCACCGCAAAGCCACGACGGCTGGGCCCAGATGCGAGGTGGCGCAAGGGTTCTGCCGCTTCCAAGGGGGTGATTTACCGGCCAGGGGCCAAGACCCGGCCGGCCCACGCAGCGCCCCAGGAACCGGGCGCGGCCCACCAGCAAGCCCGCTTGAATCAGGCGTGTGATCACTGCCCCCGCCGGTTTCGCCCGTCCGAGGGCGAGGATTCAGGGGGCCGACGAGCCGGCCGCCCTGCACATCTGTGTCCAACCCCAGCGTTCCCAGCAACGAGATCGCCGCCACCCAGGCCAACGCCGCTTCGGCTGCTGGGACGGAGAGCAGTACCACCGGAGCAATCCAGCTGGTGCAGCACGGCCGGCTGGCGTTGCAGCTGCTGCTGGGGATCAACCAGGTGCGGGGGCTCTTTGATGGCCACAGCTTCTGGGCGCAGGGGCGCAGCCGCAGGGCCTTGGTGCGCATGCTGCTGGGCAGCTGCAGTGTGGTGACTGCCTGGCAGGGCAGCCGGCTGGTGGGCATCGGCCGGGCCACCAGTGACGGGGTGTTCCGGGCGGTGCTGTGGGATGTGGTGGTGGCAGAGGAGCACCAGGGCCGGGGCCTGGGCCGGCGGATCGTGCAGGCCCTGCTCGCCAGCCCCCCCGTGGCCGCCAGCGAGCGGGTGTACCTGATGACCACCAACAGCAGCGGCTTCTACGAACGGCTGGGCTTCAACGCCCAGCACGGCCAGCAGCTGCTGGTGCTGCACAACAGGCGCTGAGGCGAGCTGTGCCTCCCGTCACAATGCCCGAAAGCCACGGTGCCAGAAAGGTCGCTGTGCAAAAAACAGACGAAAAGCCGGTATCGCCCAAGCGTGAAGACAAAAAACAGGCAAAGCCTGGCCCACCGAATGGCTAACTAAAACAAGCGGATGAAGAGATTCGAACTCTCGACCCTCTCCTTGGCAAGGAGATGCTCTACCACTGAGCTACATCCGCAGTCTGCAGCAGCCTGGCCAGGCAGGCTTCCGCTGTTGAGGCAGCAAACGCTTCAACTCCACCATCATGCACGAACGGGGTGCCCATGGTCAAATCCCGCGATGGGGGGAGGACCTTGGCGGCGCAGGACCGATTCGAGCGCCCTTTGGCGGAGGCGCCGCGCTGGATCGATGACCCATGGCGAAGCGGCAGCAAGCCACAAGGCTCCTGCCTGGATCCGGGAGGCCCTTAAAATGTTCTCAGCAAGATGCACCGGGGAGGCTTTGCAATTCGTTTTTCTACAGTTGGCAATCATTCAGGGCTTGTCCTGCTGTGCCCTCTGGCTCAAGCGAGAAGCATGGTGGCGACCGACCAGCGCGAGGCGCTTGGACTGCATCAAGGTCCAGTGCGGAGAATGGCCCGGATGTTCATGACCCCTTAGCGATGCCTCCTGGTGTATGAGTTTCCCCTTTCACAGGTCCTCAAGGTGGGTTTGAACTGTCTTGCGGCGAGCAGCCCTGCAACCCCAATGATGCAAAAGGAAGAGCGCCAATGAGCAAAACTGCTCTGATCGCCGGCATTACCGGTCAGGATGGGGCCTATCTAGCCCATCACCTGCTACAGGCCGGATACAGGGTGATCGGTAGCAGCCGGGATGCCCAAACCTGTGACACCAGCAGGCTCCTCCGACTTGGCATCCTCCAAGATGTGGAGGTCATTTCAATCGCCCCAAATGACTTCCGCAGCGTTTTAAAGGCGCTTTCGTGTATTGAGCCTACAGAAATTTATAATCTTGCCGGCCAAACAAGTGTAGGTCTATCCTTCGAACAACCGGTCGAATGTATGGAGTCAATAGCTGGGGGTACGCTCAACTTCCTTGAAGTGCTGCGCTATCTTGGCGCACCAACACGAATGTTCAGCGCAGGCAGCTCAGAGTGCTTCGGAGACACCAACGGCGAACCAGCCAGCGAACAAACGGCTTTCCATCCGCGCAGCCCATACGCTGTAGCCAAAAGCACCGCGTACTGGCAAGTCGCAAACTATCGACAAGCTTATGGGATGTTCTGCTGCACAGGCATTCTTGCAAATCATGAATCGCCCCTTCGGCCAAATCGCTTTGTAACGATGAAAATCATCGCAGCAGTTCGGGAAATTGCGAGGGGCGAACGGCAAGAGCTAAGACTTGGAAACCTGGACATCTGGCGGGACTGGGGATGGGCACAGGAATATGTAGTGGCCATGCACAAGATGCTGCAAGCACCCATTGCCAAAGACTATTTAATCGCCACAGGCATAACCAGCTCATTAAACGACTTTGTTCGGCTCGCTTTTGCGAGCGCCAATCTCAACCCGGAGAAATACCTCATCAGCGATGACACCCTTCTTCGACCCAGTGACCTCCACTATTCGGCTATGAATCCAGGATTGATCTCCTCCGAACTCGATTGGAAGGCCCAGCTTGGCCTACCCGAAATTGTTCAGTACATGCTCGAAGATAGAATCCTTTAAATCTCGTCTTGTTGAAGGCAAAAGGTTCGCATCAACCCATGGCACACATTGGTCTCGTAGGAGAGCCGAACGGCTTTTCAAACATCGGAGGAATCCACACACTTAAAAATCTGCTCAATGCCGAGCTCCTCAATCGGGGTGATACGCCTAGCATCATCAAGGCCGGCTCACCCATTCCAAAACAACTGGCAGGCTTGGTTGTACTGGGTTGCAGCAGTCCATGGGCCTATCAAACCGCCATTAGAGCCAGGCTGCGAGGACTATCTGTGAAATGGATTCCATGTTTCCATCCACCAAGGCACGTCCGTCATAAGACCAAGGCCACGATTGCTGCTACGGCTCTGCGTCTGGGTCAAAGAATGGGAATCACTGTCTGCGCACTCTCCAAGGCCGAAAATCTGTATCTTGATGCGGGTCGCTGCATGGTCATTAGCCTTCCTTTTTCCATTGAACGCGGACAACCATATCCCACAGAAATGGAAGCCACCCAGTCATGCGAAGATTTCCGTAACCGACCCTTTGGTGTTGTGTATCTTGGCAGGCCAGTTGCCCAAAAAGGCTGGCCCCAATTTCTCGACTTAATCATGACAACCAATCTGCCAGCCCTGGCTTTAGTGCCCAGCGAGCCGGAAGGACCTAGACCTCACAATCTCACCCTGAGAGTAGGCGTCGATAACAGTCAGGTCCAGCAAGAACTTCGGCAAGCTAGCGTACTCTTTCTGCCTGCAGACTATGAGTCTTTTGGTTTTGCGCAAGCAGAAGCACTACTCGCAGGCTGCTGCGTGCCAGTCCTTGGCCAATGGCCCCTTTGGCTCGACGTACCGGAACTAGACTGGCGTCATTTCTCTCGCGAACAACAAGCCCAAGCTCTCAAACAATTAATCACAAACCCAGCTACACTCCGCAGGCTTGGCGAGCAACAGATCAAGGCTTGGTGCGGCAGACCAGAGCGCATGGCGCCGATACTGCCGTGACCACTAGCGACACAAAACTAAACTAGACACATCGACAACAATCCCGCATTTCACATGAGCCAGCCACAGAAGATTCTGGTTGATCTCACACCCCTATTACCTGGCGGCCTGAATGGTGGGGCCAAGCCGTTTATGTTGGCCTTGCTAAAAGAATTGAGTGAACGCCAGCCCGCCGCGAGCTTCACCGCCATCGTCAAACAGTCGGTATACGAGGAGGTGGAGCCAATGGCAAAACCCAACCTTTTGTTTATAGTCTCAGACGAATCCGGATCAGAAGTCTGCGGCATCCCACGGCTTTTAGGCTCCCGAAGACTTCGCCTCATTCGTCAACGTGGCCTGAAGTCACTTAAACGACTTTGGGGAAACCTAAAAGACAATCACGCAAAGCCTGACCTGCTCTACTGCCCGTTTGGCCCCCCGCTGCTTAACCAACGTGGAGTCCCACTAGTTTCAACCTTCCACGACCTCCAAGTACAAGCCTATCCAAACTTCTTCAGCCCAACAGAGAGGAAACAACGACTCAGCCAATTTGGAAAAATGGCCAGACAAGCCAGTCGCATCGCTGCGGTCTCCGATTTCTCGCGGAAAGTTGCCATTGATAATGGCATCGATCCCGATCGTATCCGCACCATCCCCCATCGGTTGGCCAACCATCGTGCTGCTAAAGCCGTTGCTAATCCTCCATGCGGGGTGGTGAGCAGCCGTTACGTTCTCTATCCCGCCAATCTGTGGCCACATAAAAACCACGAACTGCTGCTGACAGCATTTGCAATGGCACGCCAGCAAGGCTTAACGGAAGATCTGCAACTGGTCTGCACCGGTGACGGCCAAGGCCGAATCGAACATCTACGAAGAATTGCCTCTAAAGTCAACCTCAACGAAACGGTTGTGCTGCCAGGCTTCATCAGCGACGACGACTTGGAGGGGCTCTACCAACATGCCTTAGCGGTAGTCTTTCCCTCGCTCTATGAAGGCTTCGGCATGCCCGTCATTGAGGCCATGGCTCGGGGTATTCCCGTGGCCTGCAGCGGCACCACGGCCCTACAGGAAGTGGTCGGCGAAGCCGCCCTGCGATTCCACCCAGGCAACCCCCAAGAAATCGCCACCGCCCTGCTGCAGCTCGCCAGCGACGCCAACCTGCGTAGCCGCCTAGCCAAACAAGGACTGCGCCAGGCTGCCTTATACGCTGACACTGGGGTCATGGCCGATCAATACTGGGATCTCTTTGTCGAAGCCTTTGCTGCCGGTCCAAAGCGATGAATGGAAAGCCCCTCCGGATCAGCGTCATCACACCCTCCTTCAATCAAGGTGGCTTCATCGGGCGCACCATCGCCAGCGTTGCGAGCCAAAGCTATCCGGCCCATGAACATCTGATCTTTGATGGAGGGAGTAGTGACACGACCCTAGACGTGCTTAAAGCAGCGGGAAGCTCGATCCGCTGGGTCTCCCGACCCGATGGCGGCCAGGCAGACGCAGTGAACCAGGGCCTCCAGAGTGCCGAAGGAGACGTGATTGCCTGGCTCAATTCCGACGACATCTACTACCCGGGAGCATTTGAACAAGTAGCTGAAGCCTTCAGCTCAGATCCTAATCTCGATGTGCTTTACGGGATGGCCGACCACATCGATGTGGACGACAAAGCCTTTGAAGAATACCCGACCATTCCTTGGAATCCACAAAGATTACGGCAGACGTGCTTCATTTGCCAACCAGCCCTCTTCTTTCATCGTCGGGTTATTGACAAAGTTGGACTACTAGATGCCAGCCTGCAATACTGCATGGATTATAACTATTGGCTTCGCCTTGCAGATGCTGGCTGTCGATTCGCCTATCATCCTGCCAAGCTAGCCGGATCACGCCTCTACGCCGACAACAAAACCCTATCCAACCGCGTCGCCGTGCATCAAGAAATTGGGGAGATGTTCAAGGCTCACGACGGTAGAGTTCCCCTCAAATGGATTTATGCTTATGCCCACCACCATACCCACGCCTGGATAGACAGAAGTCAACATCCGAGGCGCTTTAAAGTCGCGCTCTACCTACAGACAATGCGCAGACTAATTCACTGGAACAGGAAGCTTGACTTTAAAGCCCTTCAGGAGCTCAGGAACCGCCCCCAGAAACCACAGTCCACCCCACCAGCCGATTAGGAGGCTTGCTCGTAAAGGAATAGCAAGGCATCCGTGCTGGTTGCCCAATTGAATAAACTGGCACGCTCCTTGGCGGCAACTGAAAGCTTACGCACAATGTTTTGATCCCTGGAAACCATTGAAAGGGCCTCTGCCCATCCTTCTAAATCACTACAACCCAGCAGCAAGCCAGCATCACCCACAATCTCAGGCAGGGATGTCCGGTTTGCAGCGATCGTAACGGCTCCCATGCCCATCCCCTCCAGCACCGGCAAGCCAAAACCCTCATAGTTACTGGGATAAAGATTAGCGAGGCAATGGGTGTAAAGCCAGGCAAGTTCGGCCTCACTGACATAACCCAGAAGATGGATATCCCTTGACCAGGGAGAGCTTGATAAATAGGCATCAAAATCTTCCATCAACCAACCCTTGCCGCCAGCAAGCACTAGTGGAATAGGCAGACCACCAGCTGCACGGTAGCGATGATATGCCTTCACCAAGAAGCGCTGATTTTTACGAGGCTCAATCGTGCCTACCGAGAGGAAAAAGGGATTGCCTGTGTGAAAGAGGTGATGAACTGGCGGCTTCTTAATGATCATATTCTCATCCCGATCAAATCGCGAGGCTGGATAGATTAACTTTACCCGGGAAGGATCCACATGGGGAAAATGATGAAGGAAGCACTTTCTAGTAGCATCAGAAATCGCCACAAACCAATCGGCGCAAAGCGACGCATTAAACATCCCGTTAAAACAGCCAAGACGATTAGCCTCTGTGGTCCATTCAGGATTCTCGGCGAAGCTTAGATCGTAAACCGTATAAATAAGGGAAGGCCTTGGCTGATCACCATGGCCCCATCTGGGAGGACACCAGAAATTGTTGGCGTGCACCACATCGATATCCGCAAACAGACTCGCCACTTGTTTCGAATTGCGCCAAAAAGATTCAGCCTCGTTCCTACTTTTAAGACGTGGTCCATAACTGACTCCGCGGTATCGACAGGCCGAAGACAACGCCATCGCAGGATCATGGAAAAAATCACCAAAACTGGTAAGGAGCATAAAATCATGCGTTCCTACTGTCTTGAGCAACTCGTCGATCAAAGCTGCGGCGTAGAATCCGCAACCAGCCTTAGCAGTCCCAGTTTGACTGATATCAAAAGCGATTTTCATAGGGTGCATCAAGCTGAGAGGGGATTAACATCCAACCATAGGTTGGGCCTCGACTAGGCTCATCCAATGCGCCTTGGTATGCTACATATTATCCTTCCAATGCAACCAGTTGACACGGCAGTCCCCCTTTGACGTATGGGCCATCTAGGTGGATAAACCTTGGTTTGCCGTCCAAAGCTTCAGGCTCCGATGCTGTCACCGATAAAAGCGTGTACGCCATGAACACCGAAGAGAAGAATTCGGTTACCATCGTTGTTCCTTTTCGCCAAGCTGGCGGCTTTCTGGAGGCCTGTTGCCTCTCCATTCAGCAGCAAACCCATCCTCACTGGGAAGCCTTATTGATCGACGATGGGATCGCATACGAAGATAGAGGCCGAGCGATCGTAGAAAAATTTGTTGCAGCAGATAGCAGATTTCGTTTAATCAGTTCCCAACGTCCACAAGGCATTTCTCCAGGACCCTGGTGGCCCCGTAATGTTGGAATAGGTGCGGCGCGTTTTTCCCTGATCGCCTTTCTTGATGCGGATGATCTTTGGCACCCGCGGAAGCTAGAGTTTCAATTACACGCTCTGGATCAGAACAACTGGGATATTTGCACTACATCCTATTACCGCTTTGATCATCAAAATGGCTACGTGATCGAACGAAGGACGCCACCAGCCAGGCTGAACCTGGCTCAACTGACCAGCATCAACACGATCCCCCTATCGACCATGCTGATTCGTCGTGAACTATTGGGGGAAGGATTTCACCCAGTAATCCATGAAGATCACGATGCCTGGATCCGATTATTCAGCAAAGGAACTCCAAGCTACTTCAATGTGCCCGAAGCGCTTGCAGCCTATCGGCTGCATCGACACAACCTAACGAGTGGTCTAGCCAATAAACTGCGCTTAAAACACAAGCAACTGGTCAACCAGCCAAGCAATATAACGCCATGGCTTAAATTGATCTTTGCCCAATTACACTACTTTGCCCTTAGCATTCCCTGGAGGATACGCAAAATTAAAATTGCCAGTCTTGGCTTTTTCAGCTAACTAATCTGAATCCCTAGCGGTCAAGCAGGAGACAGTGTCTTCAGCAATTGCCGAGCAGATACTGTCCAGTCAGGAATATGGATCGTGCCGCCGACCCCAGCCTTGAGATCTGCCTGTAGTTCCGCTCCAAGGGCAAATCGATCAAGCAGGGCCGCAAGCGATTCGCAGCAATCAGTTTCATAGAAGCATACCGCCAATCCATAGGCAGAAGCAACTTCTTCGAAAATAGGAATGCGATTGGCAATCACTTGTTTTCCATAACATGCCGCCTCAATCAAAGGAAGACCAAAGCCCTCGGCTCGGGATGGACAAACGATGGCGCAGCATTGTTGATACCAATACGCGAGTTCACGATCCGATCCATCCCTGATCCAGAACAATCGTGAACCATACAAAGGATGCCTGAGAATTCGCGTGGCCAAGGCTTGGGAACCGGCACCGGTATCCCTTCCGAAAACCAGCACCTTGGCTTTGCTGGTTTTTGTCAGAGCATCCAGCAGAATGGCATGGCCTTTTCGTGCATCGAGACTGCCTACACAAAGAATCAACTGATCCAAATCCGCTGGGGCTTCGATCGGCCATGCGGGATCAAAACCAAGGACCTCGCGGCTGACACCCATGGGGAATGAAATGGCAACCGGTTTCATTCCGGGGGCTTCATTTGCAATCATTCGGAGTAGATCCTGCCGTGCGGTCTCGGAAATGGCGGCCCAAATATTGGTCGAGCGGATGGCACGCAAAAAGTAGCTGCGCCAAAGATGAACATTGCGAGACAGAAAAAAATCAGGTTCGTTGTAAGGCAAAGCATCATAAAAAATGGTCACCACCTTCACGCCCCTCCCTCGCCACTCATCAACAAGGCCCCAGAACTGCTCTGATCGATCCCAAGCCGTATCACCTGTTAGGAAGCAATCCCCCGGCATCGGGTTAATCAAAGCAAGATCTGAATCTGCTTTGCTAAAGGCATCGCCCACAGCGCCGACGCAGTTGAGCACGTACCGCGCACTTCGCTGCACCAACGGTGACACATCAAGACCGCGGGCCCGATTCAAAAGCCGCTTCGCCAAAACTTTTGGGCCGGAGATTTCTCGACGATGAACATCGACAAATGCTCTCGTGCCCCTTATCGGAACAACTTGGCCAAGCGTTGGTGGCTCCGGAAAAATGGAATGATCGGAAATCGCCTTGAAGCGATCACCAACCAAAGCAACGGGCACAATTGCATCGATTCCACGAACAGGAGTCACCTCCCTTAGGGCGCTATACAAGCAACGGACAACCCGTTGGATGCCGGCATAATGATTTGGCTTTTGATAGAGATACGAAAAGTCGTAATAAATGATCATCTATTTTTAAGTCAACAGCGGTCGCCTGACCCACGGTTCAGGCCGAAAGCGCCCCCATCAAGCTGCCCATCTCCAGCGCCTGCATCGCGTAGCTCCAACCCAGGTTGCTCTTGATGCCGGCCCGCTCGAGTGCCTGCTGCAGGGTGTCGGTGGTGAGCACGCCGAAGATCACCGGGATGCCGGTGTCGCGGGCCACGGCGGAGACGCCCTTGCCCACCTCGGCCACCACCACATCGAAATGGGGGGTGTCGCCGCGGATCACGGCCCCCAGGGTGATCACCACCTGGTAACGGCCGCTGGCCGCTAGGCGTTGGGCCACCAGGGGGATCTCAAAGCTGCCGGGCACCCAGGCCACATCCAGCTGGCTGCTGGTGGGGGCCGTGTCGATGCCGTGGCGTGAGAGGCAATCCAGGCAGCCGCTCAGCAGCTTGCCGGTGACCAGATCGTTGAAACGGGCCACGACCACGGCGATCCGCAGATTGGCCGTATCGGTGAAGCGCCCTTCGAAAACCGCCAAGACCTTCAGACCACGAAGAAACTCACACCCCAGTTGAGCAGAACGAGGGCCACCCAGGCAGCCCCGCCGATCAGGATCAGGCGGTTGGAGCGGCCGCTGTCCTCGCTGCTGGCGTAGAGCACCGGAACCGCCACGATCAGCGCGAACGACAGCACCACCAGGGCCAGAACGGTGAGCGTGTTGATGATCTGCATGAGGAGGTGCTGGAAGGGGTTGGCGGGCCGGCCGGACCAGGCATTGGGGCGATTCTCACACGTCAGCCGGGCCCAGCCGAGGCGGGGCCGGGGCTTCCTTCACAAGTTGTGGGGAGGGGGTGCAAGGCCGGGCGACGCGGCCGATCGTGGGACGTGGGTGGCGGGCTGCCGGAGTTGGACCCCATTGGTGGGGTCTCGTAGGATGCGCTTCCCCCACCACCAGTGCCATGGCGGCGCCAGCCGAGCAGCAGCTGTCCCTGGTTGCCGAGCTGGTGGGGTCTGGACTGCAGGGGAGTTTGTTTGCCGAAGCGGCGCCTGCGGCCGGGGCAGCCGCTTCCGGGACACCTGGGCGTCGATCCAGCTTTGCCACGGCAGAAACCAGTGGTGACGGGGCCGAAGCCCTCGACGCCGACCACCTTTTGGAGGCCGATGCGGCATCCCGGCCCCGGCAGCGGCGGGACACGGCCGCCAGGGCGCGGGGCCTGGAGCCGGAGGAGGGGAGCGATGGGGGGGCAGCCTCCGCGACAACCAAGGCAGCGGCTGGGGCAGCGGGTGCAACAACCAAGGCAGCATCCGGGGCTCCCGTCGCAGAAACCCAGCCCGAGGACAGCAATAGCCCTCCCGCCGGTCCCGGGGAAAGCGCACACCCCGCCGACGAGCACCACCCCCAACCCGACGCCGACCTGCCCCGCTGGCATCACCACAGCCTGGTAGATCCGGCCGCGCTCAGCCCGGTGCTGCGCCACTACGTGGAGCTCAAGGCGGCCCATCCGGACCGGGTGCTGCTCTACCGCCTCGGCGACTTCTACGAGTTCTTCTTCGAAGACGCGTTGCTGCTCTCGCGCCTGCTGGAGCTCACCCTCACCGGCAAGGAGGGCGGCAAGGGCATCGGCCGGGTGCCGATGGCGGGCATCCCCCACCACGCCGCCGAGCGCTATTGCGCCGAGTTGGTGCGCCGCGGCCTCAGCGTGGCCCTCTGCGACCAGCTCGAAACCACGCCCGCCAAGGGGGCCCTGCTGCGCCGCGACATCACCCGGGTGCTCACCCCCGGCACGGTGCTCGAGGAGGGCATGCTCGCCGCCCGCCGCAACAACTGGCTCTGCGCCGTGGTGC
>Ga0114972_10001086_pt1 | contig 20572 bp, 18 predicted proteins | sample M_140807_EF_Meta_FD_87354 | JGI IMG/M metagenome (GOLD analysis project Ga0114972, IMG submission 87354) | Freshwater microbial communities from Lake Montjoie, Canada to study carbon cycling - M_140807_EF_MetaG | ecosystem: Environmental > Aquatic > Freshwater > Lake | place: Lake Montjoie...
CCGTTCTCCCGCCACACCGCGGCGGGGCGTTCCTAGCCACACGCGCCTACCTGTTTCATCGCAACGAACACGGCGCCGGCTGGATGGCGGCGGCAGCATTGCCAAGTCACGCCGAAGGCAACCGGCATGGGCGCTGCGAGTACCCCATGCGCCCCAAAGGGACACCGGGGTCCTCGGCAGCGCTCGGGCGGGAGCGAGCGGGCCACCAAACAAGGCTTTCAACACGCCAGACAACCCCCCCGGGTGGTGCGGGAGGATATAAAGGTTAAGTGGCCGGCAGCGTAAAGTACAAAATCTAGTTTCCTTAAAACTTCGCAATCACGTAAGGGTATGATAAGAATTTGAGGTGTTGTAGCTAGGACTTTTTCTTTTTCTTACCTATTTCTCTAAGATTGCAGCGCTTTCGCTGATGCTAATCATGAATTGTGCTGATACCAACGGTCAAACCCTTTGACTCCTGGTATGCGGTTTTCCGGCTCTCAACGCCGGCCCGAAAGCTGCGGTTTTTCGGGCCGCGCGGCACGGGTCAAAGCCTTGCACCGTCCGCCTTATGGGGGGCGACGGGACCTGCCGCCGCCCCGGCCGCGCTCAGCGGCCCTTCCCGCAAAAGGCGGGGCGGTGGTCAGCCCAGCGTCCAGCGGCCCCGCTCGACGGTCGAGAAGAAGGCCGCCACCTCGCGATTGAAGGCGGCCGGCTCCTCCAGGTTGATGGCGTGCCCGGTGCGCGGGCAGAACCACAGCCCGGCATTGGGCAGCACGCTTTTCAGCCAGACATTGGTCTCGATGCAGGGTCCGTCCTCATCGCCGCAGGCCAGCAGCGTCGGCACCGTCATCTGCCGCAGCTCTGCGTCCCAGTCGAAGATGGAATCCCGCTCACCCTGGTAGTGCTTCATGGTCAGCCCGGTGCCGACGCCGGAATGCTCGGCGAGGCGCTGCATATAGGCCGCCCAGCCGACCGGGTCCTTCTTCTTCAACTGGATGCGGGTCGGCGAATGGCCCGTCTCCTCGGCCAGCGCGCCGGGCCAGCCTTGCGCGATCAGCAGGTCTCCGCGCGCGGCGCAGGCGCGGCGGAACTCCGCCTGGTGCGCCTTGGGAGAGCCGGAGCCAGCGCCGGCCGGGACCAGCGACAGCGCCATGTCGGGATGGCGGATGCCGAACAGGATGGCAGCGAACCCGCCCATCGACAGCCCCACGATATGCGCCTTGGCGATACCCAAATGGCGCAGGACAGCCACCGCGTCCGCCACCGCGAAATCCTGGCCGTAGAGCTTCGGGTCGGTCGGCACTTCGGACGGCGGATAGCCACGCGCGGCATAGGTGATGCAGCGGTATTCGCGGGAGAAGAACTGCACCTGGTCGCGCCATTCGCGATGATCGGCGCCGAATTCGTGGATGAACAGGATCGGCAGGCCATGCCCGACATCCTCATAATAGATCTTCGCACCCTGGGCCTGAGCGTATGGCATGGACATCTCCTCCTCGGCCCGCATCCTGCCACCCTCTCGACAGGGCGGGAACCAGGGGCGAGGCTGCGAAGCAAAATGCCCCGCGAAACGTCAAGAACCGCGCATCCGCTGCGTCGCCTGCTGGCCCTGCCCGCCTTCCGCCGGCTTTGGCTGACCGGCGCGCTCGCCAATGGGATGCGCTGGGTGGAAATCCTGGTCGCCGCCATCTTCACCTTTCAGGCGACTGGCAGCGCGCTGGCCGTCTCTCTGGTGACGCTGATGCGGGCCTTGCCGCTATTCCTGCTGGGCGCCGCCGCCGGCGCGCTGGCCGAGGTGCTGGACCGGCGCCGGTTGCTGATGGCCGGGCAGGCTTTGCTCTGCGTGACCGCGCTGGTGCTCTGCGCCCTGGCGCTGGCCGGGCTGCTGCGGCCTTGGCATCTGGGGCTGGCCGGCTTTCTGGGCGGGCTGGTCTGGTGCGGGGAGATGGCGTCTCGCCGACGGATGCTGACCGAGGTGGCGGGCGAGGGTGATGTCGTCACCGCGGTTGCCTTCGACAGCCTCACCTCCAACAGCACGCGCATGGCCGGACCATTGCTGGGCGGGGCGATCTATCAGACACTGGGTCCGGCGGCGGCCTTCGGCCTGGCAGCGTGCTGCTACGCCGCGGCCTTCCTGCTGCTGGCCGGGGTCAGCAACCGCCAGGTACCGGGCCGCTTCGCCACCCGCGCCCTGCTGGCCGATATGGACGAGGCAATCGCCCTGGTGCGGCGGATGCCGGTGCTGCTGGCGGTGATCATGACCACCATCGCGCTCAATATCTTCGGCTTCTGCTTCACTGCGGTGGCGCCGGCCTTCGGCGTGCAGCAATTCGGCGCCAGCCCGCTGGGCATCGGTCTGCTTTCGGCGGCCGAGCCAGCGGGCGCGCTGCTGACCGGCCTGACCCTGGCCGCCCGGCGCGGCCTGCCGCTGCGCGGCGGGCTGCTGGTGGCGGGCGGGGTGCTGTTCCTGCTGTGCCTGATCCTGGTCGCACACATGCCAGCACTTTGGCTGGCGGTCGCCATGCTGATGCTGGGCGGGGCGGGCACCGCGGTCTTCGCCGCCCTGCAAACCGCGCTGCCGGTGACGATGGCGCCAGAGGGCGCGCGCTCCCGCGTGCTCGGGCTGGTCGCCACCTGCATCGGCATGTCGCCGATCGGCGTGCTGGCGATCGGCGTGCTGGCCGATGCCTGGGGGCCGCCGGCGGCGATCACCATCATGGCCACGGCCGGGCTGGTGCTGATGACCTGGACCGTCTGGCTGCTGGCGCGCCGGCGTTGACGCGATCTGCTCTAGCATGCTGCGTTGACGCGGAATCGCCGAAGGCGCTGAATCCCGCGACCTAACAAAAATTAGAGCAGGGTGCGTGAACGCCTGGGAACGCGGCCTGCTAAACAGCCCGCCAATTCTCGCCGGTCGTGCGCGCCACCGCGCCCTGCTGCTCCAGCTTGATCAGATGCGAGAGCAGGCTGCGCCCGGCCGGCTTGACCAGGCGCGGGTCGAGCGGACCATAGACCGGCCCCACCAGCCCGTCGGCCGAAGCCTCGCCCACCGCGCGCAGCGCGGTGACCACCCGCGCCTCCCGCTCCTCCCGGTGCGCGAACAGCGCGGCCAGGAAGGGCTTGGGGTCGGTGATCTTCGGCCCGTGGCCGGGCAGCAGCATGGTATCGTCCCGCGCCATCACCCGGGCCAGGCTCCGCATGTAATCCGCCATGTCGCCATCGGGCGGGCTGACCACGCTGGTGGACCAGCTCATCACATGGTCGGCGCTGAACAGGATGCCGCTGCCCAGCAGCGAGAAGCAGAGGTGATTGGCGCAATGGCCGGGCGTGTGCAGCGCTTCCAGCGTCCAGCCCTCGCCGGCGATACGGGCGCCGTCGGGCAGGGTGATGTCGGGCCGGAAGCCGTGATCGCCCCCCTCGCCCCCCGCCTCGGCCGGCGTCATGTGCGGGCCGAAGCCGAAGCTGCGGGCGCCGGTGGCGGCGATCAGCGCGGCCGCGCCGGGGGAATGGTCGCGATGGGTGTGGGTCGCAATCACCGCGGCAATCCGTTCGCCCCGCGTCGCCGCGAGGATCGCGGCCAGCTGCGCGTCATCCACCGGGCCGGGGTCGATCACCCCGACCTCGCCCTGGCCGACGATGTAGGTGTTGGTCCCGCGGAAGGTGAAGGCGGAGGGATTGTTGCAGAGCACCCGCCGGACCAGCGGGGCGATCTGCTCGACCGCGCCATGCGCCAGCGGATCGTCCTTGAGGAAAGGTATCGCCATCACTGCTTGTCCTTCTGCCGTCCGGGACGCTCTGCCCGGAGGATGGCGAGGCCGGCGCCGACGATCAACAGCGCGCCGAGGCCCATCGCCGGCCCGGGCAGATCGCCCCAGACCAGCCAGCCCAGCAGCGCCGCCCAAAGCAGCCCCGCATAGGAATAGGGTGCGATGGCCGAGACCTGCGCACTGGCCCAGGCTTCCGTCAGCAGCCATTGCGCCCCGCCGCCGATCAGCCCCATCAGGATCAGCAGCCCCAGCGTGCCCCAGCTGGGCGTCACCCAGACGAAAGGCAGCGTCAGCGCGGCGAACCCCGCCATCAGCAGCGATTGCCAAAGGGTGATGGTGGTCGAGCTCTCGGTCGCGGAGAGCTGGCGCACCAGCATGGTGGTCAGCGCCGAGAACATCCCCTGCGCGGTGCCGGCAATCAGGCCGAGCACGGGCGCGCCCGCGCCGAGCCCCGCACCGGTCCCGCCCGCGATGATCAGCACGCCGATAAACCCGACCAGCACCGCCGCCCAGCGCGCCGGCCCCACTTTTTCGCCAAGGAAGGGAATGGCCAGCAAAGTGACAAAAAGCGGCTGGGTGTAGCCAAGCGCCGATTGCTCAGCGAGCGGCAGCAGGCCGAGGGCGTAAAAGCCCAGGCTCTGCGCCGTGATGCCGGTGCAGGCGCGCAGCGCGTGCCCGCCCAACCGGCGCGTGCGCAGCGTGGCGCCGCCGGCCCGGCGGGCGATCAGCAGCACCACCGGCAGGGCGAAGGCGCTGCGGAAGAACATCATCTCGAAGACCGGGATGCTCTCCGCCATATGCTTCACCATCGCGCTCATCACCGTGAACAGCGCGTAGGAGGCGAGCATGCAGAGCGCGCCGCGTCGGGGATCATGCCTGAGCATAGCGACGGGTTCTGCCCGATATGTCCGGTCGGCAGAAGCGGCACCCGGTCGTGCCCGTCAGGCGCTGCGGGCGGGAGCAGGCCGGCCTGCCACAGGATTTAGAGGCATACAATTTTGATAACAAAATAAACTTGACTCTCGTCCTAACATTTGGTTCACTTTCTGGACATTATCCAACAGTCAGGACATCGCGAAATGACAGCAGGTTCAGCTGCCCGCCGGCAAGCCGGCCGATCCCGGCACATGGGCGCCGCACGCGCGGCGATGTTCGCGGCGCCGTTTGGGGTGTTCCTGGCCACGCAGGCGGCGAATGCGGCGCCTATCTTCACGCCGGTGGGTAACCTGACCGGCAGCTTCTCGCTCAGGGTGATCACCACGCACGAGCAGAAGATTTTTAACGCGTCGGGAAACGGGCCGTATGCCTCAAGCCTCGATGTTACGGAAATCACTCAAATCTTCACGAATACGACCGTGACGGAGCAGGCCACGGCGGAAGGCTTTGCTGGCCGCCCGGCTCTGGACCCGCTGCAGCAGAACCTGTCGATCGGCCTGAAGAGCTTCGCCTCGGTCGCGGTGAGGAGCGGCAGTTACATCGGCGATGTCAGCGGCGCCGCCCAGGCCGAAGCCAGGTCACAACTCTTCGTCCCGTTCATGGTGACTGGTTTACCAACCGGCACGACGGGGACGATGACACTGCGGCTCAAGCTGGATGGCGACATCGCGGTCGGTCCATTCATTGGCGGAAGCAATGGCACCCAGAAGTCGGGCTACGCGGAGATGTATTTCTGGGCCACCGGGCTGAACGTGATCGACCTGTGTCCCTACTACGGCAACGCCGCCTGTTGGGCGCTGTACAGGGCAGCTCCCACCGATGTGCTGCGCTTCAACAACCCTAACCAGGTCTGGGATCTGGCCATTCCCTTTAGCGCAGGGTCTGTGGACAGCTTCAACATGCAACTCTGGTCGACCGCAAAGGCCTCTGCCACCGCATGGGTCAATGCCGGTGGAGCTGCCGATGTCGACAATGTTTCGAAGTCGGATTACCTGCATACCGCGGCGCTTGATGGCATCGTGGACCTGCGCGATTCGAGCGGCAATCTGCTGACCGGCTGGACCGTGACCACCGCCGAAGGCTTCGACCTGAACGCCCGGGCAGCGGCCGATCCGCTATCGGTCGCAGCGCCGGTGCCACAGGCCGCGCTGCTGCTCGGGCTCGGCCTGCTGTGGCGAACGGCGCGCAGGGGCCGCGCGGCCTGACCGCCCAGCATCCTCACCCCAGGCGCTCCGCCGCCCGGCGCAGCCTTTCGCGGTGCACGTTATAGAGCCCGGCGGCGATCACCACCGCCGCGCCGCCCAGCGTGGTCCAGGCCGGCACCTCGCCCCACAGCAGGAAGCCGAGCACCAGCCCCCAGAGCAGCGGTGAGTATTCGATCGGCGCCAGCACCGCGACCGGCGCCAAGGCGAAGCCGCGGCCGAAGCACATATGCGCCATGGCATTCGCCGTGCCGAAAAAGCCGAGTGCGGCGATCATCGGCCAATCCGGCAGCGGGGCCGGCGCGCCGCCAGGGGGCCAGAGCGCGGCGACGGGCAGCAGGGCGAAGCCAGCCGGCAGATGTGCGGCCAGCAGCCAGAAGGCGATGGCATCGGGCGTATCGGTGCGGGTCAGGATACGAGTCCAGACCCGGGTCAGCGCCATCAGCGTGGTCGCCGCCAGCAGCAGGCCGGTCTCCCATCGCCATAACTCACCGCCTGGCTGCAGCATGAACAGCACGCCGGCAAAGCCGACGCAGGTGGAGGCCCAGCGCCGCCAGCCAACCTGTTCGCCCAGCAACGGGATCGCGAACAGCGTCATCAGCAGCGGGCAGGCCGCGGCGATGGCATAGCTATCGGCCAAGCCGAAGCCGCGCATCCAGGCGAGGTAGAAGCCGCATGACACGGCGCAATGGCTGAAACTGCGGAGGATCAGCAGCGGGCGATTGACCGGCCGCAGCGGCGCCAGACCGCCACCGCGGGCGGCCACCAGCAGCAGCACCACCAGCGTGCCCACCAGGCCGCGCCAGATCATCGCGACCGCCGTCCCGACGCTGGGCAGCACCCATTTCACGGCGGCATCGGCGCAGGAGACGACGATGTAGCCGGCCAGGATGAAGCCGATGCCGCGCAGCGCCTCATCGCCCGTCGGGCGCGCCCGGAAACCCGCTGGCGGCGCCATCAATCCTCGCGTCGCAACAGCTGGTAACCGGCGACCGTCGCGGCCGGGCGGTAGCGTTCCAGCGTCTCGGCAAACAGCGGATGGCGGGCGAAATAGGCCAGGATGTCGAAGTCCTGGCCGCAGACGACCAAGCCCGGATCGGCCGCCACCAGTAGCGCCGCCGGGGGCGCGCGGGCGAAATCCTCGGCCACGGTGCGATAGACGTAGAACTCCGCCCGCGCCATTTCCCAGGTCTCACGGAAGCGGGGCTTGCCGGCCGCATCGCGCGGGCAGTCGCGATAGACGCCCTGCAGCAGCCAGAGGTTCATGGTCCGCAGCGTCGATTGCGCGCGGGCGTAATTCAACGCCGGATAGACCGGGAAGATGTCGGAGGAGAGCACCAGCAGCCGCTCACCATAGGCTTCGCGTTTGAGCAGCGCCGTCATCTCGGCTCCACGCGAGCCCGACCAGCCGAGTTCCCGCCACGGCGCCTCGGCGCCAGTGACGTTGAACAGGCCGAGACCGCAGGCGGCGATGGCGGCAGCGCCCGCCGCCAGCCGCCGCGCCGCCCGGGACGACAGCGCCCGGTCCGCCCAGCGCGCCGCCAGCATCACCCCCAGCAGGCTGGCAAAAAGCCGCACCGGCAAGGCGTGATAGGTCCAGCCCTTGTGCTGCACCACCGCCGAAATCGCCGCCCCGATGCCCGCCGCGGCCAACACCGCAGGCAACGCCCCGCGCCGCCCGGGCAGCGCCAGCAGTGCCAGCGGCAGCAGCAGCAGCATGGCTGTGCCGAGGCGCTCCGTCAGCAGCACCTGCCACCAGGAATAGGCGCCCTGGTCGAGGTAATACGCCCAGACCAGCGGCAACACATGGCTGGTATAGTCCGGGAACAGCAGCAGCACGCCCAGCAGATAGGCCAGCCACAGCCCCGCCATCGCCCAGGGGACGGGGTCACTGAAGCCGCGCCGGCCGCGCCGCAGCAGCACCACCAATTCGACCAAGGCGGGGATCACCAGGAAATAGGGCTTCAGCGCGAAGCCGATCGCCGCCGGCAGCACCGCCGCTACCTGCCAGCCCCAGCCAGTGACCACCCCATCGGCCCGGCGGGCCGCCAGCATCAGGTAGGGCATGGCGAAGATCGCCATGATATGCTCGCGCTGGCCGAAATCGTAGCCGGCTGAAAGCAGCAGCACCGGCAGTCCGGCGGCCAGGCAGGCGGCTTCCACCGGCGCCCGCGCCGGCAGTAGCCGCCAGGTCAGCCAGGCGGCTGCGGCAAGCCCGGCCAGCAGGAACAGCAATAGGGCCTGCGCGGCATCGAGCGGCGTCCAGGCGGCGATCAAGGCCGGCGGCAGATCCAGCAGGAAGACCAGCGGCGGGTTGACGTCGATGAGGTCGGCATAAAGCCGCTCGCCGGCCAGCATCCGCTCGGCGAAGTTCAGCACGGCCGCGACATCGTGGTTCAGCGGCGGCGCCAGCACGGTGGCGAGCAGCAGCAGCGCGGGCAACACCGTCGCCACGCGCAACCCGGCCAAGCGCAACCCAGCCAAGCGTGGGGCCGTGCCCGCCGCCGGCAGGGCGGGGTCCAGGACGGCATCGTGCAGCGGGGCGGCGGGGGGCGGGTCCTCGGGCGGTCGCATGGCCTCCCGGCATGTCTGGGCGCTTGATTCCAAGACTGCAATCCCAAATGCGGCAAAGCGCGCGGCTTTCACGCTGGCCAGAGGCCGCGCGCCATGCCAGGAGGCGCCGTGGACCGGATCGAATACGCGCTGATGGACGCCGCCGAGGCGGGCATGTGGTGGTACCGCGCCCTGCACGCGCGGGTCATGGAGGCCCTGGACGCGGCCCCCCCCGGGCCGCTGCTCGATGCCGGCTGCGGGACCGGCGGGCTGCTCGTGCGGCTGCGGGCGGAACAGCCGGGGCGGCCGGCCCTGGGCCTCGATTTCGATCCGCCGGCCGCGGCCCGGGCGGCGGCGAAATCCGCCCATCCGGTCGCCGTCGGCTCGGTCAATGCCCTGCCCTTTCCTGAAGCCCGGTTCGCTGCCGTGGTCAGTTGCGACGTGCTGGGCCACGCCGGGGTCGATCCCGGCCGGGCGATGGCCGAGATGGCGCGGGTGCTGCGGCCAGGCGGCCTGCTGGTGCTGAACCTGCCGGCCTTTGAATGGCTGCGCTCGGCGCATGATGCGCGGGTCCATAATGCCCGGCGCTTCACAGCGCCGGCGGCGCTGCGCCTGGCCGGCGCCGCAGGGCTGCGCCCGCTCCGGGCCCGCTACTGGAACAGCCTGCTGCTGCCGCTGATGGTCGCGCATCGCAAGCTGCGGGCCCGCGCGCCCGACCATGGCTCGGATGTGGCCCCGTTTTCGCCATGGCTGGACCGCACCTTGCACGCCGCGACCGTGCTGGAGCAGGGCCTCGCCCGGCGTGGGCTGGCCTTCCCGGCCGGTGGCTCCATCCTTCTCACCGCGGTGCGCCCATGACCGCGCCGGCCATAGGACCCTTGCCTGTGCATCACAGCCGCACCCCCGGCCTGCCGCTGGCCACGCCACAGGCCAGCCAGCCCCCTGCCCCGGCCATCGGGCTGTCCATCGTGGTGCCGGTCTATCGTGGCGCGGCGACCATCGGGCAGCTGGTGGAGGCGCTGTCTGCCCTGCATCCCGCGGGCGGCATTGAGATCGTCCTGGTGAACGACGGCAGCCCGGATAATTCCGGCGAGGTCTGCCGCGCGCTTGCCACCACGGCGCGGGTGCCGCTGACCTATATCGAGCATGCGCGGAATTTCGGTGAGCATAACGCCGTCATGACCGGGCTGCGGCATGCCCGCGGCGCCTATGTCATCACCATGGACGATGACCTACAGAACCCGCCGGAGGAGGTGCTGAAGCTGTACGACCATGCCCGCCTCGGCGGCTGGGACGTGGTCTACACCCGCTATGCCGAGAAAAAGCACGAAGGCTGGCGTAACCTCGGCAGCCGCTTCGCCAACCGCGTCGCGGATACGCTGCTGGACAAGCCACGCGGGCTCTACCTCTCCTCCTTCCGCTGCATGTCGGCGATGGTTGTCGCGGAAATCACCCGCTATCGCGGCCCCTACCCCTATGTGGATGGGCTGATCATGCAGGTGACGCAGCGGATCTCCTCGATCGAGGTGCTGCATTTGGCGCGCGCTGAGGGGCGGTCCAACTACACCCTGCGGCGCCTGGTGCTGCTTTGGCTGAACCTTGCCACCAATTTCTCCGTCATCCCGTTGCGCCTGGCGATCTTCGCCGGCGTGGCGATGGGGCTGGCCGGATTGCTGGGGGCGGCGCTGGTGACGCTGGAATGGCTGTTCAGCGGCACGCCGGAAGGCTGGGCGTCGAACATGGTCACCATGCTGCTGCTGGCCGGGGTGCAGTTCCTGATCCTTGGTGTGCTCGGCGAATATGTCGGCCGCGCCTTCCTCTCGGCCAATGGCAAGCCGCAGGGGGTGGTACGAGAGATGATCGACGCCCGCCCGGCCTCCCGCCCCACCCCGCCGACGGAGCCTGTGGCATGAGCCTGTACTGGCTGGCGCTGGCGGCGGCGATCCTCACCTCGGTCGGTGGGCAGACACTGCTCAAGCTCGGCGCCGATGGCGGGGCGAATTTCGTCGCGCAGTTCCTTGATCCGCGCAGCCTGATCGGGCTCGTGCTTTATGGCGGCGCGGCACTGTTTTACATGCTGGCGCTGCGGCGGATTCCGGTCAGCGTCGCCCTGCCCTGCACGGCGGCCGGCTACATCGCTGTGGTCGTGCTCGGGCATTTCCTGTTCGCCGAACCGATCACCGCGCAGAAGCTCGCCGCGCTCGGGCTGATCTGCGCCGGGGTGGCGCTGCTCGCCACCGCCTGAGACTGGCTCATCCCAGTGGCCCGACTCGGTGATGGCCGATTTTATACCAGCGGCGCGAGGCTTTGACTCGTGCCGAGCGCCCGGACGGGCGCCACGGCCGGTGCCGCGAAGCCGTCGCGGTCAATGCCGCGCTGCCCAGGAAACCGAAGGTTTCCGCCCGGCGAATGAGGGTCAGAAAAAGCTAATACCAACGGTCAAAGGATTTGTCCGTTGGTATTAGAACATGCTGCGCTCACGCACTCTGCTCTGGCTTTTGTTGGGTCGCGGGATTCAGCGCCTTCGGCGATTCCGCCGCAACGCATCGCGCTCTAGGCCGGCCGGTCGCCCTTCACCGTCACCCGATTGCCGTAGCGGGTATGCGGCCAGTAATCCCACATGGCGCGGTGCTGGGCGCAGCGATTATCCCAGAAGGCCACGCTGTTCGCCTGCCAGCGGAAGCGGCACTGGAACAGCGGATTGGCCGCGTGCTCGTACAGGTAAGCGAGCATCGCGGCACTCTCGTCGGCCGGGATATCCAGGATGCGCCGGGTGAAGCCCTTGTTGACGAACAGCGCCTTCTTGCCGGTGACGGGATGGGTGCGGATCACCGGATGCACGGCGCGGGGATAGACCGGCTTATCCTTCACGCCGAAATTGGCATAGGTACCGCGGTAATTGTCTTCCCCGTCATGGATGGCCGTCAGGCCCTCCAGATAGGCCTTCATCCGCTCCGACAAGGCGTCATAGGCGGCGTACATATTCGCGAAAAGCGTATCGCCGCCGCGTGGCGGGCATTGCTTGATGTAGAGAATGCTGCCCAGGGGCGGCTCCTCATCGCAGCTGACATCGGAATGCCAGCCTTCGCCATTGGCGCGCGGGCTGTCCTTATCGGCGCGGATGATCATCAGCTCAGGGTGCCCGGCCTCATGCGGCGCTGCGGGGTGCAGGTGCAGGGGGCCGAATTTGCGGCCGAATTCCAGGTGCTGATCCTGGGTCATGTCCTGGTCGCGGAAGAAGATCACCAGGTTCTCGGCCAGCGCGCGGTGAATCTCGTCCATCTGCCGGTTGCTCGGCCGGGCGAGATCGACGCCGCCGATCTCCGCACCGATGATCGGTGTCAGCTTATCGACCGTGATGGTCTCATAGGGGCCGGCCTCGTCGGCGCGGTGCTTGATGCGCGGCCCGTTATGCCGGGCATGGATGCTTTCGGACATGCAGCGTCCCTCCTCCGTTCAGTCTAATCCAATCGCATGCCCGCGCCACGGATGATTTCTCCCCAGCGGGGCAGCTCGGCCCGGGTGAAGGCGGCGAAATCGGCCGGGCTCGCCGGCGGCTCCGGGGCGCCGCCCAGTTCGGCGAAGCGGGCGGCCAGGGCCGGGTCGGCGAAGGCGGCGGCGAAATCGGCCTGGATGCGGGCGACAATCTCCGCCGGCGTGCCGCGCGGGGCGTAGACACCGCTCCAGGTGGTGAAGCGGAAGGCCGGCAGCCCCGCCTCGGCAGCGTTAGGCACCGCCGGCAGCCCTGGGTGGCGGCGATCGGCGGATAGCGCGAGCGCCAGCACCTCCCCCCGATCGATCAGCGGCTTGCCACCGACCACATCGATCACCTGAAAGGACAGCCGCCCTTCGAGCAGATCGGGGAAGGCCGCCTGGTTGCCGCGATAGCCGATCTGCGTCGCGCTGGCCCCGGCGGCCTGCAGGAACAGCTCCGCCGCGACCCGGGCCGGCACCGCGCCCCAGCCGAAATTCAGCACCCCCGGCTGCGCCTTCAGCCGGCCGATCAGCTCGGCCAGCGTGGCAACGCCAAGCCGCTTATTCGCCATGATGACGAAGGGCGAATTGCCGAAGCGCGTCACCGCTTCGAAATCGGCGATCGGGTCGTAGGGCAGCTTGTCGATCAGCCAGGGATTGGCGGCATGGGTCATGGCGCTGGTCGATAGCAGCGTCAGCCCATCGGGCTTGGCCCGCGCCACGGCCTGGCAGGCCAGCACGCCATTCGCCCCGCCGCGATTATCCACCACCACCGCCCGCCCCCAGAGCTTGGCCAAGCGGTCGGCGAATAGCCGCGTTGTGACATCGACCGAGGAGCCGGCCGGCAGCGAGGTGATGAAAGTGACGCGGTCCACCGGCCAGCCCTCTGCCGCACCACCCAAGGCGGGGGCCAAGGCGGGGGTGGCGAGCGCCAGCAGCAGCGCGCGGCGTCGCATGGCTCAGCCCTCCAGCCGGAGATCGGCAGCCTTGGCCACGGCCCGCCAGCGGTCGATATCGGCCGCGATCAGGGCCGCGAATTCCTCAGGCGTACCGGCGACCGGGGGGGAGCCGAAGCTGGCCAGACGGGCCAGCACATCGGCTTGGCGCGTGGCCTCTCGCAGCCCGTGGTTCAGCAAAGCGACCGCGCCCGGCGGGATCCCCGCCGGGCCGAGCAGCCCGTACCAACCGCGCGTTTCATAGCCAGGCAGCCCCGCTTCGGCGAGGCTGGGCACCGCCGGCAACTGCGCGCTGCGGGCCGCGCTGGTGACCGCCAGCGCCCGCAGCGTGCCGGCGGCGACCTGCGGCAGCACCAGGGCCTGATTCTCGATCGCGAAGCCGATATCGCCGGCGAGCAGCGCGGTGATCACCGGCGCCGAGCCGTTATAGGTCACCTGGGTCGCGGCGAAGCCGGCGCGCAGGCGCAGCATCTCGCAGGCCATGTGCTGCGGCGTGCCGACGCCGGGGGTGCCGTAGATGGCGGGCTGCGGCCGGCTGCGCGCCCAGTCGAGGAAACCCGCCACATCGGCCGGCGCCGCGCCCGCCGGCACGGTGAGCACCAGGGGCGTCGCCGCCATCAGCCCGATCGGCGTGAAATCGGCCAGCGGATCATAGGGCAAGCGTTGCCCGAGCGCGGGGTTGATGCTGAGCGGGCCGGAGGAGCCCATCAGCAGCGTATAGGGGTCGCCCTTGGCGCGGGCGACCAGCGCGGTGCCCAGATTGCCGCCGGCGCCGCCGCGGTTTTCCACGATGAAGGGCTGGCCGTGCAGGCGTTGCAGCTTCTCGGCCAGCATGCGCGCAAGGGCATCGAGGATGCCGCCGGCCAGATAGGGCACCACGATCCGCACCGGCCGGTCCGGATAGCGCGCCTCCATGGCCGGCGCCGGCAGAGGCACCAACAGCCCAAGCGCGGCGCGCCGGCTGATGCGCATGGCTCAGGCGGCGTCCAGGGTGAAGCGCAGCACCGTGTCCTTTACGACGATGCCGCCGCGATCGCCGGGCGTGACGCTGCCATAGCGTTCGGTATAGGCGGGCGGCAGGGCGCGCGCCCGGCGCGGCGCCAGCCATAGCCGCAGGAGATGGCGCCGACGGGCCGGCTCCTCCCAATCCTCGAAATCGGTGCGGCTGTGCAGGCAGGTATGATTGTGCACGAACTGCATGTCGCCGGGGCGGAATTCCATGGACATGCTGATATCGGGGTCGTTGGTCAGCGCATCCATCATGTCGATCGCGGCCATCTCCGCCGCCGAAAGCCGCCGCGCGCCGGGATGGTTCTCCTGGCAGGAGCGCAGATATTGGCCGGAATAGATGCAGGAGAGCTGACCCTCATACCAGTTGAAGACCGGGATCTCGAACCAGGGATGCATCCCCGGCGGCACCTCTCCGCGGCGGTCCGTGGGCATCGGCTGGAACAGCAGCCGCGCCAGATCCGGCCGGCGCGCCAGCAGCGCATTATAGATGGTGGTCGAGGAACAGATGCGACTGGCGCCGCCCGCCTTCGCCGTCTTCAGGCAGAGCAGACCGACGATATCGCAACTATCGGTGTGGTAATCGAGTTGGCGGTTGGTCTGGTAGTAGCGAACCTTCGGATCGTTGATGTCGAAGCCGAGATCCTTCACATGGCCCAGCAAATGCCCCTTGGCGTTCTGGCTGCGGAAACTGCCCAGATGCGCGCCGATGCCAAGATAGCCGATCGCCGCTTCCTCGATGCTCCGCCCGGCGACATCGAAGCCGCGCAGCAGGACGAAGCCGCGCCCGTCTTGCAGGTCGCGCAACACGCCGGCCAAGCGCGGGGCCAGCAGCGGCAGCGGGAAATGCTCCGGCGTGATCTCCCCCATCTGCCGGCCGCTGGCCTGGTGCCGGGCGATGGCGGCATCGAGTTCAGCCAATTCCGCCGCCGTGAAGGTGATGCACCAATCGCCGTGCCCGGCCATGTCCCGGCCATACCAGGCGGCCGGGCCGCCGAGCGGGCCGGGCGGCATCGGCAGGGGCGCAGCGTTCGCCGCCATTGGCATCGCCTGTGACATGGGGTGTCCTCCCGCCGTATTTGCGGCAGGCTAGGCATGTCGGGCAGCGCGCGACAAGCCAGCCATGCCGCAGCGCAACCGAAGGGGATCGAGCACGGACAAGACGGCGAAGGCGTGGCAGGCCGGGCGTTGACGCGGCGGCGCGCGGCGCCCGAAAGTGCCTCGGCTAAGGAGGTACACGATGCGCAACGCCCGTTTTGAGATCCGCCCGACCGGCCCGGTGGTGGGCGCTGAGATCCTCGGCCTTGACCTCGCCACCCCGCTGGATGCGGCGGAGGTCGCGACCATACGTGCGGCGCTGTTCGACCGCGGGGTGGTTTTCTTCCGCGACCAGAAAATCACGCCCGACCAGCACATCGCCTTCGCCGAACGCTTTGCGCCGATCAACATCAACCGCTTCTTCCGCCCGTTGGAGGGACACCCGAAGATCGCGGAGGTGCGGAAGGAGCCGGATCAGCGGCGCAATATCGGCGGCCGCTGGCATACCGACCATAGCTACGACCAGATCCCGGCGCTGGGGTCCATCCTGCTGGCGCGGGACCTGCCGGAGGCCGGCGGCGATACCATCTTCGCCAGCATGTACGCGGCCTGGGAGGGTCTTTCGGAAGGGCTGCGCGCGACCCTTTCGGGGATGCGCGCGGTCCACTCCTCTCGCCACGTCTTCGGCGTGAAGCGCGAACAGACCCAGGATGGCCGGCTGGCGAACATGGACGCCGCGGTGCAGGACGCCGTGCATCCGGTGGGCATCCGCCACCCCGGCAGCGGCCGCATTGCGCTTTACGTAAACCCCGATTTCACCACGCATTTCGAAGGCTGGACGGCCGAGGAAAGCAAGCCGCTGCTGGATTTCCTGTTCCGCCATGCGCAGCGGCCGGAATACCAGATGCGCTTCGCCTGGGCGCCGGGTTCCATCGCCTTCTGGGATAACCGCGCGACGCAGCATCTGGCGGTGAACGACTATCACGGCGAACGCCGCTTGATGCACCGGATCACGCTGGAGGGCGTGCCGCTGGTATAATATTAGCGGCCCGCGTCAAAGCCTGCTGCCGGTGGCATCAGTTCCCGTCACTGAACCAGCGGCGATAAAGTGTTTCGTAGCTGCCATCGGCCATCATGCCCAGAAGTTGGGCGTTGATCTTTTTTCGCAGCGGGCTGTCCCGCGCCACGGCGAAGGCGAATTGCTCCCGCAGGAAGACCGGGCCGACCACCGCCATCCGGTCCGGGCCGTACAGCTTGGCGTAATAGCGGAGCGTCGGCGCGTCGTAGACCAGCGCTTCGACGGCGCCGGATTGCAGCAGCCGCAGTGCTGAGGCAGGGCTGTCGAAGGTCTGGAACGACAGGCCCTGATGCCGCAGCCAATCGGCTGCCGGGCCGCTCGCCGCGCTGCCGATACGCTTGCCCGGCAGATCATCGGGACCCGAGATGCCGGCCTGCAACTGAGTGACCGTGAGGTTGGAGGTGAGCGTCGCCGTGAATTGGGCGATGAGCACCACCCCCAGCACCCACATGGTGGCGATGGTCACCCGCCTGACAATGCGGGGCGTCTCGCGTTCCCCGTGCTCGCCGGTGGCGATGATCAGAGCGGCCACCCAGAGCCCTTCACCGATGCCGCGCAGATAGCCCCGCTGGAAGGCAGGCTCGTGCCGGCGTTCCAGCAGCCACAGCAGATGCGCGAGCGCCAGCATGATCGCCGCCGCGATCAGCAAAAGTACGCCGAGGTCGCGGAAGGGAAAGCTGGCCAGGAGCGCGCGCAACCCGGTCGCGGTTTGCTGCGGGTTGATCGCGATCTGCAGGCCGGTATCGAGGAGAGAGACGCAGAAATCGATCTCCGCATCGCGCGCCGGGGTCACCGCGATGGCGCCGATCGCCACATCCACCCGGTGCTCCCGCACCGCCGCCACCTCGGCGCCTACGGCGTGGCGGTCGCCGAGATCGACGAAGCGCGTGTCGGCGTTCAGCCGCTGCGCGACGCCCTGCCATAGCTCCACCGAGAAACCTGTCCAGGCGCCGCCCTGGCGAAGCGAGAAGGGCGGGGCGTCAACGGTCGCGACCCGCAGCAGGGTGCGCGGCCCTTCCGCCGCCCGCTGCGCGGCAGCGCCGCCTGGCCACAGGGTGAGCAGAGCCAGGAGGACGAGGATGGGTACACGCATCAGGGCCTCGCGGGGCTCGAAGACGGGCCGGAGCAATGGCGGAGGAAGTGCGACTCGGTACAGGCGGTCTCCAGGCTGGAGCCTTGGAGAGCCGCTGCCAGGTCTGCGACCTATGTCTCGCGTTGCGGCCGGGGGCGTCACGCCGATGTTGAGCCGAGCTAAGCTGGGTCAGAGGATACCTGTGGGCAGCGGGCGGGCGAGATGTGTTGACCTGGCCGCCAGAAGGGCCTCCGTGGGCTCGAAAGCGGCGTTTTGCCGAGGAAACGGCATGGCTGACTGTCCCGAACTGCGATTGTCTCGCTAATCTGGCCTGCGCGCGGCGCTGCCGCGTGGTTCGTTTCGTATCTGTACGCCGGATAGGCCAGCCATTTGGGGAATGTCGGATTAAACAATGCTCACGGAACGGTAGTGTTCGGCAGCGTCAGGGAAGGGAGCTTGAGGATGTGGCATAAGGCAGTCTGGTCAAAGCGCAATCCTCGCCCGGCCAAGGGGCAGCCCGTCCCGGCGGCCATGCTGCATCCGGTGGCGTGGTGGCGCGCGGTGGCCGTCCTTGCGGCCCCGTTTGGGATGTTCCTGGCCACGCAGGCGGCGAGTACGACGCCATCGTTCACGTCGGTGGGCCCGCTGACCGGCAGCTTCTCTCTCAGCGTGGCCACCACGCACGAGCAGAATATCTATAACGCGCCAGGAAACGGGCCGTACGCCTCAAGCCTCGATGTTACGGAAACCACTACAATCTTCACCAATACGACCGTGACGGAGCAAGCCAAGGCGGAAGGCTATACTGGCCGCCCGACCCTGCAGCCGCAGCAGCAGAACCTGTCTATCGGCCTGAAGAGCTTCAGCTCGGTCTCGGTTAGGAGTGGCGATCACATCGGCTCTGTCAGCGGCGGCGCTCAGGCCGAAGCCAGGTCACAACTCTTCGTTCCGGTCATGGTTACTGGTTTGCCGACCGGCACGATTGGCACGATGACACTGCGGCTCAACCTGGACGGGAACATCTCGGGCGAAGGGAACAAGACGAACATGGCGGACGTGGTGCCGCCGCCTGGCGCGGTGAAGGGCGCTTTCGTGTCGAACAGCCTCGACAACACCGACGTGACCCATGCCGGCTGGCCGACCTTGCCGGGCTACCAGGCGGTGAACTTCGCAAAGGATGGCAGCCTGACGCCGGTCGTCGTCGACCTCAGCGGCACCACGCAGAACGCGATCGAACTCGTCCGGGTCTGGGGCGAACCGGCCTGGGAACTCGGGGCCTACTGGACCATGCAGGCGCCCAAGACCGAGGATGATTTCTACGGCCAGGCCGCGATCGCCCTGCCGTGGAATAGCGGGCGCTACCTGGGCACGCTGATCAGCGGCGGCCGGACCGGTCAGGTGCTGGCGTGGCGAGGCACGGCGGCCCGTCAGCCGGCGCTGGATGCGGACCAGAAGGTCGTCGACGGATACTACCTGCCGGGCGGCGTGACGCAGATCTTCATCCCGAACGGCATGCTGCCCTATATCGGCGTCGGACCGACGGCCTGGCACACGCCATCGGCGGCGGCCCTCGCCGTCATCGAGAAGCCGATCCCCAATCTTCAGCCGCCGGCGAAGGGCGCTCCTGCGGTGGTCAACCATGCCAGGGCACTGGCGGACCTGGTCGGCTACCTCGCGCGGCTGCTCGAGGCCGCGGGCAACGAGGGCGCGGGCGGGCCGACGGGGCCGCTGGCCCAGCAGGTCGCCCTCCTGCGGCGCAGCGCAGCAGCGTTGCAGACCGCCCCGCCCGATCGGATCCGCTCGGTCGCGCAGGCCCTGATCCCGCTTGGCCGCTACCTGGATGGCTTCCCGCCCGCGCATGGCCGCGCCGCGACGGTGGAGGCGGCGGTCGCCGAGGTCATCCGCTGGGCTTACGCGATCGGGGTCGACTCCGCGACCTAGGGTTCGCCTGACCGGGGAGCGAGCCCTCCGCGCCAGGCCGCCCGGGCTTGGCGGGCGCGACCTCGGGCCATCCGAGCTGAGATTGAGCCAGCAGCCCCTTTTGCGTGCCGATTGACTCCCAGGGGCAGAGCGGTTCGGTTCGGGAGATGCCTGCGCGCCGTTGGCGGAGCTCGGCAGCCGCTCGAGTCCAGGAACCTAACCGGCGCGGCCCGCGCGACGCCCTGAGCTCCAGGCGGCCTACGAGAGCGGCGAGCTGCGCGGCAGCAAGCTGCTCGCAGCGCGCCGGCTGATCGAGGTGCGCGGGCTCTTCGGCAAGGCGTCTGGGCGCATAGGTAGCAACTGCTTAGCGCCAAAGGTGATCAAGGTCCCGCCGCCGCGAGCGCCTGCCGGAGTGATCGGCCCTCTGACAAAGCAATCGCCTGCTGGCATCTTCTGCATGCGCTGACGGCGCGTTGCCCACTCATCTTGGCCGGGTTCAGGCCGCCGCGCACGGTGTCCCTGCTTGTCCAGGCCGCGCTGGCCGGCATACTCCCGCCGTATGGTTTTGCCCGCAACATCGGCCAAGGCGCCGCGCCCTGGTGTCGCAATCATCGATGATGACCGCGAATACGCAAATAATCTGGCCGAATACCTCGTCGCGCGTCGGTTTTCCGCGCAGGCCTTCAACTCTGCCGAAGCCTACCTCGCCGCAACGCCGAACGCTTCCGCCTATCACATTGTCGATCTCGGGCTGCCCGGCCTCGATGGCCTGGATCTGCTCGCCGTGCTGCGGGCCCGTGGGTCCCGCGCCATCATCGTCATCACCGGTCGGCTGGGGCCGGATGCCTTCAATAACGCCCTGGCCGCCGGTGCGGATCTCTATCTGGCCAAGCCCATCCGCTTCGATCAGGTCATCTTCTCCATCCGCGCCCTGCAACGCCGCTTCGCCCCGGAAGACGGCGAGGTGGAGACCCATTGGCGGCTTTCGCCGCAGGCCACCGCGTTGCATCCGCCCAACGGTGGCGCCCCCATCCCGCTGACGCCACATGAGGTTTCCCTGCTGACCGCGCTGGCCTTGGCCGAAGGCGCGACGCTCAGCCGGCGGGCGCTGACGCAGCATCTGGGGATCGAGCCGGGGCCTGATTTCGGCAATCTCAGTGCGCTGATCTATCGGCTCCGCCGGAAGATCGAGGCTGCGACGCCCAATCCCCCACCCATCCGCACCGTCCACGGCATTGGCTATGCGATGGGCGATGCCATCGCGCTGCACCGACCGCGCCTTGGCCGAGACGCGCCCGATTCAGAGCCTTGAGCCCCGTGTCAGGCTTCGGGGCCCGGGACGCCATCCTGCTGGCCGAGGTCGCGAGCTATCTGGCCTCCGCCCTCGCGGTCGGGACCATTCTGATCCGCGCCCGCCCCGGACCAAGCGGGCTCTGGACCTTGGCGAATCTGGCCGCTGCCCTGGCCGTGCTGTTGATTGTCCTGCGCCCCTCCCTGCCGGCCTGGCTGGGGCATCCGATGCTGAACAATACCTTTGGCCTGGGCGGCATCGCGCTGTTTGCCCTGGCTTTGCGGCGGCGACGTCA